>Ga0209491_10000483_pt1 | contig 79934 bp, 70 predicted proteins | sample BON02_FD_187213 | JGI IMG/M metagenome (GOLD analysis project Ga0209491, IMG submission 187213) | Freshwater microbial communities from Lake Bonney liftoff mats and glacier meltwater in Antarctica - BON-02 (SPAdes) (version 2) | ecosystem: Environmental > Aquatic > Freshwater > Ice > Glacier...
ACCCCCGCGTTGTGGTCACCACCGCAGCCCACAAGGCTTGCCCTGCGGGACGTGGGCCGTCAGATTAACCGCCTGACTGGCACCCGCACTCAGGCCAAGAATCGCCTGCACGCCCTGCAGTCAAAAAGTTGCGCGTCTGAGTAAAGCCGGGAATAGCTATCTGCGGGCAGCGTTGTACATGCCGGCGATGAGCGCAATACAACACGACCCGCGGGCCAAAGCGTTCTATGAAGCATTAGTAGCGCGCGGGAAGAAGAAAATACAGGCTCTATGTGCCGTGATGCGCAAGTACCTCACCGGACTTTGGGCCTGCATTAAAAGCGGTACTCCATTCGATTCAACCCGACTTTTCAGTGAAACTCATCTGAAAAAGGCTTGACCGTCAACGGAGTATCTACAGGCAGTGGTTTCTAGGGGGTCTTTTCCCAACGTGCTCTTGCTTGTTCGTCGCTGGCGCGGCTTTCGATCCATTCGGAGGTATCGCCTGTCTGTTGCTTCTTCCAGAACGGAGCGCGGGTCTTCAAATAGTCCATGATGAATTCAGCGGCGGCGAAGGCGTCGCCGCGGTGGGTGCTGGCGACGCCGACGAAGACGATCTGATCGCCGGCGTGTAATTCCCCTACGCGATGCACGACCTGGCTCGCCAAGACGTCCCAACGCTGCTCTGCCTCGGACACAATATCAGCGAGGGCTTTTTCAGTCATGCCTGGATAGTGTTCAAGAAACAGGCTCTTTACTGCGGGGGTGGAGCCCTTTTGCTCGGGCTCGTAGAATTCTCTGACCAAGCCAGTAAAACAGGCGATGCCGCCTGCGTTGCCCGCCTCTTGTCGCAATGCTGCATAAAGCTTGGCCATGTCGAAGTCGACGCTCTGTACGCTGATCATGCTCAGCCTCCCGTCATCGGAGGAAAGAAGGCGACCTCTTCGGTCCCTTGCAGAGGATGGCTGCGCTCTACTATCGTCTGGTTCACGGCGATAAGAACGCGAGAGGGGTCCTCTAGAACGGCCCAGTCCCCAGCGCGACTCTGACTGAGGTGGCGGGCCAACTGCTCAACATTCTCTACATCTGCAGGCAATATTAGCTCTTCGTTTTGAGCACCGAGTGTCTCTCGCAGGCTTGCAAAATACTGTATTTTCACCATAACTCCGTCCCCAATATTCCTGCCCCTGAAGGACTTAGTCCTGCCGTGTAAAGTGGCCCGACTTACCGCCAAGCTTCTCTTGTAGGCAAATCTTCTCTATGACCATGCCCTTGTCTACGGCCTTACACATATCGTAGATCGTGAGGGCCGCAACCGAGACCGCGGTCAATGCCTCCATCTCGACGCCAGTTTTGCCGTCCAGGCCGCAACGTGCGGTGATGTGTACCTGGTGATTGTCCGCATCGACCTCGAAGTCGACTTTGACCGAGGTCAGCATTAGCGGATGACAAAGCGGGATCAAATCGGCGCACTTCTTCGCGGCCTGAATACCTGCAATTCGTGCCACGGCAAGTACATCCCCCTTTTTGTGTCCGCCTGCGAGAATCAACTGTAGCGTTTCTGGGCGCATCGAGATGAGTGCAGTAGCGGTGGCCGAGCGCTTGCTGATCTCTTTACCCCCTACATCCACCATGTGGGCATTGCCCTGCGCGTCCAAATGCGTCAATTCACCCATGTTTCCCGCTCCGCTAATTCGATAATTTGTTTCGACCCGTATTATCCATTGAATAGCCAAGCATCTAAAGCGATTCGTGAAACACAATGCTCTGCGAGCAAATTGCCGCATTTTGCGTTAGGATTGCGCCTTTGCCCAATCCAGTGGAAACCCCTCAGCGATGGCCCAGTGGCACCCCCACAAGACAGTAGCGACAGTTGTCGAACTCAACGGTCGCTTCTTGATGGTAGAAGAGTTGATCAAAGGTGAGCTCGTCTTGAATCAGCCCGCCGGCCATCTCGAGGCCAACGAGAGCCTCGAGGCTGCAGCCATTCGAGAAACCCTTGAGGAAACCGCATGGGAAGTTCAAATCACCGCCTTTCTTGGCTTGTATCAACAAAGCAATAGCGTGGACAATATCACCTATATCCGCAGTTGCTTCATAGCCAAGGCGTTACGAGAGGTACCTGGGCGTACACTTGACACCGACATCGTGCAGGCACTCTGGTTGAGCCGAGAAGAGTTGGAAGAGCGCAAGGCGCAAATGCGCAGCCCAGTGGTGTTACGTGTCATTGACGATTATCTGCAAGGCAAGACCTATCCGCTCGATGTCGTGCAAACCCTTGATTGATCCGGGCAGTAACAGCCCCCAAGACTGAATTCGAAACCATGATTGCAAGCTCCACAAATACTGCGGCTAACGCCTCTATCAAAGTCATCGTCGGAATGTCCGGCGGTGTCGACTCGTCCGTGGCGGCCCTGTTGCTCCAAGAACAAGGCTATCAAGTCGAAGGCCTGTTCATGAAGAACTGGGAAGAGGATGACGACAGCGAATATTGCACAGCGAAGGCCGATTTAGCCGATGCCGAATCAGTCTGCCGCAAGCTCGGCCTGACTCTGCACACGGCAAATTTCGCCTCCGAGTACTGGGACAATGTCTTCGAGCATTTCATTCAAGAGTATCGCGCTGGACGCACGCCGAACCCGGATATTCTCTGTAATCGCGAGATCAAGTTTAAAGCCTTTTTAGAATACGCCACGGAACTGGGTGCCGACTATATCGCCACAGGTCACTATGTGCGGCGTGCCGTCATCGGCACGCCGGAGTCAGGCAAGACTCAGCTGCTCAAGGGCTTGGATCAGAATAAGGATCAGAGTTATTTTCTTAGTGCCGTTAACGAGGACAGCCTCGCCCGCAGCCTATTCCCCGTCGGCGAATTGGAGAAGAGCGAAGTACGGGCACTTGCATCACAGCACGGCTTCGTCACCCACGATAAGAAAGATAGCACCGGCATTTGTTTTATCGGCGAGCGTAAATTTAAAGACTTCTTGCAACGCTATCTGCCCGCCCAGCCCGGCGAGATCGAGACGGTCGACGGCACAGTGCTAGGTCAGCATCACGGCCTGATGTATCACACCTACGGGCAACGCCAGGGTCTAGGCATCGGCGGCTTGCATGATTTTGGCGACGCACCCTGGTACGTGGTGGGCAAAGAGCTGGAGCGCAATGTGCTCGTGGTCGCACAGGGCAATGAGAACGAGTATCTTTACTCGAGCGCGCTCAAAGCAACGCAGCTCGCATGGATCAATCATCAGGCGCCAACTCTACCCCTTCCGTGCATGGCGAAGATTCGCTATCGCCAAGCCGATCAACACTGCACTGTCGAGGCAATAGGCGATGAAACTGTCATGGTGACATTTCGCGAACCACAACGCGCCGTCACACCCGGTCAGACCATCGTGTTCTACAACGGGGAAATTTGTTTGGGAGGCGCCGTCATTGAACAATACTTCCGCTAGATTCAACGATTGGGAATATCGCAATATCGCTTTGGCGGTCGTTGTCCAGTGTGCGCATCTAGTCAATACGCTTGCTAATAGTGGGCGCGCGGACGAGGCGCAGATCAAAGCCTGTATCGACCCGCTACAAGTCATCGATTCCGACTCGGTAGCGGACGTCTATCCAGATGTCACTCGCTTCTCTAACGGCCTCAGCATCCTTCAGAAATCCCTTGATAGCGATGGCATGAAAGAGTTCGGCGAGCCCATGAAATACGTGTTAGGAATGAGTGTGCTCCAGCAGCAATTGATGAGTGTGCCCGAGATGCAAGCTGCGATACGGCTGCGGATGCAACAACGTGATACGCTTTATCTCGATTGCGAAGAACAGGATGGGGAAGCTGATAGCAACACTCTCGCCGCAAAGTCTGACAACTATGACTACGCCGTGCTCGCTGCACTGTATCAGGACACTATCAGCAAATTGACTTATCGCATTCATGTGAAAGGCAATGTGGAACACCTGCGCAATCAACGCGTGGCCGAACAAATACGCGCCCTGCTGTTGGCGGGCATACGCTCCGCCCTACTCTGGCATCAGCTCGGCGGACGCCGCTGGCATCTATTTTTCTATAAACGACGCATTCGAGACAGCGTGGCCACAATCCGCCGTAATTTGTTTGCGCTTCATTAATTAATCTCTACAGGCTAGGACACTAAACATGACAGCGAGCACCTTAAGCGGACTGACCGCCATCTCCCCCATCGACGGACGTTATCGAAGCAAGGTCGATGCCTTAGCAAACTATTTCAGCGAATACGCACTGATTCGCTACCGCGTGATCGTAGAGATTCGTTGGCTGCAGTGCCTAGCGGCACACCCCCAGGTCACCGAGGCCCCGGCGATCTCTAGTGCCGGCAATCGAGTACTCGAAGACATCATTGCGAACTTCTCCATTGCGGACGCACAGCGCGTTAAGGACATCGAAGCCACGACGAATCACGATGTTAAGGCGGTCGAGTACTTTCTCAAAGAACGAGTTAGCAGTCACCCTGATCTTGCCAAGCAGATTGAGTTCGTCCACTTCGCCTGCACCTCTGAAGACATTAACAATCTGTCCTATGCCCTGATGCTCAAGGACGGCCGCGATGACGTCATGCTGCCCTTGATGCAGCAAGTAGTCGACAAGCTGCGCGACATGGCGCACGAATTCGCCGCACAGCCGTTGCTATCCCGAACGCATGGTCAGACAGCATCACCCTCCACCATCGGCAAGGAAATTGCCAATGTCGTGGCGAGGCTGGAGCGTCAACTCGCCCAGTTTACGAAAAATGAGATTCTCGGCAAAATAAACGGCGCCGTCGGCAATTACAATGCCCACCTATCGGCCTATCCCGATATCGACTGGCAGGCTAATGCGCAAAGTTTCGTCGAGTCCTTAGGCTTGCAATTCAATCCCTATACAACACAGATAGAACCCCACGACTATATTGCCGAACTTTTCGCGGCGCTGTGTCGATTCAATACTATTCTCATCGACTTCGATCGCGATGTCTGGGGATATATTTCCCTTGGCTACTTCAAACAGCGCACTATTGCCGGTGAAGTCGGTTCTTCGACGATGCCGCACAAAGTTAACCCGATCGACTTCGAGAACTCCGAAGGCAATCTCGGTATCGGCAATGCCGTCATGCAACATATGGCAGAGAAGCTACCAATCTCGCGCTGGCAACGTGACCTGACCGATTCCACTGTTCTGCGCAACATAGGTGTAGGCTTCGCACATAGCGTGATCGCCTATCACGCTACACTGAAGGGTTTAAGCAAGCTGAACCTTGCGCCAGAAAAACTCCTAGCAGATCTCGATAATAGCTGGGAAGTATTGGCAGAACCTATCCAGACGGTGATGCGACGTTATAACGTGGATCAGCCATACGAGAAGCTCAAGGCTTTAACCCGCGGGCAGAAAATCAATCAGCAAGTGTTGGAACAATTTGTCGACGCCCTCGCTATACCAGAGGAAGGCAAAGCCCTACTACGCTCGCTCCGCCCCGAGAACTATATTGGCAATGCGATCGATCAGGCGCGGAAGGTGTAATGCGCCTTAATTTGCCCGAAGGAGTGCGTCCTTGAGTGCAGCCCTATTGCCAAAGTCTTTCGACGTGGAGCACTTTCTTGCCGAGTACTGGCAGAAGAAACCACTCCTCATTCGGGGCAACGGCAGTTTTGTCGACCCTCTCGAGCCAGACGAGCTCGCGGGCATGGCTTGCGAGGAGTTCATCGAGTCGCGACTTATCCTTAGCGACCCCGCACGGGAGCGTTGGAGCTTGCGCAACGGCCCCTTCCCCGAGGCCGAATTACGGGCACTCCCCGAAACTCATTGGAGCCTTTTAATTCAGGCAGCAGATCAATGGGACGAAGGCGCGCGCGCAATCTTAAAGTCCTTCGATTTCATCCCCCGCTGGCGCATCGATGACCTCATGATCAGCCTTGCCAGCGATGGCGGTGGCGTGGGCCCACATTTCGACTATTACGATGTCTTCCTGATTCAAGGCTTAGGCAAGAAGCGCTGGCGTCTCGGCGGACATGTCGACAGTCACAGCCCGTTGCGAAGTGATAGCGAACTAAAACTCTTAAGCGAGTTCGAGACCCAGGAAGACTGGATCGTTGAGCCGGGTGATATTCTCTATATTCCACCTAATTTCGCCCACTATGGGCTAGCAATTGGCACCAGCATCACCTATTCGGTGGGCTTCCGTACACCGTCTGTGGCAGAGCTGCTCGATGACGTCAGCAACGAGCTGATCGAATCGCTGCGTGACGATGATCGCTACGTCGATACCTCGCCACAGCGTCCTAGACGGATTGGCGAGATTAGTCAGACTGTGAACGAACAAGTGCTAACTCTGCTGCGACAACGTCTTCTGGACAAGGCGATAGTGTCCCGTAGCTTTGGGAAGTATATGACCCAAGCGAAGTACCCGGATCTGATCGAAACGCCGGCTCCACTCGCAGCAGCTGCCTTGGGCGCTTTGTTGAATGATGGCGCCGCACTGCAGCGCCATCCAATCTCGCGATATGCCTTTGCGCAGCAAGCCGATGGCAGCACCGAGTTATTTGCAGGCGGCCACAGCCTAGTCTGCCCTGCGTCGTTTGATGCCACACTCGAGACTCTATGCGACCCATTTGCCGAGGAGCCAAATTGGGCTACTCTGTTCCATGCAAATGAAGACAACGCACAGTTGATTCTCGCGCTATATAATCAGGGCAGCTTGTGGATAGCTGACACACAAGACGAGGAAGATGAGGCGGAATGAAAATCGCAAAAACATTAATGCCCCTTTACCGCCTTTCAGTGCGTAGCGTCTGTTTTTGGCTGCTGGTCTTGTTATCTTCCCTGCTCCAAGCGCAGAATTCGCCTATTCCTGCCGATCAGCGCGCGGTTATCGAGATTGTACGGCTGCAGCACAGAGATCCGGATCTAATTCGAGCTGCCATAAGCCCGCATTTGGACACGCGCGGCGCAATCAGCCAGATTGATCACAATTTAATCATCAGTACGTCTCGGGCGAATCTCGATGAACTCGAGCAAATAATCGACGAGCTCGATGTCCCCCTTAAGCAATTACTCATTCGGGTGGATTTTAATTACGCCGCATCGAACGTGCAGACTGCGGACGACGGTAGCCAACTGGACACCGTCAGCACACTGCGTCAGGAGCATCCCGTGCAAAGCATGAGGGTCACAGAGGGTGAATTTACCTATTTCAACCGCTTCCAGGAATCTCCTCAGATAAGCCCCGTCTTCGGTCCCTACGGCCTACAACTTCAGCAGGATCGGCGGCGCTCGGAACAGAGCGTCACAGTGAAGGCAGAGATAAGAGGAGATCAGGTGGCACTCGAGTTCGCGGCGTCGATGATACAGGCAGGAAACGGCACAAGCGTTGAACAGGGCCAGTCTCTAAGCAGTACGTTAATTGTGGGCCTCAATCAGTGGATTCCATTGCAACAAGCTGCAGATCGCTCGCAGATGTTTTTTGATAGCTTGGAGCCCTTTACGGCCACAACCACGCTGGAAGGTGGCTTGGCAGTACGCATAGAAGTCATGCCCTGAACAACTCCACCCACCCTCCTAGCGCAGAGGCATCGCGTGTCCCGAATTAGTGAGTATCGGCTCGATACCATCCCCTATGAACGGGATTGCTCGACGCTATTGAGCCGCCTGCAATCTCTGTCCGGTCTGGTCGCGCTCGATAGTGGCCTAGGGCAGGATCGTAATGGTCGCTATGACATCATCAGCGCCCTTCCCTCCGTCTTGCTAACGGAACTAGGCGAGCAGGCGGATATGTTTGCAAGTGTGCAGCAAGCGCTCAATCAAGCGCGGCCCGAACTGCCCCCGCCCGACGCCTTTCGGGCACTGCCCTTTAGTGGCGGCGCGCTAGGCTATTTCGCTTACGATGGCAGCGCCAATATCGGCATCTATCATTGGGCTATCGTGGTGGACCATCAGCGGCAGCACACTCACCTATTCGCTCTTCCTGGCTGCGCGACTCAGACGTGGGAACGAGTTAGAACCTGTCTCGCGCAGGATGTCCAAGCCCCCAAGGAGTTTGTCTTAGCCAACGCTTTCGAGGCGAATTTCAGTGCGGAGCAGTACGCGGCTGCCTTCGAGCGCATTCAAGACTATATTCACGCGGGCGACTGCTATCAGGTGAATCTCGCGCAGCGTTTCAATAGCCACTATACGGGCGATCCACTTAGTGCCTATCTTCGTCTGCGTCATAGCATCCACAGCCCATTCGCGGGCTTTATGCGCACGAATACCGGCGCGGTGTTGAGCTTCTCACCGGAGCGCTTTATCAAGGTACACGACACCGAGGTGCTAACGCAGCCCATCAAAGGCACACGCCCACGCTCAGAGGACCCTGTGCAGGATCAGGCACTGGCGCGGCAGCTACAGGAGAGCGCGAAGGATCGGGCAGAGAACCTCATGATTGTCGATTTGTTGCGTAATGACCTAGGGACTATCTGCGCCACCGGCTCCATCAAAGTCGAGCAATTATTCGAGCTACACAGTTTCACCAATGTGCACCACTTGATCAGTAGTATTCGCGCACGGCTTGGGCCGGGACACGCGGCATTGGATCTATTGCGTAATTGCTTTCCGGGCGGGTCGATCACCGGAGCGCCGAAGAAACGTGCCATGGAGATCATCGCGGAATTAGAACCGGATTCGCGCCAAGTCTATTGCGGCACATTGGGCTATATGGGTTTCGATGGCAACTTGGACTGCAATATCATGATTCGCACCCTGCTGTGTACACAGGATGAAATCTATTGCTGGGGCGGAGGCGGCATTGTTGCCGACTCCCTGTGCGCCCAAGAGTATCAGGAATGTTTCGACAAAATAAACAATATAATCAACATATTATAGCGCTTATTTAATGTGGGATTAGTCCGCGATAATACGCGTACTGCCTTTCGCGAAGGCCTGTTGCAGCTGCTTAAACTCCGTGACGGAAGCAAACTGCGGAAACTCGTCAATGACGTTTTGCGGCGCGCGGAATAGCACACCGAGGTCGGCCTCGGAGAGCATTGTGGTGTCATTATAGGAGTCACCCGCTGCCAGCACCCGATAGTGCAATCCATGGAAAGCCTTAACGCACTGACGCTTAGGGTCTTTCTGGCGTAGCTTATAATCTGTGACCTTACCGGCCTCGTCGGTGATCAGACGATGGCAAAACAGAGTTGGAAAGCCCAGCTGGCGCATCAGGGGTTGGGAGAATTCGTAAAAGGTGTCTGAGAGAATCACCACTTGGAAGCGCTCGCGCAGCCAGTTTACAAACTCTGGGGCACCGGGTACCGGGCTCATCTCAGCGATTACCGCTTGGATATCCGGCAGCCCCAGCTTGTGCTCGTTTAGAATACGCAGGCGTTGGCGCATCAACACATCGTAGTCAGGAATGTCGCGTGTTGTCGCCCTCAGCTCATCGATACCCGTGCGCTCAGCGAACCCAATCCAGATTTCTGGAACCAACACCCCTTCAAGATCAAGACAGACTACTTCCAACGCGATTCCCCTTTGCCAAAGGCTTAAAGTCAAAACGCGTAAATGTACCCACATCCTGCGGGCTATGCAAGGCAACGCGCTGTTTACCCGCAGCGACAAATCATAGAGAATGCCTCGCAAACGCAACGCGGCAATCGCCGCCCAAGCTTCGAAGTGAAGGACATAATGATTACTGCACAGGACATCGCCGGTCTCAATACGAAGTTTCAAGATCAACAGCCCAAGGAGATTCTCCAACACCTGTTAGCCGAGATTTCGAACGTCGCCATTTCGTTTAGTGGCGCGGAAGATGTCGCTCTCGTCGTGATGGCCTGGAAACTAAAGAAAGATATCAAAGTCTTCAGCCTCGACACCGGCCGCCTGCATCCCGAGACGCTGCTCTTCATGGAGCGCATCCGCACACACTATAAGATCGACATCGAATTTCTAAGCCCTAATGCGACGGAACTCGAAGCCTTCACCCGCAGCAAGGGTCTATTTAGCTTCTACGAGGATGGCCATAGTGAGTGCTGTGGCATTCGCAAGATCGCCCCACTCCGCAGACATGTGCAGGGTTTGGATGCTTGGATCACCGGCCAGCGCCGCGATCAGAGTCCGACGCGGACCGATGTAGCGATTGCCGAGGTCGACAAGGCTTTCTCAACATCCACTAATCCTCTTCTTAAGTTCAACCCCTTTGCCAACTGGACCTCAAAACAAGTCTGGGACTATATCCGCATGTTCGATGTGCCTTATAACCCACTCCACGACCAAGGCTTTATCAGCATCGGTTGCGAGCCCTGCACGCGCCCGATTGGCCCTAACCAGCATGAACGCGAAGGCCGCTGGTGGTGGGAGGAAGCGACGGCAAAAGAGTGCGGGCTTCACAAGCCCGGGGTTATTGTCACGGACCACTAAGCACGATTTCCTGCAGGCTATAGACGCAACAGAGTTGTTCAGAGGTTCCCTAATACCGGAATGGGAATCTGCGCGAAGAGTTGATCCACCTCGTGTTGAGAATTACTTTCTAGCACGCGTTCGACTAACGCCAAGCTCAAATGCGGCGCGAACATCTTCATGAAATCCGTCATATAGTGCCGCAGGAAGGCGCCGCGTCGAAATCCAATACGGGTGGTGCTATAGGCGAAAAGATGGCTAACGTCCAGCGACACTAAATCGGTGTCCTTGGCGGCGTCATAGGCCATGCTGGCGACGATGCCGATGCCCACGCCTAAACGCACATAAGTTTTGATCACGTCCGCATCTGCCGCCGTCACCACGACACGTGGCGAGAGGTCCTTAGCTCTAAAGGCCTCATCCAACTTCCCGCGCCCTGTAAAGCCCGAAACATAGGTCACGATTGGGTATTGCGCGATATCGCTAAGGGTGACGGGTTTGGCCTCTAGTAGCGGATGCGTCTTAGGGAGCAAGAGGACTCGGTTCCAGCGGTAACAAGGCATCATCACTAAATCTCCCACCAATTCCATCGCCTCTGTCGCGATGGCGAAATCGGCCGCCCCACGCGCCGCCATTTCGGCGATCTGCAGTGGCGTGCCCTGATGCATGTGCAGGGAGACGGCGGGATATTGCGCCACGAATCGACTAATTACTGCCGGCAACACATAGCGTGACTGCGTATGCGTGGTGGCGATAGTGAGGCTGCCCGACTCCTCGCTACTGAACTCCTGCGCAATCTGGCGGATATTGTCGACGCGCAGCAACACCTCCCCAGCCGCTTCGAGAATCTTCTCGCCAGCGGGGGTAAGGCCCGTTAGGTGCTTGCCACTGCGCACGAATATCTGTACTCCGAGCTCGTGCTCTAGTTGCAGAATCTGTTTACTAATTCCCGGCTGGGAGGTAAACAGACTCTGCGCTGCGGCAGAGACGTTCATGCCACGGCGCGCCACTTCCCAGACGTAGCGTAACTGCTGCAATTTCATGAAAACGCTCCGCACTGATCTGTCATGTCGGGCCTTGTACCTTGCTGTCCTTCCTTTGATTGGCGACGCCACTTGGCACATGCCCCGTAGCCACGTGATTGCGTGCCGAGTCGCAGTGGGCTTCTTGATCGTCAAAGAAGACGTCTGCGTCATAGGCGCGCAGGAAGTCGCCCTTGTCCATACCACCTAGGAACAAGGACTCGTCGATACGAATATTCCAAGCACGCAGTGTCTTCACCACGCGCTCATGAGTAGGAGCGGAACGCGCCGTCACCAAACAGGTACGAATAGGTGCCTCTCCTGGTGGAAACTCAGTCTGAAGCTGTTGCAAAGCTGCGAGGAAATGTTTGAACGGCCCGCCGGAGAGAGGCTGATTGGCTGCCAGACGCTCACTGGCGGTAAAGGCCTCAAGGCCGCTCGCCTTGTAGATCTGCTCGGCCTCGTCGGAGAACAGTACCGCATCGCCATCGAAGGCGAAGCGCAGCTGACCTTCTTGCTTCGAGCTTACCTTGGAGGGCAGGATCGTCGCCGCCGCCACCCCATGTTCCAGTGCTAAACGGACATCACCGCCGTCAGTAGATAGGAACAGATGACAGTTAAAGGCAGATATATATCGATAGGGGCTATCGCCCCCGCAGAACGCGGCACGGGTGATATCGAGCCCATAATGACTGATCGAATTGAATACCCGTAGCCCGGTGTCCGCGCTATTACGCGAGAGAAGGATAACCTCCACGCGGGCAGCCTTAATGAGATTATTAAGATTGAGCAGCTTGTTCACAAGGCCGAAAGCATCGCCAGGGGCTAGCGGCTCGTCCTCGTGGGCGATCTGATACTGCTGATAAGCCTCGAGGCCTTGTTCTTCATAGACCTTATGGCTTGCGCTGAGATCGAATAGGGCCCGCGACGAAATCGCGATCACCAATTTTTCCATCTTTGTCTCTGTCATGGGGCGCTGTTACTTCCTTAATCTGGGCTATGGGTAGGCTGCTGTGGGAGCGCTTGCCCTATTCATGGGGGGCTTGCCCGCGAAGGGTCAAAATCTTCCACAGATCTGTTTCAAGCGAACCCCTTCACGGGCAAGCCCGCTCCTACGTACTTCTCAATATAATAGAAGCCCATTAGGGGGCACCTAGTATAGTCCATTGTGTTCAATGGATACCGTCCAATTACTCTAAAAACACGGCAACTAGGGCGCCAAGGCAGCTAAAATCGCGGACGTGTAAACTTATGTAGCCTCCCGTACGGATATTTGGATGATGAGTGAAAACAGCACGGCAAAGAAGGCGCTCGTACTCTCGGGAGGAGGTGCACGAGCGGCCTATCAGGTTGGCGTATTGCGTGCCATCGCTAACCTACTGCCACATCAGTCCCCTAACCCCTTTCAAATCATCACGGGCGTCTCTGCGGGGGCTCTGAATGCAGCGTCTATCGCCACCAACGCGCAGCGTTTGCGCACCGGGGTTCGGGCACTGGAATATGTTTGGAAAAACATCAGCAGTGAACAGGTCTACAAGTTGGACTCTAATGGTCTAATAGGCAATGCCTCAAACTGGGTATTCACCTTTCTGCGCAATCGACGCCGCAACACCCCAACCTCATTACTCGACAATATGCCTTTGGAGACATTACTAGGGAGCCTCTGAACAACTCTGATATATCTCTGGCCTTCAGGCAATCGTGCTGACAAGGCGCGTTTTTGAAGGCATGCGTCGGCCTGTCGAGAAAACGTAACGCAGGCAGCACGATTGCCTGAAGGCCCCGAAGGGCGGGCCTGTCGCGCGCCGCCGCTGCGTTGTCGTTCTTGCCAAGGGCTACGGCCATTGCCTTCGAACGACGCCTTGCGGCAACACGCGACAGACTCACGCAGAGACATATCAGAGTTGTTCAGAGGCTCCCTAGCCAAAGTAATTAAGTTCGAGCGCGTTGAGCGTAGTATTCAATCGGGTTTTCTCGAGGCCTTGGCAGTCACCGCCTCAGGCTATACTAGCGGCGAATCCGTGTCCTTCTATCAAGGCGTGGACAGCTTGAAGAACTGGGAACACCCCCATCGTCTGGGTGTGCGCACGAAACTGGGGCTAGAACACTTGATGGCTTCAGCCGCGATACCGGCATTGTTCCCAGCAGTGAAGATCAATAGGGAGTTCTTCGGTGACGGCGCGATGCGCCAGTTGGCGCCGCTAAGCCCGGCGATACAATTGGGGGCAGACCGCATCCTCGCCGTAGGGGTAAGCAGCAAAGCGCCTCGCCCACCAAAGGGGGCAGAACCACTGCACCCATCGTTGACGCAGATCCTAGCGCACATCCTCAATAGTGCCTTCGTCGATACGCTGACCAACGACAGCGAGATCCTGCGCCGCTACAATAAGATGGTGCCGTTGATTCCCGAAGCACTCGCGGAGCAGGACCGAGACCTGCGCTTACGGCCAATCCAGTTGCTGGACATCACCCCAAGCGAGAACTTGAACGTAATCGCTTCTGAGCATTTCGACGACCTACCCCGCGCCCTCAAGTTGTTCATTCGCGACGCCGGATCAAGCACGGTGTTGAGCCTATTACTTTTCGAGAAGTCCTATTGCTCCCGACTTATCGACCTAGGCTATAACGACGCAATGGAGAAGGAAGGCGAGATTATCGAGTTTTTTCGCTAGGCCTGGGCCTGCACCGCCTCAAGGCGACACTGCAAACCCAGACCGCCAATTCCACAATAGCCATCGGGGTTCTTGGCGAGATATTGCTGGTGGTATTCTTCGGCATAGTAAAAATCAACTAACATATTGATTTCTGTAGTAATTTCATCGTGCCCTGCGGCGCGCAATTGAGACTGAAAAACTAGCGCACTTTCCTGGCTAGCCTGTAACTGTTCCACATCGCTCGCGTAAATTGCCGAACGGTATTGCGTGCCACGATCGTGACCTTGACGCATACCCTGAGTGGGGTCGTGCGACTCCCAAAACACCTCTAAAAGCCGCGCATAAGATATCTTCGCAGGATCAAAGAAAACCCGGACTACTTCGGTATGCCCCGTCATGCCGCTGCACACTTCTTGGTAAGTTGGGTTCATCGTGTGCCCTCCTGCATAACCAACGGCGGTACTGAACACGCCGTCCAGTCGCCAGAAAACTCGTTCCGCGCCCCAGAAACAACCTAATGCGAACACTGCACTCTGAACTCCCTCTTGCATTGGAGCCACTAGCGGATTGCCATTAACGAAATGACGTCCTTTTAACGTAATCGCGTTCTCTCTACCCTTCAGCGCCTCGCCGGCGCTTGGGAGGGATATAGGTTTACTGAAAATCATTTTGAGACCTCTCTATTGCAATGAATTAGCGCATTAAAGCGCCGTAGAGTAGCGCTAAGGCGCTGGGTTAGCGTCTTGAATGATGCCCCTCAATAGGGCATTATCGCGACTTAATTTTGGCCCGGAGAAGCCTTCGATTGACCTGCTATCGTTTAGGACAGTATACGCCTAATAAGCACTGTCGAAACCTCCGAACCTCCCCCACAAAGAAGACAAAGTATCGCGACTGACGATTAGAAGGAAGTGCCATGAGCTCCGCTTTGATGAACAATTACGGAAACCCCGATCTCGAATTCGAGCGCGGACAAGGCTGCTATTTATTCACGGCAGAAGGAGAGCGCTATCTCGATCTCACCATGGGAATAGCCGTAAATTGTCTGGGGCACTGCCACCCACATCTCGTGGCCGCCCTACAGGAGCAGTCCACTAAGATCTGGCATAGCTCGAACCTATTTCGCATTCCTCAAACCGAGCGCCTAGCAAAACGCCTCGTCGAGCACACTTTCGCCGATCGCGTGTTCTTTAGCAATTCCGGTACGGAAGCGGTAGAAGCAGGATTCAAGATGATGCGGCGCTATCATTACAGCCTAGGCGACGCGGCGCGCGTGCGCATTATCGCCCTCTCACAATCATTCCATGGACGAACAATAGCGCCTATCGCGGCCTCTGCCAATCCGTTACACACGGAAGGTTTTCTCACCGGCGATCCAGGTTTCGATCAGGTCCCATTTGGCGATATTCATGCGCTGCGCGGCGCAATCACAGAGAAAACCGCGGGCATCATCTTAGAACCGATCCAAGGCGAGGGAGGCATCCGTCTCACCCCATTCGACTACTTATTGCAAGTGCGCGAATTGTGCGACGAGATGGGAATATTGTTGATGTTCGACGAGGTACAGTCAGGCGTTGGTCGCTCGGGTTTCCTGTACGCCTATCAAGCTTCCGGGATAGCGCCAGATCTACTTGCTTCAGCTAAAGGTCTTGGTGGTGGTTTCCCCATAGGGGCCTGCCTTGTGACGGAACGAATTTCAGCGCCAATGGTGGCCGGCACACACGGCAGTACCTTCGGTGGCAATCCACTAGCTACTGCGGTCGGCAACGCGGTGCTCGACATTATTACTGCGCCTGGTTTCCTGCGTAGCGCTATGGAAACAGCGGCCTATTTGAGAGCGGGTCTTGCAGCGTTGATCACGCGTTTCCCTGACGTGATTTCTGAGCAGACAGGCATGGGCTATATGATCGGCCTCAAGTGCATCGTCAGCAATGCAGACCTCCTCTATGCTTTGAAGGAGCGACACTTGCTTGCCGTGAAGGCCGGAGCTAACTCGATTCGACTATTACCTCCTTTAAATATGACCCGCGAGGAGATCGATGAGGCCCTGAACTCCCTCAACGGGGCGTGTGAGGCTCTGTCTAACAAAAGTACCTAATCATGAAACTAGAAGACTCAAACGACAAATCTTCCAATGAGAGTTCCGACACATGGTCATTGATCGACCTGTGCGCGGATTTTTATTGGCAGGAGTCTGCGAATTTCCAGTGCACCGAGATTCGGTGTGGCAATACAATCGAAAATGGGTCAAACCCGCTACTGTCTCTTAAGGGGGCCACTTTGTGGGACATCGGCTGCCTTGTTACTGGTCGCGAGCAGAGTTGGCGGAAAAATCTTAACGATCGTAGATTACACCATGATTTCAAAGAATTAATCTGCAAGCTACCGTCCAAAGTTAATGCTGAGGCGTCCCCGATGTATTTCAGCGTCAGCGGCAAGGCACGCTTTGATGTTGCAGGGATGTTCATTGGCTATCATTGTTTCGCTCGTTGCATTTCTGAACAAGTCGAGACCGAAATCTCCTTACACCGCTTCCGTGCCGCGATGGATATGTCTGGAGACATGATCTATTTAGTAGACCGTAAATCAATGCGCTTTATTGACGTAAACGACACGGCTTGGAAAAACTCCGGTCTAACTAAGGAAGAACTTCTCGCTAGCCCACCAGATCAGACTTTGATGCAATCGATGGAAGAAATCGAAAAACGCTATGATCGATTAATCATCGAAGGAGGTACAAGCCGATTCGAGCGCGAACTCATTGACCCTCAGGGCAATTTGGCTTTCCTAGAGACCTATAGTCGCGCAAGCAATATCGACGGCAACTGGATCATTATAGGGGTCACACGCAACATCACCCGCCGCAAAAAAACTGAGAGAACAGCGCAGAAACTGCACAGCATGTATTCTTCTTTGAGTGAAACCAATGCGGCCAGCTTACGCGCAGTCTCAGCGGAAAGCCTGTATCACAGCGTGTGTGATGCCGCTGTAAAGGGTGGAAAATTTTCGGTAGCCGCAATCTTCGCAATCAACAAAACCCAGGACCTGAGGCCCGTCGCGTTTGCTGGCGAACACGGCCCCGGTTTACTAGAAGTGGTCATTCCAATCGAACAAAGTAAACCGGAGAGCCGCGGGCTTATCGGCACAGCATTCCACACGCAGCGGGCCTGCATTAGTAATAATTATCTAGCAGATTCACGCACCTCCCCTTGGCATCAAGTCGGCGCTGATCGTGGCATAGCGAGTGCTGCTGCGTTTCCGTTATTGTGTAATAGTGAGACCGTTTCAGTCTTGCTCTTCTACTCCTTCGAAACCGAGATATTCGATAGTGAGATGGTGGAGCTATTACAAAGCATGGCAGACAATGTTTCCTTCGCATTAGAAAATTTTCGCAATGAGAAACAACGTCTAGAGACCGAGCGCATACTACGAGAGAGTGAAGAACGCTTTCGCAGTCTTACCCATTTGTCTTCCGACTTTTTCTGGGAAATGAACGATAGTTTCCGCATCCAAACCTACGAGGGACGAATACCCGGCAAAAGCAACCTAGACGCCTTCGCCGCACTCAAAGGAGAGACCCTTTGGAGTTTCGAGAGTCTCATCTGCATATCGAAAAATTGGGATGAATTTCGCGAAATGCTAGTCCGTCATCAGCAGTTCAAAGATATTGAATTCAGATTTACTAATGCCAAAAATACTGTCTATTATCTATCCATGAGTGGCGAACCAGTGTTTGGCTCGAAGGGCCGCTTTACCGGATACCGTGGCATTTCGCGCGATGTCACTGACGAGCGACGCATTTCGGAACATATCCAGCATCTTGCGACCCATGACAACCTCACGGGGCTGCCGAACCGCAGCAAGTTCAATGAACTACTAGCAAACAATGTGCGATTTGCACGACGCTATCAGGAGAGAGCGTTCGCCTTGTTCTTCATCGATGTCGATCGGTTTAAGCAAATAAACGACACATATGGCCATCATATGGGCGATGTCTTACTGAAAGAAATTGCAACACGCTTGCAGCATCCTTTACGTGATACCGACATTGTGGCGCGCTTAGGCGGCGACGAATTCGTGATTATTATTAATGGCGTGCAAGAACGCGAGGTAATCACCACCATTGCGCGTAATGTGTTAGGCGTCTTCGCTGAAGGAATTATCATTGAAGGCGTACAATGCGACATTACTATCAGCATAGGAATAAGCGTTTATGGAGAAGATGGCTTGGACGAGGACAGTCTTTTGCAACACGCAGACTCGGCGATGTACGTCGCGAAAGATCACGGGAAAAATAATTTTCAGTTTTATCAAAATACTTCGTCCGCTTCCGCCCAGGCCTCATAACCGCCGTCGAGACTAAAGGCTTGCTCGAAACCGCGTTCGGCAAAAAACTGTGCAGCCCCTTGGCTAGAGTTACCATGAAAACAGCATACGATTAAGGGCCGACTTTGATCGCTACTTTGAATAAAAGACTCAACATTTTGCCCATCCAGATGCACAGCACCTGGCATTGCTCCGCTAGCGAAGGAGTGGGAGTCGCGAATATCCACTACCAGCGCGTCCTGCGCCATTAGCTCGCGTGCTTGCTCTACATCGATTCTTTGAAAACTCATACCCTACCCCAAGCCTTTTAATACTAGTAAGAATACACGAATGGATTAGGCCTTGAAAAGGCAGTAAGATTTCACTCTTTACCGTTTCCGCACAATGATAGGCCTAATATGACCCAGCGCTATATGTCTCAAACTCACCCCCACCTACCCAAGTTGACGGAATCTTTGATCGCGGCGGAGTTACCTGCATGAGCATTTCCAATGAGCAGGTACATTTATGGAATTATGTGCTGCAGATAGCCGAGACACTTGAGGCAAGTCCTAACGCCAATGCGAAGGCGATACTGTGTAAACAACTTTGCACACTCAAGGAGGCCTTCGCCGAAGGCTTAGATCCAGTGGAAAATTACGAGGCCTTCGCAGTGGTGAAACTATGTGCAGCAATAGCACGAGTGCTGTCCGAGGAGCAAGACTGAACTCAGTCCAACTTGATCTGATCGAAACTAGTTACCACGGTATGCTCTGACTTCTTAGCAAGTTTGACGGGGTCAAGCGTGGTCTCTTCTGGGCGGAGCATCCAGATCGTTTGAAACCCGGCGTAAGCTGCCGCATCGAGCTCCTCTTTCACGTCAGAAATGAACATGATTGACTCTGGCGGCAATGCGATAGCGCCTGCCAGATTGATAAAAGATTTCACTTCGCGCTTAGGGCCGAGCGTCGTATCGAAATAGCCGGAGAAAAGCAGGCGCAAGTCGCCACATTCGGAAAACCGAAAAAACAATTGCTGCGACTTGATCGAGCCGGAGGAATAAACGTAAATATTACGCTCTTCTTGCTGCCAGTGTTGCAATACCTCTGGCACCTCCGGATACACGTGGGCTTGGAATAGGCCCTGTTTATAGCCCTTCTCCCACAGCATGCCCTCGAGCGCTTTGAGCTCAGTATCTTTATTGTCGTCACGAATCCATTGCTGAAGTAATTTAATGAGGTCTTCGAGTTTATGCAGAGCGATACCGGTGTTCTCACTTAACCGCGCTAGTACACGCATTACATCACGCTCTTCGGAATGCTCACGGACAAAGTTGCCGATATGCTTCAAAGCGTAAGGGAAAAGGACATCGTGTACAAAACCGATACTGCTGGTCGTGCCTTCGATATCGGTGACTACTGCGGCAATCTTCATCGGTTCTCCAGTTGTAGAGCATCGCTCTACAAAAAACTTCATCGCAACACTGCCAAGTGCTGCGGATTAAATACCTATTCAATAAGCCAAGCAGGAATCGTGCCGCTGACTTTTTAATGCCAGCCTAAACCCGCCGATTATAACGTATGTTCAGTCCAACATGCAGACTATGCCTTTCAAATAAAGGCTTTCGGGGAACGGCAAACCTACAGGGTGATCCTGCGCTTGGTGCATGTAGTGGATAATTTGCCCATGGCGCCCGGCATCGAGCACCCCGTCGGCGGTTATTTTCTGGAACAAAGGCAGGTCGATCGCGCCTGAACAGGAGAAGTTCACCAACAGGCCACCGGGACTTAACAGTGCCGCCGCCTGCATCGCAATATCCTTATAAGCCCGTGCAGCGCGCTTGAATTGTGCTTTCGTTTCCGCAAACTTGGGGGGATCAAGCACTATCAAGTCAAACTCCTGCTTGCTCTGCTTGAATTCTCGCAGTAACTCGAACACGTTCGCTTCACGATTACTGAACTGCGCATCCTTGAAGCCGTTGCGCGCGAAATTTGCAGCCGCAAGCGCCAAAGAAGGCCCGGAGGAATCGACGTTGAGGACATGACTAGCGCCACCCTGCAGCGCAGCGATGCCAAACGCCCCAGTGTACGCGAAGCAGTTCAGTACACGCCGCCCCTTACTCAGTGAGCGTACAAGCTCCCGGTTATCGTACTGATCTAGATAGAACCCCGTCTTATGACCATGGGCAATGCTGATTCCGTAGAGGCGATCCTGCTCATTGATCTCCACAATCTCCGGTGGTTCTTCACCCCAGAGTAAGCCCTGTATTGGCACTAGCCCTTCCCGAGCTCGCACGGACGCCTCGGAGCGCTCGTAGATCCCCTTGCAAGGGAACAGATCGCGCAGCTGGGCAACGATTGTTTCTTTCCATACCTCGACACCTGCGAAGAGAAACTGACAGACAAGGAAGTCGCCGTAGCGGTCCACGATAAGGCCAGGCAACTCGTCGGCTTCTGCGTACACGATACGGCAGCCGGTGCGGCGCGGATCATTCAATAGAGCTTCACGTCGCTTGATGGCCGCGGCGAGTCGACGCCTGAAAAAGCCCTCGTCCACCACCTCGTCCTGTTTAAAGGTCCACACCCTCGCGCGTATCTGAGAAGTGGGCGAATAGGCCGCCACGGCAATCTGCTGACCCGACGCGGTGACGATCTTTACGGTCTCACCAATTTCTGGCTCTCCGCTCACCTTGTTAATGGCTCCGGAGAAAACCCAGGGATGCAGCCGCAATAGTGAAGACTCTCGTCCCTTATTCAAGTGAAGTGATTTCATGAGCTCCATCGATAGCGTCGGTCTAGTGGTGGGCAGGCACTCGCCTGCATTGGGAGTTGCTGTCAATTTTTAAAGACCGCGATTCTACTCTGTTTAGGCCTATCAACAAAGTCGCTGAGCAAGCAAGTGTTGATAGCGCCCTAAGCTGCGGTAAGGCTCTTGACGGGATAGTTCAAGCTCGAGGCGAATGAGCGCCTCTTCAGCCATCGCCCTGCTCTCTGGGCTTAGCAGGAAATCGTGAAATACTCGTATACCACTGTGACAGAGTATTACCCATTGCTCCGCTTTGAAGGCTTGCAAGACTTGTACTGGATCTAGTGGTCGCGTTGGGGTGAGGCTACCCGGGTTGGGCTTATAAGCGGCATCCAGTATTGGTGGACGCTGGCCCCTGAGAAGATTCTTCATGATCAGGCCATGTCGGTTATAGAAGGTCAGCGATAGTATGCCGCCCACTCTGACCAGTGGCAGTAAGGCCTCGATCAATCCCTGCTGATCCACCACCCATTCCAATACGGCGTGGCATAGAACTAAATCGTAGGCTTCGACTTCGCCATTGCCCACCTGAGCACTCATCTGCTGAATCGAGCACTGCCTGAAATCCACATCACTGATGCCCTTAGCTAGGGCATTTGCGCGGGCCAGTTCCAGCATCTGCGCAGAGATATCACACAGAACCAGAGAATGCCCATGTGCGCACAAGTGAAGGCCAAACTGCCCCTGTCCGCCACCTGCATCTAGAATTCGTAGCGCCTGATTGCTACCGGCTATCAAAGCCTGTGGAAAAAACTGCTGAAAATCCTGCTCCAGCACTGCTAAACGCAGTGCGCCTTTCAAACCCCCATAAATATTGTTGGCGAAGCGCGGCGCTAGATCATCGAAATTGCGGTCCCTATCCATTGCTACGGGAGTGCGGCGCCGAGTGGGGATACTTTTAGTCAATCGACCACCGCGCCGCTGCTATCTAGCTCTACGATCGGGTAGCCCAACGCCTCAAGCGACTCCAGAATCACACTCTTATCTCCTACAACGAGTATCAACATGTTCTCAAGAGGGAGCTTCTCACGCGCCAGCTCATCCATCTCGCTCTTGTCGATGTTATTGATAATCTCTCGCTGAGTATCAACATAGTCCTCGGGCAGATTGTATTGCACGATACGGCCGAGGAAACCTGCTTTCTGCCTCGGGGTCTCGTAGCGCAGGGCATCGCTCTGTCCGACCGCCGAGCGCGTAAACTCGAGCTCATCAACAGTAATGCCGGCCTCTGCATAACTACGGATCTCATTGACGAACTGCACGACCGAATCTGCGGTGCTATCCATGCGCACGCTCGCAGAGGCAGTGAACGGACCAGGCATTTCCGAGCTCGAGAAATTGCTTCGAGCGCCGTAGGTATAGCCCTTATCCTCCCGAAGATTAAGATTAATACGGCTATTGAAGGCGCCCCCTAATACATAGTTCATCAGCGTTGTTTTGAAATATTCTCCGGTCGCGTCATAAGGCATGTCCGTGATGTAGCCAATGCGTATCTCGGCTTGCGCGACGTTAGGCTTGTCGACTAAATACAAAGTGTTGCCTTCGAGTACAGGCAACTCGGGCTGCACGCGCAGTGGGACTGATGTCAGTGGCAGTTCATCGAGGAAGGCCAGTTCCTCAAGTACATCCTGCTCCTCGACATCTCCCACCACTACGATCTCGAGATTCGGGGTGGCAAAACTTTCGCGCGCGAAATTCTCAATATCGGTAAGGTTGAGTGCTTGCAGGGTTTCGATGCGACCATAGAAAGGCACAGCAAAACTATGCTCTGCCCCATAAAGCAGACGATCGAAAACTTCATTGGCGATACTAGACGGACGCTCCTGCGAGGCCTGTAGAGCCTCAATCTGTTGGCGGCGTAGGCGCTCTAGATTCTCTTGCGTGAAGACAGAATGGAGGACGCGTTGCTCCAACAATTCTAAAGTTGCGGTGAGATTGCGGCTTAACGCGCTCATGGTGACCATCATGCTCGACTGTCCTGCATTAACATCGATGCGAGCACCTAACTTCTGCAGTTCCATTTCGAAGGCCTCCGCACTCAACTGCTCGGTGCCCTCCTCCATCATTGCGGCAGTTAGGCTGGCGATACCATATTGCTCTGGGCTCTGTGCAAGCTGGCCACCGGTAAACTCAAGTTGCATGGTGACAGTAGGAATTTCTCGACTCACCGTCCCAATGACCTGCGCGCCGTTATCTAAGTGAGTTCGCCAATACGGTGGTACTTGCAGCAATGGCGCCTGCCCAGCTTGCGGCCGCATGCTGCGGTCAAAACTATCCGCCACTGGGCGCGGCTCGAAGGTATCTTGTGAGGTATCCGTCACACGAATTGCGGGGCTTGGAGTGAAATTGTCCGGCTGCACTGGTGCGTCCGGATTGTCCTGGGTTAGCACGCTAAGAATAACTGCAGGCTTGCCGGCGATGTATTGATTGAATACCCGCAGCACATCCTCCTTGCTGAGAGTTCGCAATGATTCTAACTCGGTCGCGATGTAGTTAGGATTGTCGATAAGATAGTCATAAAGTGCGAGGCGTGACGCCTTGCCTTGCACACTCGCAAGGCCATTCACGAGGTCTGCTTCGCTCTCACCTTTGTAGACGGCTAGATCTTCATCGTCGATCTGATCCTCATCGAAATTGGCTAGGATTTCACGAATCTCTGTCACGAACTCTTCTAGATCGGCATCCGGAAACGCTTGTACCTCCAATGAGAAAAAACCACCTAGTTCAAACGCATTATTAGAGGCGCTGGCATCGGTAGCGCGATTGCTGAGCACAAAACGTTGATAGAAGGGTGAGTTCTTACCGCCGCCTATGATGCTAGCTAGAGCCTCCAATGGAACGCGATCGGCGTGGGAAAATGGCACGGTAGGGTAGCTCATTTCCAGCAGTGGGAAGCGAATATTCTGGTCTACATAGGAGATATAGCGATCGCTGTCTAGGCGAATAGCCTGTGGAATCGCGCGCTCTACTGCTGGGCCTCTAGGAATACTGCCGAAATACTTATCAACCAGTGCTAATGCGCTTGCCTCGTCTATATCGCCCGCAATAATTAATGTGGCGTTGTTAGGGCCATACCAGCGCAGAAAGAAGTTCTTAAGATCATCCAGCGTGGCGGCGTCCAGATCTTCGGGGTAACCAATTACTGGCCATGAATAAGGGTGCCCACTAGGGTAAAGCGCGGCGAGTAACTTCTCATAAACGCGCCCATAGGGGCGATTCTCCACGTTCTGACCACGCTCGTTCTTGACCGTCGAACGCTGAATCTCGAACTTCTCTTGGGTCACCGCCTCAAGCAAGAAGCCCATGCGATCGGCCTCCAGCCACAAGGCCGTCTCGAGCTGATTCGAGGGCACCGTCTGATAGTAATTGGTCCGGTCGAAACTAGTGGACCCGTTCATGCTGCCACCGGCCTCTGTCACGATCTTGAAGTGTTCATCGTCTCCAACATGTGCCGAGCCTTGGAACATCATGTGTTCAAAGAAATGCGCGAAACCCGAACGTTGCGCTTCTTCGCGTGCCGAGCCTACATGGTAAGTGATATTCACATGCACAAGTGGATCGGAATTGTCCTCGTGCAAAAGCACCTTTAGTCCATTCGGATATTCGTATTTCTTATACGGGATGACAATCTCATCTCCATTGCGTGCGATAGTCTCTAGCAAATCATAGTCACCCACTGGTGCAGCCATCTCAACATTGGCTGCTGGCGCCTCGACCTGCGTTGGCTCTGAACAAGCGAAAAGAAGTACTGCCAATGCAGCAATGGAAATCAATCGGAACATAGGAGCCTCATATTAATTCGTCACGGTGTCAGACTAAGGAGGACATCGCCTCAGGAGGAGTATATAGCGTTTTCTGCGCCAAAACGCCAGTAAGCCTCACGTAGTGCGGGGGTTTTTACTTGGGGCTTTTATGACCAGTAGCAGCGCCACTACTGTTACCGCCGTGCCCGCGACAGTCATTGGGGTGATCGGTTCGTCGAACAGAAACCATGCCATCACCGCCGTCGTCGGCGGTGTCATGTAAAGAAGGCTAGTAACCTTGGTCGCCGCGCCATCACGAATCATGATGAAGAGCAGCGAGATCGCGCCAATCGACAGCGCGAAAATCGACCAGAGTAGAGAGGCAATCATGGGGAAGACCCATTCGATCTCCCGAGTCTCCAACGCAAACATGAATGGTAGGCAGACTAGCGCCGAGGCCGCGAACTGTATCGTAGAGCCCACGCGTAGATCGAAACTCGGGCAAAAGCGTTTCTGATAGAGAGTCCCGAAGGTAATGCTGGCAAGGGCTAGGATTGAAAGCCCGAGACTCATCAGGCTGAGCCCAATAAGCGAGAACTTCGCCATGACGACCATGCCAACACCGGTAAGGCCCGCCATTAACCCTAACCATTGCCTAGCGCTGACGCGCTCCGCCACGAGCGCAGAGAACCAAGCGGTGAAGATTGGTTGCAGGCCCATGATCAAGGCTACCAGACTTGCAGACATGCCAAGTTTGACCGCTGCCCAGACCCCGCCAAGATAGCCGGCCTGCAGCATGGTTCCTGCAATGGCGATATGCAGACACTGCTGCCGCGAGGGCCATGTCACCCGCGCCAAAAGCGCAACCGGTACCATGACGACTAATACCCCGGTGAAACGCAGGAACATGAAGGTCATGGGTTCTGCGTGGGGCATACCATAGCGCGCGACAATGAAGCCTGTGCTCCACACGAAGACGAACAGCACGGGAATAAAACGCTGTAGAGACTGCTTCATAATTCGAACTCTTGAGACCGATCTTGCGCGACCCTCATTGGCCCCTGCGCTCCTATGGATCTTAGATTCTAGCCTTTAACACCGCGCTAAAGTAAATAGATGGGACGTCAAGTGAGTAGACATATCAGCCACTAAAATGGGAAGCTTCGGACTTAATTCATTTCGGAGCAGGAAGTATTGTGGCTAAAACCGCGACAGAAGAGCGTATAAAACGCTTGAAAGACCATCTTGAGATTGAGAATCCGGCACTGGCTGAGGTAGTGACACGTTTTCAGGAACTGGACCAGATCGCCCGCAAACTGGGGTTCATGGGCCGCGATGATTCTTTCGCAACACAAATATCCTGGTGGCCAGTGGTGGCAATCCTCGGCACATACTCCGCCGGAAAGTCCACCTTTTTGAATGAATACCTAGGCCAGCCCCTCCAACGCACCGGAAATCAGGCCGTGGATGACAAATTTACCGTCATCGCTTATGGCTCGGACAGCGAGGCGCATCATTTGCCTGGGCTCGCGCTGGACAAAGATCCGCGCTTTCCTTTCTATCAGATCAGTCGTGACATCGAGAGAGTATCTGAAGGGGAAGGCAGTCGCGTGGATGCCTATTTACAGTTGCGAACCACCAATGCACCGGCGCTGCAGGGGAAAATCTTTATCGACTCACCAGGCTTTGACGCCGACCAGCAACGCAGCTCTACTTTGATGATCACCGACCACATTATCGATCTGTCTGATCTCGTGCTGGTATTCTTTGATGCCCGCCATCCAGAGCCCGGCGCGATGGCAGACACTCTTAAGCATCTGGTCGTTAACACTGCACAGCGCGCAGACAGCGCTAAGTTTTTGTATATCCTCAATCAGATGGACAATACCGCACGCGAAGATAATCCTGAAGAGGTCGTAGCAGCCTGGCAGCGCGCGCTAGCACAGTCTGGACTGACAGCCGGGCGCTTTTTCCGTATATATTCTGAAGCCGCAGCTCTGCCTATAGAAGATGACCAGACGCGGCAGCGGTTCCAAGCCAAGCGGGATGAGGACCTTGACGATATCAAGGCGCGGATTAATCAACTTGACGTGGAGCGCGCCTACCGCATCATTGGGGCACTCGAGAGCAATGCGAAGCATTTACGCGACACCTTGATTCCTAGACTGATCGACGTCAGGCAGACCTGGTCAACCCGTTCAATGTGGTTGAATGTCATTGTATTTGCCTGCGGCTTCGCAGCATTTCTTTTCTATAGCATCAGCGCCGGCGGTTGGCATGGCCTGTATTACACACCGTTCTCGGATCTAGAAATCCCTTGGCAGATTGCGGCCGCAGCGATTGGCGGCGCCGTGCTCATCTACCTCAACTCCCTACTCCGGCGCCTAGCGGGCCTTTCTGTGCTGCGAAGTCTGCGTCGTCACACCAATAGCAAGGATGATGTTCAGATAGTGACTGCCTTTGAAGTGAACCTGAACTCATGGTGGTCATCCTTTGTCGCGTCAAGGCCGTTGGGATGGACTGGGCGTAACCGCCGCAAACTGGACACACTCATCGCAGGCACAGCGGAATTGGTGCAGAAGCTTAATGATCGATTTGCTAGACCGACGCGCCACAACAAGAACGCTGGCAATTGAGGTGATGCCAGTGCACCCGATAAGGCCAAGCGGCCCTATCGGGTTGATCGAAGCAGTCGTTCGCGTCTTAGATTTTGGTTATTAACAACGGGGTGTAAAGCAATTCCAGGTATTGCAGCACGGCCTCGTCCCAACTAAAGCGCGCGTTAGACGCATTTTGGCGCAGATTCAACCAGATCGCCGGCGTCGCCGTGGTCGCGCAGGCCATGCTCACGGTATCGAGCATGTTCTGCGCTTGCTCACTCGGCGTATCGCCTCGGAAAGAGAAGCCATTTACGCCGTTTAAAACAGTGTCCTTCAAGCCTCCTACCTCATGCACGACACACGGAGTTCCAGCGCGCATTGCGAGCATCTGACTAATGCCACAGGGCTCGAAACTGCTAGGCATAAGGAACAAGTCACCGTCTGCGTACAGCGCATCGGCCAAGTCCTCGGAGAAACCCTGCAGGAACAGAAAGTTTTCGTGGCGCGCCATGGCGCCAGTGAAGAAGTGCTCATAATACTCCTCGCCACTACCGATCATAATAAATACACCGTCATGAAGATCCACGAGTAATTTATCCAGTGCGCTGATCTCACCCCCCTCACCATCGCTGAGGAGCTCCATCAGTAGGCGAGCTTTCTGCCCTGTCACGCGCCCCACCGAAATAAGAGTAGCGCTCACCGGTTTGCGGCGGCGACGCCACTGTGCCACGCGTAACTGGGCGTGAAAATGCGCAGATGGTACGTAGTGTCGGTCCCCTACCCAGCTCATCAGCGACTGCTCGATCAGATCCAGCAATTGGGCACGGGAGCGATGTGGTGCCGCGGGCTTGAGATAGTCGCAGCCATTGAGTATGCCAAATAGTTTGCCTTCGGCGCCTAAGCGCTGCAGGTCGAGCTCGAGCCCCTCCCCACCAATGAAACCATGGGCCAGGTCTGTAGGGATCAATATCTCCCTTGCATAATTCGGAGATACCGCGTGGACTCGGTCCGAGAGATTAATGCCGGCGCGCATAAGGTTGACGCAATCCCAATGCACCGGGTCCTGAATCAACGTCAAATCAGGCGCGAGATCGGGGTACCAGTGATGCAAGGAAGAGTAGTGCCCAGACAGGGGGCGCACGCCTTGCAAGGAGAGGTTATGAATCGTATAGATCGTCGGCAATTCACGTAATTGTTTGTAGGCGGGCATATAGCGCCGCAGCAAGGCGACTAGCGAGGCATGCCAATCGTGTAGATGCAGCACATCTACTTTATCAAAGCGCGCCTCTATCAAGCCCTGACAGACGGCGACGCAGAATAGTGCGAATTTATGCGCATCGGTCGCAAAGGGGCCACTTTGATCGTTGCAGTAGATGGCTCCTTCTCCACAGGACGCAAATACGGGGTGCTCGAGGATATAGTGGTTAACGGTGCCAAGTGCCTTTTTGCGCGCGCCCTTCCCCGTAGTCGGAACATTTTGCTCAACACGAAAAATCGCCACCGTTTCCGTTTGTCCACAGAAAGAAACGTCGACTGCACCGAGCAATGCAGAGGTGTTGCGTTTGGCAAGCGACTGATAGCCTGGCGTGATAACCGACACCTGATCACCCTGCTGTGCCAAGGCAATCGGCACGTCTCGAATGACATCGCCGACCCCGCCATCGCCGCCAAACCCAAGGTCGCGTATCAGCCCAATCCGCATGCCCTTGTGTTTAGCATAGCGCTGGCATGCCTCGAATTGCGACTCCGCTACCCATTGCGTGTAAAGCGTAAAGCGCGGATCGGATTCGACTTGCAGGCTGTCGGCATTGTGGAGACGGCCTGTTTCGAATTCGGCAAAATTCCGCAAACTTGGCCCCTGTGCCGCAACAAAGTCTTCGAAAACCCGCGCTCGCGCAGTATTCCCAACAAGATGTTCGGTGACAAAATGGCGGAACATTTGGACGAATATCTCGCGTTTGCACTTGGCCACGGCCACATAATCAAGATTGTCGCCGCTGCGTAACTGCGCGAGTCGCTCCTGCCACTCAGGAGCTGCCACCATCGCGCGGACACTTGGCGAGTCACTGAATTCGGGTTCGCGCTGAGCATCGATATACAAGGTATTGAGGCGACGTCGATCGTTGGGGCTATAGGGGCTGCAGTGCTGTGGTTCATTGCCATCCAAGGCATGCAAGGGGTTCAAAGCAAGAAAACTCGCCTTCTGCGCACTCGCGTAGTCGATCAAATCGCATAGATCGGTGAAGTCGCCGATGCCCCAGTTGCGCTCCGAGCGCAGCGTATAGACCTGCACGGAGAAGCCCCACAGGCGCTGTCCCGACAAGGCCCAATCGGGCTGAAACGCCCGGGCTGGGGCGACGATTAATTCGGCCTCTAGCCCTTCTAATGGATGCGCATTGCGTATTTGCTCATCAAGGCAGCGCAGCAATAAGCGATGGTAGCCAATAGGCAGTATACCGTTGTGAAAGGGCGCAAGCGCCAATTCTCGCGCACTCTGCGCCGCCCCATTCATGTCCCCTTCGGCGGACTGCGATAGTTGCTCAGGGCGGAACTCCTGTGTGCATATACTGCCATCCGCGCAACGAATCTCCCATTGCCAAGCACAACACAGCGCGCTGCTTGGCAGGCGCAGACACACCGTCTCGCGACCACCGGGGGTAAGAATATTGGCTGGAGCAAGTATGGCGCGCCATTGACCCTCATTCGCCAGTGCCAGTGCCGCTTGCAACTTGGCTGGATCGACGCGATCGCCAGTGATCAGATCCAAGCCTTTGAACAGCAGGATATCGACGCGATCGCTAAACGGTATCTGCGCAATATTGCCCGAATACTCGATGTATTCACTGGCCACACCGTTGCGCCGAAGTAATTCTTCTATTTTTGCGCGCTCGTCTTCATTTAGCACCGCACAGGCCCCTAGGAAAAGGTCATATTCGGGAAGGCTAGACATCGGTAGCCCTGCAATAAGCTGCGCAGCCCAACAGGCCGGGATAGTCGGCGCTGATTCGCCCTACTGGCACACTGCTACACCATCTAGCAAAAAGCCCCTTGTCGGTGAATCGCGTCATAAAGAGCCTTTGATCGAACAATCGGTCCATTTTTTCAAGCATCGCCCCTGACAGGAAAAGGCCAGACAAGCTGCCAGTAACTAGCGCAAGATCCCCGCATACTGAACCCAAAATACCAGTGAAATCTTTGATGCTTTGCAGGCACAGGGCATCGCCCTGCTCTGCCCCTGCCACTATATCAGCTGCCAGCAACTCGCTTGGAACGTCGCGAAGCTGGGCGTTCGCCCAGTACAGATTAGCAAGGCCCGGGCCAGAAAGCAGGTGTTCCACAGATATTCGCGGGTAACGCTGCCATAGGCGCGCTAGCAGCGCTGCTTCGTGTACGTCAACTGGCGCGAAGGAGATATGTCCCGGCTCCGATTCGAGAATTTCCCCGCTCGGGAGCAAGGTAGCACCACCAAAACCAGTACCAGGCCCTAAGATGGTGCGCGCGTGCTGCGTGACTGTGGCTTCAAGCACTCCAGTTTGCCACCATTGCACCTGCTCGTCCTGCAGGCTGGCAAGACAATAAGCCTGCGCGCTGAAGTCGTTAAGAATGCTGACGGGCATACCAATCTCTTCACTTAGTGAGCTGCGGCTAAATTGCCAAGGAGAGTTGGTTATTTTGATGACTGCACCGTGCACCGCCGCGGCAACTGCAAAGCAGGCACTGACAGGTTTCGGGGCAGCGCTTAGCGCAATCCGCTCGAAATAGCTGCGCAGGGCGTCCTCGAAACGCTCGAAATCGGAGCACGCGTAGCTGTGCACGCACTGTAAAGTAGCGTCGCTCGCCGTAACATAGGCGAAGCGCGCATTCGTTCCGCCGATATCCGCCAGTACATAACAGCCCGATGTAGCCAAATCCTGCGCAATCAACTTTTCACCCTTACTCATTGAGCGACATACATTCGCGGGACAAGCTCTCGATTTTGCCCCATTGTTCTGCTTCGATTAACTTCGGGTCTACCATCCATGAGCCGCCTATGCACAGTACATTGGCCAGCGCCAAATAGTCGCGATAATTGTGCGGACCTATGCCTCCGGTTGGACAGAATTCCACGCCAGCGAATGGGCTAACTAGAGCCTTCAATAAGGGGATCCCCCCTACTGCTTCGGCCGGATAAAACTTGAAACATTGATGCCCGCACTCGCTACCTTGAATGATCTCGGACGCCGTGCTCACGCCAGGTAGAAAAGGCAGACCGAACGCCCTAGCGGCAGCCGACAAACTGGGGCTCCAACCAGGGCTGACCGCGAAATCGACACCCGCCGCAGCGACCGCCTCCATATCATGTGGTGTTCGAACCGTGCCTGCCGCTACGCAGAAATTGGGGCGCGCCGCCTTAACGGCGCGAATGACAGCCAAGGCCTCCGGTGTGCGCAGGGTAATCTCCACCGCAAATATACCGCCCGCAGCTAGTGCATCGCAGACCGTTAGAGCCTGCTTCTCAGAATGTACGGTCAGAACCGGCATAACACGTAACTTTGCTAACTGTTCTCTAATCGGGGTCATTGCCTGCTCTCCATGATTCGCAGCATATAAGAAGTTTAAGTGCCTGAGAACACCGAAGCCCCAGACTTCGCGGTGCTAGTGTAGTGACGGAAGCTGTCGAATAACCCCCTGCCTAGTGTACTACTCAGCATTTTATGCTCTGCACTCCAGTTTGGTTGAGCAAGCTCGCGAGCGGCAAATTCTGCGGCGCTGATCTGCACTTCCAGAGTCCCTGCATCGGCGTCAAGGGCGATTATATCGCCATCCTTGAGACGTGCGAGTGGGCCTCCGTCTAAGGCTTCCTGGCTCATATGAATCGCCGCTGGCACCTTACCGGAGGCACCCGACATGCGCCCATCAGTGACGAGCGCGACCTTGAAACCCTTGTCCTGCAAGACGCCCAGATGTGGAGTCAACTGGTGCAACTCGGGCATGCCATTAGCCTTCGGCCCCTGGAAGCGGACCACCGCAACGAAGTCTTTCTCATACTGACCACTCGCCAGCGCCGCCACCATATCGTCCTGATCGTCGAACAGCACGCATGGTGCAGTGACCTTGCGGTGCTCTTTCTTTACGGAGGAGGTCTTGATGATGCCAACACCGAGATTGCCTTGTAGCAGACGAATCCCACTTTCTTTGTCGAAGGGCTCCGTAATCGGTCGCAGCACATCGGGCAGGCGCGATAACGCAGTTGCCTGCACCCACTCCAACTTGCCCGCCGGGTTCAATTGTGGCGCCTTCTCGTAGGGATCCAGGCCATGGCCCATGAGTGAGTCGATATCCTCGTTGAGTAGCCCGCCAGCGCGCAGTTCGCGCACTAGGAATGCCATACCTCCGGCTCGCTGAAAGGCATTGATGTCAGCGTCGCCATTGGGGTAAACCCGCACTAATAATGGCACTACACGGGCAAGCTTATCGAAGTCTTCCCACGTGAGGATGATGCCTGCAGCTGCCGCCATGGCGACAAGATGCAGCGTGTGATTCGTGGAGCCTCCTGTCGCTAACAGCCCGACTAAGGCGTTCACGATGCTCTCTTCTTTTACCATCGCGGAAAGTGGTAGGTGAGCGCCCTTCACATCCGCGGCAGCGATTACTCGAGTCACGGTTTCGCGCGTCAATGCAGCACGAAGTGGGTCTTCAGGATTGATAAAGGACGCTCCCGGAAGCTGTACACCTAGCATTTCCATCAACACCTGATTGCTATTCGCCGTGCCATAGAACGTACAAGTGCCAGGGCTGTGGTAAGACGCCGATTCGGCGGCGAGTAACTCTACTTTAGTTGCCAGCCCCTGCGCAAAACGCTGGCGCACGGCGGCCTTCTCTTTGTTCGGAATTCCCGAAGGCATGGGACCGGCAGGAATAAAACCCGCGGGCAAGTGTCCGAACTGCAGTGCGCCAATCATCATGCCCGGCACGATCTTGTCGCACACGCCAAGACAGAGGACGCCGTCGAATAAATTGTGGCTAAGGCTGATCGCCGTAGACATCGCAATCACATCACGACTAAACAGGCTGAGCTCCATGCCAGCCTGTCCCTGCGTTACCCCATCACACATCGCAGGCACGCCGCCGGCGACCTGGGCGCTAGAGCCTAGACCTCGTGCAATCTCTTTGATCAATGTCGGATAGGTCTCTAATGGCTGATGTGCGGAGAGCATGTCGTTAAACGCGGTCACAATCCCTAAGTTCACGCTCTGCATGAGCCTAATCGTCTTTTTATCAGTCTCACCACAGGCGGCAAACCCATGTGCGAGGTTGCCACAGGAGAGCTTACGCCGCGGCGGTAATTCGTCTCGAGTGCGTTGCATGCGCTTAAGATAGACTTGGCGCGCTTGCCTACTGCGCTCTCGAATTGAGTCGGTGACTGCTTCGACTACTGCGTGCATGTTAAACTCCTTAGTCTTGTTCCGCGTAGAAAATTTCCATAACAACTTTAGTTTGGTGCAACACCGCACGCACAGGTGGTTCGTACACTGGGCCCGGCATCATTGCCGCTTCCAATACTTCTCTTTTCTTAACTCCTATGATGTGCAGGAATAACTGCTTAGCGCCGAGTATTGTCGACAAACTCAGGGTCATTCGCGCATGTGGCGCGACAGGAGGACGAATACCACTGCAGATCCGCGTTGCAGAGCTTAGCGCATCGTCTAAGCCCTGCGCCGCAGGGAAGAAGGAGGCCGTATGGCCGTCCTCCCCCATGCCTAACACTGCCAAATCTAGCGGCAGAACACTCTTACGCAGTTTGGCCTCCACATCGACGACCGCGAGAAATGGATCCGCGGCATCGGTCTTGAGCCCCACGAAGCGAGCCTTGGCGGCGTGCTCGCGAAGGAGATGGAGCCGCACCAGATGCGCATTCGAGTCAAGATGACTCTCCGGCACCCAACGCTCGTCGACCAGAGTCACCACCACCTTTGACCAAGGAATGTCGATACAGGACAACGCTCGGAATAGGCTCACCGGCGTACTCCCCCCAGACACGGCCAAGCTAGCGCGCCCGCGCTCATTTATTGCATTGAGCAACGCATCTGCAATGCGTTGCGCCAGCTTTACCACAAGCTCGCCATTATAAGTGTACTGATGCAGCATCCACGTCATGACCCAATCCAAGCAATAACAGTCGTCATCTAGAGATCCAAGTTTGGAAGTATGGGTTAAGAGTAAGCAACTCCCTTGCCAGCTTATGTGACACCCTATGTTTTAGCTATTACTCTATCGCTATTGAACAATATAGTAAGCTAGCTTATTATATGCTTACTATGAATAAAAACTTCGATAAGAGTTTCGGTTTCGCCATCCACGACGTCGCCCGCCTATTGCGCCTCAGTTTCGATCGCCAAGCGGCGAACACAGGACTGACAAGGGCACAGTGGTCTGTCTTGGCGCATCTCCACCGCAGCAATGGGGTGCAGCAGAAAACCCTTGCCAAGGTGATGGACATTACGCCCATCACCCTCGCGCGCCACCTTGACCGCCTAGAGGTCGATGCCTGGATCGAGCGCCGCGATGACCCGGATGATCGCCGGGCCAAACGCGTGTTCTTGAACCCCAAGGCAGGTCCCATGATAGAGATGCTAAGCATCCTTGGGCAGAGCGTACGCGCCCAGGCCATGACTGGCATCAATCCACAGGACGAGGAAATTTTCATGCAGGTTCTCCTGCAGGTACGCGCAAATCTCTGTGTCGCTAACAATGCTCACGACACTACTGAAAGCCGCGAAAACTAATTGAATGAGGTTATATCCATGAAAACCAATGTCGTCATCCGCAACTTAATGTTCTTGATCCTAGGGCCGGCAGTCATCGCCGGGGTATCCCTATGGATATACTTACAAGGCGGACGCTTCGTGAGTACCGACAACGCCTATGTAAAAACGGAGATCGTGTCCGTGAGCAGCGAGATTACCGGCCGTGTGGTAGAAGTCATTCCCCATGACAATGAGCGCGTAAGCAAGGGACAATTGCTGTTCCGCTTAGATGATCAGCCCTACCGCATCGCACTCGCCAAGGCCGAGGCGAATCTTGCTAACGTCCGTGGCAGCATTGAGAGCGAAAAGGCCGATTTCCTAAGTGACAAGCTCGCCATCGACAATGCCAACACTGACTTGGAATTCCGCCGCAAGGAAATGGAGCGCATTCGCTACTTGGTAGACACTCGCGCTATTCCGGCCGCACAATTCGATCAAGCCGAATACGCATGGCGCAGCGCCAGCAACGCGCTAGACAACCGCACGCAATCCTTGCAAGCCGCCCGTGCACGCCTTATCGACCCGAGTTTGCCTACCGCACAACATCCACGCTTTCTGCAGGCATCGGCAGAGCTGGAGAAGAGTAAACTCGATATCGCGCATCTGGAGATCCGTGCCCCGGCCAATGGCATCGCAGTCAACGTCGCAGTTCACGAAGGCGAATATGTGATAGCCGGCTCCTCGCTGGTCAGCCTAGTCGATGATAACAATATGTGGCTAGAGGCGAATTTCAAAGAAACAGACCTGACCTGGGTTCGTCCCGGCCAAGTCGTGAATGTCAGCATTGACGCATTCCCCGGTGAGACTTGGCAGGCACGAGTGTCCGGCATTATGCCGGCCACTGGCTCGGAGTTCTCCTTGTTACCCGCGCAGAACAGCTCCGGTAACTGGATCAAGGTAGTGCAGCGCATTCGCGTCAATATCACCCTGGACAATTACAATCGCGAATTGCCTATTTCGGCAGGTATGAGCGCCGTCGTTGACATCGACACTGGCCGCAGCCGCACCCTGCCCTGGGTAGCAGCGAATTAAGCGCGGGAGTAGCGAATGTCTAGTGCAGCTGCGCAACCCAAGCAGGGCGAGATTACCTTTCGTGGCTTAATTACGCTGTCGATTATGTTGGCCACCATCATGCAGGTGCTCGACACGACGATCGCGAACGTGGCCCTGCCTCATATGCAGGGCAGCCTCACGGCAACCCAGGAACAGATTACTTGGGTGCTTACCTCGTATATCGTCGCCTCCGCGATTATGACCTTGCCAACGGCATGGCTCGCGGGTCGCTTCGGGCGCAAGCGTGTCTTCTTGGTTACCGTGGGTGGTTTCACCCTCAGTTCCGTATTGTGTGGCATGGCGACATCCATAGAACAAATGGTGCTTTTCCGTATCATGCAGGGCTGTTTCGGCGCGGCACTCGTGCCCTTGGCACAGGCCACGATGTTGGACATTAACCCGCGCGAGAATCACGGCAAAGCTATGGCGATGTGGGGCATGGGCGTCATGATCGGCCCCATCCTTGGCCCTACGCTAGGTGGCTGGCTAACCGAATCTTATAATTGGCGCTGGGTATTTTATATCAACCTTCCTCTGGGCATCATCGCGTTCTTAGGAATGCTGTTCTTCATGCCTGACTCGGACAGAGTAAAGCGGCCATTCGATACCTTCGGTTTTATAATGCTAACGGTGATCATCGGCAGCGCGCAGTTATTGATGGATCGCGGCGAGCACGCTGGGTGGTTTGGGTCACGAGAGATCCTGCTGTACTGCGCATTAGCAGGCTCCGCATTGTGGATGTATATAGTGCACTCGATGCGCACCGAACACCCCTTCCTAACCCCCGCAATCTTCAAAGATCGCAATCTGATGACGAGCCTAGTGTTCATCTTTTTCATCGGCATTATTCTGCTAGCGACGATGGCCCTGTTGCCACCCTATATGCAGAACCTGATGGGCTACCCCGTGCTCGACGTTGGCATCATCATGGCGCCACGTGGCATTGGTACGATGATAGCGATGATGATTGTCGGAAAAATCAGTAATCACGTCGATGCGCGCGCGTTAATTCTATTCGGCCTTGCCTGCACGGCAGGCTCGCTCTATGCGATGACCGGTTTCAGCACCTATGTACCACCGCACACACTAGTATGGACCGGCATGCTGCAGGGCTTTGGTCTCGGATTTATTTTCGTGCCCTTAAGCACTGTTGCTTACGCGACGCTACCAACGCAATACCGTGCGGAGGGGGCGAGTGTTTTTAGTTTAAGCCGGAACATGGGCAGCAGTGTGGGGATATCGTTAGTGATGACTGTACTCAGTCGCAACATGGCTGCCAACCATGCCTATCTGACAGAGAATATTACCAGCGCTCGGCTGGGCATCGGATACAATCAAGTGCCCCAGGCGCTGCTCGATAATGCGGGAGGCATGCTCGCAATGCTCGACGGAGAAGTCACTCGCCAAGCTGCCACCATCGCGTATTTGAACGATTTCAAGTTGATGATGTGGGTGGTCCTAGCTGCCTCACCTCTGGTTCTGCTATTACGCAAGCGCGCCCCAACGCCTGCCTAGCCACCTCATTTAGGCAAATAGATTTGGTGACAGCCTTCACAAGGGGCGTACATGAGGTCGTTGCCCGCGGTGAACATCGCCTCTTCGTCGTGATTCTGTATGGCCAACTGGGCGCTGCGCGCCGCGCCAATCAATTGCTGTGTAAACGCCTGCCAATCCGCATTCTTCGCCTGCTCTGCGTAGGCGCCATCGGCACCCCCTTGCGCGGTGAGTTGCGCGGCGGCAATCACCGCACTGGCGGCCTGATCGAGTTCTAGCCATTGCGAGTCACTCTTGATCTCGTAGGCACCCCAGATCTTATTCGTCGTTGGCGCGATCACTGCCACCATGATCTCACGCACGTTCAATCCCGCACTTTCGGCAGCCCAGCCAGAAACTGCTATGCCTAAGCTAAAACTCGCGGCCAACCCTACTTTTATCCAATGTGACATAAACGCCCTTCATAACATTAATTGGAGGTTTGAATTGAGGCCGTTAGATCCTCAACATAAAATACAAAACGTAGATATCCCCTCTAAACGGTCCAGCTCTCATTTACCCCAAAAGCGTAAAGATGAACGAGGAGTGAAACTCTAGGCATAGTAAATCTACACGCGTGCAAGGTAATCTCTGTATTCCGGTCGCTTTCTACATAAATGCGCGAGTGTCCTTGTGCCGCAATAAAGTCTATATTTTAGCTTTAAGCAACAACGGAAATCGAAGGGATGCCCGTATGGGCATCCCAGACAAGCACCCTAATCTTTTTTTTGAGACTTCGCCGATGGATTCGCAAGATACCTTAAATGCCGACACTCAAGACTCGCCTCTAATTGCCCCCCCTTCGCGGAAGAAGCATAAGCGCCGTTGGCCACAAGTGCTCATGGTACTCGTAATTACCGGAGGCGGCATTTATTACCTTAATTCCGAAGAAAAAATTGAGGCCGACCAGCCTCTCGTGTCGACTGTAGAGATCGGCAGCATCATCAACACAATTTCCTCCGCTGGCACGGTGAAACCAAGTAGCTTCGTTGATGTCGGCGCACAGGTGTCCGGGCAGCTTGAGAAGCTCTATGTAGAAGTTGGCGATAACGTCGAGGAAGGGCAATTGCTTGCGGAGATCGATGCACGTTCCCAGCAGAGCCGCGTAGAGGCTAGCCGCTCAGCCATTGAGGCTCAAGAAGCCCAAATCGCTTCCCGCAGTGCCAGCTTAGAGCTTGCTAGGACGAACACACAGCGTCAGAAGCGTTTGATGGCTGCCAATGCCACGAGTCAGCAAGACTTCGACACTGCCGTGGCGACCCTAGCGAATGCCGAAGCTAGCCTGATTCAACTGGAGAAACAAATTCAACAGTCCCGATCCAGCTTGTTATCTGACGAAACAGAGCTGGAATACACCCGCATCTACGCGCCGATCGCCGGCACAGTGGTCTCTATTGAGATGAACGAAGGTCGCACACTAAACGCCAATCAAAATGCGCCGACCATACTGCGTATCGCAGACTTGACGCTTATGACTGTTGAGGCCGAGATATCTGAGGCTGACATAGGCAGCTTGAAGAAAGGCATGGAGATCTACTTCACTACCTTAAGTGGTGGCACACGACGCTGGAATGGCGAGCTGCGCCAAATCCTGCCAACGCCTGTAGTGACGAGTAATGTCGTGCTTTATACGGGCCTGTTCGACGTGCAGAACGAGGACGGTACTCTATTGCCTGAGATGACCGCACAGGTATTCTTCATCACGTCTGCCGCCCGCGAAGTGTTGACGGTGCCACTAGGCGCACTGACCTTCATCGATCCCGAGCAGATGCGTGAAGGTGTAACTCCTGGTGGGAATGGCGAGGGAGCTGTCCCTGCGATGGCACAGCGTCCCGCTGGAGCAGTCCAGCGCCCTGCTGGGGCCGGACAACGACCCCCAGGTGCGCGTCGCCCACAAGGAAACCAGACCCCAGACGAGGTTCCTGTAAGGCGTTTTGCCGTGGTTCGCGTGCTTAAAGACGATGGCACGGAAGAACAGCGCCGCATCGTAGTGGGCGTCACTAGTCGCGTCAGCGCCGAGATCATTAGTGGCCTTCAAGAAGGCGAGCGCGTGGTAGCTGGCATCATACAGGCGACTGCCACCCCTGCTAACAGGGAAGGTTTTAGGCCGGGCGGCTTCCCCGGAGGCTTCAGATGAGCGCAGGCGTTCTTGATGGAAACGCCCTACTAGACGACGGCGCAATGCGCGAAGACGGCACATTGGCCGAGCGGGTGGCCGCAAGCGACTTATTATCTACCCCTATCATCGAGCTGCGTAATATTGAACGCACCTTCGTAACTGGTGGCGGCGTAGAAGTGCATGCCCTACGCGGCATCAACCTGAAAATTCACATGGGCGAATTTGTCGCAATCATGGGGCAGTCCGGGTCCGGCAAGTCCACCATGATGAACATCTTGGGCTGTCTAGACAAACCTACTGCTGGAACCTACTTATTCGCGGGTCGCGATATCCGTAATTTCGCCCCAGACGATCTGGCGTGGCTGCGCCGCGAGGCCTTCGGCTTCGTGTTCCAGAGCTATAATCTGCTACCGAACGCTAGCGCAGAAGAAAATGTGGAGATCCCCGCCATCTACGCCGGCTACTCGGCAAGCGAGCGCAAGGTAAAGGCCGAAGCCTTACTGACCTCCTTAGGCCTTGGCGACCGCCTCGACCATCGCCCAAGCCAATTGTCAGGCGGCCAACAGCAGCGCGTCTCGATTGCTCGTGCCTTGATGAACGGTGGCAACATCATCCTTGCCGACGAACCCACTGGCGCATTAGATTCCAAGAGTGGTGTGGAAGTCATGGCACTGCTTAAAGACTTAGCAAAACAGGGTCATACCGTGATCTTGATCACCCATGATCCAAAGATCGCGGCGCAAGCAGATCGCACCATCGAGTTTACAGACGGTCTCGTCGTTGAGGACCGCCGCCATGACGGCGCCGAGTTCAAGCCTAAGGGCAACAAACAACTGCGAGAGCTGTTTATGAATCGCAAGATCGCCTCGCCGTTGGCTGGTGTAGGTGAAGCTATCAACATGGCACTGCGCTCTCTTACTTCGAATATTTTCCGCACCATTCTGACGCTGTTAGGCATCGTGATAGGGGTAGCCTCTGTAGTCGCGATGCTGGCGATCGGCGAAGGCGCGAGCCAAGAAATTGTCGACCGCATCAGCTCAATCGGCACCAATATACTAACGCTGCAACCGGCACGAATTCCGGGTCAACGGCGCTCCATGCCTTCGACGCTCGCCTTCGAAGACGCCGACGCGATACTCGATTCGATTCCGAATGTACTTGGTACCTTACCCGAGTTACAGGGTAATTACACAGTGCGCTTTGGGCGCCAAGATTATTCCACTACGGTCACTGCCACCGGCGAAACCTTGCCGAAAATTCGTAACTGGCCGCTGTCCCAAGGCGTATTCTTTACCCGCGATGATAGTGACCGCTATGTCTCGGTTGCCGTGCTCGGAGCAACGGTAGCTGAAGAGTTGTTCGTCAACGGACAGAACCCATTGGGTGAATATATCTTGATTCGCAACGTCCCCTTCCAAATCATCGGCGTGCTTACCCGCAAGGGTTCCTCCGGCTTCGGAGGCAGGGACCAAGACGATGCGGTATTCGTACCATTGAAGGCCGGCGCTTTACGACTTTTCGGCGCAACGGTCGCGAGCTCTATAACGGTGGCCGTGGATGATATCGCACAAATCAACCAGACCGAGGCGAACCTTAACGAATTCATGATCGCGCGCCACGGCAGTGAAGATTTCCGCATCTTCAATAGCGCCGAATTGCTCGATACAGTCTCCGCCTCACAGGACACAATGACTATGCTACTCGGTTCCGTCGCCGCGATCTCTCTCCTAGTGGGTGGCATTGGCGTGATGAACATCATGCTCGTCTCGGTGACAGAACGTACTCGCGAGATCGGAATTCGCATGGCCACCGGCGCACGGCAATCCGATATTCTTGCTCAGTTCCTCTCCGAAGCAATTGTAGTTTCGGGCGTAGGGGGTTTAATTGGCGTGGGGCTGGGCATCGGCGCTGGACTCCTAATGCAATACTTCGGCGTTGCCATTAAGTTCACCTCTACACCGATGATTTTAGCCTTCTGCAGCGCCGCTGCCACGGGCTTAATATTTGGCTTTACGCCAGCGCGTAAGGCCGCTCGACTCGACCCAGTGGTCGCGCTCGCCAATGAATGAGGAAGCAAAAACATGCGTCACTTTACACTCAAACCACTGACTCGCGCCCTTATTGGCGTTTGCATCGCGCTTACACTCAATGCTTGTGCATTGCAGACCGACGTCCCCGCACTCGCGGCAAACGATGTGCCAAACGACTGGGTAGCCTCCATCGACGTAGCCGCATCGATTTGGCCACAGAGCACCTGGTGGGACTCCTTCGCGGACCCCGAACTTAGCAGCCTTATCGACACTATCGCGCAGCGCAATTTCGACCTCGCCAATAGCCGTCGCACACTAGAGGCCGCACAAATCACATTACACGAGGCCGGTTTTGATCTACTACCAACTGGAAGCATCACACTTGGCACTGGCGCGAGTTACAGCGAGAGTCGTAGCGATGGCGGCTCGCAAAGCAATACTCCCAATATCCCTCTCCAGCTAGGCGCCTCACTAAGCTATAGCAACATACTCAGCAAACCTGCCATCTACACCAAGGCAGTTGCCGACTACGAGTCACGAGCCGCCCAGAGCGCCGATGTCGCGCTGACGACACTTGGCACCTCGGCCTCTACCTATTTTCAATTGTTGTTGATCCGCGACAAGATCAGGGCCTCTCTGCAGAACGTCGAAAACGCTCAATCAATCAGCAATATTGCCAATGCCCGAGTTGAGGCTGGTGTGGCCGTGCCCATAGAAGCATTGCAGCAACAGATTGCCCTGCAAAGAGAGATGGCGAATCTAAGCATTTTTAGACAGAGCGAACTCTCTGCCCTCGCCTCACTAGCACTCCTGTCTGGAACGGGCGTACAAGACTTTGCGATCACGGGCGAGACTTTGAACGAAGTGACAGTGCCGAGCGTCCAACCAGGCCTACCTTCGGAACTATTATTGCGCCGCCCCGATCTCGTGCAGGCCGAGGCGCTGCTGCGCAGCGCGACCGCGAACGTGGATATTGTGCGCACTGCCTATTTCCCCAATATGTCGCTCACTGGCAATCTCAGCGCGGGTAGCACCTCCTTGACCGAACTGCTTGCCTCCCCCGACACCTTCCTGAATCTGAATGCCAACGTATTACAGACACTCTTGGATAATGGCCAGCGTGATCGTAATGTGGAACGCTCACAACTCAGCCTAAAAAGCAGTCTCGACGATTATCGCAAAGCGGTACTCGGCGCCTTCAATGAGATAGAGGTATTGTTGAGTAATATGCAAGTGCAGACCGAACTCGTAAGAGTGGCTTTGCAGAACCTCAATGCGGCGGAAGAGTCTTTTCGCATCGCGCAGGTGCGCTACGAGGAGGGCGTCACAGACTTCCAGACCGTATTAACATCGCAGAACACGCTTTTCTCCACTCGTAACAGCTATCTGGACACCAAGCTCTCACAGCTCAACACCACCGTGAACCTGTATCAGGCGCTCGGTGGCGGCTGGGAGATGGAAGCACTCTAACCTCTACTAGAGATTAGACTGTTGATGGGCTAAAGTGGCGCTTCGTTCAAATAACCGAGATGCTATAGATGTCCACTGCTGGTGACGCGAAAAAACCCCTCAAGCAACGCGTCTATGGCGTTATCTTTGGATACGATAGTAAGGCCGGTAAGAGCTTCGACCTACTGCTAATCATCATGATAAGCGCCAGCGTGCTCGCCGTGATGTTTGACTCCATTAGCTTGCAGAGCGAGACCTTAGATCACCGCCTGTTCATCCTTGAATGGTTCTTTACTCTCGTCTTTACTCTCGAGTACGTCCTGCGCGTTTACAGCTCGCCGAAGCCTCGAAACTATGTGTTGAGCTTCTATGGCCTAATTGATCTACTCTCGATCCTGCCAACCTACCTCGCCTTCTTCTTTGTCGGCGCCAATTACCTGGTCGTCATTCGGATATTACGAGTATTACGCATCTTTCGCGTGCTAAAACTGTTCCGTTATATCGGTGAGGCCAATCTACTATTCGGCGCTCTCGTGAATGCTAGGCGCAAGATTTTCGTCTTCATCTTTGCTGTCTTCAATCTCGTCATCGTATTTGGCACCCTCATGTTCATCATCGAGGGCCCCGACAATGGTTTCACCAATATCCCACAGAGCATCTATTGGGCGATCGTGACTATCACCACTGTGGGCTATGGCGACATCACGCCCCACACACCATTAGGTCAAGGCATCGCAGCGCTCGCGATGATTTGCGGCTATGCAATCATCGCGGTACCCACAGGCATTATCGGTGCAGAATTAATGCAGCAGTTTCAGACCCGCGGCGGGCCCTCCACTTATCGCAAGAGTGAGTGTCCGCACTGTCAGGCCAAAGATCATCAGAACGATGCCACTTATTGCCGCCTCTGTGGTGGACTTCTATCACCTAATAAGTGACTTTAAGCAAGCAACATAAAAGTCAAATCGATACGCTAAATTCAGCACTCCCGATGGATAATCATCCCCCAAAATAACTGACATCTAAAGTAGAATTTTCTCATAATTGAACAAGAGGATATTCTGCATGAAAAAATCACGATTTAGCGACAGTCAGAAACTGGCGATACTGAAACAAGCCGAGTCTGTCACCCCGGTAGCGAACCTATGCCGAGAGCATGGTATGAGCAATGCCTACTTTTACCAGTGGCGGTCTATGTTCGGGGATGATTACCGGGGGACGCCGCGTTAACGCAAGTGTAGTGGCATAGTTAATCCAAAGCAAAGCTGCTACTGGCACTGTTGCCCATTACAATATACTTGCCACTTGCCAAGCCCTTAACCTCTAGCGGGACCTTTAGCTCAAAGGGCTTAATCACTTGCGCGCACGCGACCAATGTCTGCAGAGGCGTCTGTGCCACCACCACATAAAATGTGCTCCCCTTGCGAGTCACGGCTGTACTTATCTCGACGCAAGGGTTTGCCATATAGCCCTTCAGGACTACCTCAACTTGCACCGGGTTAGTCTTTTCTATCCTAACTAAGATATCAGTAACAGTTACGAGTGATTTCTCCACGGCACCTACGACCTTGAAATCTCCATCAGGCGTGGGACTCAAGCGTATATTTTGATAGTAACGTGTTTTATCGCCCTCCAACACGATGGCGTCTTCAATAGTTAACACATTGTCTGCGAACAATGCGGGAGCCCCATGGGCACTCACAATCAGCAGCACGTTTACAAGCAATGCGATCATCCAAATTCTCATGTCTGTCTCCTTTGCATCCGACTAAATCAGGTTACTTCCCAAGTGTCTGCCTGTTTAGTGAGCGTATTGAGGACATCCTTACTGGGCAAGTAAGATTTGCGCCCTATTTCTTCTTCGCCAACGCATCTTTGAGACCAGCGAATGGATTATAGGTAGCAGCGGCGGATTGATTCTCAGCGTTACCACCATAGCTGATAAAGTTAGCGAACTTGCTATGTTCTTCATCATGACAATACAGACAGAGCAACTCCCAGTTGCTGCCATCGTTTGGGTTGTCATCGTGGTTGTGATTAACATGATGCACCGTGAGTTCGCTGAGATTAGGACGAGTGAACTCTCGTGCACAGCGCCCGCATATCCACGGATACAGTTTTAGCGCTTTCTCACGATAACCCTTCTCGCGCTTGGCCATGTAGTCGCGCTGGGCATCTAAGGCGCGGTCGGTTTTAGAGCTACTGCTTCTATCCATAATGGTCTCAGCGTGTGCCCGGCATGATCTCAAAACCGGGATCGAATGTGATTAAAACTGCCTTTAGTTGTTGTACCACCGCCGCATCTCCTTCGACCTGCCCGATGCCCGCGGCCAGCTGCTGCCCAAGCGTTGCTTGCCCGGTAATCACAGTCTCTAGATCACTGCGATTCATGCGGATGCTGGCGTCGGCGTTTTCTGCAAGATAACCGCTGATATTGGTCAGGGTGCCGTTGCTCAATTCAACCACATAACTCTCCCCTGTGTCCGGGGTGATGAAGTTTAGCGTAAAGCGCTGGCCATCAGCTGCTTCGCTATCTACACGGGTCGCCACCGCATCCCACCACTGCGAGGTCGTCATAGCGCGCGCCAAGTCCGGGCTCGTCCCACGTGCGGGCCCCGCAGGGGCTGCACCATTGCGTAGTTCCAATGCAGCAGAGAGAAACACGTTGCGCATGCTGGCACTCTCGTATTGAAAACCAAGCTGCTCGAAGACTATGGCCAGCAAATCTTTAGCCTCCGCATTGTCTGGCTGCGCATAGACAAGTTTGTTCAGAATTTCCATCGCGAGCCGGTATTCTCCCTGCTCTATTAGTTGCGCCGCGCGCTGTTGCACTACCTCAGCGCCGCCCATCATTTCGATGTACAGTGGGGCAGACTCAGCGGGAGATAGCGGAGCAAGAGTAGCTGGGTTGCCATCCCAATAGCCAAGGTAGCGATTGAGCACGGCGCGCGCATTGTGAAACTCCGAGCCATGATACTGACGCGCACTCCACTGCTGCTGCAGGCTATGCGGAACGCGATACTCGTTGTGCACTTCATTGATAGTGACGCCTTGGTTGGCGAGGTTGAGGACTTGATTATTCAGGTTGGCATACGCATCGCGTTGTGTGCGCATCACCTCTTGAATACGGGCATTGCCCCAGCGCGGCCAGTTATGCGAAGCGATCATAACCTCCGCTTGCATTCCGAAACGATAAAGCGCCTCGTTGATATGCTGTGACCAGCGCAGAGCATCTCGCACTAGCGCGCCACGCAGCGTATAAATATTATGAATAGTGGCCGTAATATTTTCAGCGGCCCAGAATACCTTTTGCCCTGGAAACCACGCATTCATCTCCGCGGGTGCTTCCGTACCCGGCGTGTTTTGAAAGACGATGCGTACGCCATCAATTGTGTGCTCCTCGAATTCTTGTGAAATCACGAGGGTCGGCGCAATCAAACCACTCGTTCCACGAGCTAAGGCCTTGCCGATTGCAGAATCGACCTGCCCATAAGGGCCGGAGGGGAGGAGATTGCCGTACTGATAGGAGGCTCTGCGACTCATCGCATTGCCCACATACACATTCTCCGCTATCGCCTCCTCCATGAAACCGGCGGGCGCTATTATGCTGACAGCGCCAGAGCGCACATCTGCCTCATCAACTACGCCGCGCACGCCGCCGAAGTGATCGATATGAGAGTGGGAGTACACGACCGCCCGCACTGGGCGCTCACCGAGCTGGGCATTGACCAGGGCGATAGCCGCAGCGGCGGTCTCCCGCGTCAAAAGCACGTCGAAAAGAATCCAGCCAGACTCACCTTTGATCACGGTCATATTGGCCAGATCGAAGCCGCGCACCTGATAGATAAAATCGGGCACTACTTCATAGAGTCCGTAGTTCATATTCAGTATCGCTTGGCGCTGTAGGGAGGGATGAATACTGTCGTAATCCCCTCCCGTTAATAGGAAGTCATAGCGGGCCATATCCCATACCACATTCTGATTGGCACCGAGAATCTGCCGATAAATCGGCGCGGCGATAAACCCTCGACGAGACTCCTCGAAGTCACGCTCATCCTCAAACGGCAAGCTCTGGCGCAGCTCGGACTGAAGATCCTGCGTATATCGGCTTGGCATCGCGCCCTTCGCATCAAAATGCACAACGGCGGGTTGAGCAAACGCCGTAGCGCACAAGAGGAAGGAGAGCGGCAACAGCACGATACATGGAAAAATAGTCGTTTGATCTTGGCTCATAAGAAGCTCGCAGCAAGCGTGAGAGAGGTCGCTAGAAACTAGCAAGTGCCATTGACCCGGTCAATCAATAATGAGTCCTTGGCATAGCACTAGCTAGCATTGATAATCCAAAGACAGTCTAAGTGCTGACATGACATTATGAATACACGTTTTAGAAAAGTCCTACTCTTTCTGTTGCTGCTCTGCTCGGCCGCGTTTCTGTTTGCGCAGAACGTTGGGCAGGAAGCTGATATCGCGACTCAACTCACCCAACATAGCCTCGCTAGTGGGAATTTCAATCTGCATTACGTGGATAGTGGTGATCTAGACAAGCCCATCATCGTGTTCATACACGAAACTCCTGTTGGTCGGGCACTCCTATGGCGGCCAGCGCCATCGACCCAGAACTAGGCAAACCGCGTTGGTACAACCGCGCGGCCAGCACATGGCTAGTGTCGCTCTTTCTAAGAACCCCCTTGCTGAAGGCGAATGACGAAATCTGGGGAGTGTCCCCTGCCCTACAACAATTGCTCCCATGGTGGGCAATTGCGAACATTCCCATGATTTTCTTACAGGGCGACGAGGATGAACTCGTAGGCCCCCGTAACTTCGAATTTGCTCAAAATAATTTGCCACTAGAGAACAGCACGGCGATAAGACTTGAGAATCAAGGCCATTTTCTCCAAATACAGCCCAGCGAGTTGATGGCCGATTTGTCCCTTGAATTACTCGAACATGTCGCCCACTTCTAGGCAGCAGCGAAGAATGCGCGCTCACCCTCTATACGCAAATGCACCCCCAACTCCGCACTCTTCTGCTGCAGGCGCGTGAGAATACGCTGGGCAGACTCCCCTTTGGCGAGACGCGGCCTGCCACGAGTGGGCCACTGTTGGTCGGGATCATCTCCTACTTCGTTCATCATGACGGGCACGATTTCGAAGCCTTGCAACTGCCCCGCCACGAAATCCACGTGCACGATTGCACTCTCCCAGACTTCTGGCACGTAATAACCGACATCCGTATGAGAGTGGAACACTAGACTACCTAGCCCGTGAAATAGTGGCTTATTGTCGCGAAGCTCGATGCCATGCAGTAGCGGTGCGCCATGGCTAACGAAGATATCCGCCCCCGCGTCGGCACACTGCCGCGCGAACTCCCGTGCCCAAGGCTTGGTGATGGCGAAGTCGTCGCCCCATTCGTGGTTGTGCAGATAGACGATGACGATCTCGGCACTCAACTTCGCTTGGCGGATTGCGGCAAGATTACGCTGTAAGTCTTCGGCACGAGGCACTAGATCTGGCCCGAGTACGATCTCGTTCACGCCAGGGCTATCGGCAGTAGCGGCCGCGCCCTCGCGAATGCTGCCCATGGCCATGGAGATGAGTGCCGTCTTCACGGGTTTGTCGAGATAGCCTGCCGCAGTGGCCTCTTGCAGATTGTGCCCCGTGCCTGCGTGAGCGAAACCGGATTGCTCCACCGCATCGCGGGTGGCTACGATGCCAGATGTACCAAGGTCCCATGCATGATTATTACTTAGGGCCAAGATATTGAAGCCCATCTCGTGCAGGCAGTCCAAGGTGATCTCGGAACCTGCGTGGAAGAATTCCGTGTCGCGGGTTGGCGTGCCCGACGCGGCGCTCTGGATAGGCACTTCGAGATTGGTGAAGATCACGTCTCCTCGACGCAGTTCGCTAATCACGGCCTGAAGGCCTTCGTAGGGTGCCTGGCAGACGGGATATTTCATGAGGGCCTGACCCGCCAGCGTAACCCGCACCGACGTATCAGACGCCGCGCCTTGGACTAGTGTAAAACCGGGCAGAGTGAGAGCAGGAGCCGCAAGTAGGTATTTCAGTAGTTGTCTACGTGGTGGAGAAAACCGCATGGTGGAACTCCTATTTAGCGCGTTTATTGAATGACTATCGGTAGTTTAATCAGCGATGCATGTTGCGCATCGCAATAGAGACGATTTGTCGCCTTTACGCCAAGCTCTCCGGCCCCCTCCGGCCCACCCGTGTTGGGATTGATGTCGAAATGAGGGTAGTTGCTACTGGAGATATCGACGCGCAGGCGATGACCCTTCTTAAACAGATTACTTGTGGCAAAAGGCGCGACGATCAGCTTATAGCACTCACCCACTTCCATGAACACCTCGCGCTCCCAACCCTCACGGTAACGAGCGCGGATGATGCCGTCGGTGATATTCATCGCAAAGCCATCCGGATACTCGTCGATCAATTTTACCGTGAAGTCGGTGTCCGGGCGATCCGAGGAGACCCACAGTTCTGCCTCAATATTGCCGGTCACGACGAGATTCTCCTGCAGTGGCGGTGTCCTAAATACCAACACATCGCCTCGCTGCTCGATCGCGATAGCAGCGTCCTCATCGCAGAAACCGAACTTGCCCTCACAATAGCGCTGATCGAAGGCACCCCCCTCCATCACAGGCTCCCCGGAGGTCAAGGCTCCACCAATCGTCGGGACGGGATTCTGCGGGTCGAAGCAGTATTCACGGTAGTCAGTTTTCGCCGTCGGATATTGCTCACCTATTTGTCCGTCGCCGTATAAATAGTAATTGCGAGTTTCTATTCCTAAAGGAGGCCATTGGGCACCTTTATTCCACTGGCCACCATGCTGTAATCGGTTCTTGATATCGCGCTCACCCAAGCCTCCACCCATTTGGAAATGCCACACCTGGCGTGATTCTTGTGTCTCCTGCGGGCCTGCATCGCTTTGTAAGTGGCGACGGAACCATTCTAGACGCATGCTGGCGTAGTCTACTGCCAGATTAGCATCGAGAGTGGCACGCTCGCCGAAGTCTACATTGCCCGCTACTGTGCTGGAACGGTTGCCGTGAGTCCATGGCCCCATCACAAGCATCATTTGGGAATTCAGGCCCGCCGCCAGCCCAGTAAAATTGCTGATGGACGTGCGCACATAGGGGTCATACCAGCTGCCGATTATCGCGATGGGCACGTCAGGAAACTGACCGTAATAGCCTTCCGCGAACAGCCCAGGGCGTTGCCAATAGGCATCGAACAGGCCGTGCTGCCATAGCTCGAATAGATACTGTTCATACTCAGGTGCGTGGCGCAGCGGGGAATGTCCCGGCGTCCACGGTATCTCACGATACCACTGCGCGATATCTTCGCTCTTCAGCGCCTCAAGACGCTCAGGGTCCTTTGCAATCTCGGGGCTGAGCAAGGCATGTTTATAGGCCCACGTGGCCTGTTTTAGTTCGAAGGCGCCGCCGCGACGAATGCCACCGTGATAAGCACTCGAGAAGCCGCCCGAATCGATGAACATACAGGCAAGCCCAGGCGGGTTCAGACAAGCAAGGGCGCATTGGGTGTGCGCACCATAGGACAGGCCCATAGTGCCAATTGCCCCATTACACCAAACTTGCTGTAGTAACCAAACCAGCGTGTCAAAGCCATCTTCCGCCTCATTCACATATTTCTTGAAATACCCCTGCGAACCGTAGCGACCGCGGCAGTCTTGCATTACTACCACGAAACCCTGTCCCGCAAGTTCCGCAGCTACTTCCACGCGGGTCCTAGGGGACGGCCTAACAAGGCTATTCTCCGAACGACTCGTGCCAGATTTGTTATAGGGGGTACGTTCGAGGATGACGGGCCAGGTAGCCGATTGGTTGTTCTCGGCTCCGAGCGGCGCATAAATATCGGTGGCTAGGGCAATGCCATCACGCATTGGAATCATGACATCGCGCATCACGCGCACTTCAAACCGGGGTTCGAGCATTTAGAGTGACTCCATCAATAAGCCACGGCGACCGCATAAGCCAACATCATTATCGCCAACGCGATGTAGACCGCCCACAACAACACGATAAACTTCGCCCATTGCGTCCAACTCACCTGTGCAGCAGCTAGATATGCCAGCAAAGTGCCAGAGGTAGGTGTCAGCATATTGGTGATGCCGTTGCCGAACAGGAAGGCCAGCACAGTGGTCTGGGGCTGCACCCCAGTGAGCTGGCCGATAGGACCCAAAATCGGCATGCTAACCGCCGCCTGCCCGGAGGTGGATGGTATCAGGAAGTCGAGAGCGAGCTGCGACATGAACATACCAACCGCCGCGAAGAAGGTGCTATCGGTGCCGATAAAATCAGTCAGCGTGTGGACCACAGAGTCTAGAATGCGACCGTTCTCCAGCGTCACCGCAACTGCGGAGGCGACACCGATAAGCATGCTCGCCATGAGGATTTTCTTCATGCCTCCTACGAAGGCATCTGCGGCACCACTTGCCCCGAGGCCGCTAATCGCAGCGAGAATGATGCTGAGCCCGATATAGAAAGACGACAATTCGGGGTGGCCCCACTCGTGGGCGTTGGAGAAGAACACGATCATTGCGATGCCCGCTAGCAATACCAAGAGCATAGCGACATGACGCTTGGACAAACGCTCACTACTGAAGGCGATGACGGCAGACTTGTCGAAACCCTCCCGACGAATCATCCACAGAGTGAAGGCGATGCCCACCAGCAAGAAAATCACGAAGAACACAAAGCGCAGACCAGCACCGCTAAAAATCTGCAGCCCGACTAAGGGCTGAGCAATGGTCAGTGGCAGGGGATTAGTCACCGAGGATAAATACCCCGCCTTCACTGCAACCGTGACGATGGCCAAGCCGACTACGTTGGACATGCCCAAACGATTTGCCATAGCCACCATCAGAGGGATGATAAGAATATATTCCGAGGCAAGACCAAGAAAGGTACTGCCCGCACCGAACACGATCATCAAACTGGGTACGAGAATGTAGATGTTCCCGTTCACAGTCCCTAACAAACGCTCTAGGCCCGCATCAATCGCGCCGGAGGTGGTCATGATGCCGAACATACCCCCGATCAGCAGCACCATGAAAATCAAGCCCGCCATGCGCTCCAGACCGGTTGGAATCGACATGAGTGTGCCCACCACACTCACTGGCCTCGCGGTACCCTCAGGAGTTTCGGTATGAAGGGAGAATAAATTTGTCAGGGAACTGTCTTTCTCAATGACCTCGTAGCTGCCCGGCACCACAAGACGTCCGTCACGTTCGTAGTTGCCCGAATCCACAACATAGGTAAGCAACATCGCTAACAGCAAAATGCCCAATAAGACAATGATCGGATTGGTGTGTTTGCTTAGCGATTTCGCAGTGTCATCTTTCATCGAGTCAGGCCCAGCGTAGATAGAAGAACTTCGATTGCCCCCTCTTCCCTAAGGTAGAGATGGCAGCAGTTTTAAAGCTCGTAGCTGACTTGTAGATACAAGTATCGACCGACCGCAGAATAGGTATTCTGGTCAAAGTTGATATTCGTGTTGAGCAAAGACACCGGCGGCTGCTTGTCAGTGAGATTGTCTATACCAAGGCGCATGTCGAGATTATCATTGAACTGATAGTTACCAGCTAGAGTATGATAAACGATTGTCGGAATATGCCGCTGTGTCGCTCCTACTGTCTCGGTAGTATCACCAATCATGCGGGCAGTATAGTTTACGGACCACTGATTGAAGCGCCATCGTGTAGAGAAGTTCGCGCGCCACTCTGGAAAAGATTCACGCAACAATGCCTTCCCCAGCTTCTTGTTCACCAACAGACTTCCGTTAGATAACGTTGAAACCTCTGTTATCTCATCCAGTTTCGAACCGCTTAGAGTGAAATCGAAATCGCCTACATCGCTGCTCATCGCATAGCGTGCTACTAAATCCATGCCACGCACGCGCGTACTGTTCAGGTTGATAGGGCCATCGACTAAGTCGAGAATCTCACCGCTACTGTCGCGACTGATGAAGTTACAGCGCTGCCCTGTTTTCGTGCAAAGATCTAACAGATCCTGAGCGCCGAACGTGCTGATAGTGTCTTCGATGTCGATCTTGTACCAATCAAGTGTCAGGCTGAAACCTTCTAGCGCCGTTGGCGTGTAGACGAGGCCGTAGGAAATATTTTCTGAGGTCTCTGGCGTTAAGTTGCGATTCCCGCCCACGCTCGCGGGTACGTTCGCCTCTTGCTGCATATAGCTTGTCGGTACGCCCTTACAACCAACTAAACCTGCCCCACCGCCATTACAAGGGTCCGTTACTGGAATAGAAGTAGACCGTGCACCTTCGAACAATTCCAACACGGATGGAGCACGAAAGCCTTCTGCCCAAGTGGCGCGCACTAATAAATCGTCCACCGGGCGCCAGGCCAATCCCACTTTACTGTTGGTAGTATCACCAAAAGTACTATAGTCGGAATAACGGGTGGCGATGTCTGCGCGTAATTCTTGCGCGAAAGCCATATCGGACAGTAGGGGTACGCTGAATTCTACATACAGCTCCTGCAAATCATACTTGCCATCGGTACCATCACGCGGGGACGAACTAGTTGCCCGATAAGTGTTCACACGCGGTGCAGCGTTAATATAAGAGTCCGGCGTATCCAATCCAATCTCTTCACGGTATTCCACGCCTGCGGCAAAGGCTAATTCACCTGCTGGTAAGGACATCAGCTCGCCAGTTAAGTTAGCGGTGAAGTCACGTTGCTCAGCCTTGTTCTTGTCATGCCCGGTGAAATTAATATAGCCCACCATCGCCGGTGTCAATGTGTTAAACAAGTTCACTGGAACACAACCACTGACAAGGTCAGAAACATTGGCGCTGATGCCAGTTGTAGAACAGGCGCGCATGCCCAAAGCTAAGCGATCCAAATCCATCTGGTTCGCAGAGTTAAAGCTCGCCTCGTTCTCTGCCCACGTGTAATAGGCATCCCAGTTCCAGCCATTGTTGAGCTCACCCGTCAGGCCAGCCCCGAAACGCAGAGTTTCTACTTCCTGTTGATTCTGGCGATAGCCATTCTCGGTATGGAAGCCGGTAACGCGGAAATCGCTACCCGAGAAAATCACACCGAAGGGGTTTACTGCTGCGTCATTGGGAATAGTGAATCCGCGGCTTCCTTGTATAGCCGAGAGGGGCTCGGAGAACTGCTGATCCGATTTACGATTATTGTAGAGCACGTCAAAGGTGAACTCGATATTGTTCGACAATGGTGTGGTGTTTTGTAGGAAAATAGACGTTCGTTCCAAAGGCCCAACCACGTAGTTATTGTTGTAGCGATTGTAACGATCTGTCGCGTTGACGACTGGGCGCCAATTGCCAACTACACTACCATTCACGCCAGGATCACGCGTAATGCCATCGGTTGGGATAGTGAAGTTCACACGAGGTTTGAGATTGGTTTCGCGAAACAATAGCTCGGGAGTGCCTAGGCTTAGACCGTTCAAGGGCACTGCCGTCAGTGAACGGTTCTGAGTATAAATCGGGTCTTGTTCCACGCGCGTGATTGCGAGCGTCCAATTACTGTCGCCGAAATTGTGCCCAGCAAGAATGTCGATGCCAGTAGTCTCGCGATCGCCCTCACTAGACTCGCCGTATTGCCCCTTGATGCGTACGCCCTCGAAACCTTTATAAGTGTGCATGTTCACCACACCAGCGATCGCATCTGCACCGTAGATTGCAGTAGCACCATCTTGCAGCACTTCTACGCGCTCAATCATGGCCTGCGGAATTGTGTTCAAATCCACGAAGTCACGGAAACCGCGCGTACCCGCACCATTGACCCATCGGTGCCCGTTGACTAATACCAGTGAGCGGTTCTCGCCGAGGTTACGCAAGTTCAAGCTGCTACTGCCGTGACTAGTGCCCGCAGAACCGTTCGCGTTAAGGCTTGGACCCACCGATGGGAGGCCTTGAAGTGTCTCACCCAGAGATAGAGATCCGTCGGCACGCAGATCCGCCTCGGAAAGAGTCTGCACCGGACTACTGGACACCTCGTCTTGACGCATGATTCGCGAACCAACGATGGTGATCTCCTCGATCGTGCCAGGTACCGCCGGAGTTTGTGCATATGCACTGTGCATGCATCCAATGGCGACTAACACTGCGCTCGAGAGAGGAAGTAGGCGAAAGGGTGTACCAGATCGGTGTTGCATAGCAGGTTCTCCAAAAATCTAGATGTGGGCAACAGACAAATTCTGATGGTGCGATAAGCATCCGGTCCTGCAATGCTGGCCCGATAATAGAAAGCTAATTCAGCATATGCAATATGATGGTCTAACCGTATCAATCCATCACAAATCCTTATACAATTTTTCAATTTCACTCTGCTCGAGTAAACCTCTATGTCTATTCCTCCTCTCAATATGAAGAGCCTAGAATGCTTCCGCGTTATTCTTAGCACTGGTTCTGCAACGGCAGCCGCCAAGCAACTTCGCCTGACCCAGCCTGCGGTTAGTCGGCTACTTAAGGTCCTTGAGGACGCCATCGGCGCGCCACTTTTCTACCGTGAGAAAGGTCGCTTAATTCCGACCCAAGAAGCCCTACTACTGAGCCCCGAAGTAGACCTTGCTCTGCAGAGCGTGCAGCACGTTTCCGAACTCGCGCACAACTTACACAACGCGAACTACGGCGAACTACGGATTGTGGCGCCGCCAAGTTTTACAGAGGGGCTGCTCTCTGGCATCGTATCCGACTTTGTGCGCGCCTACCCACGCGTGAACGTGGTACTCGACTCCCATAGTGTGGAAACTGCCATGCGCATGATCGAGTTGCGCGCTGTAGATTGCGGCTTCGTTAAGTCCCCTTCCGAGCAGCCCGGTTTAGTGGTGGAACCCGTACTTGGCTCCGGTACCGTTTGTGTCATCCCTAACGAACACCCCCTGCTAGTGCAAGACGAAATACACATTCAGGATTTGGCAAACGAGCCACTCATTTTGCTTGGAAAGGGTCGCGTGTTCAGAAGAGAATTAGAGCGCTTGTTTCAAAGTATGCGGGTAAAGATGCAGATTCGGGTCGAGACCCACACAGTGGGCTCAGCTTGCGCGTTAGTGCGAGGCCGAACCGGCATCGCAATAGTGAATGGATTGTTAGCACAGCACTACGCCAGCGACGCTTTGCAACTGCGCCCTCTTACCCCTGAAATTCGGCACGAGTATGCTTTTGTGACTGCTAGCAACGTTCCTATGAGTCGTATTACCCGCACTTTCAGAGAACATTGTGACCTGTATTTTCGAGAGTATTTACCACAGCACATGCTGAAACATTAAATTAAATTTGCTCATTTTTCGACGCCCGTAAATCAATCCACAGCACGAGAATAATATAGCCACTACCCCAGATAAGACCTGGCAATATAGCCTCCCACACGTCTATGGTGCCTAACAGTGAATGCGGTAGAAGTGGAAGGCTAAGCATGACAGCGAAACTGAGCAGGAAACTGGCACACAAGCCCACCCACTGTTTGCCGAATCTAGCGAGAGCACCGCGCGCAACTGCGGTGATCAGCCAGGTAGAGACAAAGGCGTAAGCCCCCTGACCTAAGCCAGCGCGTATCGCCATGTCAGTGCCATGTTCTAGATTGACGAATGCCGCCCAACTGCCGTAAATCAGCATTGCTAATGCGGCTATCAAAGTCTTGTTCAGGAAGCGGCCTCGCCTTCAGCGAATAGAACTCGATTGCGGCCCAATTGTTTAGCCTTGTACATCGCAACATCTGCCCTTTCCATGATGATCTCACGACTCATCGTGTTGCCCTGAAACAGGCTAACACCGATGCTACAAGTACACTCGTGCTTCAATGTCGACAAGGGCTTATTCTCTAATTGCACCATCAATTGATAGGGCTTGGCTACTTGTTGCAATATGCGATTTGCCACGATCGCGGCCTTATTCCTAGCGCCAGTCATATCCTGCCCCAGATCTGTCACCAGCACTACAAACTCGTCGCCGCCTAACCGTACTACTGTGTCTTCGGCTTTCACGCTCTCTTTGACACGATACGAGACCTCAATGAGCAATTGATCGCCTATGGCGTGCCCGTAGGTGTCGTTGAGGAGTTTGAAATAATCCAGATCCAACATGATCAACGCGGATACCGCCTTCTCTCTACCGCGGATCATGGCGTTATAAAGGGCCGCCTCTAACACCCTACGATTGCCGAGCTGAGTGAGTGGGTCGTGCAGTGCGAGCGATAGGCTAACTTGCTCAGCCTGCTCCATATAAATCACCAAAAGGCCCAAAGCGAACATTATCAGCCCGATTATGGCTCCGACGAAGGTGATTGATTGCACTGGGCTGGAACTAGTAATTTCAAGCAGCAAATTATCCCCCAAAATTGCCACCCCAGCTCTAAATACAAACATCGCGGTGGTAATAATCGCCGCGACAATAATAATCCATTTACCCTGTCCGCTCTTCTCGTTGAAATCTCGCGCGATACTCCACATCAACAAGCCGGTTTGATACAACGAAAAAGCGCCGCCAAGGATGACGCGCATCCTAAAATTGTCGATATAGAACCAAAAACTTATGACCGTGAGCAGCACCGGCCACCATATTAAAGCGCGCGGTGGACGGCGCTCTCCGAATCGAAAAATACCTTCTGTGAAAATTGCCAACATCGAGGAGATGAGAAAGTTAGCGAGGATGATCGACAACAGGTCAGGGATTAACCCACGGAGTATATAAGAAAGCGGCGCGGAACGGTCACCTCAAATCTAAATTTGGAGCTAATTCCACAACGAGACATCTGGCGAACTTGGCGATCGCAAGCAAGGTTTTAGAGCGTACTTGCGGCTAGTCTTCATGAATCACGATGCGATTGCGCCCTTGATCTTTTGCTTTGTACATCGCCAAGTCGGCGTCTATTAACAGCTTCTCTTGGCTTAATGCATTACTAGCGAAGAGTGCGATTCCTATGCTGCAGGTACATTGGTGCTTGATACTCTGCCGCTCCTGCCCTTCAATGGAAATGGTGAGGCACTGAAAAGGACGGGACACTTCAGCCAAAATACGCTCAGCCACCAATACGGTATTTTCACGTGCGGCCCGAGGCTCTTTACCAAGATTGTTAAGGAACACAACGAACTCATCACCGCCTAACCTAACTACCGTATCTTCGCCCTTCACACACTCTTTTAGCCGGTAGGATACTTCTACTAGAAGCTGATCCCCGATGCCATGTCCATAACTGTCATTCAAGGGTTTAAAGTCGTCGAGATCGATCAACAAAACAGCCCCTATTTGATTGGTGCGATAACTGCTGCGCAGTGCTTGCTTAAGCGTATTGTCTAACATGCGGCGATTGCCCAACCCAGTTAAAGGGTCCCGCACGGCCAGGTCCATAGACTCTTGTTCGGCCTTCTCTTTGAACACCACGATTAAGCCGAAGGCAAACATGATCAATACTACCATCGCACCTAACGACGTGGTCATGGGCACGATGCCCGTGGCATCGGCTAACACAAGTTTTGGATCGACGACCAGCGTCAACACTGCTCTGAAGATGAGCAGTGCAGTGACGATTAACACGGCCCCCAACAAAATCCAACGGCCTCGGCCCTCTCGCCCTCTAAATACCCGTATCACGAAGAATACTAATAGCGCAGTTTGGAAGGCGTAGAGAATGCTGCCAATGAAAACGCGTACCTCGAAATTCTCGATATAGACCCAATACACTGCGAAGGTGGCTATTACCGGCGTCCAAAAAAGCCAGCGCTTGGGAGGGAACTGTTCGATACGGCAAATACCTTCGACATAAAGCGCGAGCATCGCGGAGACAAAGGTGTTGGCGATGACTATCGAGATGAAATCCGGAATCTGCCCACGCAGCGCAATCAAACTATAGCCGACAGCGTGTAGGCTAAATGTGAGTGACCATATAAATAGCTGCCTATCACGACCGATGGCCAAGATAAACACGCAGACTGACAGCGTAATGCCAACAAGAATATTGGCGAGGATTAATGGAATTTCGGACACTTTTTAGTAAGCGCTTTCGCTGAGCGGCGACGCATGTCTCCTGAATATCAATCGAGTGAACATTGTAAAAGACTTTGTATCATGAGGGTGAGTACTCATTTGAGATCAAAGGGTTTCCCCTTTGATCGGCGAGGAGTGAAAATCCGCGCGATGGTCTCGTCATCATCGAACATCAAATGCTTTAGGGCCGCGCCTATGTGTAGTAGCACGAGGATCGCAAGGCTCGTGCTTGCTGTGGCATGAATGCGCCACGCGGTATCGACCAAGGCAGATGGCCCCGGCAGCAACCAGGCCAGCAAAGGACCGGACAGCATCATCACCGCAATATTTGCCAAGATCAGCGCATGGGCCAACACCGCGATGCGATGAGTGCGCGGCCCCTGCCCCACTGCTCTGGGGTGTGGCACCCGCGCTCGCCAAGCAATGCGTGCGGCTAGTAGTAGCCACACACTGAGGCCCAAGATAATGTGCAGCACACGTCGAAAATCTGCGTCCTCGGATGCCTGCCACTGCACGCTTTTGCCTAGAAGCCAAAGCGAAACGAGCGCCAGCGCGCTCGTCCAGTGTAGGGCAATGGAGATCCAGCCGAAGGAGTTCGGCTGGTCATGGAGGCGCTTAGGTTTGTTCATGCAAAACGGAACGGGCCTATTTATACTTCGAAGGGAAGAAGCGCACTGACGCGCGGGCCGATTCTGGATCGCAGCCATACGCAGCGAGCTGATAGCCTGCACGTGCTGGCACCCAGCGAGTATCGTATGACGCCGGCTCTAGCAGGAACATCGGGTCTTCAACTGTTAGTGTAAGGCGCAAGTCGTCACCCTCTTTCCAATAGCGTTCGGTCAACACCTTTTGTGCCGACGACGGAATACCGTTGTAATCATCGAAGCCGGTGATGTCGAACATGAAGTGTGTGGTAGTCACGATCAGCACGCCGTCTTCATAATACCCTACCGAGAAACCTTGGTTGTTAATATCCAACGAGGTCGGCTCGCGGCCGTCCATCCACACCGTGCGCAGTTGATCGTCTTTCTCATAGCGAAACATTACGCGATCAGGCCATTGAGTGACCTGCATATGGTAGGGGTCGTATTGAATGGCGGGCGAAGACGCGGGCTGGCAGTCGTACTTCGGCGAAATGATCTCTTCAAACACGTTTTGATAAGCCTTTGCGCGCTCGTTAAGCACCGGGAAGTTCTCGGATGTCCAAGGCACAGTTTCGCTATTCACCGGGCGCGCTCCAAAACCCCCATCCCACACGCCTGACAGATCAGGTATCGCGGCCTCATCTGCTTGTGCCATTAACACACCTGATTGCAGACTAAGCAACGCTAGCAGCGCAAAACCAGACAGTGTTCCTATGGCGCCAGTAGGCGTCTTTGCATCGTGATTCATATCCCCTCCTTATTCTTATTGTTGTTCACAGCGCAGCCGAAAAAGTGTTCAGCGCGGTGGCTGCGTGGCTTCTTCCACTCGACCACCGGAGAGAAGCGGACTTCCATCCTGTCGTGTCATGCGTACACAGCACAAACCAGTGGAACCGTCAGCACGGGAAGGCTGGCCGGTTACTTTGACCACTGTACCCATCTGCAAGGTATCGGGCGTCCACCCTGTGCGCTGCAAACTAACAGGAGCGCCAAGCTCTATCTGCCACTCGGTGATCACGCCTGCAGCATCGGGCACATCGACGAAGAGGAATGCATGGGGATTGCGAAACACAAAGCGCTTCACGGTACCTTCGATCTCCAATCGACGATCGGGGTCATAGAATGGCCCGCTGGCATGGTGGGCGAGAACGGGCGTCATCACTAACGCGACCCCCACAGATACAGCTAAGCCGGCTGCAGTAATAAGACGCTTGTTAATCATAGTACACTCCAGTTTTTATTTTTTTGTGTAGCAATCTGTATGCTCAATTTCCTGTGCCCAGATACTCTCCCACATACGGTATCAGGCGGCCGCACAGCAGTATAGTCGTCCACAGCGCCAGCGAGGTATAGCCCACTACTTTCGCGACAAGAGGTGGCGTGGTCTGCGCCGTCCATGCGTGCATCTGCGGGCTCACCTTCCAGTAGTAAAACATGGCATTTAGGCCCGCAGCCACGATCAAGATCATCTTGAGCTGGAACGCGGCATTGTAGGCATAGGTCACAGGATCCCCAAAGAAGAACAGGATGCCAGTAACTAGATTCATCGCGAAGCCCAGCAACACTGCAGGAATCAGCGAGTGCGTGGCAGTAGGATCAAGGCGACGGAAATGACCGGCAAGACGCAGGTCGATCACCAGCAGCCCCCCGAATAGAAGCGAAAGCCCGAAGAAGTGAATGATCTCGAGAATCGGCCATATCCAATAGGCTGCCACGATCCACTGGTTCAGCGCGCTGCCATCGACGAAAGAGACTATTGAATCCAGCATGATGCCTCCTCCTCAGATGATGTAGGCGACAAGACGGCCCGCGATAATCGCGCCCGTCCAAGTCAGCAAGGAGCACACAGCCAATGTGCGCGTGAAACGGCTGATGACGACGTCGACACCACCCTGAGTGTCCGCGCGTAGGCGAGACTGAATGACGCCAGCTAGCGCCATGCCCACGATAATGCAGACGATCTTGATTAAGAATGCGAGATTGCCGGCAAAGGTCACAGCTTGAGAGGTGAAGAGCATCACGCCAGAGATGGCGTTGAGGATAAAGCCTACCCAGGCGAACTTGCTAAGCGAGAGAAACGCGACGGGGTCTAGCCCCTTGAAGCAGCCGATCAGGCGCAGGTCTCGCATCATAAAAATGCCGACGACAACTGCTAAGCCCACGATGTGCACAGCGAGCAACATCGGATAGGCATACAGTGACAGGCTCACCCATTGCGCGATGGGCGTCCCCTCTATCCATGTAAACATGTAGATCCCTTGCAGATGACGGCTTGTTATTATTCTTTAGCGGCGCTCAGTATTGTCTGCCGATACCGGTGTGTCAAACGCGCAAATGGGATCGCGGATTTAAGCCACCCTGCCCCGGGTGACAACTGACCTATGCCAACAATAGCCCAACCGTGAACGACTACGTTACTGATTCCTTCAGTCAAAAAAACCCCGCGTTTGACCGCTGGGTTTTTTCTAACATCGGCTTAACAAGCCTTTTTACATATCCCCTGTGCCTTTCGTCACCAGCTTCTGCAAACGCCAGTTTACCAACTCGCCTACCCATATCTCGTCTTCAGAGGGGCAAGCGATCGCATGGATCCACCCGAACTCGCCTAGGTTACGCCCTGGCTGGCCGTAAACGCCGAGCACCTCCCCTTGCAGCGACACCTTGTAGATACGGCTTGGATAGAGATCCCCTATGAACAACACTGGGTTTGGTCCGGGGGTCATGCACAATGCATCGGGTGCACCCGGAGCTAAGGAACCACGCGTGCCATTAGGATTCTCACCGCCATACACCACCTTGCCACGACTAGTATCTACCGGCACGTCGACGGTGAACTCCCGAATATAGTTACCCTCGGTGTCCAGAACCTGAATGCGGCGATTGCCCCGGTCTGCGACGTAGATCTCATCAGCAGGAGAAACTGCGAGTCCGTGCGGCGTATCGAATTGCCCAGGGCCACTGCCGAGCGAACCCCAACTAGCCACCCACTCGCCTCGCGCATTGACCTTGGCCACGCGGGAGTTGATATAGCCATCGCTGAAATAGGAGTTACCTTGTGAATCCCACGCCACGTCGGTTGGTTGATTGAACTCATTATCGCGGTGTACAGGAAGCGGATTGCGCGGGTTCATTCCCTCTGGAATCTCCATATGCACGCCCATGCGGTCCATCATTCTTGCCATCACGCTCTCGTAGTCTGGCGGTACTTGCAGATGCGATGCCTCGGCTTTGCGGCCGAACACCCAGTCTACGTGCCCCTCCGGATTGAAGCGCAAAATCATATTGGAGCCTTTATCCACCACCCAGATATTGTCCTGCGGATCGATGCGCACCGCATGGGCATAGGACCATGCATGAAGGTTTTTGCCAATCTCGCGCACGTAATTTCCTTCGTCATCGAACTCCAGCAACTGCGCCGCCGAGGCCATGTAGGCAGGCCCTATGGAGTTACCACGCGAGAACACGAATACGTGCCCATGGGAGTTCACAGCCACCCCAGCGAGCTCACCGAAATGCATGTCGGCAGGAATGTTCAGGGGGTTGGGGACCGACTCGAAAGGCAATTCGGGTACATTTTGAGCTTGCAGGGAACTTGTAGCGAGGCCGAGCATTACAGCGGCGAATAAAACACGTTTCATCGGGACTACCTCTTCTGGGTGTTTAGAATAATTAACTCGCTAGCGGAATTCTGTGGAAAGGGCCCCGGCATAGTCTGCTTCGATTTGGAGGGTGTCAAGCAGACAGCAAATTAGAACGCAGATGAACATGAGTTCGCCATGCAACAAATGGGTTCCACTATTTGTTCAGAATGGATTGGAAATTCGCTATGTTTTCGAGTCAAGTGCTTGGTGGCGAAACTGGACACTTGCTCGTACTTGTGCGCTTGCATATGTATCGCTTTGGTAGAACTGCGCGCGATTACGCCCTAACTGCTTTGCTTGATACATCGCTGCATCGGCATGTCGTAGAAGTTCCTCTCTTTTTAGCTGCTCGCCCTTGAACATCTCGATCCCTATGCTGACCGTTAGGTAATAGACGACTCTCTTACTGGTTCCGCTCGAATCGTCATTGTGCTGAAGGCGGTATGGCATCGTGATTTTATCCAACACTCTTTGGCTTATCGTATCGGCCTCCTCTTTCGATTTCGATGCGTCCGAGTTAAGGTTCTCAATCAATAAGACAAACTCATCGCCACCCAAACGCACGACGGTGTCCGTATCGCTCACGCAATCTTTCAAGCGGTATGCGACATCTACGAGAAGTTGATCTCCCAACGCATGTCCATGGGTATCGTTAAGCTCTTTGAAATGATCTAGATCGAGCATCATCAACGCCCCATAAACACCTTGGCTATTGCTGCTTACAAACGCATTGCTCAAGCGCTTATGTAGCACAAGTCGGTTTCCTAGTTGCGTCAACGGGTCTTGCAAGGCTAGGCGGGTCATCTCTCTTTCCGCCCTTTCCTTATAGGTCACCAACAAACCTAGCGCAAACATGATGAGGAACATCATACTTAAGGAGAGTATTAGGGTTTGGGGTAAACCTGGTTGCATATAATTGAGCGAAGCTCGAAACCCCGATGCCAATAAAACGTTGCGAGCCAAGAGCAAACCGCACGCACTCATGACCGCGACAAACACGATCCAACGTCCACGCCCGTGATCGTTTCTCAATGACTTAAGTAAAATGTAGATTACGACAAAGCTTTGATAAGTGGCGAGATACGCGCCCCAAGTGATGCGGCTATCGAAGTCATCCAGCAAGAAGGCGAGCCCCAGCACCCCTATTGGGAGTGGCAACCAGATTGCGAGACGGGAGAACTTAATGCTATGAAGCCGGCAAAGCCCTTCTGTGTACATCACGAACATGCCCATTAGCGCTGTATTGCCCGCTAGCACAGTAAACCCATGAGGCAGGACTGGACGTAAACCGAAAATGAGGAAAGTAACAGGATAAAGCGCAAATGCCAGCGCCCAAAACAATAGCTTTCTGTCATGACCAATGGCCACAAACGCGACACAGATAGCCACTGTTACTCCAATGAGGAAATTGCTTATGTGGAGGGGCTCAATTTCTGTCAACAGATGCCTATAAGCTCATGAATACAGAGGTGAATCGTAAATTTATTATACAAATTTTGAGGCAGCATACACTGATAGTGCGGGTGCTAATACCTTTTAGGAGGGTTTTGTTGACCAGCAGCAATCACCCTAGCGTAAAGATACGCTGGCAAGGCGCAACTGAGGCCTATCGTTAAAGTGCGCGCGATGAGGAAATACTCTTGAGGACAGTGTACTTAATTCCCAGTGCTTAGAATTAAGCACACAATCTCCCGTTTTCGACACTGACTGTCTAATTTTTCGCTGGCGCTGGTTTTTTAGCTTGCGCCGCTTTATCCGCCACGTATTGCAACTCGGAAACCCGTCGCAATTGCTGCAATGAAGCGAGATGCGCATAGATCACTGGCAACAAGCCCATTTTGCGCAATTGCAAATAGTCCTCGTCGGATAATTCATTCAGCGCGAGTTCATTGACGACGTAAATGCCATCAATGTTATAACGTTGCGCATCGGGACGATGCTGCAGTTGCACTTGTTGGGTAGAAAGTAAATTCTTTTCCGTCAGCCTCTTACACATTTCCTGAGTGTTGCGCGTTTGCTCCGCAACCTTTACCAAAGATTCGATTCTTGTTTCGAGATAGGCACTGCGCTCTCCCTTTTCGTCGAACAGCGCCTCACCTTTTGTTTCACTTAGCAGTGAGCTTTCCTCGTCGAGTAACACAATTAGCTGTTCACTCGTCTGATCAACACGCGATATGGTAAACGGGGCGTTCCCGAAGCTCACCGGAATTACCTGCGCTTTCCACTCTGCGGTTTGGCAATAGAGATTCTGACCGTCCCGCAAACCCATCAAGGCCACGGGAATGAATTCTTCGGACTTGCCGATTTTGACGAATACGAGAGGAAACTCGGCGGCTAGGGTGAAGAAATCTTGGATCACGATGGGAACCAGGTGATTCCCCTTGAAACGCCGGTAATCACCCGATTCAACTACCTTTAACTTGGCGTGCTTGTCTTTTTTCAGTGGTACTGGAGAGCTCATTCTTAGTTACCCTTGTTGTAGTTTTGAATGCAGTGCATGTTAACCATTTTGGGAATCAAGGGGTCAGGTTCCTTGGTTTTTATTCTCTTAATCTGATCAAAGTACCTGGCCCCTTGGTTTTCTTGTAGAGATTAGCCCAAAACTAGAGTGAAACACTACCATGAGAAGCTTTGCAGGACACGCATTTCCATAACAAAGAGTCTGGAGTAAATGGTCGATCAATTTACTCTGAGGTTCACTCTAATTCCCTTAATCAGAATCGCTTATAAACGTGCGATGGATGATTTTTGGAAGATTTCGGGTCACTAAAGGTGGAGAAGGAACCGATTCCTAATACTCACCGCTGATGGGACGATTGGGGATTTTCTATTTGCTCTTCCGCTACGCTCTGACAAGCCAAGATCCGCCTTGAGAGCAAACTGGACAATGAGAGTCTGCCAGCCGGCGACATTGAAGGCTAAGACGATGGATCAGGCAACATGCACGATGCAGGGTTTGCATGGTAGGGTTGCGCCTTGGTCTTATCTTGAATAACTATAAAACCTAATACAAAATCAGGAAGATTATTATGTCTTTACTCAAGAAGTACGCTTTAACCGCAATTTCTTGCCTCACAATTATGGCGGCAGGAACAGCCAGCTACGCTGCGGAGTGGCCCGCAACGCCGCCTGCAGAGGCTCCAGCCCAATGGGGCGCTGTGTCTGCCAACTTTGAAGAGATTCCTTACCCCTACCCTGTGCATTTTCTAGAATTAGAGCGTTTTGATACGCCTATGCGCATGGCTTATATGGATGTGCCCCCCTCGGGTCCTGCGAACGGACAAACAGTGGTGATTCAACACGGTATGAATTTCTATTCTGAAGCCTACACAGGCACAATTAACGCTCTCGCCGCGGATGGATTCAGAGTGCTCGCAGTCGATCGAATCGGCTACGGAAAATCCTCTAAACCCGTCATCCCCTACAATTTCAACTTCGTTGCCGCCAATATGAAGTCGCTAATTGATGAGTTAGGCATCGATGAGGTGGCAATCTTCGGTCACTCTATGGGGGGCATGGTCGTCACACGATTTGCCATGCTATATCCGCAAGTGGTCACTCATGTAGTGATGGTAAATCAGATTGGATTAACCGATCAACGTCAGGGCCGGCCATGGAGTGACCCTTATGAGGATGACCTTGGCGTTTCTACTTATCAGTCGATTTTACGTGGCCACCAAAATTACTTTCCACTGGTGTGGCCGCCCGCACACCTAGAATTTGTTCGTCGACAATACGGACAAACTCTCAGTGGTGAATGGCCAACTCTGGCGATGGTACGCAGATTACAAGGCGGAATGCTGTACAACGATCCCGTTGTTTATGACTGGCAGCATATTGCGACCAAGGCACTGGTGATAGGTGGTGAAGAGGATGGTCTTGTTGATGATTTTCCGACACTTGCCAAAAATGTAGCGAGCGAACTACAAAATTCCGCCACTATTCTTTATCCGAATGTTGGGCATGCACCTCAAATAGAAATTCCGGATCAGTTTCATGCTGACGTGATTCGATTTTTGCGATCCGACCCTAACCAGCGCGCGAGTGAATGGAAATAGCTACTAACACTCTCAGAATTAGAAAACCAAGTACTTTTGATTTCACATTGAGAGTACTTCAATTTCCAAGACTTAGACTTAATAAGCGGGGCAAGTCTTGTTTGCCCCGCTTATATTATCGCCCGTAACGCCGATTGCAATGACCCAAAAGCCGAAGCACCGCGCCAGGCTAGTGCGGTCGCTGCAGAGATTGGACCCTCTTGGTTCGCTCCCTGCTTAGACAGGCCACCCTCAATTCCTATCGCGACCATCGGCCTGTACTGCTTCCCGGAGTCTTTCGCCGCCTGAGCCGTATTTCAGGTCTAGTCAAAGAGCTATGGGATACTAAACTCAACGAGCCGTAAGGGGAACTGTTGGGACAATGCGCAGACGGGAAGCTGGTTCAGCAGGCTCAAGAACCAGCGGATATACAGAAAACGCTTTGTACCACGAGACGAAATGAGGTCGAAGGCCTTTGAAGACATCAAGGCATTTTACAATCGGAAACGGCGACACTGGGCACAAGTCATCAAAGCGACATCTGAATGACTGGTTAAATGTGCAATCTCAGGAAAAGCTGGTAGCATCAAACTCGCGCCTTAGAAGACGGAAAACAGGGGGAAGGTCAAAGCGACAAGTTAAAAAGCTTTTATTCTTCCCCCAAAAAGCCCCCGTCAGTTTGAAAACGCCTCCCTTGCCCACTTACTTGACAAGGAGAATAGAATGTCTAAGGCAGAAGAACAGAAAACGGCTCTATTTCAGTCCTAGGAGTCGGCTTTCCGCCGCGCACGCAAGCCCGCCATCGGCCCAGATGGCGCCAACTCAGATGAACAAGAGAGACGATGGACGAGATATTCGATTTACTGCATGAAAGGAACGAACCGGTCTCGGCTCCACTGGAACTGCCCGACGAAGATTTGCTGGTAGTCATCGAGGAAGAACTGCTGATGGCCATTCCCAAGGACTTCAGGGTCTATCTGCTGAATGCAAGCGATGTGGTCTATGGCAGGCTTGAGCCCGCGACGGTCGCCGATCCCAATTCCCATACTTATCTGCCAGAGATGGCGGCTGTGGCTTGGAGCCTGGGCCTGCCCAGAAAGTACCTTCCGATCTGCGAGAGCGAGGGAGGCTACTACTGTATCAACCGCAAGGGCGCGGTGAGGTTCTGGGACGAGCGCATCATCAAAGGACAGAAGTGGGAGTCCCTCTGGGAATGGATACAGGAAGTTTGGCTGGCTGACTGATCTCTCCTCACCTGCCTCAATAACCCGCGCTCGCTGCTATCAATTTCCCGGGCATGTAGTGGTCAAGTTAAATGGGCCAAAGACTTTTGGGCATTCCAATAACGTTGCTCCGCCATCACTGGCGTCAATCCATCATTATGAGCGTGTGGCCTGAACCTGCTGTAGTATCCCAGCACGTAGTCAGTGATTCGGTGTCGGGTTTCTTCAAAACTGCTGTAACCCACTCCCGATATCCACTCGCTTTTCAAACTCCGAAAGAACCTTTCCATCGGACTGTTATCCCAGCAATTGCCTCGACGGCTCATGCTCTGAATCATCTGCTATCGCCACACCTGCTGCCGAAACGTTAGGCTTGTATACTGACAGCCCTGATCCGAATGGAACATCACCCCGCTCGGGTTACCACGTGATTCATACGCCATCGTCAACGCCCTCCTAGTCAGCGCACTCTCAGCAGTCAGTGACAATGCCCATCCGGTCGGTCGTCGCGCGTACAGATCCAGAACAACCGCCAGATACGCCCAGCGTCTTCCTGAGCACACATACGTGATATCCCCCGCCCAGACTTGATTGGGCGCTTGGACATCGAACTGACGATTCAGTCTGTTTGGAATGCGAACATGAGTTTGTTCCGCTTTCTTGTACTGGTGACTGGGAACCTGGCTGCTCACCAGTCCTAACACCTGCATACGACGTCTTGCCCGGTATCTGCCCAGCGGACAGCCTGCCGTTGTCAACATCGTGGCGATGGTTCTGGCTCCTACCCTGAGATCCTTTCTACTAAATCCTCATATGCGAGCGAATCTTTATTCCTAAAATAACTAATAACATCATTACGAATGAACCAATACTCGCCTGACGATACAGACTGGATTTCTTTCTTAAGCAATTTTTCAATAGAATTAAACGCGTTTTTAGTACACTAGTGTCCGGTTAAAATTTCGATAAAATGTATATTTCTTAATTATAACAACAAGTTATAGTTAATTCAGGGTGTCTCCGACTTGAGCACAAATCTGACAATGTATCCTCTTGGCAAACCCTTGTTGCCGAGACGATTCGATGTATACCGGAAAGACGCTATTTGCACAGATCATGGATTTTCTCCCGTGGAAAACGTTTCACCGGCTTGTGTCCCGGTACGATGGTGATCATCGTATTCGTACATTTCCTTGCGCCGAACATTTTCGCACTCTTGCGTTTGCGCAGTTGACCTACAGGGAAAGCTTGCGCGATATCGAAGTGTGTCTCTCGGCTCAATCGGCTAAGCTGTACCACATGGGCATCGGCTCGCCGATCAAGCGCTCTACCCTGGCAGACGCCAACGAACAAAGGGACTGGCGAATCTATGCCGAGTTTGCACAACGTCTGATCACGCAAGCTCGAAAACTTTATGCCAAAGAGGAGCTTGTGTTGGACCTAACGAACACTATTTATGCGTTGGACTCCACCACGATTGATCTGTGCCTGTCGCTGTTTCCATGGGCCTCATTTCGCAGCACCAAGGCGGCGGTGAAGATGCATACGCTGTTGGACCTGCGTGGAAATATCCCGAGTTTTATACATATTTCCGACGGCAAGATGCACGATGTCAACGTGCTCGATCTCATGATTCCGGAACCCGCAGCGATCTATATCATGGACCGCGCCTATCTCGATTTCGAGCGTCTCTTCACACTTCACAACGCCGGCGCGTTTTTTGTCACCCGAGCCAAAGCGAATTCCGACTTGCGAAGAATCTATTCGGCACCCAGCGACCGCGCGCGAGGGGTCATTTGCGATCAGACGGTGACCCTGTCGGGGTTCTACAGTAAAAAGCGCTACCCCCATCATCTGCGCCGCATTCGCTTCAAAGATCCAGAGACAGGGAAAACGCTCATCTTTTTGACCAACCTGTTTGGTCCTCCAGCAACGACCATATGCGAGCTGTACAAAGCTCGATGGAAAGTCGAGTTGTTTTTCAAATGGATCAAACAACATCTCCGAATCAAAAAGTTTTACGGCACCTCAGAGAACGCCGTCAAGGTGCAAATTTGGACCGCCGTGTCGGTGTACGTGCTGGTAGCTATCATCAAGAAACGCCTCAACCTGGATGCCTCGCTCTACACTTTGTTACAGGTCTTTTCAGTCACCCTTTTCGAAAAAATCCCTTTAAACAATGACTTTCTCGACAAAACCAATGGTACTGAGAAGGACATATTCTCTAACCAACTGAATTTATTCAATAGTTAACCGGACAGTAGTGACTCCTCATAAGAACTTAAAAACTAATCCTATGCATGCGCACATCGTTTACTTAAAGGACGAGTGAAAAGTTTAAGGAACCTCCAGCGCGACCGGGTAAGGGTTGCCCTCAGTTTTAGCGACTCCAGGAAAACTGGCCCTAGCATCCAATGCAAACTAGGAAACACTTACGAGAGAATGAAAAAAGTACCGCAACTCTTAAGAGTTGCGGTATAAAGGTCTAGCACGAAGAGAGGTCTAGAGGTAAAATGATGCACCAAAGAATATAGTGCTTACGAGGGGGAAAGTAACTTGTATTCAATCGCTAGGCACTACGCGAATCAAGATGCCCGGCGTCGGATCCGATAAGCGTAGGCCAGTGTCAGAGACTGTTGGGTTTTACAAAATTGCGTATAGCATGCCATCGATACCGGCGATAACTGCTCTTATGCGCCCGAACTGATAGACTAAACCTTCGTTATAAGCTTGCAGTCACTACACTCTGCGTAAGGCCGCTGCCATGCTGTCAAAAGCTTCCTTCACGACTAAGCGCGACGAACCAAGATTCATCCGCATATGCCCATCTCCACCCGGGCCGTAATTGGAACCGGGGTTCAGATACACTCCTGAATGCTCCACTAACCAATCCTGAAAATAGTGTTCCGGGCTCGAATAACCTTTGTCCATTGCCGCCTTCTTCGCCCCTATTGCCTCCATCGCCTTGCTGAAGTCCAACCAGGTCATATAGGTTCCTTCCGACCGGTTGTTGCTCACCAGTGGCATGTTGTCCCGTACATAGGACTCCACGAAGCTGTGATTGCCATCGAGATAGGGTAGCAATTGATCGAACCATGGTCCGCCTTCTTTGTACGCTGCGTCCGTAGCAGTTACGCCTAGAGTATTGAGGTCGCCACGGTGGTTCTGAACCACTCGTCCGAGCAGTGTCGGATTCTTGGAGTACAGAAAAGCCGTCTTCATGCCAGCCATATTGAACGTTTTGCTGAGGGCATTGAAAGTTACACTGTTGTTTACTACGGCTTCGTCCGGCAAGCTAGCGAAGGGAATATAGGAATGTCCTGGTCGCACGATATCCGAGTGGATCTCATCAGAGAGCACTACGATCTTATGTTCGAGACACAGCCTGCCGATGCGCAGCAATTCTTCCTGCGTCCACACATTCCCTGTCGGGTTCTGCGGGTTACACACAATCATGGCATGAGTGTCCGGAGTCATACGTGACTCGAGATCCTCCCAGTCAATCTCGTAGCGGCCATTGATCCGCTTCATGGGGCTTTGGCTAGGAATAACACCGGTATGCCTACAGTGATAAAAGAAGCCATCATAGATCGGCGTTAGCATGAGCACTTTCGAAGCGGGAGGTGCGAAGGTCCGTAGCGCTGCTATCACACCGGGATAAACACCGTTGGCAAGCACTACGGACTTTGGATCGAGCTCTAATCCGTGGCGCTCTGCACTCCACTTCAGCACTCCGTCCAGCAACGAATCGGTGCTGCTCATATAACCCCAAGTGTGATGTTTGCAGCGCTCTTCCAAAGCTTCTGTAATACACGGGGGGGCCTCGAAATCCATGCTAGCCACACCCATACCATATTTGAACTGGCCGGCGGGATATCGCTTAGCCGGGGAGTCCCAGCGAGAGCAGTTAGTGCCGACACGATTATAGGGAGTGTCAAAGTCGAAGGGACCTTTCTGCGCGACTTTCAACGAGTTCGCCGCTTGGGCATGGCCGCTCCCTAGGGTGCCAACTAGCGCGGTAACGCCTGCACTTTTCATGAAGTGCCTTCTACTTAGATTAGAAATATTAGCCATGGAAGTTTCCTTTCTTGTTAGATTTTTTGAAAGAATTACTCATCGAGAGTAAACCTTCTTAACTGGTTAGTCAAAAATAATAACTTCGGAAATTAGTCGAATTTACAGGAACGGAATTATGTGATAGAGCCACAGTTTTTAAGACATTTACCAGTTCGCGGATTCAACTCCGAAGTGCATAACCACATTCGCTAAAGTCATGTTTTGAGCATTTAGCGTTATCTAAATATAACGAAGCACTTGGCGGGTTTGGTTTTCAATACTTTCTCCCTGCATTGCACTACCACTAGGGACATCGATGGCAACTTTGACTACTATCGGAATTCCGTGCGGTCCAGCTCACGCGCCCTCCCCAACGCATAATCGGCAACGACAATGATCGCCTTAAGCTTGGGTCCATTCTCGTTATATGCCTCAGTACGCTCTAAGTGTCGACGCACCAGCTCCGCTGATGTCAGTGTGTCAGTCTAAAGAACTCGGTTGATAGCATTCACCGCGACGGTACTCAAGTCGAGCTGCTACTGAGCTACCACGGGTAATGACGCGAGAACTAGGGCTAACAGACCGTTAATGATCAGCCTCTTTGCTATGGTTATATTCATATTGCTTTACTCCAGAGCAGCTAAAGCGCGCTGCCCTGGGGGGCGGGCTATTGGTGCGTTTAGGGTGAACGCGGCCATACTATCTCACCGGTTTTAAACACCATTTCAACATTACGCGTATCGCGGATGTTGCTCAGAGGATCGCCGCCAACAATTACTAAATCGCCCATATAACCGACGTCTACGCGACCGAGTTGATCGCCAGCACCTAACGCTTCAGCTGCATCGCTCGTGGCCGAGCGAAGTGCACGTGCCGGGGTCAATCCCGCCTGCACATAATGCTCGATCTCAGTATGCAAAACGTCAGCGTGCGGGATAAATGGTGAGTCAGTGCCGGCGACAAAACGGGCACCAGCATCCGCCAGCCGTTTAAGGGTATCGAGCCTCGAGCTAATATCACGTGTGCCGTTGCCGCTAGACAGAGCCAAGGTTGGTGTGACTACCATTCCTGAACGGGCAATGAGCTGGATAACATCATCATAAGTAATTCCTTGGTTTGAGATGAGCAGCGAGAAACCACGGCGACTGGTGGCGCCAAAATGTTCTAGCTGGTCAATGCCATTAGCCACTGCTGGATAAAGCTCGTGAGAGGTCACCGGTATACCAGCCTCATGGGCTATGCGAATCACTTCTCGCTGGGTCGGATAGTCTTGGCGGACATAACTTTTGTACAAGTCCAGTTCCAGCTCTACTGACAGACGGACGGTATTAGTGGCCGTGATCAGATTGCCTGCAGTCTCTGAGACTCCGTACGAAACCCGGTTACCTTCGTTCAGAGAGCCGCCGTTAAAACTCCTAGGACCGTAGATACGCCCGGCAGCCTCGGACTCGCGCCGCTCGACAGCGTAGTATGGATCTTCACCTGTCTCACGCACTGTGGTGATACCACTACTGAGATAGATTTCTCCAAGCGCTTGACCCTGAGCATTGGAACGATGAGTGTGACTTTCTATCAGGCCTGGCATAACAACTTTGTCAGTGGCATCAATCAACGTGCCACGCACTGGTAGAGAACCGGCGGCGGTTATCGATCGGATTACTCCATTCACCATCACAATATCGATATTCCGCAGATAATTTTCATCTAAGCCGTTATAGACCCGCCCAGCGCGAAGCGTGTAGGTTTGCTCTGGCAGATACCGTGACCACATTGGCTTTATGTCCAGAACCTCATTCTGACCTGTAGCTCGGTCGTGGAGCATGATGCTAGCTCCATCCATGTAGACCAGCTTGTTTCCATCAGCCGACCAACTTGGGTTCTCACCACGAGCTGCAATCAAGCTCGACTCGCCTAAAAGGCCCTCACTATCTAGTTTAGCGAGCCAGAGTTGACCATCAATGCGGTAAACCATGTCGCCATTGACTGACCAAGCTGGCCGATTAAACTGGCGACGACCTAGTGAGCGGTCCTCGTGAGGTGTTACCCAACGCGATTCGCCCGACCCGGAGGCCGAGATCATATAGATCGCGTTATACCCCTCGCGAAAGCGCGAGTTCAGGGGTAAACGTTTATAAATCGCAATCATGCTCCCATCAGGGGACCATGCCGGGGCGCTTGGACCGAATGTAGGATCTGAGATCACCGAAACGCTGCCCGTGCGCACATCCGCCACATTGATGGTGGCTGTATCAAACACAGTCCGGAAATCATTGCCTTCGATATCGGACAGATAAGCTAGACGCGTTCCATCCGGCGACCAAACCGGCATATTTGTGCGCAGCTGCTCATTGGTGAGTTGACGACTCTGACCACTGACCACATCCATAAGCCAGATATTAGCCCTACCCGACTCATCGGACACGTAGGCGAGTTGTCGACCATCGGGCGACCAGCTCGGTGACAGTGCCACCCACTGATTATCGGTCATATTACGCAGTTGCCCAGACATGAGATCGGCCACCCAGAGATCTCCCAGCGCCGTGAATGCTGCGCGGCTGCCATCTGGCGATAACACCGGATCTATGATGCCTAGCGCCGGGCGCTCACTGGTATCGGCCAGCGCATAACTGCGGCGAGTATAGGGCGTGCGATCAAGCACCACACGCGCTACAAAATCAACATCGGCTCCAGGCGTGCCGCTGGCACTCAACGTTTTGACACCGCCATCCGCAGTGTAAAACACCACCCCGTCTGGACTAAGTGAGGGGCGGAAAGGAAAAATGTCTCCTCCTTCAGCCACAGATACCGCACTAGCATCAGCAAGGCTCACAAGCACAAGTTCGGTTTGCTGTCCATTTATGGCTACCGCATACAGAGTATCACCGTCTGCGGACCACATCGGCGCACCCAAAAGCTCTGAAGTGTAAACAGTGCGAATCTGACCGCCGTCAATATCGCGCACTACCAACTGATTTTGTGATCCATCAATTACAAAGGCCAACGTACGCCCATCGGGCGAGACCACAGGATAGACCGCATTGCCAGAGCCGGAAAAGCGAGCGGTGAGTGGCATGGCGTAACCTGTCTCACTGGCGTCAACCAATTTTCGATGCTGTTGATCAGACAAATTTAGAGCCCAGATACCGTAACCACCGTCACTATCACTGGCGTAAAAGAGCGTGTTCCCATCGGGGCTGAAAGTCGGATAACGCGCATCGCGCAGGCCATCGGTCAGTTGTACCCGATCGGTTCCGTCAGCATTCATCATCCAAATCGAAAAACTGTCGTCGGTATAGGCATAAAATGCCACATGACTCCCGTCTGGCGACCAAGCCGGTTCGTAGGCATCCATCTCTGGCGGAGTCAAGGCAATCGCATCACCGCCTTGACGCGGAATAGTCCACAATACCCCCTGAACATTGATCATTATGGAACTGCCATCGGGAGAGACCGCTGCCGCCATATTAGTACCTTCTGTCATCTCGACCTCGACAAGCGCCCGATCGCGTGTTCCCCCTGCGCTTTGGGCACTGAGGAGAACCGACACTGTGCTAGCCGATACAGCAACCAATACGACCGTCAAAACACGCAGCACATGAAACAGACTAAGCACTGCATACCAGTTACAGTTACATTTAAACTTCATCATCAACACCTCATGGGGCAGTAAATCAACCCCTCGATTTAAAGGCAGAGCCAAGGAGCCTAACTTTTGAGATACACCAAAAGCCAGGCCCGGCTAAACGCCAACAATCTGCTTCAGAATGAGTGGGTAATACTCCCATAAACATAACGGCCGATGGGTGAATGGATATTACCTAAATATCCAAAGTTACCTACTGCCAGTGGTGGCTCTTCGTCAGTAAGGTTTCGAGCTCCAACTCGTATCGTGGAAGAGCCGAATCCCCACTCCTCAAGCAGGTATTGTCCATAGAGATTATGGGTAGTTAACGAGTCGACAATCCATGGATTGTTGTTCGCATCGACAGTACCGGGTTGCTCAACATCTCCGATATACATGCCTTGATACCCAACTTGCCAATTTCCTAATGACCAAGTCACTGACGTAGTGGACTTCCATTCTGGGTTACCGTCTTGACGAATCAGATCGGCCGCGCCTTTAACCGACACTTGTTCATTCAAGGCGCCGATTGCTACTGCGTCGGCCAATTCCCCACGTGTGGCGTCTAACGATTGGAAAAATTTAGTTAACTTGGTTGCTGTAAAGTTAACTCGAATACCGCCCCAATCGCCAAATTCGCCGTTGTACACAACACTAAAGTCGATTCCCGCCACCTCTAGTGGCACTAGATTTTCAAACTTAGCATTCGTAAATTCAACACGGCCAACTGGAGCAAGTCCAGTACCAGCATATGCTTCCACGTCAGCAGGAGTTGGTGCGTATCGCGTTACGGCTGGGTTGCTAGAACCTTGAAGCCTATAGAAATAATCCAAATCAAGTAGAGTCTGATCATCCACGGCGTTCACAATTCCAGTCTGTTCAATATTCCAACGGTCTACCGTAAAAACGAAACTTCCCCAATCTACTGGCAAGAATTGAGGCTCAAAAACGATGCCGTAGTTGGAGCTTACAGACTCTTCCGGCAACAAGTTTGGGTTACCAGATTTTTTACTCTGAACTCCGTAGTTTTCAGTGCACTGTGAGAATGAACTAATACGTCCAGCACGCAATTCAGCCTCGCATCGGTAGTTGTCACGCCGACCAAACAAACGATCGAGTGTTTGTTGATTAACTACATCCAAGTTCGGCGCTTTGAAGCCCTCAGACCATGAGCCACGTAGACGCAACCCATCGACAACATCCCATGCCAAAGCCACTTTAGGCTTAACAATGGAGCCAACATCGCTATAGTCTTCATAACGAGCTGCCGCTTGTAAATCAAGCGCACGCATCAAGGGAATATTCATACTTTCATCAACCAGAGGTACCGCAAACTCCACAAATGACGAGAAGACATTTCGCTTACCTTCTACGTCTCTCGATGGACTGTGTCCGACCAAGCTACTATCCTGAGTCACACCCAAAACATTGGTCCACGGCCTTGAAGTATCTTGGCGTGAATCTCGGTTGTCCCAGTATTCATGCTTACGCAGTTCGATGCCGCCGGCCATACCCACATCACCGGCTGGAATGGAGATCAGATCTGAGCGGGAAACTTTAAAATCCCATAGCGTCAAAGCGGTGTTGTTCTCTCGAACAGCAACTATCGCCCACGGGTCTATGGCAGCACTGGAGTTATTAGAAGGAGGTAACGGATTACTCCAGTAGTTAACATCACCGCCTCCAAATGGATTGTAGGCATCTGGAGTGTTACGCGCCAAAGTGTTCTCAAGCAAATCATATGCACCGTGCTGTTGGTTATCTTGTACATTCGCTTCGTTGTACAAAATTGCTGATTCCCAAGACCAATTTGTGGTCTCACCACGCAGCCCGCCTAATATCCGCAGCTGATCATTATCCACCCACTGCTCACGCGGACCAAAGTCAACAAAAGGGTAGTTCCTAACACGAACAGGTAGGCCTTCAGCAGGAATGCTCAAACCAGGCACCCTATTGGGCGAGCCCACTGGACCAAAAGGGTTGTAATAATTCGAAGCAGGCACCGCCACCCAGTTACCAAAAGGGCTAGGTGGCGTGGACAAACTATCAGCCGTTGCTTTGTAATACCCAAACTCGCCAAAAAAACTCATGCGGTCGTTAAAGTCATAATTAACAAAGGTGAAGGTATTGTAACGACGCGCATCGGATAAAAGATCGAAGCCAGGCATACGCTCGGAACGCAGCTCTCGACGCGAGTTTGGGTTAAGAGTGCCTCCGCTCAGACAAACTCCATCTCCCAAGTCATAAGTACAACTCGGCAGCATTGATGAGTTAGGTTGAGTAACGAAATTACCACCAGAGTCTGTTATACCGGGGACTCCGCCAGGATATGGATTACCTGTTGCAGGATCCATTACCGTTCCTGCAAACCATCCGCCACCTAGACCTCTATTATCGAAAGCTGAGTTGTTTGCAAAAGGTGTACCGGCTACTAGTGCTCTCTTATCTGCTATCCGAGTAAATCCAAAAGCGTCCGAGCTCAAACTTTCCTTGTTTGTGACTCCAGCGAAGAAGGAGATATTTCCTCGGCCTTCACTGAAATCACGACCTATCAGAGCATTACCGGACCATTCAGAATATTCGGCATCGCCATATTGGATCGACACCTCATTACCCACGAAATTGTCACGCAGCACATTGTTTATCACGCCGGCTACCGCGTCGGACCCATACAGAGCTGCGGCCCCATCCTTAAGGATCTCCACACGCTGAAGGCCTGCCACTGGCAGCGCATTCACGTTATAGCCGAACACAGGCGTCTCGTTGTCAGTTTGGGCAGTCGGATGTTCAACGGTGCGTCGCCCATTCAAAAGCAGCAAAGTGTTGCCTTGTGCAAGACCTCGAAGGCTTACAGTCGACACATCACCACGGGCCGCATTCGAATTGACATTAGACAGATAAGAGCCGTTAAACGTGATATCGCCAGCCTCCGGAATGGAGCGAAAAAGCGTATCACCTGATAACGCGGCAGTAGCCGCAATATCATCAGCGTTAATCACCGATACCGGCACCGCTTCGGTTATACGAGCGCCGCGGATCTGCGAGCCAATTACCACCACCTCCTCGATTTCAGATGTATCTTGTTGAGCATATGCCCCACTTACACCCAACCCTGAGTAAAGCGATATCAATACGGCACTGCTTATTCCTTTCTTAGTAAAAGGTATAAATCTTATTCTAGCCATAGTAGTAATCCCCTAAGTATCAATAATTATTATTAGTTCCGCCATCTAAATCAATC
>Ga0209491_10000487_pt1 | contig 79450 bp, 78 predicted proteins | sample BON02_FD_187213 | JGI IMG/M metagenome (GOLD analysis project Ga0209491, IMG submission 187213) | Freshwater microbial communities from Lake Bonney liftoff mats and glacier meltwater in Antarctica - BON-02 (SPAdes) (version 2) | ecosystem: Environmental > Aquatic > Freshwater > Ice > Glacier...
CTTAAAAGCCGGACTGTGGTTCCGGCGCGGTCGTTTGCTCATATATGCTCCTGTCATGCGGCCGCTCTGGCCGACGTTAGACAGAAAATCCACCTATCCCGCTGTGCAGTTTTGCCGAGCCACCTCTGTTCCCCTCATTTTATCCCTCCTGAAAGGAGGGCCTGGGTGTGAAACGTCAAATACACCCAATATCTTGCATCGGCCGTGCCAGTTTTTCAAAAATTATAAATTACAATGACTTGCATGGTTTATCCGTTGTTAACGGCTGTAAAGTTGTAAGATAATTCGACAAGTTGCGACTTTTCGACAAACAGCTGCTGCCGATCCACCAACGACATTGCATGGCAAAATCAGTGTTTACATCCGTGGTCGATGAAACTACATCTGTAGTCACTGACGATTTCCGATGGAGGGACCAACATCATGACCGAACGCATTAGCGATGCCGAACATGCTGTCATGGAAGTTCTTTGGAAACGCGCTCCGATGACCGCCACAGAAGTGGCGGAACAAGTCGTTGAGCAGAAAGACTGGTCGCTTCAGACCGTCAAGACCCTGCTGTCCCGGCTGGCTGCAAAAGCGGTCGTTGGCACCGAGCGCGATGGTCGTCGTTTTCTCTATTCTCCGCTGGTCGAACGGGATGCCTATCTCACCGGCGTGTCACGGAATTTTGTGGATCGACTTTTCGGGGGAAAAGTCATGCCATTGGTTGCACATCTGGCCGAGGCCGATGAATTGAGCGCTGAAGACATCCGCGAAATCGAGGAGCTTTTGAGGGAGTTGAAAAAATGAGCGGCGAATTGAACCAATGGATTTGGGATACCATGTTTTCGATGACCCTGTTGATGCTGCTGGTGTTGCTCATCCGCAAACCAGTCAGCCATTTCTTCGGAGCGCGCATCGCCTATCTGCTGTGGATATTGCCGCTGGCGCGACTGTTCATGCCAACGATCACCCTCGAGGCACCCGCCGTGAATGAGCCTGCAACCGCTTTTGCACCGATTGCCCTTGGTTCAGACATGATTGCTGCAGTGCCGGTACAAACAACCGCATTCAGCGCGCTGGCCTCGCTCGACTGGATGATGATCGCTATCATCCTGTGGCTTGGCGGAGCCGGCCTGCTGTTCATCAGCAAGCTTGCCTCCTATCTGCAATTCCGGGAAGATATTGTTACCGATGGCCGTTTGATCGGTCGTCATGGCAATATAAAAATTCTGGAAACGGCCGCTGTTGGTGGTCCGCTTGCCTTCGGCTTGTTCGAAAAATATATTGCCGTTCCGACCAACTTTTTCCGCGACTATGCGCCGCGTGAACGGGAACTGGCGCTGGAACATGAAATTGCCCATCATGAATCGGGTGATCTGGCGGCCAATTTCGTCGGCCTCTCGATCCTGTCGCTGCATTGGTTCAATCCCGTTGCCTGGTTCGCCTGGGTTGCGTTTCGACAGGATCAGGAGACGGCCTGTGATGCGCGCGTGCTGGCTCAAAGCGGCCGGGATGCTCGCGCGGTTTATGGCCGGACGATCGCGAAGTCGGCCTCGGGTCACCGGCTGGGTCTTGCCAGTCCGCTGAACCAGAAGGACAAGATCAAGGGACGGCTGAAAATGCTGGGGCGATCGGAAAAATCGACTCTGCGCCGTCAACTGGGAGTCGGCATGGTTGCCCTCGGCACCGTGATCGCTCTGCCGCTGACCGCGACCGTCACCTATGCCGAAGCGGTCGATCCTGCGGATCCCATGGATATATCCGTTCCCGACGCACCACTGGCACCCGCAGCTCCTTTGGCGCCGATGGCCCCATCTGCACCGGCCGCACCTCTGGCTCCGTCCGCTCCCGCAGCGGTCGGTGATGTGACCAATATTACGATGCTCAACGGTCGCAAAAATTATGATCCTGCCGACGACTATGTCCATAAGATTCAGCACAATGGCAAAACCATCATTCTGCGCACGGACAAGAAATTGAGCGACAAACAAGTCCGCGAAATGGTCGCAGAAGCTGAAAAGTCCCGATTGGAGGCAGGCAAGGCGCTGCGTGAAAGCGGAATGGATAGCAGTCATATGCGCTCGACCATGAACGAGGTCGAACGGGAAATCGCCCAGGCCAAAAGGGAAATGCAGCAAGGGTTGCGGGAAGCGGAACAAGAGGTCCGTGAAGCGCTGCAGGAATCCCGCCAGGCGCGACTTGAGGCTTTGCAAGATGCCCGAGATGCGGAACGCGAGGCACGGGACGCAGCACGCGAAGCACGGAGCAGTAGCAAGGCCGCCGCACGGAGCAACAGCCAGGCCGCCGCTCGCATATCCTCCATTTCCTATTCCACCAGTAACAAGGTCAACGGCCCCGATTGTACCGCGATGAACCGGCAGATCGCCATGGGCGGCGGAAACGGCCTCGCCGGGCAGGCCTGGGCCGTGGTTGCCGGCTGCGGTGGCTTTGAAGTCAAGATTGACCAGGCGGCGATACTCGACGCCGCGTTGAACGGGCTTAAAAAGGAGCGCGCCGACGCAGTAAAGTGCAAGGATAGCAAGATCGATCGCGCCCAGAAAATCAAGGATCTCGATCGCAGCATTGCCAAAGTGAAGGCACAGCTCTCCATGATATAAGCCGGGGAAACCGTTTATGACGGGGCATAAGGGCGGTTCGTTTTGCGGGCCGCCCTTTTTCGTGGTTGTTTTATGGGCTGAATATGCCACATCAGACCCATGAACTTTGACCCCAGCCTATTTCCCACCGGTCTGTGTGAGCAGATGGAACCGCTTGTCGCAAGGGTGCTGGCGGGCAATCCCAGTCCCTATACCTATACCGGCACCCAGACCTATATTGTCGGCAACAAGACCGACCGCGCGGTTATCGACCCCGGTCCGGCCATAGATGCGCATATTGATGCGATAATTGCAGCGGTTGGCGATGCGCGGATCAGTGCGATCATGTGCACCCACACCCACCGCGACCATAGTCCCGCCGCCGCGCCGCTCGCCGCGCGCACCGGCGCGCAGATCATCGGCTGCGCGCCGCTGGTGCTCGCAGACGACGGGCCACGCGCTGACGAAAGTTTTGATAAGGAATATAAGCCGGACCGCATTCTCGCCGATGGCGAAACGGTATCGGGCGATGGCTGGACCATCGAAGCGGTTGCGACGCCGGGGCACACGTCCAATCATCTCTGTCTTTCGGTGCAGGAATCGGGCGCGATGTTTACCGGCGATCATGTCATGGCCTGGTCGACCAGCGTCATTGTTCCGCCCGATGGCGATATGGCCGACTATATGGCGAGCCTGCAAAAGCTCTATGAGCGCGAGGACAAGGTCTATTATCCTGCTCATGGCAAGAAAATCACCAATACCCGCCAACTGGTGCGCGGGATGATGGGCCATCGCAAGCAACGTGAGCGGCAGATTTTGAAGCTTCTCGAAGAAGGCCCCGCCGCGATCATCGATATGGTCCCTCAGATGTACAAGGGTCTTGATCCGCGTCTGAAGGGCGCTGCCGGACAATCGGTGCGCGCGCATCTGATCGACCTGCAAAACCGGGATCGCGTAATGCTATCGGGTGACGTCTGGGCGATAGCCGGATGAGCCGCCCGCTTTCCTGGCGCCTGTGGCTCCCGTTTGCCATCATCGGCGGATTTGCGATCCTGACCATTGCCCTGGCATGGATGCTGTTTTCCCGCGTCGAGAGCAGCATCAGTCCCGACCCGGTGTCGATTGCCAATGCCAGCCTGACCAATATGCAGGAACAGAACCGGCTGACGGTCTTTTCGGCCAGTTATAATGCCACGGTCACCACAACGCTGACCAAGCTCGGTCTGTCGGCGCGCAAGACTTTGATCATGCCCGGGACCGTCCGTTACGAGCTGGATCTGGCCAAGCTCAAGGCCGATAATGTGCGCTGGGATGCCCGCGATGACACGCTCTATGTCGAGATTCCCGCGATCGAGATTGCCCGGCCCGAGGTCCATATCGAGCAGATCCAGACCTATGATGACGGCGGCATATTGATGGCCCTGACCGATGCTGAAAATGTCCTCGATCAGGCCAATCGCAAAAAGGGCGTTGAGGAACTGGCGAAGCAGGCACAAAATCCGGTGCAGATAAGGCTGGCCCGGGAAGCCGCGCGCCGGGCCGTAAGGCACAATTTCGCCGTGCCGCTGCAAGCCGCGGGCGTCGAAGCGAAGATCGACGCGTTTTTCCCTTATGAACGTAGCCGCTACCAGGAGCGGTGGGATTATTCGCGGCCGATCAGGGATGTGCTGGCGGAAGCGCAGAAGAAGAGGGAAGAGGCGCAATGAAATTGCCGGTCACCGCCGTCGCAGGGATGCTGCTGACCCTGACCGGCTGCGAACAGAGCCCGCAGCCGGAGTCGCTATCGCAGGTCGCCGACTTTACCCTGCCCGAGCCGATCAGCAATAATGCGGTGGCCGTCGTTGAAGGACCGGATGGGCCGACCCTCTATAGTTTCAACGGCCTGAAGGCGGGCAAGAGCTGGAAAGACACCAGCAACGTCGCTTATGCTTGCGTGATCGCGACGAAAACCTGCAAGACCATCGCTCCGGTGCCGGTCCCGGAAGGGCGACTGGCCAGCTCCGCCGTTACCGTGGCCGGGAAAATCTATATTTTCGGCGGCTATAGCGTTGCCGCCAATGGCGATGAGATCTCAACGCCGGACGTCTTCGCCTTTGACCCCGCCACCGGGCGTTACGAACAAAAGACCGATATGCCGACTCCCGTCGATGACGCGGTTGTCGTGCCCTATCAGAACCGCTTTATCTATCTGATCTCCGGCTGGCATGATGAAGGCAATGTCAGCGTCGTGCAGATGTTCGATACGCTGACCGGTGCCTGGACCGAGGCCACGCCCTTTCCCGGTACGACGGTTTTCGGCCATGCCGGGGGAATTGCGGGCGACAGTATTATCGTCACCGACGGGGTTGCTTCGGTTTTCGCCGACGGCAAACGCAAATTTGTCGCGGCGAAGCTGACCTGGCGCGGCGATCTGGACCCGAAAAACCCGACCCAGATCACCTGGCGCGGGGTTGATGCCCATGCCGGTTCCGCGCAATATCGGATGGCAGCGATCGGCGACGAAGCCACGCACCGGATCATTTTCGCCGGTGGTGGCGACAATCCCTATAATTATGACGGCATCGGCTATGACGGGGTACCGGCCAACCCATCAGGCGGCTTTTTTGCTTATGATCTGAAAAGCGACAAATGGATCGAACTGGGGCGGTTGACCGAACCGAGCATGGACCATCGCGGTCTCGCCAAGGCCGGGCAGGAATATTATATTTTGGGCGGCATGGATGCAGAGCAGAAAGTGACCGACCGGATTGTCAAATTCCGGATCAGCAATTGATTTCCATTGGTCGGTAACTTGCCCTAAACTCTTCGGGAATCAGAAACTCCGTTTGCCCAGAGCTTGTTGAAGGGCGGCTAGAGCGTGCTTCGACAGGCTCAGCACTAACGGGAAAAAGGAATTGGAATAGTAAAATGGACGCACGTGGTGGAATCGGTGGCAGCCTGGCCGGAGTGGATATTGTCGAGGAAATCAACAAGCTGCGCAAGGAGCGCAATGCGATCATCCTAGCGCACTATTACCAGAAGCCGGAGATCCAGGATATCGCCGATTTTGTCGGCGACAGTCTCGAGCTGTCGCGCAAGGCAGCGGAAACCGATGCAGATGTGATCGCCTTCTGCGGCGTGAAATTCATGGCGGAAACCGCGAAAATCCTGTCGCCGGAGAAGATTGTCGTGCTGCCGGACATGGATGCCGGCTGTTCCCTGGAAGACAGCTGCCCACCGGACAAGTTCAAGGCGTTCCGCGACGCGCATCCCGACCATATCGCGCTGACCTATATTAACTGCTCGGCCGAGGTGAAGGCGCTCAGCGACATCATCGTCACCAGTTCATCGGCGGAACATATTCTCTCGCAGATTCCGCTCGACCAGAAGATCATCTTTGGCCCGGACAAGCATCTCGGCGGCTATATCGCCAAGAAAACCGGCCGCGACATGCTGCTCTGGCCTGGTGTCTGTATCGTCCACGAGGCGTTTAGCGAGACCGAATTGCTGAAACTGCAGGCGCAGCATCCCGGTGCCCCCGTGGCCGCGCATCCGGAATGTCCCGCCTATATTCTCGATCACGCCGACATGGTCGGCTCGACCAGCGCGATCCTGAAATATGCCAAGGAATTTGACGGTGACACGATCATCATCGCCACCGAGCCGCATATCATCCACCAGATGGAAAAAGCGGTGCCGGAAAAGAATTTCATCGGTGCCCCCGGCGCGGACGGCAACTGCAATTGCAATATCTGCCCCTATATGGCGCTGAATACGATGGAGAAGCTCTACATCGCGCTGCGTGATCTCGAGCCACGGATCGAGATGGACGAGGAACTGCGGCTGAAGGCGCGCAAGTCGATCGACCGGATGATGGAAATGGCGAGCGCGACGATCGGGCAGGGGGATTTGGGACCGACTGATCTGGCGCATGAGGGTTAGGTGATTTGACCTTCACGCTGGACCGTTTCGACCTCGACGCTTTTGTCGCTGCCACCCTCACCGAAGACCTCGGCGCGCCTTATGGGGCAGGGGGGCGTGATGTTACTTCGGAAGCGGTGATTCCCGCCGATGCGATATTCTCCGGCGTGATGGACAGCCGCGATGATGCGGTGATTGCCGGGCTGCCGATTGCCGAGGCTTTTTTCCGCTATCTCGACCCGGATGTGGAGATTGAAATCCTCGTTGCGGAAGGTGAGGCGGTCGAGGCTGGCACCGATATCATGCGGCTGAAGGGCAAGGGCCGGGCGATGCTGACCGCCGAACGCAGCGCGCTCAACACGGTGCAGCATCTGACCGGCATTGCGACCATGACCAACGCCTATGTGCAGCGGATCAATGGTACTGGCTGCGTTCTGCTCGACACGCGCAAGACGATACCGGGGCTGCGGGTGCTGGAGAAATATGCGACGCGGATGGGCGGGGCGCAGAACCATCGCATGGGTCTTTGGGATGCAGCGATGATCAAGGATAATCATGTTGCGGTTGCGGGGTCGGTCGGTGAGGCCGTCCGGCGTGCTAGGGACGCAGGCGTCGAACAGATCATCTGCGAGGTAGACCGGGTCGACCAGATCGAACCGGCGCTGGCCGCGGGGGCAACGCATTTGCTGCTCGACAATATGGAACCGGCGACCCTGCGCGGCGCGGTGACTTTGATCGGCGGCCGCGTAGCGACCGAGGCAAGCGGCGGCGTGACCCTGGAAACCATTCGCGACAAGGCGGAGACCGGGGTGGATTTTATTTCGGTGGGGCGTTTGACACAATCGGCTCCGGCAGCGGATATCGGTTTGGATTTTGCGCAGGTTTGAAAATCGTCATCCCAGCGAAGGCTGGTATCCAGTCCAATGGGCTGAAATACGTGACGTTTGGGTTGGGCCCCAGCCTTCGCTGGGGCGACGGGTGGCTTTAATCCTATTGTTGGCGATGGCTGCTACGCCAGCCCAAGCCCAATCCTACCAATGTAGCCCCCCATCCGGCCTCTCTGCCCCCGCCGAACGCAAGCCCGCCAGCGAACCGCGCCGTGTCAAACCCGTCACTGGCTATACCCTAGCGCTCAGCTGGTCCCCGGAATTTTGCCGCACCCGCAAGGACAGTCCGCGCGACAAGACGCAGTGCAGCGGTGATGACGGCAGTTTTGCCTTCATTCTCCATGGCCTGTGGCCGGAAACGCGCGGGCCGGGCTATCCGCAATGGTGCGCGCCGACCAAGGCGCTGCCGCCTGCGGTGGTGCAGCGCAATTTCTGCATGATACCTTCGACCAAGATGATGGCGCATGAATGGGCGAAGCATGGCGCCTGCATGACCCAGCGTCCTGAGACCTATTTCCGCGTGTCACGGATCATGTTTGATGCGGTGCGCTTTCCGGATATGGACCGGCTATCGCGCAAGCCGCTGACCGCCGGGCAGTTCCGCAACGCTTTTGCTGCAGCGAATGACGGGCTTCAGCCGGATATGGTGAGGTTGAAGGTGAATGAACGCGGTTGGTTGCAGGAGGTGAAACTGTGCCTTGGCCAGAGTTTTCGGCCGCAACGCTGTCCGGTCTATATGCGGGCGGTGAATGCGGATAGTCCGGTCAAGATCTGGCGCGGGGGCTAGTCACCGTTCCCCTGCGAAGGCAGGGGCCCATCTCCTGCTCTTGAATATATCGGCAAAGGGAGGGAAGAGCGCCAACGGTGAGGCTAGACCTTACCTTTTACCTGAATGCCCTGAGGCTAGTAAAGGAGATGGACTCCCGCCTGCGCGGGAGCACAGCTAACCGTCAATCGTCCGGGTTCCCGGGTGGTGCTTGTCGAGATGCTTGCGGATGATCTTCAGATTCTTGCTGTTCGAGCGCCAGAAAAAGTCGAACACATCCCCGGCGAAAGGAATTGCGCCTAGCGCGGTATCAATGCCGACATTGGCCGCCATGCGGGTCAGTTGCAGTTTCGACATGCCGAGATTGCGGGCTTCCCAGACGATATAGGCGCCCATTAGCGCGGTGACGACATCACCGACCACCGGGATCAGGCCGACGATCGAATCGATGCCTATGGGGCGATTGATGCCGGGAATGACAAAGGCCCGCTCCAGCACTTTCTCCATTGCCTCGACGCGGTTGCGCACCGCCTGCGGATCGCGGCTTACGTCGGGCAATTGCTCAGCCAGACGCTTTAACTGTTCTTCGGAAATGGCCATTGGACCTCCCTGTCTTAGACTAGTCACACAGTCAGGATATGGGTATGCCGACCAGCGTGTTCAATGGATGCCAGCCGCGCGGATTGACGGCAAAGCCACGCTGGCCTTGCCGGGCAATCGACCAGCGGATGGGAACGGCGATCGGGATGAAATTATAATGTTCGACCAGCATATTCTCGACCTCGGCATAGAGTCGGGCCTTGATCTGCAAATTGGTCGCCGCATCGGCCTCGGCGATTTTGGCATCGGCATCGTTCAGGCAGACCGAGGTTTTGGCGCAGGTGAACTGCTTTAAAAACCATTGGGCGCTGTCATAGGGCGCGATCTCGTCCATCAGTTCAACATCGGCGCTCTGATTTATCGACACTTTTCTGGCGTCCAGACCCACTCTTTTGAGATCAGACTGGATGCGTTTGAACAGGATGCTGGCGCCTGCCGCTCCGGGCAGTGCAATGGTCAGCGGGACGACCGGCCCTTCCGAGGCTTTCCATCGGCTGACATGTTTTCGGGCAAAGACAATCCGGGCCTCCATGGTCATGCCTGCCCAGTCCGGATAAGTGTTGATCCCCTCGACATCGAGCGCTTCGGGAATGATCTTCAGGCGGCTCTGCCAAGCGCTGACGCCGGGAAAGGAAGTGAGCAACGCAGGCCGGTTGATCGCCATTGCCAATATTTCCCGGTTGGCCGGGACCGCCCAGAAACCTTTGGCGCGGATGAACCGCAAGCCGAACAGTCCGGCGACCGGATCAAGCCGCAAGTCGCCGCTGCTGATATCTGCCGCATCGACGAGCGGGAGATGGTGATATTTGCCGTTCAGCACGACTTGCACCGCTCCGGATCGATAGCGGGCGATGGCGTTGGCGGCTGGTTCGCTGCGCAGGGATACCCAGGGCTGATCTTCTTCCGCGACATTTTCCTCTTCTTCCGAAGGCTCATCAAACTGCTTCAGTCTGATGCCCTTGTCCTCGCTCAGCAGGCGCATCGGTCCGGCACCATGGCCGGCCCGGAACAGGCCCATTTCCGGCTGGGCGAGCAGTTGCAGAAAATTCGGATGCGGCGAATCCAGCCTGATCTCGATGACCCTGCCGGTCATCGAGACCACTTCGTCGACCACCAAGACGTCATATTGCAAACGGCTGTTACGCAATTCGGAAAAACGTTCGCGAAGCAGGCGGGCAACCCGTTCGGCGGTAACCTGTCGGCCATCATCCCATTTCGCATCGAACAGGCGAAAAATATAGCTCAGTCCATCCTCGGAAATGATCCAGCGGGCGGCGAGGGCAGGCACCACCCGGCCTTCCGCATCGAGACCGACGAGGCCCTTGGCGATGGCGGCGCGCATCGTCGAGGAGGCAAAGTTCAGTCGCGTCCCTACCGGGTTGATCTGCGCTGGTCCATCCTCGATCACGGTGACTCTCACCTGATCCTCGTCCTCGGCAAAGCTGCAGCTGCCGAGCATCGTCACGGCAAGCGCTGTTGCGATGCTGTTCAGCCAGAATCTCGATCGGAAAATCATCAGGGCCTTATACGCAGAGTGCGGCTGGGATGCACATTGGAAATATTATCTTCCCATCCCGCGATCCGATCCGCCACGAGACTGCGGGTGACGTAGAAATAGAGCGGCAGGATCGGCATGTCGGCGATCAGCAGCGACTCGGCCTGGCGCATCAATTTCTGGCGTTTGGGAAGATTTGGTTCGGCGATCGCGCGCGCCAGAATCCGGTCATAATCCGGATTGTCATAGCCCGAATAATTGCCGGCGCCATTGGCCTGCTGGTGAACCAGCAGGAAATTTTCCGGCGTCGGCAGGTCGGCAATCCAGCCTGACCGGGCCAGTGCAAATTCATGCCGGCGCAACGCGGCAAAATGCAGCGCGGCTTCGCTGTTGAACAGGCTGGCTTCGACTCCCAGCGGTTTCCACATGGCCGCCATGGCAACGGCAACCCGGCGATGTTCGGCTGAACTGTTGAAGCGGATTTCGAACCGCAGCGGATTGTTCCGGCCAAAGCCGGCGGCATTGAGCAATGCGCGAGCGCCTTGCAGACGTTTATCCCGCGGCCAGTCTGCCCATTCGGGCCTGGCAGATGCCGGGCCAGCCAGTCCCGGCGGCAGCAGTCCCCATGCGGGGATATTGCCGATACCGATCACCTTGTCGGCGATCCACTCGCGTTCGACCGCCATCGACAGGGCGACCCGGACCCTGCCATCATCAAAGGGTGGCGCGCGGGTATTGAAGGCAAAATAATAGCTGCCGAGATAGGGCACGCTATGGGCAGCGGCGGGATGATTATCCTTTAGCCATTGATGACGGCTTGCCGGATAATCCGCGGCAATATCGGCGCCACCGGACAGGAACAGGCGTAGCGCCGACAGGCTGTCTTCCATCGGTTTCCAGATGATGGTCGCGGTGGGCGCCATTTCATCATGCCACTCGGGATTGCTTTCCAGCCGCGCGTGATCGTTCAGTTTCCATTCGGACAATCGATAGGGACCGCTGGCGATCATCGGGCGGTCGGAAGTCCATTTGTCACCGGCTTCGCTGATCCGGTGCAGCGGAATTGCCGCCATCGCGGGATGGGCCAGCAAGGCCGGCAGCGACGGGTCAGGGGAGGCGAGAGTTACGACCACGCTATTGCCATCAGCTGCTTCCATGGCGAGGATATTGCCAAACAGGGCCTTTGCAGGCGCTGCGGTTTCTGGCGCACGCAGGCGTTGCAGCAGGGCCGGAAAAAGCGTCGCATCAAAATCTGTGCCGTCTGAGAATCGCAAATTCTCCCGCAAGGCAAAGGTCCAGGTCAGGCCATCCGGCGCAATGTGCCAGTATTTGGTCAGTCCCGGCTCCGCTTCCCCTCTGGCATCCAGACGGGTCAGGCCGTCAAACTGGTCAGCGGCCACCCGGAGCGAGGACAGATCGGAGATTTTCTGCGGGTCGAGTCCCTTGATTTCCGAATCGGACAAGCGGACAATCTGCTCCGGACCAGGCACCGTGTCGATCGCCGGATCACTGGCGCAGGATATCAGCAACAGCATCGTGCAGAGAAGGGCAAGGTAGCGCATGTCACTCATCTATATGTTTTTGCTGGCTCAACAAAGCGGAACTCTTATGCTGTTCGCTTCGTTAGGGAGAATGGCTGAATGACCGGTTTGCAATATGATATTTCCAATATTGGCGCAGTGGGCCCCGCCATAATGGCTCTGCTCCCCGAAATTGCCGCACGCGCAGAGGAAACCGAAAAGGCGCGGAGATTGCCGGCTGATCTCGCGGCAAAGCTGGCGGCTGCGGGCGCCTTCAACCTGTCGAAACCGGCCGCGCTGGGCGGGCTGGAACTGGCGCCGCTCGACTTCATGAAAATTGTCGCCACGGTTGCCGAGGCGGATGCCAGTGCAGGCTGGTGCGTGATGATCGCGGTAACCTCGACTTTGGGCGCAGCCTATATGCCGGAAGCCGCAGCGCGGGAAATATTCGGCCCGGACGATGTCATCACCGGCGGCGTTTTTGCGCCGATGGGCAAGGCCGAGGACCGGGGCGACCATTATCTGCTCAGCGGCCAATGGCAATGGGGCTCGGGATCGGCCAATTGTTCCTGGCTCGGTGGTGGCGCGATGATCTTCAAGGATGGCGAGTTGCAGAAATTCGACAATGGCGCGCCTTATCACCGGATGCTGTTTTTTCCAGCCAAGGACGTGTCCTTCATCGACAGCTGGCATGTCGCGGGCTTGAAAGGCACGGGTTCCGGGGATTTTGCGGTCGAGGGTTTGACGGTGCCCAAGGATCGCAGCGTTTCATTCGTCGGCGACCAGCCGCGCGATCCCGGCACCTTGTACAAATTTCCGCTCTTTGGCCTGCTGGCCCTGGGCGTGTCTTCGGTTGCGCTCGGCAATGCCCGGGCCGCTCTGGAAGAAATCAGCAATATCGCGATCCACAAGAAGACGCCGGGCGGCGGTCGTTCGATGGCGCAACGGGCAACCGTTCAAGCCGAACTGGCGCGGGCGACGGCCCATCTGGGCGGCGCCTTCGGCTATCTGGAAAATGCCATCAGCAAATGTTGGACTGAAGCACAGGGCAGTGAAGAGATTTCCGCCAAAGGCCGGGCCAAGCTGCGCCTCGCCTGCGCCCACGCCACCGAAATTTCCGCTGAAGTCTGCAAGACCGCCTATACATTGGGCGGCGGCGCGGCGGTCTATTCGGACAATAGCCTGCAACGCCGTTTCCGTGACGCGCATGTCGCCACCCAGCATATCGCTACCGCAACGGCTGTGTTCGAACTGGCTGGCCGGATATTGCTGGATCAGCCGGTGGATATGGCGATGCTGTAACCGTCAGCCAAATGGACGGTTGAGCTGCACGATTTTGGCATTGAGCATGGCGGCAAAGGAGACCCACAGGAAATAGGGCAGGATCATGATGCCGGCCAGCGAGTCGAGACTCCATGTCAAAGCCAGCATGGCTGCGACCGACAGCCACAGAAAGACGACCTCGACGAGCGCCCAGTCGGGCCGCTGATATTTGAAGAACAGCGGTGACCAGAGCAGGTGGAACAGGAAATTGGCTGCATAGACCGCGATCAGCATGGCTTGTCCGGATTCGCTGTCGGCTTGATCCCACGACAGGATGCCCGCCCAGGCCGCCAGTCCCAATATGATCATCCACGCGGGCCCGAACAGCCAGTCTGGCGGCTGCCAGCTGGGCTTTTTGAGGTCCCGGTACCAGGGGCCGATGTCGGTCAGCAACCCGCCGGCACCCGCGAGGATGATGGCCCAGAATATTGCTGCGATAATGGCGGGGTTAAACATGGTTTCGCCTCGATGATATTTTCGACGGAATAGTCCGTCGCTGTCGCTCGGGAAATGTAATCCAATTCGTCCGCGAGATAATCCTATAGTCTTAAACTGGTGCGGACGGCGGGACTCGAACCCGCACACCCATTCGGATAGCAGATTTTAAGTCTGCTGCGTCTACCATTTCGCCACGTCCGCACCGGTAGCTCCAACCTGAAGTCGGAGACTAGCGACAAGCATTATTGCGCGGGTGCGGTCAAGTGCGCAGACGCAAAATGTCAGAATATTTCAAGAACTAGTCCTTGTTCAGCTGCTCGCGGATTTCCTTGCCGGGCTTGAAATAGGGCACTCGCTTGGCCGGAACCTCTACCGATTCCCCCGTGCGCGGGTTGCGTCCGGTACGCGGTCTTCTCTGGCGCGTTGAAAAGGCACCAAATCCACGGAGTTCCACCCGACCGCCTTCGGCCAGCTTCTGGCTGATCTGGTTGAAAAACAGGTCGACAATTTTTTCGATTTCATCCGGCTTCAATTCCGGATTCTCTTCTGCCAGTTTTTCCAATAGTTCCGAACGTATCATCGGGGCGCCTTTCCGATTCCAGATCAATCCATCGGTTTCCCTTCATAGAGATTCCAAGAATCGTGTGACCTTTTATTCTATAAACGATCTAGATGCCAGAAATTACGTCTATTTTCAATGGTCTTGGCAGATTTGTAATAAACTGCTGTGAAAAGGGGCATGGCAAAGAAAAAGCCCACCCCGATGAAGGGGCGGGCTTTTCTGTGATTCGGTCCTGTGGTCGAAGAGCTATTCTTCCTTCTTCTTCAGCGCGGCGCCCAAGATGTCGCCAAGGCTCGCACCGGAATCGGTTGAACCAAATTGCTCCACAGCCTGCTTCTCTTCAGCCAGCTGATGCGCCTTGATCGAGAAGTTCGGTTTCTTCGAACGGTCGAAGCCGGTGATCATTGCGTCGAGCTTCTGGCCGACCTGAAAGCGGTCAGGACGTTGCTCGTCGCGATCGCGGCCCAAATCGTTGCGTTTGATGAAGCCGGTTGCGCCATCGTCGCCCATCTGGACTTCGAGACCGCCGTCGCGCACTTCCAATACGGTGACAGTTGCCACCGCGCCTTTTTTGAGGCCGCCGGTATCCGCGCCGCCCATGGCAGGTGCACCTTTTTCAAGCTGCTTCATGCCAAGCGAAATACGTTCTTTATCAACATCAATGTCGAGAACGATCGCTTTTACCTGTTCACCCTTGTGATGCAGGTTGAGCGCGTCTTCGCCGGAGATGCCCCATGCGATATCGGACATGTGAACCATGCCGTCGACGTCGCCTTCAAGGCCGATGAACAGACCGAATTCGGTCGCGTTCTTGACTTCACCTTCAACCGTGCTGCCGACCGGATGCGTATCGGCAAAGTCGGTCCAGGGGTTGGACTGAGCCTGTTTGAGGCCCAGCGAAATGCGGCGTTTTTCGGTATCGACTTCGAGAACGATGACTTCCACTTCTTGCGAGGTAGAAACGATCTTGCCCGGGTGGACGTTCTTCTTGGTCCAGCTCATTTCGGAAACGTGGACGAGGCCTTCGATGCCTGGTTCCAGTTCGACGAAAGCACCATATTCGGTGATATTCGTGACCGAACCGTTGAGCTTCGTGCCAACCGCATATTTCTCGGTTGCGCTATCCCAAGGATCGCTCTCGAGCTGTTTCATGCCAAGCGAGATACGCTGGGTGTCCTTGTTGATCTTGATGATCTGGACTTTCAGAGTGTCGCCGATGTTGATCATCTCGTTCGGGTGATTGACCCGCTTGTAGCTGAGATCGGTAACATGGAGCAGACCGTCAATACCGCCGAGGTCAACGAACGCACCATAATCGGTGATGTTCTTGACCACGCCTTCGGTAACCTGACCTTCGGCCAGGCTCTCGATAAGACCCGAACGCTGTTCAGCGCGGGTTTCTTCGAGGATGGCACGACGCGAGACAACGATATTGCCGCGCTTGCGATCCATCTTGAGGATCTGGAAGGGCTGGGTGATGTCCATCAACGGAGTCACGTCGCGTACCGGACGGACGTCGACCTGGCTGCCGGGCAAGAAGGCGACGGCGCCATCAAGATCGACCGTAAAGCCGCCCTTGACCCGGCCGAAGATAATGCCTTCGACGCGATTGCCTTCGTCATATTCTTTTTCAAGCTTGTCCCAGCTTGCTTCGCGGCGGGCGCGGTCGCGGGACAGCATGGCTTCACCATTCACATTTTCAATGCGGTCGACATAGACTTCGACTTCGTCACCGATAGCGAGAGTGGCTTTTTGACCGGGAGCGGCGAATTCGCGCAGCGCTACACGGCCTTCTGATTTCAATCCTACATCGATGACAGCCATGTCATTTTCGATGCCGGTTACGGTGCCTTTTACGACGCGGCCTTCAAAGTCCTGATCTTCGCCACCGAGTGATTCGTTTAACATTGCCGCGAAATCGTCGCGGGTTGGAAATGCCGTTGAGGCCATATGGTTTATTCCTTGATAGTCAATTTTTCTGGCCAGGCGGTTGGTTCCGCCGGTCTTGGACCAAAATTGCCGCGAGCACCTCATGTGACCGCCGCATCCATCAGAATACTGCCAATATTTGATGTATGCTAGACTAGGCGCAAATGCCAAAAGCTGCGCTAAAGCCGGGAAGGTTCCTTACCAGCCCGTCTTGCACATCATTTGTCTGCTATGCCGGATCTTTGTCGCGCCGGCTGCTTGTCTTCGCATTCACCAAGGCAATTGCCTGCTGAATGGCCGCGTCTATAGTCAAATCGGTGGTGTCTAGCAAGTCTGCATCTGCGGCGGGCTTGAGCGGTGCGGTGGCGCGATTTTGGTCGCGTTCGTCACGTTTCAAAATGTCCGCCAATATGTCATCAAAATTGGCCGGCTCGCCGCGCCGCTTCATTTCCTCGAAACGCCGCACCGCACGCGCCTCCGATGAAGCCGTGACAAATAGTTTTACATCGGCATCCGGTGCGATGACTGTGCCAATGTCGCGACCATCGAGAACGGCACCGGCGGGTTGATGGGCAAAATCCTTCTGGCGTTTGTCCAGCGCTCGTCTCACCTCGGGATGAACCGAGACCCGGCTGGCCAAGCCGCCAACCACTTCGCTGCGCAGGGCCGGATTGTCCAGCAACGCGCCGTCAAACACACAGGCAGCCAGCGCATCGGCGGCATGATCGGGATCGCCGCCCTGCTGCCTGAGCGTCCAGCCGACCGCGCGATAGAGCAGGCCGGTATCGAGGAAGGGCAGGGCAAAATGTTTCGCCAATTGCTTGGATATCGTGCCTTTGCCAGAAGCGGTCGGGCCATCAACAGCAATAATCATGAGCCTTGCCCCGCATGATCCCGACAGGCTTTCCACAGGCCACCGACCGCGATGATGATCCAGACGATTTCGAGCAGAAACGATGCCAGATTGAAATGCACCATGAGCGAGAGGGTCAACAAAAGGGCGCCGATCAGGTTTGTGCCATTATAGAAAAAGGCACTCACTATCTTGGCATAGACATTATAGGCATAGGCAAAGACGATCAAAATGCCGCCCAATATGCCGATCACATTGGCGGAAAACCCATCGATCATCAGGCAGCGAGCTTCGTCAAGAGGTCGTCAAAGCCGGGAAAGCTCGTTTCGACTGGCCTTATGTCATCGATGGAGAGGCCGGATTTTGTCACCAGGCCAGCAACCGCGAAGCTCATCGCGATACGGTGATCCAGCGCGGTTTCGATCACCGGCTTGGCCTGTCCGCCAGCCAGCGGTTTGCCGCCGCTGCCTTCGATCAATAATCCATCGTCCTTCTCGGTCAGCTTTACGCCCAGAAGTTCAAGGCCCTTCGCCATTTGCGACAGCCGGTCGGATTCCTTGACCCGCAATTCGTGCAGGCCGCGGGTAGTGGTTTCGCCGCTGGCCATTGCCGCTGCTACGAACAGAATAGGAAATTCGTCGATCATGCTGGGCGCAACATGGGCGGGTATGTCTATGCCGGTGAGCGGGCTATGTTTGACATGGATGTCCGCAACCGGCTCACCGCCAACCGTGCGCTTTTTGCCAAAGCGGATATCGCCGCCCATATTCTGCAGCACGTCAAACAGGCCAGCGCGGGTCGGATTGATGCCGACATTCTCGATGATGATATCCGATCCGGGAATGATCAACGCTGCAACCACCAGAAAAGCGGCGGATGATGGATCGCCCGGGACCTTGATCTTTTGCGGTTGGAGCTCCGCTTCGCCGGTGAGGGATATGACCCGGCAGCCCTCGGCATCGGTTTCCACGCTGATTTGCGCGCCAAAGCCCCTGAGCATGGTTTCGCTATGATCACGGGTGAGCACGGGTTCGACAATCCGGGTAATGCCGGGCGTGTTGAGACCGGCCAGTAAAATCGCCGATTTGACCTGCGCGGAAGCCACCGGCAGGCGATATTCAATCGGGACAGCAGGGCAGATGCCTGTCACGGCGAGCGGCAGGCAGGCCTTATGGTCCGATGTCTGGCGTGCGCGGATGTCCGCACCCATTTGTGACAGCGGGTCGATCACCCGGCCCATCGGACGTTTTGACAGACTCGCATCGCCGATGAAGGTCGCGCTGATTCCTTGCGATGCGATCAAACCCATCAGCAATCGGGTCGATGTCCCGCTATTGCCCATATCGAGAGCATTGTCCGGCTGCATCAGGCCGCCAACCCCGACGCCATGGACGGTCCAGACGTCGTCCTTTTTTTCAATCCTTGCACCCATCGCACGCAGGGCATCGGCGGTGGCGAGGACATCCTCGCCTTCCAGCAGCCCGGTGATCCGGCTCTTGCCGACGGCGAGCGCCGAGAATATCAACGCCCGGTGCGAAATGGATTTGTCTCCCGGAACAGAAATTTTCCCGGAGAGCGGGCCAGACGGTTTGAACGTCGCAGGCTGTAAACTGTTGCTGGTCATGTCAGAGCTTTTTTAGCGGAACGCACAGATGATTCGTGCAGGAATATCAAACGGCTTTTGACAGCGCAGCAAAGCTATGGCAAGGCGCGCCGGATTTCGCGGCTGATTTCAGGTAAAGCTTGAATCGCTGCGTCACGGACTTAAACCAATCAACGACTTGATTTAGACAGGATTTGGACACCAGCCATGGGTAAACCGGAATGGGGCACAAAACGCACATGCCCAAAATGTGGAACGCGCTTTTACGATCTGGGCAAAGAAGACCCGGCAACCTGCGTTGAATGCGGCGAAAGCTTTGTGCCTGAAGCCGTGCTGAAATCCAAGCAGCCAATGCCTTTTGAAGCGCCGAAGAAAGCGGTCAAGAAGGAAGAGGATTCGGTTGACGATGATGATTTGGACATCAACATCGACGATGATGATCCGTCTCCAGACAATGAAGTTGATCTCGGCGGTGACGATGATCTGGGCGTCAGCAAAGGCAAGGGTGACGACGAACCTGCCGATACTTGATTTTTGATTTGCATATTGGAGGGCGTCTGGATTAAAGGCGCTCTTCAAATGGGGCCTTAGCTCAGCTGGGAGAGCGCTTCGCTGGCAGCGAAGAGGTCAGCGGTTCGATCCCGCTAGGCTCCACCAGCCTTCGCTGAAGCTACGGCTGGTAGGCCAGCCCGTAGCTTTAGCCAAGGCTGTCCGCCGAAGCTCGAAGAGCGTAGGAGGACCCGGCAATGCATTTTGTTTACATCATTCAAAGCATTGAACATCCCAGCGAATATTATACGGGTCTTACCGATGATGTTGAAAAACGTCTGCAGGATCATAATTCCGGAAAATCGAAGCACACCGCCAGATTCAAGCCTTGGCAGATGATATCATATCATTTTTTCAAGAATGAAAATGCCGCATTGGCATTCGAAAAATATCTAAAATCCGGCTCCGGTAGAGCCTTTGCAAAAAAGCGTTTCCGCTGATCCATGCCCAAAGTCCCAGCCCATTATGACGCAATAATTCTCGGCGCTGGCGGAGCCGGCCTGATGTGCGCTGCCGTTGCCGGCCAGCGCGGCCGCAAGATATTGCTGATCGATCATGCCGATGAGCCGGGAAAGAAAATCCTGATCTCCGGCGGCGGACGCTGCAATTTCACCAATATCGGCACTGCGCCGGATCGCTATCTGTCGCAGAACAGGCATTTCGCAAAATCGGCCCTGAGCCGCTATTCAGCCGGTGATTTTATCGCGCTGGTCGATCGCTATGGTATCGACTGGCACGAAAAAACATTGGGGCAATTGTTCTGTGACGGTTCTGCGAGGCAGATCGTCGAGATGCTGATGAAAGAATGCCCGGCTGACGCGGTCACCCTGTCGCTGGGAAAAGCGATTACCAATGTCAGCCATAGCGATGGCCGCTATCGGGTGGAATATGGCGGAGAGATCGCCTTTGCCCCTTCGCTTGTGGTCGCGACCGGCGGTCCGTCGATTCCGAAAATGGGGGCGACAGGATTCGCTTATGATCTGGCCCGGCAGTTCGGTTTGAAAATTGTCGAGCCACGGCCGGCGCTGGTGCCGCTGACCCTGGGCGGGGAAGAAACCCTGTTCCGGTCCCTGTCCGGCGTGTCTGCACCGGTGATTGCGCGCTGCGGAAAAACGGCGTTCCGCGAAGCGGCCCTGTTCACGCACAAGGGGCTGTCGGGGCCGGCGATCCTGCAAATTTCGTCTTACTGGCAGCATGGCGAACCGGTCGAAATAGATTTTATGCCCGATTTCCCGGGCGACTGGCTCACCCAGGCCAAACAGCAATTGCCCCGGCTTTCGCTGAAGAAAGCGATTAACGCCCATTTGCCCTCGCGCTTGACCGAGACTTTGATCGAACGGATTGCGCTTGATGGCGAACTGGGGAATCTGACCGACAAGAAACTGGCTGAAGCTGCGCGCCGCTTGTCCCATTGGCGCTTCATGCCCAACGGAACCGAGGGTTTTGCCAAGGCTGAAGTCACGGCTGGCGGGATCAGTACGGCGGAAATCTCGTCCAAAAATATGGAAGCTAGGCAAGTACCCGGATTCTATGCTATTGGGGAAGCCGTTGATGTCACCGGCTGGCTCGGTGGCTATAATTTTCAATGGGCTTGGGCGAGTGGCCATGCTGCCGGTAAGGCAATATGATCCCCAGCGCAGGCCCTTTTAAAACAACCTAATCTTCATAAACCGCAGGCGACTGGCATTTCCGCGCGGCTTTAACTTTTGCCACGGAATTAGAACATTATGCCTTTCACGAAAATTTCTCCGCTTCTAGCTGAGGCGCTCACGGCGCGCGAATATATCAAGCCGACCCCCGTTCAGGCCGCTGTGCTTGAAACAGAAGCGGAAGGCCGCGATCTTATCGTGTCCGCCCAGACCGGCTCCGGCAAAACCGTTGCCTTTGGTCTGGCGATGGCGCCGCAATTGCTCGATGAAAACGGGCGTTTCCCGTTTCTGGTCGAGCCGCTGGCACTGGTAATCGCTCCGACTCGCGAACTCGCCCTGCAGGTGAGTCGCGAGCTGACCTGGCTGTATCAGCCTGCCGGCGCGCAAATCGCGACTTGTGTCGGCGGTATGGACGCTTCGAAAGAGCGGCGCACGCTGCGGCGCGGCGCGCATGTCATCGTCGGTACACCCGGCCGGTTGCGCGACCATCTCGAACGCGGCGCGCTCGACCTGAAAAATCTTCGTGCGGCGGTGCTCGACGAAGCGGATGAAATGCTCGACATGGGCTTTCGCGAAGATCTTGAAGAAATTCTCGATGCAACCGGCGAAAATCGGCGGACATTGATGTTCTCGGCGACCATTCCGAAACCGATCATCAATCTTGCCAAGCGCTATCAGAATGACGCGCTGCGCATTTCCACGGTCGGCGAAGATCGCGGGCACGGCGATATTGCCTATCAGGCAATAACCGTCGCTCCCGCAGACACCGAAAATGCGGTGGTCAATCTGCTGCGCTTTCATGAAGCCGAATCGGCGATGCTGTTCTGCGGCACGCGCGAAGCGGTGCGTCGTCTGCACGCCAGTCTGGTCGATCGCGGGTTCAGTGCGGTGGCGCTGTCCGGTGAACATACCCAGAGCGAGCGCAACCAGGCGATGCAGGCCTTGCGCAGCAAGCGCGCGCGCGTCTGTGTAGCAACCGATGTGGCTGCCCGTGGCCTCGATTTGCCGACGTTGAGCCTCGTCGTCCATGTCGACATGCCGCGCGATGCCGAAACATTGCAGCATCGGTCCGGACGAACCGGACGTGCCGGCAAAAAGGGCACGGCGGTTATCATCGTGCCTTATCAGCGGCGCAAGCGGGTTGAAGCGATGTTGCGCGGCGCGAAAATCAATGCCGAATGGAAAGATGCACCGACCCGCGCCGACATTCGCAAGAATGATGCCGAGCGGCTGATCGAAACATTGTTGCAGCCGGTCGAGATTGATGAAGATGATTTGGCGCTGGCAAAACGTCTGATGGCTGAAAAAACGCCAGAAGAAATCGCTGCCATGCTGGTGCAGTCGCATCGCGCGAAAATGCCGGCTCCGGAACAGATGCTGGATCGCGGCGCGCAGTCGCAAGCCGCTCCAGGCGGTCCGCGTCCGGGATTTGAAGATACGGTCTGGTTCAAGATGAATGTTGGTCATAATCAGCGCGCCGATGCTCGCTGGCTGTTGCCGGTACTGTGCCGCCGTGGACATATCACCAAGAATGAAATTGGTGCGATCCGGATCAACGGCGACGACACATTGTTCGAAATTCCGCGCCGGGTGGTTGATAAATTTACCGCGGCCGTTGCCGAGAAAAGAGAAGCCGGCGGGGATGATACCGATGATATCGTAATCACCCAGTTCGAAGGCAAGCCGCGCGATGAAGCGAAGCGCAACCGCAAGGGCGGACGCCCCGACAATGCTGGTGGCCAACGCGATTACAGCAACGCCAGCAAGAAACATGGCGGCAAGCAATTCGGCAAGAACAAGTTTGGCGACAAGAAATTCGGTGACAAACCGGGTGGCAGCAAGCCTTATCAGAAGCGCAAGCCGGAAGGCGAAGGCGGTTCTGACGGCGGCGGGCCAAAGCGCGAATTTGGCGGCGGTTTCAAGAAGAAATCCGACTTTAAAGGGGATCGCAAATCCGGCCCCGGCGGCAATTTCGGCGGAGATAATAAAAAGCCGCATCGCGGAAAGCGTCCCTATGAAGGCGCGAAACCTGGCGGACCCAAAGCCGACTGATCCTTTCCATGACGGACGCCATTCAAATATTGGTTGATGCTGACGCCTGCCCGGTAAAGGATGAAATTTACCGGGTGGCGGACCGCCATGCAGTGTCGGTGGTGATTGTCAGCAACAGCCCGTTTCGGGTGCCGGATCATCCGCTGGTCAGCCGGGTGGTGGTCAGCGATGCCTTTGATGCCGCCGATGACTATATCGCCGAACGAACCAGCCCGCGCACCGTCGTGGTCACATCCGACATATTGCTGGCGGATCGATGCGTGAAGGCGGGCGCGGCGGTGGTCGGGTCGAATGGCAAGCCATTTACCCCCGATTCGATTGGAGCGGCCGTTGCAACGCGGGCGATCATGGCCGATTTGCGCGCCGGCATGGGGACAGAGAATATCGGAGGTCCGCCGCCATTTGGCAAAGCGGACCGCTCCCGGTTCCTGTCTGCTCTCGATGAAATATTGGTGCGACTGAAGCGTTTCGGCTAGTTCAGTTTGACCCGGAAAATCAGCGCAAAGCTGCTCGCCGGTGCCAATGTTGCAGCGGTCGCGGTGATGGTTGAACCGGCAATATAGGCACCATAAGGATCGCTTTCATCGGCACCGGTCGCATTGTCATCTTCGACCGTCGTGGCAGATCCGCAATTGCTGCCGCTCCGCATCGATCCTGGACTATAGGTAAATGGACCGGAAAGATTGTCGGTTGCGACAACCGAACTTGCGCTGGCTGCACCACTGTTGCTGATCAGGATGCAATATTGCACGATGGCATCCGGGATGCGTTTCGGATTTGTCGAGCCATTGACCGGATCGCTGATGATTGAGCTGATTTTGGTGACACTCAAAGTTGTTGTGGGCTTGCAGAATGTAATGTCATGGATCGACATCGCCTGATTGCCCGATGAAGTCGGGGTCGTTGGCAGATGATTGCCATAGGTGACGGTTACCGAGTCAACCGGCGACGTGAAGGTCACGACGACATTGCCGAACGGGTCTGTCGCGCCGGATGCGCCATCACCAATCACGCTATTGCCGCTGACATAATTGGCCGTATTGTTCGACAAGGTCGGCAGCACAATGGCGCCATTATAGGTGCCGGTTATCGTCACCTTGTCGGTGAATTGATTGGCAGCATAGTCGATATCAAAAATCTTGAACTGAAGGCCGGGGACGGCAGTCGGCAAGGTGAACTTGGTGCTGGAAACATGCGTTTCATTGCCGTTGTTCATGTAGAAATAGAGGGCCTGGGTGCCGGCTGCCCCGCCGCCGCTATTGTCGGTTGTGATGGCGGGCGTATTGTTGGCGAATCCATTCGGTGGTTGCGTTGCATTAACAGCAACAATGCCGAGACCGGTGACATTATAGGTGTGACTGAGCGAACCCGAAGGCGACCATGCGGTCGCTCCACCCCAGCTGAAAGTGATCTGGTTGGCAATCGAACATACCGAGGTCAGCGGCGGTACGTAGCCGGGCAGGCGCCCGCCTGCGGTAAAGCTGACGCTGGCATAATCATCTTCGCTGGCGACCCCGTTATTGGGGGTTGAATCAATATCCACGGCGGATGACGAGCGAATTTGCGCTGTGTTTGTGATCGTACCCGAGGTCGCTGTTACGGTGACGTCCAGATTGATCGACAGAGTCTGTCCCGGTGCAATCGTCGTGCCCAAAGTCCAGATGCCGCCACTGTAGGTGCCGGTGCCTGAAGTGGCGGTCAGCGTCACACCGCTGGGCAGCGTGTCACTCACGGTTACGCCTGTCGCCGACAATGGCGATGCCGCGTCATTGGTCACCGACAAGGTATATCGTCCCGTATTGGTCGATGTCGCGCCAAATATCTTGGTCAGCGAGAGATCGGCATAATTGGTTGGCGCGCTGGTCAGGTACAGATCGGCGCGGCGTATTGACCCGGTGTCAACGCCTTGCTGATCACAGATTTTTAGCGTCCATATACCCTGCGCATTTTCACCATCAAACGCAGCCAGGGTGGCTTGCGGAGTCTTTGTGCTATTGTAGACCGGCGTCAAAGGGTCATTGGAGGTGTGGGACGCAATGGTTCCTCCGCTGGCTTCATCGTCAAATCTGGCGTTGAGATTATCCGCGCTTCCGCCGACATAATCCATCAAGCTGACGACGGTTCCGGTCGGCGAGGTCAATGTGATTCTCAAATCGCGGCGGTAGGTGTGATCCAGCAAGATGCCGATATCGACGTCAGCCACCGCATAGCTGGCGCCGACGCTGAAAGTCCGGTTAACCGTCGCAGGACAGGCATTGTCCGGGATCGCAACCGTGCTGCTATTCGAATAGGTAGTGACGGTCTGGGCCTCGGCTCTTTCGGCAGGAATGAGCGCGATCAGAAACAGACACAACAACCCCCAAAGGATGCTGTGAAATGTCAATCGGATCTGGCCCCCGAAAGATTTTCCCAAAATCATCGAATTTCACTATCCACAATGGGCTAATTAATGGTTAACCAGGCCGCATCAGCCATCAGATTTTACAAGGATTTCAGTATGTTTCCTTGGCTGATGCGCTTGGTTGCTGGATGCGCGTGAAAAATGCCAAAGCCCAAACCAAGGTCTAGGCAGGATTCCAGTCACCGCGACCCGCCATCCACAGGCTAATCGCCGCTATCGCAGCGGTATCGGCACGCAATATTCTGGGGCCGAGCGATACCGCGACGGACTGAGGCAGCGCGCGGATCATTTCATTTTCGTTGTCGGAAAAACCGCCTTCGGGGCCGATCAGGATCGCCGCCGGACCAGCATGGGCGACCAGCGCATTGCGAAAGCTGCCTTCACCGGTTGCGTGGATGCGCTCGTCGGCAAAGAAAAGATGGCGATCTTTGGGCCATTGTTCCAGCATATCGGTCAGTTTCGTCAGCGGATCGAGCGAGGGCAGGGCAGTGCGTTCGCATTGCTCTGCCGCCTCGATCATATGGGCGCGCAATTTCTCAGGCTTGATGGCCTGACCCTGGGTGCGTTCGGTTTGCACTGGCATGATCCTGGCCACGCCCAGTTCGGTGGCCTTTTCGACGATCCAGTTGAAGCGGTCCTTCTTGATCGGTGCAGCGCACAGCCACAGATCGGGGACAGCTTCCCGGTCCCGGGTCTTGCCGTCGATCATCAGGATCAGATCGCGTTTACCCAGAGCTGTCACATGCGCGAGATATTCTCCGGTGCGATCATCAAACAGCTTGACCGGATTGCCCTGTTTGATCCGCATGACCTTGAGCAGATAATGGGCATGGCTGCCATCCAGCCGGATTTCAGCGCCGTCGGCAAGCTCGACATCGACGTAGAGGCGCGGGGCGCTGTGCGGTGGATAGGCGGGTGTAGCGGGCATGAACACTGTTTAGCGCCGGGTTTGGTTCTCGTCATGCTGAATTTATTTCAGCATCTCTTTCGGAAGAATGCACATGTCGGGGGAGGTCCTGAGACAAGTTCAGGATGACGAGTTAGAGAAGTTCAGGATGACGAATTAGAGAAATGACGATAAGCGACTATCATGTCCAACCAATCAGATCATATCGTTCCAGACACGGAACATAAGGGAATCATCGGCCTGTTGCCGACCATGGTCCGGCCCTATGCCATGCTCGCCCGTTTTGACCGGCCGATCGGCTGGTGGCTGCTCTATTGGCCCTGTGCCTGGGGCATCGCGCTGGCTGGCGGCGCGATCGAGCGCTGGGATTTGCTGCTCTGGCTGCTGCTTGGGTCGATTGCGATGCGCGGCGCGGGCTGTGTCTATAATGATATCGTCGATCGTGATCTCGACCGTCAGGTGGAGCGAACCCGCTCGCGGCCTTTGGCCAGCGGCGCCGTGACGCTCAAGGCCGCCTGGATATGGCTGGCCATGCTCTGCCTGATCGGGCTGATCGTCTGGTTCCAGATCAACTTGATCGCCAAGCTGGTGGCGCTGGGCAGTCTGGCTCTGGTCGCCGCCTATCCGTTCATGAAGCGCATCACCTGGTGGCCGCAGGCCTGGCTGGGACTGGTGTTCAGCTGGGGCGCGCTGGTCGGCTGGCTGGTGATTGATCCGCAATTTCACTGGGCGATGCTCCTACTTTATCTCGGGTCGATATTCTGGGTGATCGGCTATGACACGATCTATGCGCTGCAGGATCGGGAGGATGACGCCTTGGTCGGGATCCGTTCCAGCGCGCTGCGGCTGGGAGAGAATGTGCGCTTTGGCGTGCTGGTCTTTTACATGACGGCACTGGCTAGCTGGGCCGCCGCTTTCTGGATGCTCCGTCCCCAGTGGCTTGGCCTTGTGGCGCTTGCGCCCATTGGGCTGCATCTTCTCTGGCAGGTGGTGACGTTGAAAAGCACCGATGGGGATGATGCGCTCAGCAAATTTCGATCCAATCGCTTTGCCGGTTTCCTGATGTTTCTCGCCTGTCTGGTTCTCGGACAGGCTGGCTAGCCGCCAGAGAAATTGCATTGCGTTTCGCAACCCGTGTGGGTTATGCTACTTAACCGAACAGTTAATCCAACGCCCTATCTCCCGGAGACATTTTCATGAAAAAACGCCGCTTGGGTCGAAGCCCGATTTATGTATCCGAAATCTGCATGGGGACGATGACCTTTGGCAGCGGCGCGGATGAGGCGATGTCGCACAGGATCATGGATGAATCCGTCGAGGCAGGGATTAATTTTTTCGACACGGCGGAAAATTATCCGGTGCCGCCCAAACGGGAGTGGGCAGGCGAGACCGAGAATATTGTCGGCCGCTGGATGAAGGGCAAGGATCGCGACAGTCTGATCATTGCGACCAAGGTCTCCGGCCCCAGCCACGGATGGATCGAATCAGCGCAACGCGCCGGTATGACGGCGATGGATCGCCACAATATCGTCAAGGCGCTCGACGACAGTCTCAAGCGCCTGCAGACCGACTATATCGATCTCTACCAGACTCACTGGCCCGATCATGGCACCGCCTATGACGAGACGATGGAAGTGCTCGACGAAGAAATTCGCAAAGGCAAAATCCGTACCATCGGCTGCTCCAATGAAACCAGCTGGGGCCTGATGAAATCGCTTGAGGCTTCCGAGCGACTGGGCGTCACCCGCTATTGCACCATTCAGAATAATTTCAGCATGAACAACCGCCGGTTCGAGGATGAACTGGCGCAGGTCTGCCGGGAGGAAGGGGTCAGCCTGATCCCCTATTCGCCGCTCGGGGGCGGCGCCTTGTCCGGCAAATATAATGATGGCGCGACGCCGGAAGGCGCGCGTTTTTCCGCCTATATCAATATGGGTGGCCGACAGAAGAAAATGGCCGAACGGTTCGTCAATCCCAAGTCGGAGGAATCGACCAAGCGCTTCATGGCTATTGCGGACGAACTGGGCGTTGTGCCGGTGACGCTGGCAACCGCCTGGTCGAAACAGCATGATTTTGTCGCCTCCACCATTGTCGGCGCGACCCATACTGACCAGCTTCCCGAGATTTTTGCTGCCGCCGATCTGGTGCTCAGCGACGAGATCATGAAGCGGATCTACAAGATCAGCCGGGAAATCATGTACCCGATGGGTTGAGCGCCGAACGACAAGCAGCAGAAAGAACAGTGATGAACCGTTTCCTCAAACATTGCGGTGCGAAATATCCGATCGTGCAGGCGCCGATGGGCTGGATCGCCCGGTCGCAGCTGGCATCGGCTGTCTGTAACGCTGGCGGGTTTGGGATAATTGAGACCAGTTCCGGCGAGACCGAAGCCTGCATGGCCGAGATCGAAAAGATGAAGGATCTGACCGACGCTCCGTTCGGCGTGAATCTGCCGATCATGTTCCTGAAGGATCCGGCGATCCTCGATCATATTTGCGGATCGGGCGTTAAATTCGTGACCACCTCGGCCGGCAGCCCGAGCAAATTTGTCGGGCCGCTGCAAGAGGCCGGGATCATCGTCTATCATGCCGTTCCCACCGTCGCTGCGGCAATGGGCTGCGTCGAGGCGGGCGTCGATGGCCTGATTGTCGAAGGCGCAGAAGGCGGCGGCTTCAAGAATCCGGAGGAAGTCTCGACATTGGTATTGCTGCAGGCAATCCGCCGGCAGACCGACATCCCGATGGTTGCGGCTGGCGGCATTGCTGACGGCAAGGGCATGGCGGCGGCCTTTGCTCTGGGCGCGGAAGGCGTTCAGATGGGCACGCGCTTCGTTTCGAGCGCCGAAAGCCCGGTGCATATCAACTATAAACAGGCGATACTCGATGCCAAGGAAACCGGCACCTATGTGCTGAACAAGAAAGCATCACCCTGCATTCGCGCGCTGAAAACCGAGCGCACCGCGAAAATATACGAGGACGGCCTGATGCCGGCAGATACGTTCAAGGGCATCATGGATGTCTATTTCGGCGGCGACATGGAAGCGTCCGTTGGCCTGGCCGGACAATCTTCCGGTTTGATTGACGAGGTAAAAACTGCCAAACAGATTATCGACGAAACGGTGACCGAATTTTTCGAGATCACCGCACGATTGGGCGCGCTAGCCGCCGCCAGAAGTTTCTAGAAATATATAAGAGAGAGGAATATCCAATGAGTCATTTCCCCGACGCAAAGCAACTATTCACCACCGTTACCGAAGACGGCAAATCCATTTTGTCGATCGAACCCTATGCCGTGCCCGAACCGAAAGAGCATGAAGTCGTTGTCCAGATGGAAGCGGTGCCGATCAATCCTTCCGATCTCGGCCTGCTGACCGCTGCTGCCAATATGGACACAGTCCGCAGCGAAACTGTTGACGGCCATCCAGCTCTGGTTGCGGACGTTGATCCGATAATGCAACCTTTCTTCAAAGGCCGTGCCGGCAAGAAACTGGCTGCTGGCAATGAAGGCGCGGGTACTGTTGTTGCGGCCGGATCATCCGACGCGGCGCAGGCCCTGATGGGCAAGGTCGTGACGATCGTCGGCGGCGAAATGTATCGCACCCACCGGGTCATGCCTGCGATGATGTGCGTGCCGCTGCCCGAAGGCGCACCGGCGAAAGAAGGCGCTTCGCTGTTCGTCAATCCGATGACCGCGCAGGGCTTCATCAACACCATGCGCGCCGAAGGCCATGAAGCGTTGGTCCATACCGCTGCGGCCTCCAATCTCGGGCAGATGCTCGCCAAGCTGTGCCTCAAGGAAGGCGTGCCGCTGGTCGCCATCGTCCGTTCCGACGCGCAGAAGAAAATCCTCACCGACATTGGCCTGACCCATGTGATTGACAGCACCAGGGACGATTTCATGGACAAGCTGATCGCCGCGCTGGCCGAAACCGGTGCGACACTTGGCTTTGATGCCATTGGTGGCGGCAAGATGGCGAGCCACATCCTGACCGCGATGGAAAAAGCAGCGGCCGTGCGTGGCGCGGAATTCAGCGTCTATGGCTCGACCGTCAACAAGCAGGTCTATATCTATGGCCGTCTCGACACTGGCGAAACGATCCTTGGCGGCGGTCTTGGCCTTTACTGGGGCGTCGGCGGCTGGCTGCTGACCCCGCATCTCGAAAAGGTCGGGATGGAACGGATGATGGAAATGCGCATGTATACCGTCGCCGAACGCAATGGCATCTTCCACAGCGACTATTCCAGCGAGATCAGCCTGATGGACATGATCGATCCGGAAATCGCCAAGGGCTATGAGAAGAAGGCTACTGGCGAGAAGGTGCTGGTTAATCCTAGCTTGTAGAACATCACGGAATTGATATCGTCATCCTGAGCTTGTTTCAGGACCTCGAGCGTCTTTCCGCTATGTAGAATATGAGCGCCCCTCTTCCGTCAAGGAGAGGGGCGTTTGCTTTTGAGGGCTTGTTGCCAGCCATTGGTTGGCGCTTCCTCGTCGCTGCCTGGAGTACCCTCATCCAACTGCGGCTAACCAGCAGAGCTGGCAAGGCTGCGTAGCCGCTGCGCTGCTCGGTCATCCTCCGCAGACCTGCGCCGCTCGCCCCTCATGGGAGAAGCGCGTCACGCATGGCCCACCAATTCCGACTCGACTCCGCTCCAGTCAGCAAGGTCGCATATGAGTTTGCCTGCGATATTGACCTCTATTCTGTTTATCCAAATATAATATAATTAATATTCCATTAGTTATATGAGTTTTTACAATATTTGACAGACCGATAGAATCTGTATTATTGATATTGAAGCCAACATATTGTTGATCGGTCCCGTTTAGCGGACATAGTTCTAAGCTTAGTTTGATTAGTAAATTATCTACTCAACAAAGGAGAACGAAAAAATGGCCATTCTCAGCTTTAATGGACGCGTCAATATTGCCGTCAGGATCGTGACCGCCGCCTATCCGGAGGCCAAATTATATGAGGCTGACGGTACCGCGTCGGGCGGGCCGACCACCGATCCGGCCAAGATTGATCAACTGCGTGTCGTGTTTCAGAATGTTGATGGTTCGACCGTGATCATCAAGGAGACTAGCTATGGCGAATTTGGCAAGCCGGAACTGATTCCCCACGCCTGGCTCGAGGATATTGTCATTCAGTGGCCGGTAGCGATGGATCTGGACAAGGCCAATGGTCTGAAAGAGGCTGCCGGCTATACCGATCCTTATGGCGCGGTGACGCTGCGCAACCCGCTTGGCCCGACGGTCAGCAATCCCTATTTCATCTTTGGCGGCAATCCGGGAAAACCGTATATTTTTGTCGATACCGTGACTGGTGACGTCCACTCCGGCAACTAGAGGCCGGGCAATATATGTCCCGCGACCAGCACAATCCCGTCCGCAACAGATCAGTCAAAATATCTGCTGCGGACGGATGACCAAGTTTGTCTTGCATTTTTGCGGGTAGAACGGTTGATTGTGCCCATGTCATCCTGACCCTGTGTCAGGATTGAGAGCGAGGGCAGGGGATTGACCGACTATAAAGTCAGCTTCAACTATCAGCAATCGACCGGCACGGCCACCGGGGCCACAGGCTCGGCACCGGAAAGCCCGATCATAGAATTTCTCTGCGACCCTGCGCTTGAAGGACGGATCCCGCTGCCGGAACGGGCGATCCGCTTTGCCCCGGACTGGTTCAAGCGGCTGGAGCGGGAGATGGGCGTGCCGGACGCGCAGGGCTTGCCGGGTCTGACCGCCAAGGCCTGCCTGCCGATGACCGATGCTTTCTCGCTCGGCTTCGTCCTGCCGCTGCCTTTTGACGTGCAGCTGCGCATTCCCGAAGACCGGGTGTCGATCCAGATGGGCTGGGCACCGGATGTGCCGTTCCAGCCGATGGAACAGCATCACCCGGCGCAGATCGGCGCGCCGCAGCCGCCGTTTCAGAGCGTGATGCCGCTGAAATTCATCAACCCATGGCGGATCAAGGTGCCCGATGGCTATTCGGTGCTGTTCACCCAGCCGCTCAGCCGGCCGGACCGACCGGCGACCATTTCCTACCGGCCGGAACGCCGATTGCCCAAATGCTGCCGATCCGCCGCGATGCGATGGTCAAGCAGGGCAGGGCGAGGGCTTCAACCGAGGCTGAACTGGCCGAGCAGGAGGCCGCTCGGCACCGCAAATATCACGAGGAATCGACCTATGCCAGGGACTGGCGGGTGAAGAAATAGCGATCAGGTAGAACTCACCACCCCAAGTCTATTGCCCCTCTCCCGTGAGGGAGAGGGATGAGGAGACTTGGCAGCTGGCTGCCTAGTCGGAGCTGGGTGAGGGTGTTCTGCCGGTAGGTTGGCGCACTAATCCAACACCGGAGCACCCTCATCCAACTGCGCCTAGCCAGCGGAGCCGGCAAGGCTTCGTACCCTTCTCCCTCAAGGGGGAAGGGCATCACCCATAGCTGACCACCTCGAACTCGATGCCGTTCCAGTCGAAGAAATAGAAGCGACGCCCGGGATCATCGTCGCCATGGCTGAACGGTTCCAACCCTGCCGCCACAACCTTCGCCTCGACCGCATCCAGATCATCGACGGTCACGCCGATATGGTTCATCGGTTCGCCCTTGTTGAACGTGGGATCAGCGGCCCGCACCTCCGGATTGGTGTAGAGCGCGATATAGGCGTCATCCGTGCCGATGTGGATCGTGTGGCCAGCCGATATTGATGGCCCCTCCCACCGGATATGCCAGCCAAATAGATCGCGCAGCAGGGCGGCGCTCCGTTGCGGGTCGCTGACGGTTATGTTGACGTGCTCCAGTTTTCCGTTGGTCATTTTTCATTGCCTTTCTCCATTGTTGATTGATTGATCCGCCAGGGCGGGAAGCGGCGATTATTGCCGCTGTAAAACAGACAGATATCATTGCCCGCCGGGTCACGGAGCCGGGCTTCGCGCCAGCCCCAGCTCTGGTCGGTGGGTGCCGTGTCGAAGGCGATGCCGGCGGATTGCAGATCTGCGACTTTTGTGTCGAGATCGTCGCATTCGAAGTAGATCATGGTCGAAGCGGCGCCGATCTGCTCCACCTTATGGATCGAGAAGGTCTCGCCCGAAGGCGTCTCGAACCGTGCATAAAGGGGCGGGGCGTCGACGATCTGGGTCAGACCAAGCCTTTGATAAAAGGCGAGTGATTGATCATAATCGATACACCCGACGGTGACCTGATTGAGTTTCATCTGCTATTTCCTCGCTGTTTCGGCATCGGTTTACTGGATGAATTGGAAGCATGTTTGCCGCTTTGCCGGCGGCTGTCCGAGCCGGCCATTTCTCCATGCTTGCGATTCGTACGACGTCAAGCTAAGTTGAGGTCAAGATATTATTTTGGGGGAGCGAAGGTGGTGCTCCTGCGCAGGCAGGAGCCCATCTCGTGAAGAACCGTCTGGGTGTTTGGGCAGTTAGAGAAAACTGCCTGTGCGCCCAGTCCAGAATGCTGGAGATGGGCCGTCAAGCGAGTCACGCGCCTCGCTGGACCCTTCGCCGGGGAACAGGAGCCGGAAAGGAACCAAAATGCCCGAAACAAAGGCCCTGACCATCGGCGCGCTCGCCGCCCGCACCGGCCTGTCGGTCTCGGCGATCCGCTTTTACGAGGAAAAGGGTCTGGTTGAGCCGTTCCGCTCCGGCGGTGGCCAGCGGCGCTTCCTGCGCTCGGACATTCGTCGGCTGAGCTTCGTCCTGATCGCCCAGCAACTGGGGTTGAGCATCGGCGAAATCCAGCGCCAGCTCGCCAGTCTCCCGCATGGCCGCACCCCGACTCAGGCCGACTGGACCCGGATCAGCAAGGCGATGCGCGGGGTGATTGACGCAAGGATCGCGCAACTGGAACGGACGCGCGACCGGCTGGATGGGTGCATTGGTTGTGGCTGTCTGAGCCTGAAAAAATGCGCGCTTTATAATCCGGAGGACCGGGCGGGATTGAAGGGGCCGGGGCCACGGCTGGTTTTGGGGGATTGATAGAACCGGTCAGTCGGGGATTTCCGTTAGTCCTGAGCTTGTCGAAGGACGCCTCAAGGTTAGAACGCAATCATGGCCTTTTACACTTATATATTGAAATGTTCGGACGCCAGTTTTTACACCGGTCATACGGACAATCTGGAACAACGTTTCGCGCAGCATCAGAGCGGGTATTTTACCGGATATACCTACAAACGTCGGCCGGTTGAATTGGTGTGGTCCGAGAATTTCTCAACCCGCTATGAGGCATTGGAGGCGGAAAAGCGGATCAAGGGTTGGACGAGGGCCAAGAAGCAGGCTTTGATCGAGGGGGATTGGGAATTGCTGTCAGAGCTAGCCAGGAACTGCGCTGATAGGCGTTAGGCGGGGTTCGACAGGCTCACCCCTAACGGAATTTACCGATGGTCACTAGGGACCGTTAGCCCTGAGCCTATCGAAGGGCGCTTATCCTCTAAAAAGTAGCGCACCTATAGACTAGGGTCGGGGTTCGACAGGCTCACCCCTAACGGAATTTACCGATGGTCACTAGGGACCGTTAGTCCTGAGCTTGTCGAAGGACGCTTATGTGTTGAACGCTTATCTCACTCCGCCGCCAGCAATTCTTCCGCCGCATCGAGATCCACCGACACCAGCTGGCTGATCCCGCGCTCGACCATGGTCACGCCGAACAGCCGGTGCATGCGGCTCATGGTCACGGCATTGTGGGTGACGATCAGATAGCGGGTGCTGGTTTCCGCGACCATCTTGTCGAGCAGGTCGCAGAAACGCTCGATATTGGCGTCGTCCAGCGGCGCGTCGACCTCGTCGAGCACGCAAATTGGTGCTGGATTGGTTAGAAATAAACCGAATATAAGTGCCACAGCGGTTAATGCCTGTTCACCGCCCGACAGCAGCGTGAGCGAGGTCAGCTTTTTGCCCGGCGGCTGCGCCATGATTTCCAGACCGGCCTCCAGCGGATCGTCGCTGTTGATCATTTCCAGATGCGCCTTGCCACCGTCGAACAGGGTCGCGAACAGCCGCTGAAAATGTTTGTCGACTTCTTCGAACGCCGCAAGCAGCCGTTGCCGTCCTTCGCGGTTGAGGCTGCCGATCGAGCCGCGTAGCTGATGGATTGCCTCGTTCAGTTCTCCGCTTTCTTTGGTCGATTTTTCCCACTCGGCTTCCAGTTCCGCGAGTTCGTCGGCGGCGACCAGATTGACCGGTCCGATCCGCTCGCGGCTGAGCGAGAGGCGTTCGAGCTCTGCCGATTCCTCAGAGGCATCGCCTACTGTGTCTTCGTCAAATTCCAGTTTCTTCGGCAATACCGGAGCGGGACATTCGAATTTTTCCGCCGAAATCCGGCCCATTTCCATCCGGCGCAAATCCTGATTTTCGGCCCGCGCCTTGGCCCCGGCGCGCGTTTCGCGGGCCTGGCTGAGCATTTCGCTGGCCTGAGCGAGCCGGTCCTCATGCTCGCGCTGGGCCAGTTCGGCGGTCTGCAATGCGCTGTCTTTCTCGGCCACCCCGGCGTTGAGCGCCTCCTGCTGTTCCGCCAGTCTGGTGACTTCCACTTCGATCACCCGCGGGCGGTCGGCCAGCTTGTCGACTTCGGCCTCGATCATGTCGCTGCGCTTGGCCATTTCCTTCATCCGCGCTTCGGCCTCGCCGGAGCGATCCTGCCACGAGCGGATTTGCGCGCTTGCGACGGCTTTCTGTTCCTTCACCTGCGCCAACCTCTGGTCGATCGCAGACAGCGCTGCTTGCGAGGACATGACCTGACCGCGCGCGGCATCGCGCTGATCCTGCAGGGCGGCTCGCGCCCGTTCCTGTGCCGCGCCATCGGGCTGGCTGGCGCGTTCCTTTTGCGTTGCCTCCAGTTCGGCAAGCGCGGTCGCATTTTCCGCTGTCAGCGCTGCATCCCGTTCGGCGAGGCTGGCGGTGCGTTTCTGCAGCCAGGCCAGCGCTTCCTCTGCCTGATCGGCCTGCCGCAGCGCCTGCCGCAATGCTTCCTCGGCGTCGCGCCGTGCAGTGCGGGCTTCACCAAGCTGTGTCTCGATCGCGGACATGGCCTCGCGCTGTTCGACGAGCGCCAATTCCGCCGCTGCAACCTTGTCCTGGGCCGGGACGAGCATATCCTGCAAAGCGCGCAGACGATTGGCGCGGACCAGCCGCTCGGCGCTGGCATTGCCATCGTCGCGGGCAACAAATCCATCCCAGCGGCGCAGCGCGCCAGCCTTGGTGACCAGCCGCTGCCCGACCGCCAGTGTTTGTTCCTCATCGCTTTCGGCAACAAAAATCTGCGACAGGCGATTGTGCAATTCTGCCGGTGCCTGCACCCGGTCGAGCAGGACCTCGGTTCCGGCTGGTGCTTCACCGGAAGCGCTCAAATCACCGCCGCCCCAGAAACGGTCGCCATCTTCGCCAATCGAAGCGAGCAGATCATCGCCGAGCGCGGTTGCCAAAGCCCGTTCATAGCCCGGGGCCGGTTTGACCTGATCAATCGCCTTGTTGGTGCTTTCGGCCTTGGACAATTCTCTGTTCAGCGCATCATGTTCGGATTTCAGGCCAGCCAGTTCCGCCTTCAGCGTGGCAAGACCGGATTGCGCGGCATCGCGCGCTGCGGTCGCCGCTATTCTCTGCTCCTCAAGCGATGCAATCTTGCCGCCGCTGCCGTCCGCCGCTTTCTGAGCCGCCTCTCGCGTCGCGATCGCTTCAGCAAGAGCCGCCTGCATCTCTGCTTCATCGCCCATTTCGGCGCGTTCGGCGTTCAGCCGGTCGAGCTCCACCGCCAGCCGGTCGTTACGGGCCCGCGCCGCATCAACGGCGGCATTGGCGACTTTTATCTCCGCCTGAATACGCGCTTCTTCGGCCACCGCCTTGGCCAGTTCGACTTCCGCTTCGCTGGCGGCGCGTTCGGCCCGTTCGGCGGCGCGTTCCAGATCTGGCCGTTCCTTGTTGAGAGCGGACAATTCCGTCGAAAGCCGCTTCTCGTCCTGTTCGAGCCGGGCCAGCGCCTCCATCGCATCGCGGGTCAATTGATCTTCGCGGGCATTGTCATCGTGGATGCGCTGGGCCTGTGCCTGCAGGTCGAGCAGCCGTGATTTCAGATTGTCGCGTTCGTTGGTCAGGGTCAGCAGGCGGTGGCTGGACTCGCTGGCCTGCTCGCGCGCGCGCTGAACCTCGGTGCGGAGGATGCCGAGCGCCCTGGCGCTTTCATTCTGCGCCGAGACAGCCGCCTGCTGTTCATTTTGCGCCGCATTGACCTTGGCCTCGGCGGCTTCCGCTTCGGCCTTGGCCAGATCGGATGCTACCGCGGCCTCTCTCCAGCGCGCGTAGATCAGCCGCCCCTCAACCAGGGTGATTTCCGTGCTCAGCTTCCTGTAGCGCTCCGCCTGCTTGGCCTGCCTTCTGAGATTGGCCGCACGCTGTTCCATGTCGCCGAGAATATCGTCGAGACGGGAGAGATTCTTTTCCGCTGCGCGCAATTTCTGCTCGGCATCCTTGCGCCGGACGTGGAGGCCGGAAATGCCGGCGGCTTCTTCCAGCATTTCCCGCCGGGCTTCGGGCTTCGACGAGATGATGTTGGATATCTTGCCCTGGCTGACCAGCGCTGGGCTGTGTGCGCCGGTCGCTGCATCGGCGAAGATCAGCGCGATGTCCTTGGCCCGGACATCGGTGCCATTGGCGCGATAGGCGGAACCGGAGCCGCGCTCGATCCGGCGGACAATCTCCAGCTCGCTGTCATTGTCGCCAACATGCAGGGACGAGACGTCGTTGATTTCCCGTTCCGCGGTCAGCGCGACTTCGGCAAATTGCCGCTCGGGCCGGTCCTGGGTGCCGGCGAATATGACATCTTCCATGCCGCCGCCGCGCATTGACTTGGCGCTATTTTCGCCCATCACCCAGCGGATCGCCTCGAGCAGATTGGATTTGCCGCAGCCATTGGGGCCGACCACGCCGGTCAGCCCTTTTTCAATGCGCAGCTCGGTCGGATCGACAAAGCTTTTGAAGCCCGAGAGTCTAAGCTTCTTTATTTGCATGGAATCGCTCCCATGCCGCCTGTGCTAACGATCAAATTCAAATCGCGCCCTCTCTTGCGACGGGTCCAGCGCTTATCTTGCGCCGGCCTCCTTCAGCTTGGTTTCGACCATCGCCCAGTTGGTGCCGTCAATCTTCTGGCCATTAAGCAGGAATGTCGGCGTTCCTTCGATATTAAAATCCTCAGCGGCTTTCTGGGTGCCGTTCATCAATGTTTCAGCGGTGGCGGTATCCGCCAGACAAGCCTTGGCCTGGTCTTCGGAAATACCGCGCTGCTGAAAAAAGGCGATCAGGCCAAGCTGCTCGGCGAGGCGGACAAATCGCGTTTCAGGCGGGGAATTCAATATATCACCATAGGTCGCTTCGCCCATGCCCTGCGCTTTTTCAAACATCGTCGTCTGATAGCCCAAAGCCTGTTCGGTCAGCGGGAAAAACGGGGCTTCACCGCCGCAGCGGGAAAGGATCGCAGCGGACAGATCCAGAGGATCGCGAACGAAATTGCGGATTTCAAAACTGACCCGGCCACTATTCACATAATTGTCGCGCAGCGGTGCAAAGGCCTGTTCACCGAAATCCTTGCAGTGCGAGCAGGTGATCGACATATATTCGACCAGCTTGATTGGGGCGTCGGGATTGCCCATGACGATGCCGCCGGCGTCGGTTTTGGAAACCGTATCGGACCATTTTTGGCCGGCAGGAGCTTTCACTTCGGCTGCGGCTTCTGATGCACCACTTGCGGCGGTATCGGCTGCGCCGCCGCCACAAGCGCTCAAGGCAAGAGCGAGCGAGATTGGCAGAAGTGTAAGGGATTTACGCATGATATTGTTCCTGTTCCAGATTTTATTCATTTCAAAGGGAGAGCGGCAAGCGCGGGTTGCAGGGTGGGCCAGCTGTGCACCGCGTCTAGCAGCTTGTCGTTGATCGTGAAGCTTGGCGTACCGGTGATCTTGACCGTTTCCGTGCCATATTTGGTCATCGCCAGTATCTTGTCCTGGGCATCCTTGTCGGCAAGGCAGACATTTGCCTGCGCTTTGGTGATGCCGCGTTTGGCGATGATGCTGTAAAAGCCGACATCGGCGGCAATTTTCTTCAGCCGTGCGTTGATTTCGCCTTCATACCAGGTCTTTTGCACTTCGGGAGAAGTTGACTGGACCGTTTTCAACCATATATTCTGTGATGCCATCAGGGCATTGTGATTGCCAAAAAACTTGGTCCGGCCGCCGCATCGCGCCAGCAGCGCTGCGGTAAAATCCACAGCATCGCGAACATAGTTGCGCACTTCCGCGTTGACGTGGCCCTTGGTAACATATCCTGATTTCAGAGGGGCTTTGGAAGCAACTTCAAAGGCTGCACAATGATTGCAGGTGTAGCTAACATATTCGACCAGACGATTTTTCGCCAACGGATTGCCGAGCACATGACCGCCCATGGTCGACAGGGTGACTCGCTTGGACCAGTCAGTCTGCTGTGCCGTTGCCGGTGCAGTCATCACCGCTGCGGCTAACAATGCCGAAGCAAGATACGCGCTTCTCAACTTCATGTCCGGTCCTTCTTCCTGTCACCGTCACCGATCTTGCCGATGATCTTTATGCTAAACTGCGCATCTTTCTTAGGGTCCGCTTCCGCCTTTGCAACTGCCGATGCGAGCGATTCGAGTACCCGGTTCAATTCCGCGTCGCCAATATCGCGCAAATTCTCGCCCAGCTGGATCGGCGCGGGCTTGAGCGAGGCGGGCAGGGCGACCCTTTTTTCCTTATCTTTCTTGGGCGTTACGACCCCTTGCCTGAATCTTATCTGACTGACCGCGCCATAGCCGAAGAAGCGGTTGACCCGTTCGATGATTTCGGGCGCGATATGTTGCATCATCGTCGCATAAGCGCCGCCAACCAGCAGATGCAATGTCCCGCCCTCTTTCTCGCCGCGCGGAAAGCGGATCGATTCGGGCAGCGACACCGCAGCATAGCGTTCGCCGACAATTTCCGCCCAGCGGCTGACCACCGAGCTCTGGATGAAACCATAGCGGCGAAAGGCGGCGCGGCCAATTTCCGGCACCAGGTCGGAGATGCTTTTCGCCGGCCCGCCGCGCGGGCGCTGGTACTTCTGATATTTCTTGGCTGCTGGTTTTTTGGTTGGTTTTTTGGTGGCATTTATCGGGGATTTTTTGGACGCAGGCTTCCCGTTTTCGACGGTTTTCGCCTTTTCATCGCCAATATTGTCAATTTTCTTCGCCATTATGTCCTTTTATGGCATGGCGCGGCCATGGCCGTCGATAGTTTACCCGCCGCAGCACGTAAAATTACCGCCAATATCGGTGCACATTATGTGGATAAGGCGAGAATATTGCCCTGGCGGTCGCCGCCGGGTAGCAATTTGCCCGATCCTTATTATGTCTGGCTGTCCGAAATCATGCTCCAGCAGACGACGGTTGGTGCGGTGAAAAGCTATTTCGAGAAATTCACCCGGCGCTGGCCGACGGTTCAGGATCTGGCGTGTGCCGATGAAGCGGACGTGATGGCGGCGTGGGCCGGGCTGGGCTATTATGCGCGGGCGCGTAATCTTCATAAATGTGCCGTGCATGTTACCGAGAAAATGAACGGAATCTTTCCTCGGAAAGAGTCTGAACTACTGGGGCTGCCCGGAGTGGGCGCCTATACCGCAGCCGCGATTGCCGCCATTGCCTTTGGCGAACGGGCAGTCGTCGTCGATGCCAATATCGAGCGGCTGGTGGCGCGATTATTTGCCATCGACACGCCGCTGCCCAAGGGCAAGACCGAAATCCGGGCGGCGATGGACGCGATCACGCCAAAGCAAGGCGCCGGTGATTTTGCCCAGGCCTGCATGGATATGGGTGCCACGATCTGCACATCGAAAAATCCGAAATGTGACATCTGTCCGGTGCAAAAGCAATGCGCGGCTCATGCGCTCGGCACTATGGAATCTTTCCCGGTGAAGCCACCGAAAAAGGCCAAGCCGGTTCGCCGCGCCCGGTTTTTCTGGATCGAGCAGCAGGACAGAATATTGCTGGCTACCCGGCCACCAAAAGGCATGCTCGGCGGGATGCGGGCGCTGCCGGACGACGGCTGGGCAGCGGGCAATGATGGCCACGCCACGCCGCCGATAGCGGGCGAATGGCGGGTGCACGACAATATCGTGCAGCATAGTTTCACCCATTTTTCGCTTGAAGTGGATTTGGCAGTTTATCAGGATGAAAAAATCGTTACTAACAGTGATGATAATATCTGGTGGGCGCTGGATGATATAGCGGAAGCGGGATTGCCGACCCTCTATGCCAAGGCCGTGAAATGGAAATTGAAGGAAGAAATATGACCGCTGAAAAACCTGCAACATCGTCACTTGGTTCTCCATTTTCCCGGCGCTCCGTGCTCGGCGGTATCGGCACCGGCGCTTTTCTGGCCGGCATACCCGGCATTGCTTTTGCCAAGGAAATGGGGACGAGCTTTCCCGGCCTGACCAAGATTATCAACGAATATGTCGCGGACAAAAAAGTCGCTGGCATGCTCGCGATGATCGGTTTCGGTCAGGCGCCGCCGCAAGTGATTTCAGCCGGTTCGCTCACGCTCGGCGGTGCCAAGCTGGTCGACAGCAACACCTTGTGGCGGATGTATTCGCAGACCAAGCCGATCACCGGCATGGCGGCGATGATGCTGGTCGAAGACGGGCTGATTTCTCTCGATCAGCCATTATCCGACTTCTTCCCCGAATTTGCGAATATGCAGGTGCTGATCGATCCCGAAGGCGCGCTCGACAATGTCGAGCCGGCCAAGACCCCGATCACCATAAGGCAGTTGCAAACCCACACCGCCGGTCTGGGCTATACGATCATTTCAAAGGGGCCGATCCAGAAAGCCTATCTGGCTGCCGGCCTGACCCCCGGACGGGTGAGCCGCAATCCCATCCCCGGAGTTGATCCCGGAGCGCCCACCCCGGACATCATGACCTTCATGAAACGCCTCTCGGAATTGCCGTTGGTCTATCAACCCGGAATGCAGTGGAGCTATTCGCTTGGCCATGATGTGCTGAGCGCGGTAATCGAAAAAGTGTCCGGCAAACCGCTCGACCAGTTTCTCCACGAGCGGATGTTCGAACCGCTGGGCATGAACAGCATATTCTACAATGTTCCTGCCGACCGGGCGATCGATCTCTCCGACAATTATGCGCCCTTTGGCGGGTCGCTGTTCTCGGTCGATCCGGGTGCAACCAGCATTTTTCTCGACAAGCCGGCCTTTTCTTTTGGCAGTACCGGCCTGGTTGGAACCGCTGGCGATTATGACAAGTTCCTGCAGATGCTGCTCGGTTTCGGCAAGCTTGGTGATGTCCAGGTGATGAAGCCGGAAACAGTCAAGCTCGGCATCTCCAACCTGCTGCCCAAAACCGCCAATACCAAAGGCACCTGGGTTGCCAATCATGGCTTTGGTGCCGGTGGGCGCTCTGGCCTTGGTACCGACGTCAGCCCGGCTGGCACATTCGGCTGGGGCGGCGCAGCGGGGACATCGGCCTTTGTCGACACCGTGCGCGGCCTTCGCGCTGGCGGCTATACGCAATATATTCCGTCGAACAGCTATCCCTTCCAGTCGGATTTTCCGAAATATGTTTACGCAGACCTGATTGGCAGCGCGCAGGCGGGGGCGGGCAATACCAGCCCGTGACCTAGATTACGTCGCCTTCCAGACGGGGAGGCGGCGGAAAAAATAGAAAAGTTCCGGAGAGAAAATGCTGACAGACCGAAACACGATAGTGCCGACCTTTGCTGGCGGGACCCTTGATCGCGCTGATCAGGTAAGGGTCAACCCGGACAAGCTGCGCACCGCGATGATGAACCCGCGGGCAAAGCTGCTCAAGCTGGATGGGCTGAACCCGGTTTTTGATGATCATGGCGATCTCGCCTGGGCCGCCGCCTATGAAGCATCGCCAGACAATGATCTGCTCTTGCTCGGCATTGAAGATGATACGTCGTTTTTTGCCGAGCTGAACGGGGTCGGAGATGCCGGACCCGCTGCCAATCGGGCGCTCTGGCAGACGCTAGGAAGATTGCCCGCCGATCAGGCGGCAATTTATGCGATAGCCCGGAGCCTCGTCGACTGGCACGCGCGCCATAAATTTTGTGCGCAATGCGGCAAGCCGACCCAGTCTCGCAAAGGCGGCTGGGCACGCCTGTGCGACCCCGAAACCGGCGGTTGCGCAGCCGAACATTTTCCGCGCACCGATCCTGTGGCAATCATGCTGTCGGAATGCGAAGGCAAGGTGCTGCTCGGCCGCCAGCCGCGCTTTCCGCCAAAAAGCTTTTCCGCCCTGGCTGGATTTCTGGAACCGGGAGAAAGCATCGAGGGATGCGTGAAGCGCGAATTGTTTGAAGAAGCCGGGATCAAGGTCCGGGATGTCCGCTATGTTGCAAGCCAGCCCTGGCCTTTCCCTTCTTCGCTGATGATCGGTTGCACCAGCGTCACCGACGATCCGACGCTGACTCTCGACGAAGAGGAAATTGAGGAAGCGGCCTGGTTTTCGCTCGACGAGGTCAAGGCGGCGATGGCCGGCGATGCGGGCGCACTGTTCGTCGCCCCGCCGCCTTTTGCGATTGCCTATAATTTGCTCAAACACTGGGTGGATGGAAAGGCCTGATATGACCGACCGGCTCGAACTGATGGGCGCGCCGGGATCGCCCTATACGCGAAAGATGCTGGGGCTGCTGCGCTATCGGCACATAGCTCATAATGTCATCTGGGGTGGCGCGATGGGCGCTCCGGAGGGCTATCCAAAACCGAAAGTGGCATTGCTGCCGACTTTTTATTTTCGCGATAGTGATGGCGATCTGGAAGCGGTAGTGGATAGCACGCCGATCATCCGGCGGCTGGAACAGGAATATAACGGCCGTTCGGTAATTCCCAAAAATGAAGCGCTGCGCTTTCTCGATCTGCTGATCGAGGATTATGCCGATGAATGGCTGACCAAGGCGATGTTCCATTTCCGCTGGGCATTCCAGGCGGATGCCGATCATGTCGCACCGTTGCTGATCCACTGGGCCAATCCCAATCTACCGGACGAACAGGCCAGCGCGATCGCAGCGCAATTTGCCAAACGCCAGATTGACCGGCTCTATGTCGTCGGATCGAACAAGATCACCGCAAAAACCATCGAGGACAGCTATGTCCGGCTGCTCGGTCTGCTCGACCGGCTGATCCGGGAGCAGGGTTTCGTTCTGGGCAGCCGGCCATCCGCCTGTGATTTTGCCCTCCATGGCCAATTGACCCAGCTCACCCAGGTCGAGCCTACATCAATGGCGCTGACCAACAAATATGCTCAAAGGGTGCGGGCCTGGGTGGACCGGATGGATGATCTGTCCGGGCACAAGCATGGCGACTGGCTGGCCGACGACCAATATGGTTCGTTGCAAGGCCTGCTGTCGGAAATTGGCCGGACCTATGCGCCTTTTCTGATCGCCAATGCAGCGGCGGTTCAGTCCGGCGCCGAACATGTCGAGGCGCAAATCGATGGCCGGAAATGGCAGCAGCCGCCATTCCCCTATCAGGCGAAATGTCTGGTCGCGCTGCGCGAGGCCTATCAGGCGCTTTCCGCTGACACGCGGGCGCGGATCGACGGGCTGCTAGCGGGAACGGGTTGCGAAGCCCTGTTTGTGGCCGCCTAGACCAGCCCCAGACTGGCCAGTTCGCCGAGCATTTCGGCCGGCATTTCCTCGGCGCCTTCCGCGCCATCGCCGAGATCGGGCGGTGCATCCTTTTCCTCGAAATAGCGCCAGCCCTGATGGGCGCGTTTGGGAATTGGCTGGACGGCGACAAGCCGGGGCTCCAGTCTGATCCATTGCCGGCCCTGGCCATTGTCCATGAAGCCGATGATCGGCGAGCGACCGACAATCTTCTTCGCGTGTATCCAGTAGAGCGAACCGCCGATCATTTCTGCGTGGCGCTTGGGCAAATAGCGGGTGGTCAGCCGCGCTTCGCCGCCGGTTGCGCTATTGTCTTTGTGAGATTCGAGCCATTGTCGCAGCGTCGCCGGGCTTTCGCTGCGATAGGCAATCTTGGTCATGTTCAGTGGCATGGACATTATCTGTGGTCCACGGCCGGTTTAGTCAAGCATGTTCCGGGCCCGGGTCGACCAAATCGAGCAGGGCCAAAACCCCTCATGGCAAGAATCTAATTGCAAATGATTATCAATAGCATATTGTAAGGAGAATCAAACATTGAGGAGAGACAGATTGGGCGAGATTCTGGAAAAATTATTGTTGCCATTGCCGGACATCAGGACATTGCCATCGGTCGAGGCCAAATTGATCATCGCCTTTCGGCTGGCGGTGATAGCGAGTCAGAATGACTATGACGGTCATATTCAATTGTCCGACCGGCTCGGCGGCGATCTCGCTGCGACGCGGATATTGATATTGGCGGAGACGATCGGATTCGCCTGGTCCGAGCCGTTTCAGATCGGCCGTCCCTGTTGTTCGCAGACCACTCCTGACGAGATATGGCTGATCGCGGCTCTTCGCCTGGCAGCTGGCGAAAACCGGCCGGCCTTTGATTCGCTCAGCTATGAGATGCTGGGTGATAGCGAGCGGGAACGGATATATAATGACCTGCGCAATTTTGTCGCGGCCTATGTCGGGCCTGGAAGCTGACCAGCCCGCTGCCGATGGTCAGGCTGAGGAAGGTCGGAAAGCCCATGCTGCCGAAGTCAATGATTCCGGTATATATCCCGTTATTCCGGCCTTAACCGTTCAAACAGCCTGACGATATTCTGATTATATTCGGCTTCCCCGGTTGGGCGAAAACCCAGTTTTTTGGCCAGAGCGATTGACGGGCTATTTTCGGGACTGATGATGCAAACCGTCTTGGCGGGGCTGAACTTTTGATCCAGCCACTCTTGCGCCGCCGTCATCGCTTCCCGTGCATAACCTTTGCCATGCCCGGCTTCCGCCAATACCCATGCCGCCTCGTGGAACGGATCGAAATCGGGACCAAGTCCGCGCCGGAAGTCGCTAAATCCGACTTCCCCCATATATTGGCCGGTTGATTTCTCAATCAGCGCAAACAGGCCATATCCCATGATTTGCCAGCGTCCGAAATATCCCAGAAACCGCAACCACGCTTCGGCTTCGGTGGCGGGCTTGCCGCTGATATATTTTACTACGACCGGGTCTTGCCACATCGCGCGGCAGGCCTCAAAATCATCGGCTCTATGCGGACGGAGCAACAGGCGTTCGGTTTCAATCACTGGAAGCTCTAAAGGCTGACCATCCCGCTGCCCACAGCGAGGCTGAGGAAGGCCAGAAAGCCCATGGTGTCGGTGATCATCGTGACGAAGACCGACGAGGCCAGCGCCGGATCCTGATCGAGCCGGTCGAGCATCACCGGCACGAATATGCCGGCAAAACCGGCGATCACGATATTGATCAGCATGGCGATCGCGATAACCCCGCCGAGCACCGGATTGCCAAAGACCAGGCCGGTGCCCAGCCCGACCAGCACGGCAATCGTGGCGCCGTTGAGCAGGGCGATGCGGAATTCACGGCCGATAATCCGGCGCGTGTTGGAGCGAGTCAGTTCGTTCATCGCCAGCGCGCGGACCGAGACCGCCATGGTCTGGGTGCCGGCATTGCCGCCGATCGAGGCGACGATCGGCATCAGAATCGCAAGTGCGACCATTTGCTCGATCGCTGCGCCAAATATCGAGATAACGAAACTGGCGACCAAGGCGGTTGCCAGATTTGTAATCAGCCAGCGCACGCGGGCCTTGTAGCTATCGCGGATCGGTTCGTTAATATCACCGTCGCCGGCGCCGGACAGCAGCAGCACATCCTCGCTGGCTTCATTCTCGACAATATGGAGGATGTCATCGACGGTGATCATCCCGATCAGGCGTCCGTCGTCATTGACCACGGCGGCCGAGATCAGATTATATTTCTGGAAGCGCAGCGCCACTTCTTCCTGATCCATATCGACCGGAATCAGGGTCTGCTCGCGCTTCATCACATCGGCGATGGCGATTTCGCGCGGGGTTCTGAGGATCCAGCTCAACTGGCAGGTGCCAATCGGCCGGAACGCCGGATCGACGACATAGATTTCCCAGAATTCGGTGGTCAGATCGTCATTCTTGCGCAGATAGTCGATCAGGTCGCCGACCATCATATGTTCGGGCACCGCGACAAATTCGCGCTGCATGATCCGGCCGGCGGTTTCCTCGTCATAGGTGAGGGCGCTCTCGATCGCGGCCCGGTCTTCGGCATCCAGTTCGGCCAGCACGGCCTGTTGCTCGCCCTCGTCCAGATCCTCGATAAGCGCGACCGCGTCATCGGTGTCCAGCTGTTCGGTCAGGTCGGCAATCTGACCGGCGTCGAGCACTTCGATCAGGTCGTCGCGAACATGCTCGTTCATCTCCGCGAGCACGTCGGCGCTCACCAGATCACCAAGCGCGCTGGCCAGCGGTGCGCGTTCATCCGAATTAATCAGCTCGAACAGATCGGCGATGTCGGCATTGTGCAGCGGATTGACCAGTTCCTGAGCCAGAACATAATCATTATTCTCGACCGCATCGGAAACCGAGCGGACGAATTCGTCGGTCAGCCGGTTGTCATCGTCGAGCACATCTTCGCGTTCGATGACAATATCTGGAGCGTCGTTGATATCGGTCATCGCGATGCTCCCTTTCTGCGCGCGTTCGGCTGCTTACTAGTCGTTGCAAGGTTGCAATTGCAATCTTTTGTGACAAATATCGCGAGGCAGGGTGATTTTTTCAAACGGCTTGCCTATATGCGGCCCAAGGACGATTCAATGAACAAAAAGGAACAAGCCTCATGGCCCACGAAAAAATGACTCTCCACCTCGAAACCGGCGATGTCGAAATCAAGCTGCGCGCCGACCTCGCTCCCAATCATGTTGCCCGGATCACCGAGCTGGCATCCGAAGGCTTTTATGATGGCGTTGTCTTTCACCGCGTCATCAATGGCTTCATGGCCCAAGGCGGCGACCCCACCGGAACCGGCATGTCCGGCAGCGACAAGCCCGATATCGCGCAGGAATTCTCCAAGGAGCCGCATGTTGAAGGCACTTGCTCGATGGCCCGGACAATGGATCCGAACAGCGCCAACAGCCAGTTTTTCATCTGCCTTGACGATGCCGGTTTCCTCGACGGCCAATATACCGTCTGGGGTGAAGTGACCTCCGGCATGGAAGCGGTTCACGCCCTGCCAAAAGGCGAACCACCAGCGAAGCCAGGCGCGATCAAGTCCGTAACCCTCGCCTGATCGACCAACATGCGTCTCGATAAACCCAGGATCGCCCCGCTCGCCGAGTCAGAACTCGATGACAAGAGCAGGGCGATGCTGGGCGAGCGTTTCAAGGCCGGCAAGATACTCAATATCTTCCGGACGCTGATCAAGGCGCCGAAAGCCTATAAGGCGTTCATGTGGTGGGGCGGCTATATCCTGTCCGACCATAATGACCTGCCGGCGCGCGAACGCGAAATCATCATCCTGCGCACCGGCTTCAACTGGAAGTCCGGCTATGAATGGGCGCAGCATGTCCGGATTGGCAAGGACTGCGGTCTGACCGATGCAGAGATAGAGCGGATCAAGGCGGGGCCGGATGCTCCGGGCTGGACGCTGCTGGAACGCGCGATGCTGCAGGCGACCGATGATCTGACCGGAGACGGGCATATTGCCGATGCCACCTGGGCAGCGCTGGCGGAGCTGACCGAGAAGCAGCGGATGGATCTGGTCATGACCGTGGGACAATATAGCCAGGTTTCGATGCTGCTGAACAGCTTTGGCGTGCAGCTCGACGATGATCTGACGCTGGACCCCGATCTTCGCGCCTAGGGTCAGGCCCTAAAGACCCGCCTGCGCCACCCAGTCGTGGAAAATCCGGACGGCGCGGTTTTTCATGTCGCGTTTGCGGCAGACGAACCAGTAGCTATAGGGGCTGTCGACCTCATAGTCGAACAGGCGAACCAGCCGTGGATCATTGGCATCGGAAAAATGCCCGCCGTGCATGATCGCGATGCCAAGGCCCTGCGCTGCAGCTTCCAGCATCAGTGCGCCGCTGTCGAGATGATCGATACCGGCTGGTTGCAGATCGGGCAGTCCGACCGCTTCCTTCCACTGGTCAAAGGCCCGGGTCATGTTGCTGTGGATCAGGATATTGTGATTCTTCAGATCCTCCGGATGTTTTATCGCATTCGGGCCCTTGATCAATTCTGCGGACGCAATCGCATAAACCTTGTTGCTGTCCAGTTTCATCGAATAGAGATTGGGATCGACATCGTCGCTGATGATGATCGCCGCATCCACCGCATCGCCCAGCATATTTTCGGCATGGGCGGACGTATCGACGTCAATATGCAGCTTGGGATAGAGTTTTTTCAGTTCCGGAAGCCGCGGCAGCAAGCGCGTTGCGCCGAACAGCGCCAGCACGCCAAGGCGCAAGCGCATGTCACCGCCGGTGACGGTCATCTGATCCACCGCTTCGCCAATGGTTTCCATCGCCGGGGCGACCGCTTTCAGCAACGCTTGTCCATCTTCGTTCAGCACCATCGACTGGTTGCGTCGTTCGAACAGCGGTTTGCCGATATGATCCTCAAGCGATTTGATTCGCCGGCTGAGGGCTGGCGCGGACAGGGCCAGCTCCGCCGCCGCAGCCTTGGAAGAACCCAGGCGGGCAACGCGAATGAAGGCCTCGAGGGCGCGAAGGGGAGGAAGACGGCGCATCGGATGATCGATATCGTGGCAAAATCAGCTTTGTGCAATGCAAAAATGAAGGTGAATTTTATAAAGTGGCGGAAATCAGTCACTAACATAATTGTTAAGTTGCAAGATATGCAATCTATAATGTTCTTTTCGCACTTGCACAATAAATGGATTCGATGCATTCAGAATGGGCCTTTCAGGCATCCTCTCCTAAAAACTTTTCAGGCCAGTTCTTCGGAACTGGCCTTTTTTTTGGCTGAACTCGGCCATCCGCTGCGGCATATGAAAATCTGAGTCGCATATCGACCTGGCGATCCCTATCTTATTGGAAACAACCAGAACGATATCGAGGAGATACGTCCCAGTGTCCGATCCAGTGCCCGTTAAAGACAAGCCCGAAGACGATAGCAAGCTGCTGAAACTGCAGGTTGCCAATGCCCGGCCCGAGGACAGCGGTCGCGGACTGGCACGGCTATCGCGGGATAATCTCGGCAAATTGGGGTTGATCGAGGGCGATGTCGTCGAAATTCTCGGCAAACAGGCGACTCCGGCGCGGGCTGTCCTGCCCTATCCGGAAGATGAGGGTCTGGATTTTGTCCGGCTTGACGGCCTGCAACGCGCCAATGCCGGTGTAGGAGCGGGAGATTATGTTGAAATTCGCAAGGTCGAATCGAAGCCGGCCAAGAAAGTTGTTTTTGCCCCGGGTCAGAAGGACCTGCGCCTGCAAGGCAATGGCGGCGGTCTGAAGCGCAGCTTCATGGGCCGCCCGCTGAAGGCAGGAGATTTTGTCGCCACCCATGGCCAGCAGCAGGTGGATCGCGCCGACATGCCACCGCAATTGCGGCAGATGCTAGCGGCGCCGGCTTTTTCGCTCACGCAAATCCGGCTTAACGTCGTTTCAACCTCTCCCAAGGGGATCGTCCATATTGACGAAGAGACCGAGGTCGAACTGCGGCCGGAATATGAAGAATCGACCGAGCATCGCCGCGCGGACGTCACCTATGACGATATCGGCGGGTTGCAGGAAACGATCGATCAGCTGCGTGAAATGGTGGAATTGCCGTTGCGCTATCCGCAGCTCTTCACCCGGCTTGGCGTTGATCCGCCACGCGGGGTGCTGCTGCATGGCCCTCCGGGCACTGGCAAGACCCGGCTCGCCCGGGCGGTCGCCAATGAAAGCGAAGCCGAATTTTTCCTGATCAACGGTCCGGAAATCATGGGGTCTGCCTATGGCGAGTCGGAAAAGAAACTGCGCGAAATATTCGAGGCAGCGACCAAGGCCGCGCCTTCGATTCTGTTCATCGACGAGATAGATTCGATCGCGCCGAAGCGCGGACAGGTGCAGGGCGAAACCGAAAAGCGGCTGGTGGCGCAGCTGCTGACCCTGATGGATGGTCTCGAATCACGGCTCAATCTGGTGGTTATCGCCGCAACCAACCGCCCCGAAGCGATTGATGAAGCCTTGCGCCGTCCCGGTCGCTTTGATCGGGAAATCATCGTCGGCGTTCCGGACATTGCCGGACGGCGCGAGATATTGGGTATCCACACCCGCGGCATGCCGCTCGACAAAGCGGTCGATCTGAAAGAGCTGGCGCGGACAACCTATGGTTTTGTCGGCGCCGATCTGGCGGCCCTGACTCGCGAGGCGGCGATAGAAGCCGTGCGCCGGATCATGCCCAAGCTGGATCTGGAATCGGAAACCGTGCCGCCGGAAGTGCTCGAGGAACTGGTTGTCTATCGGCATGATTTTGTCGAAGCCCTGAAACGGGTCCAGCCATCGGCGATGCGTGAAGTCATGGTTCAGGTTCCCGATGTCCGCTGGGAAGATATTGGCGGCCTCGACGAAGCGCAGATACGGCTGAAAGAGGGCATTGAGCTGCCGCTGAAAAACCCGGAAGCCTTCACCCGGCTGGGCATTCGTCCGGCCAAGGGGTTTCTGCTCTACGGTCCGCCGGGCACCGGCAAGACCTTGCTGGCAAAGGCTGTCGCCCGCGAAGCAGAAGCCAATTTCATCGCCATAAAATCCAGCGACCTTCTCTCCAAATGGTATGGCGAGAGCGAGCAGCAGATTGCGCGCCTGTTCGCCCGGGCCCGGCAGGTGGCACCGACAATCCTGTTCATCGACGAAATCGACAGTCTCGTTCCGGCGCGGGGTGGCAGCATGGGCGAACCCCAGGTGACCGAGCGGGTGGTCAATACGATTCTCGCCGAGATGGATGGTCTGGAAGAAATGCAATCGGTGATATTGATTGGTGCGACCAACCGCCCAGGTCTGGTTGATCCGGCCTTGCTGCGGCCGGGCCGGTTCGATGAACTCATCTATGTCCCGGTTCCGGGCAAAGCTGGCCGCCGCCGGATATTGGCGATTCACACATCAAAAATGCCGCTGGCCAAGGATGTCGATCTTGATGAAGTGGCAGAGAGCACGGATCGCTATTCCGGTGCCGATCTGGAGGATCTGGTCCGCCGGGCGGGCCTGCACGCGCTGCGGGAATTTGGCGGACTGGTCGAAACGGTGCAGATGAAACATTTCGAGAGCGCGCTAAAGGACAGCCGTGCTTCGGTGACGCCGGAAATGGAGGAAGAATATTCCAAAATGGAATCGCAGCTGAAGCAGAATGCGATGCGGGTCGAACCGATCGGCTTTGTCTCCCCGGGCATGTTGACCCCGGTCAAGGACAGCAAACACTAGCGGTCGGAGTCCAGCCTTTCGTCCAGCTTGAGGGTCTTGAAACCCCAGCCGAACAGGAAGATACAGATGCCGGTTGCCAGCCAGAAGGGCAGGGGACCGGCATAGGTGTAAAGCAGGACACCAAAGGCTGGTGAGGCGATAAAGGCCATGCCGTTGACCGATGCGACAATGCCGGCGACGCCGTTTTGCTCGGATCGCTTGACGGCCAGCGAAGCGCCGGCGGTGAAACCCGGGCGGAACAGGCCAAAGCCCAGTGATGCCACGGCGAAGCCGATGATGATGCCGTGAAGATCATGCGAAAGCCCGATGAGCAGGCAGCCACAGGCTCCCAGGACCATGCCCCATAATATCGAGGTCCGCGGACCCATTTGCAGCAACGGGATCAGCCCCCATTGCGCCAGCAAGGTCGCTGCAGCACCGGACATCAGCACGATACCGGTCATCTGAATTCCCATTTCCGGATCGCCGCGCAAGCCGAGCCGGTCGAGCACAAGAAAGCCGACAACGCCCAATATCAGGGCATGGGCATTGCCGCCCAAAATGCCGGTGATCAGCCACGGTTTGATTCGGTCATCGCCCCAGCGCAATCGCGGCGGCAGGCTGGTTTCCTCTGCGCCGTCGTCATCCTCCTCTTTCAGGCTGTTGGAAGAAGGCGCAGAACTATAGGGTTCCGATGTCACCACGCCGCGTGCCTGATAGCCGGGATTGTCGTTGGGCAATTTCAGCGCCAGTGCCACCATCACCAGGATTCCGATGGCAGCGAATGCAAACATCGGGCTGGCAAGCCCCAGAACCGGAATGATCAGCAAGGGCGCAACGGCCGGACCGACGATTGTCCCGAGACCGAAGGAGGATGAAATCAGCGACAAAGCTTTCGTCCGGTCGGCGCGCGCGGTTCGGGAAGCGACATAGGCTTGCACCGCGGGCGGAGCGGCAGAACCCAGGCCGCCGTAAAGGCTGCGGAAAAAAGCAAACAGGACAAAGGTCCAAAGCGCACTATACCAGCCCAGCAGCCCCAGAAACAGCGCCAGACCAGCCAGGGCAAAGGACGTGGTAAAGCCGATCATGCCCAGCCGCATCAGCGCCTTGCGACCGCGATGATCGGATTGGCGGGCCCATTTCGGAGCGGTATAAACCCATAATAGAGCCGACCAGCTGAACGCCGCGCTCACCCAGAAATCGGGAATATCGAGCTGCGTGCCGATCGTCGGCAATATCGATTGCATGGCGGTATTGCCGGATGCCGTGACCAGCATGACCGAAAACAGCACGGCCATACGGGTGCCGTCGATCGGCTTGGCATCGGGAAAGGATGATACCTTCCGGTCCAGCGGTTCAAAGTCGGGAGAATCGGCCATCGGCGTTCCTATGCCATGCTATTTCTGCCAGTCATAGCCACGTTCGACGCGCGCGACATGAAGGCTATATTCGCTATACCATTTGTCGCGACCCTGATCGCGAATATGGGCATGTTCCGGGTGATCGCGCCATGCCTTGGCGCTGGCGTCATCGCGCCAATAGCTGACCGTAATCCCCAAACCATCCGCTGACCGGGCATGATCTTCACCGAGATAGCCCGGCTGCTGCGCTGCGAGCGCGCCCATTGCTGCCGCCGCAGCCTGGTAGGCCTCGTCATCGACGCCGGTACGTTGCGCGCAAAAAATGACCGCAACCGAGTCTGTTGGATGAAGCAGCATGGCAAGCTTTTAACCGCTCGATTGCACCGGGCAACCGCTATTATATTTGTCACCGGCGCTGTAACGCCCTAGTAAGACAGTTTGATCGGCCACCGGAGGAATGAGTTGACTAATAGTATCGCCAAGACAAAAATCGTGGATCGCATCAAGTCGGGGCTGGAACGGCGCCTCGGTCCCTGGGGTGTTTTCTTCAAGGGCTTCCTGAAACATCCGGTGATGGTGGGTTCGGTCATGCCGTCGTCGGACATCACGATCAAAAAGATGCTCGAACCGGTCAAATGGGATGAGTGCGACCTGTTCGTCGAATATGGTCCGGGCGTGGGTACTTTCTGCCGTCCGGTGCTTGAACGGTTGAAGCCCGGCGCAACCCTGATCGTGATCGATCTCAATGCCGATTTCATCGACTATCTGGGCAAGTCCATACGCGACAGCCGCTTCTACCCTATTCACGGGTCCGCCGCCGATGTGCAAAAGATCATCAGCGAGCTCGGCCACGAGAAAGCCGACTATATCCTTTCCGGCCTGCCTTTCTCGACGCTGCCCGACCAGCTCGGTCCCAAAATCGCCAAGGAAACCTACGCGGCTATCCGGCCGGGCGGGGCGTTTCTGGTCTATCAATTTGTCAAAAAGGCGCGCGACTTCATGGTCCCGCATTTTGACCATATCGACAGTGGCTATTCTTTCTGGAATATATTGCCCTGCCATCTGTTCTGGGGCTGGAAGGCAAAATAGACGTTGGTCGATGGTTGAATGACGTTCGTCGAAGCCGGCAATCGGCCTGGCTTCCTTTACCGGCATGTCCAAGAATATATGATCTACATTTGACTGAGAGGAATATCCCCATGTCCCGTTTGTCTCGCTCCCTGATTCTGGCGCTGACCAGCGCAGCATTGACGGTTGCTGCTCCAGCACTGGCCAGGCAGCATGAGGCCGCCAAGCCAGCGCCGGTCAGCGAACTGGTCGATGCGGTCGCTATTCCTTATGAACAATTCACCCTCGACAACGGGTTGAAAGTTCTGGTGCACACCGATCGTAAAGCCCCGATTGTCGGTGTCGCGACGTGGTATAATGTCGGTTCAAAAGACGAACCCGCCGGGAAAACCGGCTTTGCGCATCTGTTTGAACATCTGATGTTTAACGGATCGGAGAACGCACCGGGTGATTTTTTCGAATATTTGCAGGAAATAGGCGCGACGGATTATAACGGTACGACCAATTTTGATCGCACCAACTATTTCGAGACGGTGCCGCGTGGGGCGCTGGAACGGGCGTTGTTTATCGAGAGTGACCGGATGGGTTATCTGCTCGGTGCGATCACGCAGAAGAAGTTGGATAACCAGCGCGGCGTCGTCCAGAATGAGAAACGGCAAGGGGACAACCAGCCCGGGGGGTTGGTTTTCTATGAAATTATCAAAAATATTTTTCCGCAAGGACATCCCTATGACCACACGGTCATTGGTTCGAAGGCTGATCTTGATGCCGCCACGATAGACGATGTACGGAACTGGTTTCGCAGTAAATATGGACCCAATAATGCCACGCTCGTTCTGGCGGGGGACATATCGGCGACTGAGGCGCGTCCATTGGTCGAAAAATATTTCGGCAAAATTGCACGCGGGCCGGTGAACGTACCGGCTGCAGCCTCTATCCCGCAGCTCGAGAAACCCGTGCGGACGGTGATGCAAGATCAGGTCGCAGCCACCAATATCTCGCGATATTGGCCAGCGCCCGGCATCAGCGACCGCGCGTTGACCGCGCTGACCGTTGGCGCAGATATTCTGGGCGGACTTTCCAGTAGCAGACTGGATAACGCACTGGTTCGTGACGAAAAAATCGCGGTCAGCGTCTCGGCTGGCAATTATACCTTTCAGCGGGTCGGTATTTTGAGCGTTGGCGCGACGGCCAAGCCCGGTGTCGAAGCCGCTCTGGTTGAAAAGCGGATGAACGAGATTGTCGACAACTTCATCGCGGAAGGACCAACCGAAGACGAAGTGCGCCGGGCAGCGACGGATTCCATAGCCTCGACCATTCGTGGTCTGGAGCAGGTCGGCGGATTCGGCGGCAAGGCGGTTACTCTGGCACACGGGCAGGTATTGGCCGGCGATCCCGGATTTTATGAAAATGAGCTGGAGATACTCGCGACCCTGACGCCGGCTGAAGTGAAGGCGGCGATGCAGCAATGGCTGACTCGTCCCAGCTATACGTTGACGCTGGAGCCCGGTGAACGCTCCGGTGAATATGCGGAAACGGCGGTAGAGCCCGCCGCTGATAAAGCGGATGCGGCCGATGACACGATCACGGTCAGTGTGAAGCGCGATCCTCCGGCAATCGCGGCGCTTGCGCCACTGGATTTTCCTGATGTCGCGCACATCTCACTCTCAAATGGCATGAAAGTACATTATGCGATGCGGGCAGCTGTGCCGGTGACGCGCATAGCTCTGTCTTTCAACGCCGGCAGCGCGTCGGACCCGCTTGTCAAACGCGGACTTGAAACACTGGCGCTGACCCTGTTCGAACAAGGCACGCCTTCTCTTACGTCGCGTGAAATAGCAGAAGCGCAAGAACGTCTTGGCGCGCAAATCATGTTGGGCGGCGGCGCGGACCGCTCCAATTTTGAGCTGACGGCGCTATCGCCAAATCTTGAACCTTCGCTGAATTTGCTCGCCGACATCGTGCGCAATCCTGCTTTCGCTCCAGCCGAAATTGAACGGGTGCGCACACAGCAGATTACATCGATTGAGCAGCAAATGCACAGCCCGCAGAGCATGGCATCAAATACGCTGGCGCCTTTATTATATGGCGAAGACAATCCTTATGGCGCGACGGGCAGCGGTACGGTGGAATCGGTTCAATCGATAACCCGCGCTGATTTGGTGAACTTCCAGCAGGAATGGATCCGTCCGGACAATGGCGAAATTTTCGTGGTTTCGGATCTGTCGCTGGATCGACTGAAACCGATTTTGGAGGCCAAATTCGGCAATTGGCGCGCGCCCAAAACAGCGATGGGCAAAAAGAGTTTTGCAACGCGGCCGATCAAGCCGGAGCAGGCGCGGGTCATCGTGGTCAACCGGCCCAATTCCCCGCAATCCTATATTTATGGCGGCATATTGACGCCGATGCGGCCGCAGGACGCAGATATTGTCGACCTGGACAATGCCAATAACGCGCTTGGCGGGAACTTTCTCGCGCGACTCAACATGAACCTGCGCGAGACGAAAGGCTGGAGCTATGGTGTGCGGGGCACGGTTCGGCTAACCGAAAATGCGGTGGCCTATACTGTCGCCGCGCCCGTACAGGCGGACCGTACCGGAGATTCGCTCAAGGAACTGATTACCGATATCGACGATTTTCTGGGCGACAAAGGGGTGACCGAAGCCGAGTTGAAGCGCGCGGTCATCAAGGAAACGCGCGAGCTGCCCGGGCAGTTTGAAACATCCGATGCGGTGCTGTCGGCGATGCAGAGCAACGCTCTTTACGACCGCCCTGATGATTATTATGAAACACTGGCGGATCATTATAGCAAACAAACCCGCGAAAGTCTGGATGCCGCTGCCCGTCGGGCGCTGGCAGCGGGCAAATTCACATGGGTGATCGTTGGTGATGTCGACAAGATCAAAAGCCAGCTGGACGCGCTCGACATGCCAATCGAATATCGCGGCTATGAAGCTAGTGACACTGCTGTTAATAGTGATAGCAGTTCAGACGATTCGGCGGATGGCGGTGAGTGATCGCCAGCCCGAGCCGGGTCAGGGCTTTGACATAAAAGGAGAATGGAATGTCTATTGATGGAACTTATACTTGTGTGACGAAATCCCCGATGGGAGACCAGACTTCGGAATTCACCATTGTCACCGACGGTGACACGTTCACCGGTGTCAACGCTGGCGCCATGGGGTCGATGGATGTTGAAAATGGCAAGGTCGATGGCAATCACATCACCTGGGAAATGAACATGACCGTTCCCATGCCGATGAAACTGGAAGGCGATGCGACGATCACCGACGGTCAGCTGGCCGGTTCGGTAAAGGCAGGTGCCTTTGGTGAAATGGCTATGACCGGCACCAAGAAATAATCGATTTTCAGATTAAAAAAAGGGCCGCTTCCCAATCGGGTAGCGGCCCTTTTTTTGTCTGTTTTCAGTTCGATCTAGCGAACCACAATGCTCACTGCGCGACGATTTTCCGCCCAGGCACTCTCGCTGGAAGCGAGCGCTTCTGGCCGTTCCTTGCCATAGCTGACCGTGGTCATCCGGGACGGGCTGACACCCAGCGAAGCGAGATAGTTTTTCGCCGCATTGGCACGGCGTTCGCCCAGCGCGAGGTTATAGTCGCGGGTGCCGCGTTCGTCGCAATGGCCTTCGATGGTGATCCGCGCGTTGGGATTTTGCGCCAGCCATTCGGCCTGACTTCGCAATATCGCCTGATCCCGCTGGTCGATATTGAAGCGATCGGTGTCGAACAATACCCGGTCGGACATGGTGTTGGCCAGGAAATCACCCTGCGAACCAGGGCTATAGCCCGGACCAACAGGACCGGTCGGTGTGGGGGTCGGCGCTTCGGTACCCATCGGTGCCGGCGGCAATTCTTCGGGTGGTTTCTTGGCACAACCAGCCAAAACCAGGCTGGCGGTAATCAGGAGGGGGGTCGCATATTTGATCATCAGATTGCTCCTATTTGAATTAGCCCTTCGGCCAGATATAGTCTTTTTTCAGTGACTTGTCGCGTCTCTAATTCACGGCAGCAATGGTCCCCAAGCCGGATCCGAGCCGTTCACCGGAGTCGGCAATTGCCGTTCGTTGCCGCCGGTAAGGTCGACTTGCCAGATACCGGTGCCGCCGCTGCCCTTGGTGGTCCGGAAAAACTGGATCACCCGGCCATTGGGTGCCCAGGTCGGCGCTTCATCCTGCCAGCTATTAGTGAGCAACCGCTCGCCGCCGCCGCTGGGTGTCATCACGCCGATCCGGAAATTGCCCGCCATCTTGGTGAAGGCGATCAGATCGCCGCGCGGACTCCATTCCGGCGTGGCAAAGCGTCCGCCGCCAAAGCTGATCCGCCGTTCATTGCCGCCATCAGCGTTCATGACATAGAGTTGCTGGCTGCCCGAGCGGTCGCTTTCGAAGACAATCTGGCTGCCGTCGGGAGAGAAGCTGCCACCGATATCGATGCCGGGAGAAAAGGTCAGCTGCTGCGGCCTGCCGCCGCCCGCTGCCGACACTTTGTAGATATCGGTATTACCGGCAATGGCCATGGAATAGAGGATCCATTTGCCATCTGGCGACCAGCGCGGTGCAAAGGTCGGGTTGGTGCTCTGGCTGATCAGCCGCTGGCGGCCGGTGCCGATTTCGTAAATATAGATGCGCGGATTGCCATCGAGAAAGCTCAGATAGACGATGCTCTTGTAATCGGGCGAAAATCGCGGGGTGAGGGCCGTGGCTTGGCCGTTAGTGATGAACCGGTGGTTGGCACCGTCGCTGTCCATGATCGCCAGCCGTTTGATCCTATTACCCTTGGGACCGGTCTCGGCGATATAGGCGATGCGGCTGTCAAAAAACGGCGATTCTCCGCTCAGCCGGGAATAGATCGCATCAGCGCATTTATGCGCGGCCCGGCGCCAGTCGCGCGGCTCGACGACAAAGCCCTGGCGGGTGAGTTCGGTTTCCAGCGCGACATCATAGAGGTAGCAGCCAACCGTCAGCTTGCCATCGGCATTGGCCCGTATGAAACCCTGAATCAGCGCAGAGGCATTGGTACCGCTCCAATAGGGGAATTGCGGCGCGGTGACTTCGGCGTAGCTGATCCCGCGGACCTGATTGCGCCCGATCGGCTTGAACAGGCCGCTTGATCGCAAGTCGCTGACGATGACGTCGCTGATCTTGCCGCCCAGTTCACTGGTGCTGCCAGCGGCCGTATCCACGCTTTGCGGTGTGGGTAGGCCAGGAACGGCAATAACCAGATCTGCCGATGCGCTATTGTCGACATCGACGGTCAGTTGGGCGTGCGCGGTCGCGGTCAATCCAACGCTGGCGATGAAGCCAAGAATGAATGTTCGGACATAGGGGGCGGGCGATTGCATGAGTGGTCTCCTAGACGCCAAGATACAGGACAGGTTCGATAACCTTCCATTCGTCATAAAATTTTTCCGGGAATGTTGTGAACGGCGCAGCAAGCTGGACCGCTGCAATGGCGCGTTCCTGATGGATATCGACCTGCGACCGGTTGCTCGGCGTGATGCCGGTTGTGGTCGCTGTTGGAGTGCCGATGATCCGGCCGCTGCTGTCGAGACGCGCCGTGACCGTGGTGCGCAATAGCTCGGCATCGGCACCTGTCGGAGGCCGCCATTTCTGCTTGATCAGCCGGTAAAGCTCGCGCTCCAGCGAGGCGACAGCTGCGGGCGAGGCCTTTTCCGCGGAGATATTCTGGTTCCGGCTGACCGAAGGCGCATCGGTAACGCCTTTCAGGAAATCATCGCCCAATCGCGAGCCGCGCGGCTTTTCCTGGGGTTTCGGTGACGCTTTGGCAGCGACGCTGGCCGGCCGGTCGGGACGGCGCCGCGGCTCGCGGGAGACCGGGGCGGGCTTGACCGCAGGCGTCGGTTTGGCTTCGGCTTTCGGTGGTTCGGGCAATGGTTCCGGTTCGACAAAGCTGCTCTCTTCCGGCGCACCAAGCTCTGGTGCAACGCTGGTCGCCGGGGTGATTTTGGCGGGATTGGGAGCGGCGCTTTCCAGCCCCACTTCATCGGCAATCATCACTTCGATCGGTTTGTTGCGAAACGCCTCATTGGTACCGGTCAGGACACTTAAGGATAGCGCGCCGAACAGGGCCAAATGACCCGCAGCCGCTATTCCCAAGCCAATTTTTTCAGCTTTCTCCATATCAGCTGTCCACTATTACGGTGTCTCGGATGAACCTGTAGTGACCAGCGAAACCCGGTTCAAACCCGCCCGGTTCAGTTCGCCCATCACGCCCATGATCAGCCCATAGTCGAGCGTCTTGTCGCCGCGCAACATGATCTGGCGTGGATCTTCCGGATTCTGGTCGGCGGCAATTTCGCGCAATCTTGTCGCCAGAGCGCCGCGGCTGAGTTCTTCATCCTCGACAAAGACGCGGCCTTCATTGTCGATCGAAATCTGTACCGGTTCCTGTTCCTGTTCCAGAGCATTGGCGCGGCTTTCCGGCAGGTCGACGGGTACGCCAGTAACCAGCAGCGGCGCCGTCACCATGAAAATGATCAGCAGCACCAGCATCACGTCGACAAAGGGCGTGACGTTGATCTCGGCCATCGGTGCGCGGCCGCGACTGCCGCCGCGCCGGCCAATTCCGGATCCCATATTCATGCCCATGCTCAGTCTCCCAGCTCCAGTTCGCGGCTGAGCGTTGCATGGAAACCATCGGCAAAGCGGCCCATGCGGGCTTCCAGCTTGTTCAGGCGATGGGAGAAGCGGTTATAGGCGATGACTGCGGGAATGGCGGCAAACAGGCCAATGGCTGTGGCGAACAAAGCCTCGGCAATGCCGGGAGCGACCACCGCCAGCGAGCTATTCTGTTCCGCCGCAATCGCCGAGAAACTGCGCATGATGCCCCAGACCGTACCGAACAGGCCGACAAAGGGGGCGACACTGCCGACGGTGGCGAGAAAATTGAGCCGGTCGGCGATCCGGTCCACTTCATGGGCAATGGTTGTGTTCATCGCACTGGCCAGCCGCTGTCTTGTGCCCTCCCGGTCAATCGGTCCCTTGGCGGTTGAACGGCGCCACTCCTTGACACCGGCGGCCAGAACCTTCGCGCTGGGCAGGGAGGACTGGCCATATTCCTCGAAAAACTTGTCGAGATTTTCGGTTTTGTCGAAAGCCTGCTCGAATTTTTCCGATTTTCGGGCGATTTGGGCGATGTTCATACCGAAGCTGACGATGATCGTCCACGTCCAGACACTGGCCAGCAGCAGGCCGATCATCACCGTCTTGACGACAATATCGGCTTCCATGAACAGCATGAATGGAGAGAAATTGCCGGTGGTCGCCCCCAGAGAAAGTTGGTCTAGCAAGAGATATTATCCTTCATTTCATATCGGCCTGATCCATGACGCTAGCGAAGGCCTTTGTCCACGCTTTCGGCTGTCGTCTCGGACGTCCGGCGGGGGTAAGAAAAGCCGCGTGAACGGAAGCTGACGTAATATGGTCCGAACCGCGCATGATCGTCTGGTCGATAATCACACTGGCGGCACGCAGTGTCTCGACCGTGCTGACAACGACCAGATCATCATTCAGTTTCGCCGGCAACAGATATTTCATCGTCAGATCGACCACAGCATAGACGCCTTCGCCGCTTTCATAGGCCGCGCCCTGATCCATATCGAGCAGGCGGAGCATGTCGGAACGGGCCCGTTCCATATAGCGCAGATAATTGGCGTGATAGACAATGCCGGAAAAATCGGTGTCCTCGAAATAGATGCGGCAGGCGAAATAATGCTTGCCTCCGACAAAGCGTCCGTCATGCGGTTTGATATCGTCGGGGATGATGAGGGTGGCGTCCATCCAAGGGTATTAGGCGGTTGGATTCGCTGGTGGAAGAGTGAATGTTCAATCCCAATGCATCCGGGCGCAGTTTTGAGTCCTTCTGACGGCAGGATGACGGCGCTGGAATCAGATGTCCCCGCCTTCTGTTTGACTTAACCCGCCTTTGGCCACTCGTCTTCCGACAAGACCGCTCCTGTTTCCAACAGTGACTTCAAATTGCTGAGTACCGCTGGCCAACCTTCACGCACCCCGATATCCATCCGTGATCCCGGCTCGAGTTCGCTATGGGTGATCGTCAATTTGGTGTCGGGCCCGAGGCTGGTCAGCTCGTAAGTAACGCGGGACAGTTTCTCGGGCTGATCTGCGTCCGCGTCAAAGGCCCAGCTCCAGACCATTTTATGCGGAGGATCGATTTCGACAATGTGGCCACGGGTATCGATTTTGCCGCTGCCATCGCTGCGCACATGATCCCACCGCGAGCCCGGCTGCCAGTCGGATTCATTATAATGGCCCCAATAGGCTTTGGTCAGATCCCGATCGATCAGGCCGTTCCAGACTTGTTCCGCGGTGGCCTTGATGAAGATTGTATAGACAAAATCCGGCGCACAGGGCTCACCGGTTGATGCGCGCGTTGCGATAGCTATGGTATCATTGTCCGGCACGTCGTTTCTCCTCTGGCTGGCTGCTGTTAGAAGGTCTGGAAGCACTTTCGATCTGCTGTTTGAAATCGGACAGCGCCGCAATCCTGGCATCCTCGAACTTGCCGACCCAGCGATGGACGATATCGCCGAGTGGAACGGGATTGAGATAGTGCAGCTTTTCCCGTCCCTGCCAGTGGACGGAGACGAGATTGGCTGATTCGAGAATATGCAGGTGCTTGGCCACCGCCTGGCGCGACATCGCCATGCCGCTATGAAGATCGGTTAGGCTTTGACCATTTTTGATGAAAAGCCGGTCGAGCAGAGCGCGGCGGGTTTCATCGGCAAGGGCGGCAAAGACATCGGTCATAGCTTTTTATATGCAACTAAATGGTTGCATGTCAAGCTCGCAAAAGGCTTCATTGGCCCGAACTTTGACGAACTTTGGATGAAATCAGCGTGCGCAGCCAATGCACAAATGGGCGGCCGGGTCGATTTCGAGGCGCCCATAGGCAATTGCTTCGCCGCATTCGGCGCACCAGCCATATTCGTCTTCGGCGATCGGGTTCAGCGCCATTTCTATTCTCGCCAGATCGCTGATCCTGCGCCGCGCCTCGGCCTGGGCCATTTCCTGCTGCTGCATCGCGTCCATCCGCGACAGCCGCCCGACGCTTTGCTGGTCGAGCTCGACCGGCCCCCGCCAGCTGGCGCCCTCCTTTTCGCGGGCCTTCAGTTCGGCCTGCTGTTCACGCAGCTTGTGCGTAAAATGATCAATCTGCTCGCTGGTCAGTCCGCTGTCCATTGGCCTGTACCTGCCTCAAAGCGGCGGGCATTTGTTCCAGCCAGGGCCTCGGACGGCGCGACCCGGGCGGGCTCCGGTCATTTTGCCGTCGCTTAGCACTGGCTCGCCATTGACCAGCACATGCTGCATGCCGATGGCGAATTGCTGCGGCTGCGCATAGGTCGCGGTATCGGCAATCGTGGCAGGATCAAAAATCACGACATCGGCAAATTGGCCAGCGGCCAGACTGCCGCGATCTTTCAGCCCGAGATTGCTGGCTGGCATGCTGGTCAGGCGCCGCACCGCGTCGGCCAGACTGGTGCGCTTTTCGTCCCGGACATATTTGCCGAGCAGCCGGGCGAAATTCCCATAGGTCCGGGGGTGGGTGGACGATTTCAGGAACACATCGCGAGGGGCCTGGGCACCGGCGTCGGAACCGAAGGACATCCAGGGCAGGGCCGTCTGTCGCGCTACATTGGCTTCATCCATCAGGAAATAGACCACTTGCACCCGGCTGCCATCCTCGATCACCAGATTGAGGGCGGTTTCTGCCGGGCTGGTGCCGCGCATCGCCGCGACCTCGGCCAGTGTTTTGCCGGTCAATGGTTTCAGCTTTTCATTCTTGAACCCGACCAGCATGATTTTGTCGGGACCGGCATGATAATATAGATTTTCCCAGCCATCGGGCTTGCCGCTCATTTCGGCGATCACGCGTGTGCGTATCTGTGGATCCTGAAGGCGCTTCTTCCATTGCTCATAGCCGCCTTCCTGCACCCAGGTCGGCATCGCCGCATCAAGGCCGGTCGAACCGGCGGTGTAATTGTACATATTGGCGGTGATTCGCTGACCCCTGGCGCGGGCGGCTTCGATTTTTGCGATAACCGCGTCGAGGTTGTCCCAATTGTCCTTGCCTGCCTGTTTCAGATGATAGATTTCTGCGGGACCACCAGATTTTTCCGCTATTTCTATGAGCTCATCAATCGCTTCGAGGACATGGTCGCTCTCGTTGCGCATGTGGCTGATATACATGCCGCCGCAACGCGCCGATTCGGTGGCCATCGCGATCAGTTCCGGTGTCTCCGCATAGCTCGCCGGTGCATAGATTAGCGAGCTGCCGACGCCCATGGCGCCGTCGTTCATGCCCTCTCGTACCATCGCCCGCATCTTGTCCAGCTGTGCGGCGTCCGGGTCGCTATCGGCATAGTCGAGCGTGTTGACCCGCACCGTCGTCGCGCCGACAAATGTTGCGACATTGGGGGCAATGCCGCGCTTTTCGATAAAGTCGAAATATTGATCGAGACTGCGCCAGCTGATCGGATAGCGGATGTCGCCCTGGCGACTTTCTTCGGTTCGGGCGGTTTTGTCGGTCAGCGGCGCTTCTGAAAATCCCTCGCCGAACACCTCCAGAGTGACGCCCTGCCGGATATCGCTCTCGCCAGCACCATCGGCGATCAATGCATCGGCCGCCCAACTGAGCATATTGATGAAGCCCGGCGCGACGGCCAGGCCGCGCGCATCAATCACCCGGCTGGCACTGCCGGTGATCTCCGCCGAAACCGCGACAATGCGATCATCGCGGATTGCGACATCGCCGACATAGGGCGCGCCGCCGCTGCCATCGACGATCAGGCCGTTGTCGATCAGGACATCAAAGGACTGTGCCTCGGCGACAGGTTTGATGTCGGTTTCGGTGACCGTCGTGCAGGATGTCGCCAGCAGCAACGCCGCCGATGCCAGCACAGTGCGTATCGGGCGCCGACGGATCACCGGATCAATCATTTTTCGAGAGCAGATCCAGTGCCGCTGCGGTCATTGCCTCGGTCCCCAATGTCACCGATTCTCGCGGCGCGATCTTGAAGAATGGCGAGTGATGCGAGGGCACCGGTGCGCCGCCCGCTTTCTCGCGATCAAAATCGGCCTGCGGTGTGCCACCGACCGAAAAATAGACGCCGGGAACATCGGTATTGGGCTCGACAAAATAGGCAAAATCCTCGGCGCCCATGCCTTCGCGTGGCTTGTTGTCGAATACTTCTTCGCCAAAGCGCGCGGCAAACACGCCTTTGACCCGCTTGGTCAGCGCTGCGTCATTATAATTGGCCGGAGTCGATTCATGCGACACCAAGACTTCGGGCAATTTGTCCTCGGGCAGGCCATTCATCCGGCCGACATTGGTGGCAATGCGCTTGATCCCCTCGAGCAATTTTGCCCGCGTATCCTCGTCATCGGAGCGGACCGTCAGCTGCATCACCGCCTTGTCGGAAATGATATTATGCTTGAAGCCGCTGTGGAAGGAACCGACGGTGATCACGCCGGGTTTGAGCGGGGCGATTTCCCGGCTGATAATCGTCTGCAGATTCATGATGATCTGCGCGCCCATCACGATCGGGTCCTTGCCCCGGTGCGGCGATGCGCCGTGCGCTCCCACTCCGTGGACAATGATATCGACGCTGTCGGACGAGCTGCTTTCAATGCCTTCGCCGATGGACAGCTGCCCGGTCGGCGTGTCAGCAGACACGTGAAAGGCCAGAGCAAAATCGGGCTTGGGGAAACGGGTATAGAGGCCGTCGTCCATCATCAGCTTGGCCCCGCCAATCCGTTCCTCGGCCGGCTGCGCGATCAGCACCAAAGTGCCGGCCCACTGGTCCTTCCTCGCCGCCATCTGGTGCGCAGTGCCGATCAGCGAGGTGATGTGCACATCATGGCCGCAAGCGTGCATGACCGGCTTTTCCTCGCCATCGATGCTGACCTGTTTCACGGTCGACATATAGTCCAGTCCGCTGTCTTCCACGAGCGGCAGACCGTCCATGTCCGCGCGCAGCATCAGGGTCGGGCCTTCGCCATTTTTCATCACCGCAACGACACCGGTTCCGCCGACCTTTTCAGTGACGGTAAAACCCGCATCGCGCCACTTCTTCGCGATGATCCCTGCGGTCCGGGTTTCCTTGTAGGAAAGTTCGGGGTTTTTATGAAAATCAAGAAACAGCGCTTTGAGCTCCTTGTCATAATCCGCTGCGATCGCCGCCGCCAGATCGGGCGAGGTCGAACTATTCTGCGCCGCGACAGGTGCGGTCCAGATCAAGGCGGTTGTGGCGGCCAAAGCCAATAGATGTTTCATGATTTTTCCCCTGTATTTTTTATGCTTATGCCGCGCCCAAACGAAAAGCGCAAAGCTTGTTGCCTTCCGGGTCGCGGAAATAGGCGGCATAAAATGCCATCGGCCCTTCATCGCCGCGAACACCGGGCGCGCCTTCGTCGCTACCACCCAGTGCCAGGCCCTTTTGATAGAATAAATCGACCTGACCGCGCTCCTGCATCTGCAGCGCGATCATATTGCCATTGCCCGGTTGCGCCGCCTCTCCATTATACGGCTTGGTCAGCGCAATCGATGGCGTGGTCATATCGACACCATAAAGGGTGAAGCCGTTTTCCTCCAACTCCATCAGCCGTTTCGCACCCAGTTCTCCGAGCAGTGCATCATAATAGGCGCGCGCCTTGTCGAGATCATTGGTGCCGAGCGTTACATATCCGATCATCACATTTCTCCTCAGCTTTGCACCGGAATTGCTGCAAAATTGGTCTTGCAGACACAGATCTTGTTCTGGTCCGGATCGCGGAAATAGGCACCGTAGAACATGTCCGGTGCGCGCCAGTCGGGATCACCTTCATTGGCTGCGCCCTGCGCGAGTGCGCGGCCATGATAAGCATCAACCTCTTCGGTCGTGTCGCATTGCAGCGCCACCATCGTGCCATTGCCATGATAGGCATCGCCTTTGTCATAAGGCGATGTGATGCACAGCATCGGCTCGCCCGGCGCCTTGCCATAAAATTGGCCACCCGCTGGCGTCTTGAACAGGCGCTTGATGCCGGTTCCTTCGAACAAGGCGTCATAAAATGCAAAAGCCCGGTCTTTGTCGTTGGTGCCGAGCATGGTGTAAGCGATCATCTATTCTCTCCGGATTATCTATGGGGTGGCGATTCGATTTTGCAGTGAAACCTATCAGTCGCAGAAATAGATGCAATGACCTGCGGGGTCATTATCCGGCACTTCGGTGCGGAAAAAGGCGGTCCCGGTTTGATCCTTCATCTGGAACCAGAGTCCCGATTTCAGGGAATAGGCCTCACCGGAATGGCCCCATCTTGGCATAGCATCATCAAACGGATCGTCCTTGCAACCGGGCCCGGGAAATGGCGCAGGAAGAACGTGGACAGCGATACCGTAGGCGCAAAAATAGCCGTCCTCGCTATCGCCATTTTGGCCATCATAGGACCAGGCGATAACAAGCATTTGTTTGAGGCTGTCCTGGGTCAGAAATTGACCGTCATCGCGGAGAAACATTTGTCCGACTCTGGCAAGATCTATCGCCGAGATTCGCAGGCCGCCCTGCGGACTGAAAATCGACCCGGTCTTGCCGAGCCGATAGCGGGCGATGTCACAGGTGCCGTCCCTTGCGGGAACAATTGCACAGGTCTCGCGGACCCCGCGTAAATCGTCCCGCACAACACTGCCGTCTGGCCGATAGAGCGTAACAGCAGCAGCGATCCTGGCATCGCTGCAATGGATCCAGTTGAAGCAGGCATCAAGACCCAGCGGCCGGAACACCACTTCCTGCATGATGCTGTCGAACCGCTTGCCGCTGGCCGCTTCCATGATTGCGGCGATCACCGGAAAATTCAGATTGGCATAGGAGAAATAGGTGCCCGGAGGGTGGTTGCCGTCCCATGCTTTGGGATCGCGCAATTCCTCTTCCAGCAGTGCATCCATCGGCAGGGCATAGTTGATGCCATCCCGCAGGCCGGATTGATGGGACAAGAGATCCGCCAGCGTTATGGCTTTTTCCGGAAAGGCCGGATTGCGCAGCGACCAGTCCAGATAGTCGTTGACGTCCGCTTCAAGGTCTAGCTGCTGCTTATCGACCAGTCGCATCACGCCAAGGGCGACGAACAGCTTGGACACGGAGGCGATTCGAACCGGGTCCTCCGGTGTCAGGACGCGGCCGGTGGTCCGGTTGGAATAACCCTGAATGGCGGTGACCGAGATGCTGTCTGCGGTAAAATCGACGCGGATCGCGGCGGGTGGTCCCGGCAGCAGCTGATCCGCCCAAGCTGGCGCAGCAAGCGCGATCAGCGACAAAAACAAAAGGCAGGAGCGATACGCCCCTGCCTTGATCTCGTTTACTTTCGTGAAGCCCAGAATCATCCCGTTGGACAGTCGCCAATCCGCTTGCCGCTGCTCTTGGCCGAGATGTTCATTTTCATGCCGGATGCACCGCCATGCATGTTCATGGTCATGTCATAGCTGCTCGGGCCATATTGGCCATCCATCGCCATGGTCATGTCGCCAGGAGCGCCGCCCATGTTGCTACAGGCCATTTCGGAAGATACGGCACCGCCGCTCATGTTGAATTTCTTGACTTCGCAACTGGTTTTTTCCTGTGCAGCAAAAAATTGTGCACCCGGATTTTCCGCCTCTTCCTTGGTGATGCAGGACTTTGAGGTCGTGACCTTGCCCTTCATGCTGTCCATCATATTGGCCGGCATGCCGTCAGGCAGCCCATCGATTTTCACATCCACTATTTCTACGGTATTTTCCCATTCGCCGGGCTCGAGTGTGACTCTGTTCATTTCTTCGGCAACTTCTTCCGCGGTGATTTTGCCGTCACCGTCATGGTCCGCGCCCTTGTCTGAACAACCGGCTATCAGGCTCAGTGCAGCCACTGAAATTAGTAATTTATTCACGAGAATATTCCCTCAATTGTGATTGCTCCCGAACCACACTTAAACCGATGAGCCGCCGATGTAAATTTTCTATCACCCCTATCCTCAGGAAACTCCATAACGGGGATGACATTGGTCCCTTTTTGTTCCATATCAGCCCGATGACAGAATTGGTGATCAGAAGAGGCCTGGCGGAGCCGGAAACCGGCGAAGATTTCGTCCCGCACAAGCCCAATCGTCCGGCAAAATCGGAAGGCGGAAGGCCGTTCAAGCTGGTCAGTGATTTTGAGCCCGCTGGCGACCAGCCGGCAGCGATCAAGGAACTGGTCGCCGGGATGCTCGACGAGGAGCGCGATCAGGTGCTGCTCGGGGTAACCGGATCGGGCAAGACGTTCACCATGGCCAAGGTCATCGACGAGCTGCAGCGGCCCGCCCTGATCCTCGCGCCCAACAAGATTTTGGCGGCGCAGCTTTACGGCGAGTTCAAGAATTTCTTCCCGGAAAATGCCGTCGAATATTTCGTCTCTTATTATGACTATTATCAACCCGAAGCCTATGTCGCGCGGTCGGACACCTATATCGAGAAGGAAAGCTCGGTAAACGAAGCGATTGACCGGATGCGGCACAGCGCGACCCGCTCTTTGCTCGAGCGCGATGACGTGATCATCGTCGCGTCGGTGTCCTGTCTTTACGGCATTGGTTCGGTCGAGACCTATTCGGCGATGATCTTTGATCTCAAAAAAGACCAATCGGTCGATCAGCGGGATATCATCCGTAAGCTGGTGTCGCTGCAATATAAGCGCAATGACATGGCGTTCGCCCGCGGCACTTTCCGGGTGCGGGGTGACAATCTGGAAATATTCCCGTCGCATTATGAGGATATGGCCTGGCGGATCAGCTTTTTCGGTGACGAGATTGAAGAAATAGTCGAATTTGATCCGCTGACCGGCAAGAAGGGCGCGAGCCTGAACCGGGTGCGGGTCTACGCCAATTCGCACCATGTCACGCCGGGGCCGACGATGAAACAGGCGATGGAAGCGATCAAATTCGAGCTTGCCGTCCGGCTCAAGGAGCTGGAAGCCGAGGGCAAGCTGATCGAGCATCAGCGGCTGGAACAGCGGACCAATTTCGATCTCGAGATGATCGCGGCCACCGGTAGCTGCGCAGGGATCGAAAATTACTCGCGCTTCCTGACCGGCCGCCTGCCGGGCGAGCCACCACCGACCCTGTTCGAATATTTGCCGGACAATGCGCTGCTGTTCGTCGATGAAAGCCATCAGACGGTGCCGCAAATCGGCGCCATGTCGAAGGGCGATCACCGTCGCAAGATCAACCTCGCGGAATATGGGTTTCGCTTGCCCAGCTGTATCGATAACCGTCCGCTGCGTTTCAACGAGTGGGACGCGATGCGGCCGCAGACGGTGAGCGTGTCGGCCACGCCGGGCAAATGGGAGATGGAACAGGCCGGCGGTGTGTTCAGCGAACAGGTCATTCGCCCCACCGGGCTGATCGATCCGCCGGTAGAGATCAAGCCGGTCGAGGACCAGGTCGATGACGTGATCAACGAATGTCGCAAGGTCGCGGCGCAGGGTTATCGCACACTGATCACGACGCTGACCAAACGGATGGCCGAAGACCTGACCGAATTCATGCACGAAGCCGGGATCAAGGTCCGCTATATGCACAGCGATGTCGAGACGCTGGAGCGGATCGAGTTGATCCGCGATCTCCGGCTGGGCGTCTATGACGTGCTGGTTGGCATCAACCTGTTGCGCGAAGGGCTCGATATTCCGGAATGTGGCCTGGTGGCGATACTCGATGCCGACAAGGAAGGGTTCCTGCGCAGCGAAACGTCGTTGATCCAGACGATTGGCCGCGCCGCGCGCAATGTCGACGGCCGGGTCATTCTCTATGCCGACCGGATGACCGGATCGATGGAACGCGCGATCAGCGAGACCGACCGCCGTCGCGAGAAGCAGGTGGAATATAATCTCGAGCACAATATCACGCCGCTCTCGATCAAGAAAAATATCGGCGATATCATCGCCCATGCCACGGCCAAGGATATGGTCACCGGCGCGGTCGACGGCGGCAGCAACCATCTCGTCGGCCATAATCTGAGGAAACATATCGAGAGCTTGGAGAAACAGATGCGCGATGCTGCGGCTGATCTGGAGTTCGAAACCGCAGGCCGCCTGCGCGACGAAATCCGCAAGCTCGAGGCCGAAGAGCTGGGACTGCCAGCCGACCTGGAGCTTGCACAGCCGAAAGGCAGGTCGACCGAGGGACGTCCGGGAACGCGGAAAATGGGCTATGGGCAGACACAGCGGAAGATGTAGTGGCGGTTCTGTTTCGATAAACGGCATGCCGATGTAGACCAACGGCTTGGCGATGCCTTGTGCAAAAGCGCCTGCCGGTCCATGTTGCTGACAATATTTTGGGGAGAGAAATCATGCGTACATCCATATTTTTGACCTTGGCAACTTCGGCATTGGCGATCGCGGCTCCGCTTTCTGCCAAAGAAGCGCCCCCGGCCTCTGCCACCGAAGAAATGGCGCCCGATTTTGCGTCGGCCGTGACTGCTCCGGGGCGGGATGAAGCCGATATCAAACTGGATGAGAGCCGCAGTCCGGCGGCGGTGCTGGCCTTCATGGGCCTGAAAACCGGAGATGCCGCTCTCGATATATTCGCTGGTGGCGGCTATTATAGTGAAATCATGGGCCGCGTCGTCGGGCTGAGCGGATCGGTGATCGCCGTCAATCCGCCGCAGTTCACGACCAGCGACCAGTCCAAGCAAAAATGGGCAAGCGTCGCTGCGCGGCAGCCGAATGTGACCATGGTGGCTTCGCAATTGCCCGATTATATGCCAGCGGCGAACAGCATTGATTTTGCCATGCTGCACCTGATCTATCATGATTTTTACTGGGAAAGCGAACAGTATAAATTTGAACGAATGGACCCGACTGTCGTGCTGGCAAATCTCTATGCGGGCATGAAACCAGGCGGTGTGGTAGCCGTGATCGACCATGTCGGTTCACCCGGCGATACCCGAATTGTGGTGGAAAAGACCCACCGTATCGACCCGGCAACCGCGCGGTCTGATTTTCTTAAGGCCGGTTTCGTGCTTGACGGGGAAAGCGAGATGTTTGCCAACCCCGATGATGATCTGGAGATAAATGTCTTCGACCCAGCGGTGCGCGGCAAAACCAGCCGCTTTGTGATGCGTTTTCGCAAGCCCGGCTAGCAATCTGCAGGCTGTGCCGGATCAAATCGAAGGCGCGAATCGATAATAATCGTAACTATATGGAAAGTCGGGCATTTTTGGTGACTGCTGTAATTCGCCCAGTCGATGTGAAGTCTCTCTGCCACTATTCACGCGCATTGTTCATAAAAGTCTAATATCAATTCAATGCCTTGCAATACGATACATTAATTTACGCGCTTGTTCATGTCCGGTTGTGTAATGCGCTCCTATAAAGAATTTATTGATAAGAACTGGTCTCACAGCAAAATCCCAGCGTGCTGTAATAGATCCCGTTTATCCCCTTGACACACCTTCACACAGTGACTCGCCAATGTGATTGAACGGCGGTATGCCACCGCAATGTCGTTTGATAGTCTTGTAAATCAACCCAAAGTGATAGCGCAGTTTCCGGACTGGCAGTTCGGAGAAAACTCCGCACTTTGGTTCGATGCGCCACTAGAAATAGGCGGAATTGTTGAGGCTGGCTTTATGCTGCATGGCGAGGCTCGCTCCGACATGCCAAATATGAATGTAGGCTTGGAATTGGTCTATAAAAATCCGCTAACAAAGAAGCGGTTCGCGCTCGCGCGGCTGGACTGGAAATCATGGAAGAATCAGCACCGAAATAAGAGAAGGAAAGGCTGGCCATTGAGAGGAAAGCTTTGTGGTGAGACTCACTATCATGCTTTCGAACTAAATTATGTTGCCGACAAAGAGAAAATGAGGCCGGGCGATCTGCCTGTCGCGGACGACATTGATGGAGAACTCCAAACATTTGAATCACTTAGGGCTATGGCAGGATTTTTGTTGGGAATCAATAACATAGAACTAGTAAAGCGCCCCCCATGGGAGTATACAGAGGAGATGGAACTTTAACATGGCTTCAAATCCGATCTCACTTCAAACCGTAGCAGATGCTGTCAATGAGGCAGTTGAGGGTCTTGTGTCATCTCGCCATTTTGGACACACGAGCTACGTAAGCTTGCCCATGTTTGGGCCAGATGGTTCTCCTGTCACGCTTAGGGTTACCAGCGACATGACTGGATTTCGTGTCGATGACGCTGGTTCGACGTATCGCGAACTTGACAGGCTGGGGCTTGGAAGATCGTTTTCTGCGAATGCTCGTAAGGTCATGGAGCACGAAGATATTTCGGTTGTAGACCACATCATCGTCGCATTTGCCGATCAGGGGGACTTGGGCCGCGCAATTTCAGATGTTGGGCTGGCCTGCTGGTCCCTTATGGAAAAAGTCTATCGAAAGCTCGGGGACACTTCTGAGACTGACTTGGCTGAAGATTTGCGAGAACGCTTGGAACTTATATTTGGCCCTAGTTTGGAACATAAGCAGGAAATCCAGGGCGCGTCATCAACGGAATGGGCTGTGTCAGCTATAGTGAAAGTCGATGGCCGTATGGCTGTGTTCCAAGCGGTCACAGACCATGCAAATTCAATCTATAGGGCGAGCGCGTCATTTCACGATATTGCTTCATTGCAGAAACCTCCCGCTTTGGTCGCCGTCGTGAAAGATAAAGAAGAGCTTGGAGCTAAGCTCGGGATTCTTTCTCAAGTCGCAAGGGTCATAGAGCAAAACCAGTCTGACGAAATTTTTAGAAAGGCAACGATGTGAACAGATTAACGTTGTCACAAGCGTTAACCGAACGCCGCTTGGAAGAGTTCATTGAACAGGCGGAGACGCAGGGAATCGGTCCTGTCGCCTCCGCTCAATTTGAGAAAATGGTAGGCCGCGTCATAGCGCCCCAACCAGAAGATCGAACATCCCGTTCACCCGATCCCGATTGTTCGCCCGAAAAGTGAACTCGGACAGATAGCGGTCCATATATTTGCCGCTGATCTGGACATGGGTTGACCGGATAGACGCCTTAAACAGCCGCCAGAAGCCTTCCACAGTGTTCACGTGGTGCGTTACGCCTTGGCGGTAGTCATAGTAAGCGTATTCCTTCTTACCGTGGCTCACAACGCCATGCTGATAGCCGTCACTGGTCAATAAATTGTAGCTGTAAAGTTCGTCCGTCGAAACCATCGAACCAGCTTCCACGCTTTCAAGAACAACACCGCGCAAGGTATCCTTCTTGACGTTTGGAATGACTTTCGCCTTCATTTTGCCGTCACGCTCGATAAGGCCCATGACAATCGTTTTGCCCGGCGCACCGCGACCGCGCTTTCCGCCAGACCGGCGACCGCCTACATAGGCTTCATCAAGTTCAACATGACCGGACAGAAGAGCGTCGAAATCAGCAACCATGGTCAGCTTGCGGATTTGCTGACCAATGCGCCAAGCGGTCTTATACGTGACGCCTAGCTGGCGTTGCAGTTCTTTGCCCGATACGCCGTGGCGCGTGGTGCAGAACAGATACATGGCATAGAACCAGCTAACCAGCGGCGTCCGTGTATCGTGCAGGATTGTGTTGGCAGTTGGCGCGATCTGGTGAAGGCAGTGAGGGCAAGCATAAACACGGCGCTTTGTCAGTTTGTGGAACTCGCCTTCTGCACCACACGAAGGGCAATCCATTGTCGTGCCGCCAAAGCGAACTTGCATGATATGTTCAAGGCAGGCGTCATCATCCGGGAAGCGTTCAAAGAACTGGCGAACCGAAAATTCAGGGCTTGAAGAGGGGCTTTTCTTTGTCATGCCCATTGTATGCCATATTAGCTAACGTGGGTCAAGGGGATAAACGGGTAATAGATTGGGTTCAGCATCGAAAAGCGAAAAAATACCTCTCCCCACCAATTAAAACTGGTCGGCGGTGAGGAAGATTTTGACCGGCGGCGCCTTTAGGTAGGGTCGCACGCTGTCGGAACAGAGGCGGGGGCAGATCCGGGTTGTGTATTGGATCTGTCTCCCGACCCTCGGAAATCGCAACGGGCAATATTTGTTTCGCCTTTGGGTCCGGGGACCAGTTGATGGATGGCTTTCGGCGGGTCGCAGGCCGTCCTCCTATCCCCGGATTCTGGAGCGCAGGGCTGGCGCGCGCGTAAAGTTTGCGTGCCAGCCCTGCAATCTCCCGCCTATTCAGGACGCATATTTGACCGAGCAGCCATAGGGCCGCGCTTGCGCGACGCTGACCTTGTCTCCGGATTTAATCTCGCTCAGTGCTGCAAGCACGTGATTGCGCGCATTTTTGATATCTGCGGCATTTGCCGTCGGCTTGTCATCGATACCACCCTGATAGACCAATGTGCCGGCGCTATCGATGATATACATATGCGGCGTGGTTTTTGCGCCATAGGCTTTGCCGACCAGGCCTTTCGCATCGAACAGATAATGGGTCGACTGGATATTCTGTGTCGCGATCAGCGCTTTCGCTTCGGCTCCGGTCATATGACCCTGTTTCCCTTTCGCGCCGCTATTGATCGTCAGCCAGACAGCGCCTTGTTGCCGCGCCGCTTTCTGGGTCGCCTGCATATTGCCGCTGCTATAATGTTTGGACACGAACGGGCAGCCGGGATTGTGCCATTCGAGCACCACGGTCTTGCCGCGAAACTGCGACAGCTGGATCGTCTTTCCATTGACGTCGGTTAGTTTGAAATCCTGAGCAATCGCGCCGTTTTTCTGGGTTGCCGCCAGCGGGCTTGCCAGTGCGATGGCGGCGATGGTTGCGACCGCGAAAGAGGGAAGGTTCCGCACTTATTGTCTCCGTTGATTGGGGGATTGAATCAAGTGGTGCATTTTATGCCGGGTTGGTGACCAGATCGGTCAATGTTGCGACCGTGAGAATCTGCGGGAGAATCACCGGCTCCTTGCCGGGCGCATAATAGAGATAGAGCGGTACGCCGGCGCGGCCGTGCTTTTCGAGAAACCGGCTGATCTCCGGATCGGGCCTTGTCCAGTCGCCCATCAGCACGGTGACGTTGGCGGCTGCAAAAACATCGGCGGTTTCGGTGCGCTGGATCGCAGCGGCCTCATTGGCCTTGCAGGTGATGCACCAGTCGGCGGTGAAATAGGCGAAAACCGGTTGGCCGGAGGCGCGCAATTCGGACAGGCGCGTTTCGCTAAAGGCTTCGCTGGGCAGCGTTGCGGCCGATGTATTGACCAGCTTCTGGCTATTCATCGCCTCTTCGCCGGGGAGAGCGATGATACCGCCCGATATGGCGATGACCATTGCTGCGCTGGTCAGCGCCCCGCGCGACAGGCCCTTGATCTGTCCGCCGCCGAACCACCACAGGATCAGGCTGACCGTGAGCAGGAAGATCAGCGACAGACCGAGCGCGTCGGTTCCAATCTGGCGGCCGAGCAGCCAGATCAGGCCGATGCTGGTGAGAAACATCGGCACCGCCATCGCCTTGCGAAAACTATCCAGCCAGGGCCCCGGTTTCGGCAGCCGGTTGCGGATCGCCGGCACGAAGGCGAGCAGCAGGAAGGGCAGAGCCAGGCCAACGCCAAGGCCGGCAAAAATGACCAATGCGGCAATCGGTGGAAGCACAATCGTGGCGCCCAGGGCAGCGGCCATGAACGGCCCGGTGCACGGGGTGGCAACAAAGGCGGCGAGCGCGCCGGTCCAGAAGGATCCGGCAGCGCCGTCTTTCTTCGTCAGCTTGTTGCCGAAATTCAGATTGGGCAGCTCGAACAGGCCGGCGAGATTGAGGCCGATGGCGGTCACCAGCGCCAGCAGTACGAAGATGATCCGGGGGTCCTGCAGCTGGAATGCCCAGCCAACCGCGGCTCCGCTGGCCCGCAGGCCGAGCAGGATCGCGCCAAGCGCGGTGGCGACCAGAACTACACCGGCGGTATAGGCCAGCGCATCACGCCGCACTTCGGTTTCATTGCCCCCAGCCTTGGCCAGGCTGATGGCTTTCAGGCTCAGGATCGGGAAGACACAGGGCATCAGGTTGAGCAGCAGCCCGCCCAGCAAGGCACCGCCCAGCGCTAGGAACAGCAGTGAAGCGTTCCCCTCTGTCTTGGCTCCGTCACTGGCCAGGGGCAGGCCGGTCATCGCGACTTCGCCTTTGGTCGCGGTCAGCAGAAAGCCCAGATGATCGCCGATTTTCAATATGCCGGTGATCGTGTCGAGCTCATCGCCGCGCGCGCCGGTTTCGAGGATCAGGCGGTCGCCGTCCCGACTGAAACTCTGTGGTGCGGCATAGTCGACAATGCCGTCTTCCTTGATGAAGAAATAGGGCTTGGCAATCTCGACATTGGCCGGCAGCGGGATCGACAGGCGGAACCGGTCATTGCTGACGGCAAAGCGGGCTTCACTGCCCAGGGGCCGGGCCAGAGCTGCGCGGAAACCGTTGAACCTCTTGTCCAGCACTAGCGGCGCATCGTTGCCGACGACCTGCAGGGTGATCGACAATTCATCCTGCTCGGGCACGCAGATCTCGTCGGTGCAGGACAGCCATTCGGATTTTACCGAAATCGGCAACGAACCGGGCCGGACCTTGTCGGACAGCACCAGATTGACCAGAACCGCATAATCGCCCTTGTAGACATAGTTCATGATGCTGGAGAACAGCAGCGTGTCGGGGACGGGAAATTGCGGATTTCCGGCGGTTACGCCGGCGGGCAGATTCCAGTCAAAGCTCATGCCAATGCCTGCATCACCGGGGTTTTCCCAATAGCCGTGCCAGGTTGGCTTGGGTTCCATGACAAAGGCGAGCGTCACGCTTTGCCCTGCCTTCACCTGTTGCGATTCCGCCATCAGCGTGGCGGGTACATTCAATTCTGTATTGCCCAGCCGGTTCTGCGCCTCGGCTGCGGGGGCAAAGACCAGCGCCGCGAACGCCAGCATTATCGAGAATATGCGAAAATCAAATGTCATAAAAACTCACTATTTCCTGTTTAAACGCATTAGGCTATTGGCAGGCAGCTTTCTATAGCGGCATTCATCAGTGAGGACCATTCGTGCGAAAAACGATCATAGGGACAGCCCTGACCGCGTCTATCATATTTTCCGGCACTGCAAATGCCGAAGATCACAGCGCCGCCGACAAAGCCCCGCCGAAACTGGTCGTCGCGATTTCGGTCGATCAGTTTTCCGCCGATCTGTTCAGCGAATATCGCAGTAGCTTTACCGGCGGCCTGAACCGTCTGGCGAGCGGTGTGGTATTCCCGTCCGGCTATCAATCGCACGCGGCCACCGAAACCTGCCCGGGCCATTCGACGATCATGACCGGTGTACATTCCGGACGCGCCGGGATCATTGGCAATAACTGGATCGACCTGTCGATCAAGCGCGATGACAAGACCGTCTATTGCGCCGAAGATGAGCGCATTGCCGGCACCAGCTTTGGTGATATCACCGCCGCCACACAGGGCGATTATGTCGCCTCGGCCTGGCATCTTCTGGTGCCGACGCTTGGCGAACGGCTCAAGAAAATATCGCCAAAATCGCGCAATGTCGCGGTGGCTGGCAAGGACCGGGCAGCCCTGATGATGGGCGGCAAGCAGGTTGACGAGATCTACTGGTGGAAAGGCAAGGGCTTT
>Ga0209491_10000489_pt1 | contig 79119 bp, 67 predicted proteins | sample BON02_FD_187213 | JGI IMG/M metagenome (GOLD analysis project Ga0209491, IMG submission 187213) | Freshwater microbial communities from Lake Bonney liftoff mats and glacier meltwater in Antarctica - BON-02 (SPAdes) (version 2) | ecosystem: Environmental > Aquatic > Freshwater > Ice > Glacier...
TTCGGGAAAATGGGGAGTTGGACTTGGGGCATATCCCTCACTGACATTTGCGTGATTTTAACGCCAGCTCCGGTTCATCTCATTTCCCGCACAACCCCTGTTTCACTCCTCAGGTCAGGATGTCTGAGCCTTGATCTCGGGACAAATGCCGACCTGCCGGTTACTGGTGGTTCCGTTCAGTCCCACGATAAGTTCGAGCTGCTCCACCAAGGTGCAGATGCGGAAGGAGGCGTCGGGACGGGAAAATCGATGGGGGAACACCGCGAGGCCGGTTTGACGGTTGAATCGCTCGCGGACGCGAAGCTTTTTGATTTCTGGCCAATCGAAATCGATCACATAGTAGCGGCCGCTGACAGGCGGTGCCGGTTGGGATGTTGGGTGGCGACGTTGGTTGTGGTATCGAGGTGGATGTCGTGCAGGACGATCAGCACGTCGTCGCGAGTCATGACGACATCTTGTTCAATGTAGTCGGCCCCCTGGGCATGCGCTAGGGTAGCGGCCTCCAGGGTATGTTCGGGGAGGTAACCAGAGGCACCGCGATGGGCGATGATGAAGGGAGGCGTTTGAGCGCTCGCGATGGTGAAGGTTACCACGAAAAAAAGTAACGGGAGTAAGCGGGAGACGATCATTTCTTTTGCGCGATGCGGCGCCGGGATTGAGAGATCGGTTTAGGGGGCGGAATGATCCCGAAGCGACCATCGTCGCGTGGGGAGAGAGAGACCAACGGCGAGGCATCAGTTTCGAACGAGTCGGTGGTTTCAGGCAGATACAGTCATTCGGACAGCACGGGGTGCGGTTAAAGGCTCAGACATCGACGATAAGCGAGGGCTGGTAGTCGCGTTCGGGAGGGACAAGCAGGCCGCGCCAGGACTCCTCTTTATCAACGAGGAAGAGTCCAAACTCTCCGCGGAAGGAGACCGCTTTGCCGCCGAATAGGGGTCGAACGATGAGCGGCGGGGGCTTCGGCTAGAGCCTCGATCAGCCAAAGGGGGCGAGGGCGGGGCCTGGCGTGGGGGCACTTGGCTCAGCGGGGGAGTCGGGCCTTGGCCAGCACCCAAATTGCGCCGGCGGCGAGCATTTCAGACATGAAAAGCAGGATCCGGAGTGGACGGGGAATCCCGAGGGGCAGGATCAATAGCAGCAGGGCCGTGAAAATGAGAAACCCCAGGATGAAGTTGAGGAGCAGACGTTGCCGGCGAGCGTCACCGGATTCGGGATGAGGAGGCATCGAAGATCGAGAGGGTTTAGGCGATGGGGAGGATGATCGTCATGGTGGTGCCGTCGGGGCCCGTGCGATCTAGAATAATATCCCCGTGATGACCGACCAGGATGCGTTTGGCGATGGAGAGCCCGAGGCCGGATCCGTCGGGTCGCCCAGAGAGAAAAGAATCGAAGATACGATCCTGCATCGATACCGGGATGCCGGCTCCAGTATCGGATATTTCGATTCGAAGGGTGGGCCCCGTGTCCTCGGGGTGGTTCTCGGCTAAACTTACGGTTATATTGCCTCCCTCGGGCATAGCCTGAGACGCATTAAGAAAGAGATTGAGCAGGACTTGTTGGAGTTGTCCTTTGTGCACATCGACGATCAGGGTGTGGTGGGGCGGACTAAAATGGAGCTGGATTTTGCCTTGGGTGAGTTTGAGGCGAATGAGCACCAAGGTGTCATTGATGATCTCGGCAACGTTCCAGCGGGAGTGGAGATTCGAGGGCGCTTTGGCGAAACTGAGCACGCGGGAAACGATGGCCTCGAGTTGATCGAGTTTTTCGGTAATGACCCGCGCATCAGTGCGGCGAGGATCGCCGTCGGGGTAGTCCAGATTCAACGTGCTAAAGAGTAGTTTGAGCACCGTGAGGGGATTTCGGATTTCGTGAGCAATTTCAGCGGCGAGGAGTCCGAGTGTGATGAGCTGTTCGTTTTTACGCAAGGTGGCTTCGCTTTGGAATACGCGGGCGTAAAGACGAGCGTTCTGCAGGGCGACGACCCCCAGACTGGCGAGCGCACCGAGGAGGCGTTTTTCGTCGTTGTTGAACCGACGGACATGATTGGTGAACACTACAATGACGCCGAGCACATCCTGTTCAATTTGCAGCGGACAGGCTAGGGCGGACCTCAAACTGGGATCTTGGGGAAGATCGATCACCCCGACATACTCGAGGGACTGCACATCGGCGTATTCAATGGTTTTGTGGGTATGGATGACAGAGGCGACGAGGCAACTATCGAGGGGAAGGGGCACATGCGGGACGCGCGAATCCGCCGGACCGTCGTAAGCAACAATGCGAGCGGTGCGGCTCTCGGGATCATGCAGATAGAGGGCGCAGGCGTGATTGCCGGTGATTTCGCGGGCATCGTGAGTGATGCTGTTAAAAAGATCTTGGGGCTCGAGTTTGGTGACAAGCGTTTGGCCGATGGAGATAAGGGAACCGAGTTGATTCGCTTTGCCGCGGAGGTTCTTCAGCTCCCAATGGCGTTCCATCACGGTAGTCGCTTCCGCCGTGAGGGCGATCATGAGGGCAAGGTCCGGGGCGGAGAATTGTTCAACCCGATCTCCGTCGATGTTGATCACGCCCATGACATGGCCGTTGGATCCGATCAGCGGGGTGACCATCTCCGTTTTAACGTGATCGCGGATGCGCACATAACGAGGGTCTCGGGTCACGTCGGTGACGAGCTGGGGGCGGCCGTGAAATGCGACCCAACCGGTTATGCCCTGGCCGAGACGCAGGGAGAGATTGTCGGAGGTATGGTCATCGATTTCCTGAGTGAGCTCGATTTCGAGTTTGCCGGTGTCGGGGTTCAAGAGCGACACGTCACCGGAAGTGGCGCCGAGAGTTTCAATGACGATGTTTAATATCGCCCGCAGAATATCGCGAGGCAGCTCCCGTCGACAGGCGAGAGTGCTGATTTGATAGAGGGCGGCAAGGGCACGGGGATCGGCAGGAAGCTTCACGGGGGAGAACGTTAGATTCTGCGCCGACCTTAGCCAGAAATTAGGGTGAGGGGAGGGATTTAGATCCCGGGATCGTGGGTTTCGGCTGGGTTCACGATCGCAACGAGGGCCTCGCGCAGTTGTTCCAAGCGGTTCGATTTGCTCACGGTCGCGTGACTGATGTCTTCAATATAAAAGGTATCGATGGCGACATGGCGCTCGGTGCCGATACGGGCAAAAGTGATGTCAAAGCGGTGCTCAAAAATGATCCGAGCGACGCGAAATAGGAGTCCAATTTGATCGGGGGCTTGAACTTCGACGATCGTGCGCTTCATGGCCAGCTCATGATAGATATCGACGCGAGGGGGGAAGGAGGCTTGGACGATTTCCGCTCGCCCGGTTTCGCGATTGAATCGTCGTTTGGATAACTCTTTTTTTGACCGCGCCAGAATATCGGGCATGAGGTCAGCATCATTGATGAGGGATTGTTCCAGCGCCGCGTTGAAGCGTGATTGGGCACTTTCGCTCTGCACGATACCGTGGCCCGGTTCGGTGACGTAGAACGTATCGATGGCAATGTGATCGCGGCGAGAAACTGCCTTGGAGGAGAGGATGGAGAGTCCGGCCAGATTGAAGGCGCCAGCAAGTTTGTAAAAAAGGCCGGCCCGGTCCCAGGTGACGACGTGAACCACGGTGAGCGATCGATCGATATCGTCGCGCCACTCGATGACGGGGCGCAAGGCCCCGACCGAGCTGGTCGAAACGATGGTCTGCAGCAAGTGATTGACCATGATGAGATGCAGTTCGATCTCGGGTTGGTCGGTGTGGAGAAAGTAGCGGTCGGGGAGCAGGCTGAAGTGAGCGGTGATTTCTTCTTCGCTGATTCCAGGGAGGCGGCGAGCGATGAGACTATTTTGGACCATGATGAGACGTTCTTGGTGTCGTTTCTTCAGGTCGTCGCCATGCTCGAGCTGCTCAAGCGTCTGGGCGTAAAGTTCGGTGTGGAGCGTATCTTTGTAGCTATTCCAAAGATCTGCGGAAGTGCCGGCAGCGTCGCAGTAGGTGTGGACGTAGAGGAAGCGCAATAAATCGGGCTCAGAGACTTCCTGGGCAAAAGCGGCGGCAGTAGCGGAATCATCAAGGTCATGGACCTGCCAGAACCGTGCCATTAAGAGATGATGACGGATAATAAAAGCCACGATTTCGCATTTAGGCTCATCAATCTTGAGGCGGCGGAGTAAGGGCAGGGCGATTTCGACGCCCGCCTCGGCGTGTCCGCGGATTCCTCTGGCTTTGCCAATATCGTGTAGGAGCAGGGTGAGATAGAGAAGGTTCGGATCGCCGGTGGCCCGGACGGCGGCGCGATACTTGAGCCGGTGAGGATCGTCTTTGGTGTAGATCAGGTCGAGTTCCTTGATCGTATTGAGGGTGTGGATATCGGCGGTGTAGCGGTGATAGAACTCGTGTTGCACCAAGCAGGTGAGGCCGTCGAAATCGGGGATAAATTTACCTAATACCCCGAGTTCGTGCATGAGACTGAGGGCGGTGTGGACAGAGCCCGGCTCGCTGAGAATCGCCTTAAACGAGACGTTGGTGGATTCGAGGGCGTTGATCTCGGGGGTCAGGAGAACGGCTTCCGCCCGGATCAAGCTCTGGAGATCAAAATGGATCTTGGCCCCTTGCCGTTGGGCGTGGCGAAAAACGCGAATGAGGCGGGCCGGGTCATCGCGAAAGACACTGGCGGAGTCGGCGGACAGTTCGTTGCCGCGAAGCCGGAAACCGTCGATGCGTTTCACGCGCTCGTAGCGGCGAGCGCGGATAACGTCGCGGAAGGAGATTTTTGTGTTCGGGCCGGCTTCCAAGTTAAGCGCGAGCCGGTTTTCCACGAGCTTGGAGGAGCGGTAGATGGTCTGCGCCGCGCGGTAGTAATCGCGCATGAATACTTCGACGCGTCGGAGGATGTCCTCCTGGGCATAGCCGAGTCCGAGGGCGATCCGGGGTTGGGCCTCGAGGTCCAGCAGATCGGTCGGGCGTTTACTCTGGAAGTGAAGTTCGGCGCGAACGCGGAGGAGGAATTGGTAACTCGTTTGAAACTCGGAGAGTTCACTCGCCCGCAGGAACCGTTGTTTGACCAGTTCTTGTTCGTCGAAGACGTCGAGTTTTACTCGCGCCATCCAAATCGTGTTTTGGAAATCCCTCAGCCCTCCCACGCCGTTCTTAATATCGGGTTCCTGCAGGAAAACGGAATTACCGTATTTGGCGCGGCGTTCGGCTTGGTCTTTAAGACGATCAGCAATGTAGCCGCCGGGGTCTTCGCGGGTGTAGTAGTTGCGGTAGGATTGAGAGAATGTGTCGAAGAGGGTTTTGGATCCAGCGACGCGCCTTGTTTCGAGCATGGCGGTTTTTGACTGAATCTCGGCGCGAGCCTCGCGGAACACTTCGTCAACGGTGCGGGTGGAGTGCCCGACTTTTAAACCGCAATCCCACAACGGGTAGAGGATCTCGTTGGTGAGGTGCTCTTGGAGAGGTTTGATGAGCGAGGCGCGGGCTTTGGCTGGAAAAAGAAACATCAAATCGATGTCACTGTGGGGGCTAAGCTCCGCTCGGCCGTAGCCGCCCAACGCGATCAGAGTCACGGACGAGGGGAGTTTGCCGTGGGATTTCTCCCAACTCGTGATCGCGAAATTGTAGAGTTCAATTAGCATCTCATCCATCGCCTGAGCGAGGAGAGAGGCCGTTTCGGTGCCGGGAGCGCCTGCTTGATGGAGGGTTTTGATTCGCGCAGACGCCTGCTTTAAGTGGGCCTTACACGCAGCGGTGCGATCAGCGATCGAGATTTCTCCCGTAAAGCGGATGGGATCGGGCGTGGGATCTGGTTTACGGTCAGGCATGGGGCGCGAGTTGCCCTAAAGTGAAGGAAAAGGCTGAGGGGCGGAAAGCGATAAATGTAGAATTAGGAACGGGGGGCGGTCAGAGGCTGATTTCTCGGCGCTTGCCAGAGGGTGAGCCGGACGGTTGCCTCAGCCGATTATTTTTGCCCATGACCGAGATCAATAAGAGCTACGAAGCCCGTGACGTTGAAGCCAAGTGGTATGCTGCTTGGCAGCAGGCCGGTTGTTTTACCGGTAAAGTCGCCGCCGGACAGGAGACCTACTCCATCGTCATTCCGCCGCCCAATGTGACGGGGATCTTGCATATGGGGCACGTGCTCAACAACACATTGCAGGATGCGCTGATTCGTCGCGCGCGATTGGAGGGCAAGGCGGCTTGTTGGATTCCGGGCACGGATCACGCGGGCATTGCGACGCAGACGATGGTGGAAAAGCACCTCAAGAAGACGGAAGGCAAGACCCGTCACGATCTCGGCCGCGAAGCGTTTCTCGAGCGGGTGTGGGCATGGCGCGACGAAAAGGGGGATAAAATTTTGCAGCAACTGCGGGAGCTGGGTTGTTCGTGTGACTGGGAGCGCACCCACTTCACGATGGACGAAGGTTACAGCAAATCGGTTCGCACGGCGTTTGTGAGTCTCTTTGCCAAGGGACACATTTATCGCGGCAAGCGGATGGTCAACTGGTGCCCGGTTTCGAAGACGGCGCTCTCTGATGAAGAGGTCGAGATGCGACCGACGAAGGGATTCATGTGGCGCCTGCGTTACGAGTTGGTGGAGCCGGTCGGTGAGCGCACCCATATCGAGTTGGAAACGACGCGCCCCGAGACGATCGCGGCTGACGTGGCCGTCGCGGTTCACCCGAAGGACGAACGCTTCAAGGATTTGGTGGGCAAAAAAGTGTGGCGCCCGTTGGGCGAAAAAGTGGCCATCCCCATTATTACCGACGAAGCCGTCGAAATGGATTTCGGCGGCGGGGCCCTCAAAGTTACTCCGGCCCACGACAAGGTCGATTTCGAGATTGGCCAACGCCACGGATTAGAGGTGATTGAGTCGATCGATCCCGATGGCACTTTGAATGAATTCGCCGGACCTGAATTGGCCGGCATGGAGCGATTCGCGGGTCGTAAAAGGGCCGCAGAGTTGCTGGAGGAGCGGGGGAATCTGGTCGAAGCCAAACCCTATGAAAATAATGTGGGTTATTCGCAACGGGCGGGGGTGCCGATCGAGCCGCGGCCGATGCAACAGTGGTGGTTGCGCTACCCGCGGGTCGAAGAGGCTAAGCAAGTAGTGAAGGATGGACTGGTACAGATGCATCCGGCGCGCTGGTCCAAAGTCTATCTCAACTGGCTCGATAATATTCAGGATTGGTGTATTAGTCGCCAGCTTTGGTGGGGACATCGTATTCCGGTCTGGTATGCGAAGGGAGTCGACCGCGAAAACCTCACGGAAGCCGACTTGGGCGATCCCACCAAAATACATGTTTCTTTAGACGGGCCATCCGATCCGGAAAACTGGACGCAGGAAGAGGATGTTTTGGACACCTGGGCTTCATCGTGGCTTTGGCCGATGGGCACGCTCGGATGGCCGGATGAAGGCGAGCAAGCGAAGTCTAATTTTGAGGTGTTCTATCCTACGACGACGTTAGCGACCGGAGCAGATATTATCTTTTTCTGGGTTGCGCGGATGATTATGGCGGGTCTCGAATTTGCCAAACCGGGAGCCCCGGTAGCAGAGCGAATTCCGTTCAAGCACGTTTATTTCAACGGCATCGTGCGGGACAAAAAAGGGCGGAAAATGTCGAAGACACTCGGCAATTCTCCTGATCCATTGGATCTCATCAAAGCTTACGGGGCCGACGGCGTGCGGTTTGGATTGCTGCAGATGGCCCCGCTGGGCCTCGACGTGAAGTTCGATGAGTCGCGCATCGAGAGCGGTAAGAACTTCTGTAACAAACTGTGGAACGCCTGCCGCTTTCGCATGATGAGCGGTGAGATGAGCGACAACTGTTCGCTCGATACGATCTTGGCGCGGCTCGATCCGGCGCAGTTTGACGAGGATGACCATGCGATTTTGGCGGCGATGCTCGACGCGATGCGGACGCTGGAGAAGAGTTTTGCGGAGTTCGAATTCGCGGCCGCCACGCAGAAACTGTATGCGTTTTTCTGGAACGATTTTTGCGATTGGTATGTGGAAGTGGCCAAGACGCGGGTGCAGGACCCGGCCGCCAAAAATCATGCCCTCGCGGTGCAGGATTTGGTGATCCGTCAGTTCCTCCTGCTGTTGGAGCCATTTGCCCCGTTCATTTGTGAGGAGTTGTGGCGGGTCATGGGCTATGGAGGGGAAGGGCAGTTCCTCCAGGACAACCGGCTCGAGACGGCTGACGAGTTGACGAAAGCGATCGCAGAGCGTGGCCAAGCCATTGATGCGACCGCTTCGGCAACCGTGGAACGACTCAAACAATTTGCGTCCCAAGCACGTCAACTCAAGGCGGACCAAACGGTCGCGCAAAAACGCGATGTGACGTTCCACGTGCAGGCGGGTGATGTCGAATGGTCAACGCTCGAGTCACATGTTGCGAAGTTGGTGCGTCTGATCGGAGCCGAGTCGATCACTCGCGCGACTGACGAATTATCGCTGCCGGCCATTGTATCGCCGTTTGGCACGCTGTATCTGGATACGGGGATCAAAATCGATGCTGAAGCCGAGCGGGTTCGTCTCAGCAAAGAACTCGCTCAGGTCCAGAAGCACATCGCCGGAACCAAAGGCCGACTTTCCAACGAAGCTTTTGTTTCCAAAGCCCCTCCGGCAGTCATCGTGGGAGCCAAGAAGCAGTTGGCTGATCAGGAAGCCAAGGCGGAGGAAATCCAACGGCTGCTGGCGGCGTTGGAGATATAACAAGAGTTCGGTCAGCCTGAAGGACGCAGACATTAACGCAAAGACGCCGGGGCGCAAAGCGCGCAAGGAAAACGGTGAAGTGGCACACCTTGCGTCCTCCCGCGTCGTGGGGTCTTGACGTTGAATAACACGACTTCTTTGCCGCCGTTGTTTTTTATGGTCCTAAGCTCAGCTCGTCTGATCTAGCTTGAGAAGTTCCTCCTCATCCCGATCAAGGGGTGAGGGGCGGAAGCCGGTGGAAGGAAGCAAGGAGATTTACGGATCAAAAGATCTGTAAAGGTCTTTTAATCAATTAAGTATAGTTAGTAGGTGAATAAACCTATAATAGTAGCTTTACTAGAAGCCGGAAGTGAGCAGTTTGAGGAGTAATGAGTGTCATTTCGCCCGCCAAAGTCGTTTCACTTCAACCTGACCTCGAGCAGATGAGTGCGGTGGAGCGCGTGCAATGGACGCTGGAACGTTTCGGTGATCGGCTGATTTTAACGACTAGTTTTGGCATCCAGTCCGCGGTGATGTTACATTTGGTCACGCGTGTGGTGCCTCAGATTCCGGTCGTTTTCATCGATACGGGGTATTTGTTCCCCGAGACCTATCGATTTGCAGATCAATTGACCGAGCGCCTGAAGTTGAACCTCAAGGTCTATCAACCCCGCGTTTCAGCGGCCCGGCAGGAGGCGCTGTTTGGCAAACGCTGGGAGCAGGGGGACGAGACGCTGGATCGCTACAATTTGCTGAATAAAGTCGAGCCGATGGATCGCGCGGTGCGCGAACTCGGCGCCGATGGATGGCTGGCTGGGTTACGGCGTTCGCAAAGCAGTTCCCGCGAACAGCGGCCGGTTCTCCAAGCTCAGAACAAGGTGACGAAGATCCACCCCATCATCGATTGGGATAATCGTCAGGTGCACCACTATCTCACGGAGAACGGACTGCCTTACCACCCCTTGTGGGATCAAGGTTATGTTTCAGTCGGTGATTGGCACAGCTCCGCGCCGTTGGCGGCCGGGATGTCGGAAGAAGAAACGCGTTTTGGCGGGCAGAAACGGGAATGTGGTTTGCACGAAATCAGCGGTCAGGCGGATTTTCAGATTTAGCGTCTTCCGGGGGTGAACTCGCCGTGATTTTTCGGGCGGTCAGAACGAGGGCAATGATGGGGCCGATCAGGCTCGAACATAAGCCTAGGGTTTGAGCGCCGATCCAGGCCAAGGCCAAGGGACTATGGACCGTTTTTATGAGTAGGCCGATAAGAGGAAACGCCACGACACCGAACAGCGTACCGAACGTAATGAATCGAAACGTAATGAGGATGAAATAGCGCGACCAGCGGGGGATCTTCATCTTCGGACGCGGTATTTGAGTAGAACCGAATCACTGGCTGCGAGGCGCTGATGGTCGATGAGAGTGAGGGATATGTCTTGCGGAAGCTTTACCACCGGGGTGCCGATGCCGAAGAGCTTGGGTTCGATCGTGGCCCAGATCTCGTCGACGAGACCGGCTTGGAGAAAGTCGTCGTGGACGCGAGTGCCACCGAGGATGGCGCAGTTGTGCCGGCCCGAGTTCTTGAGGGTGGTAGCGATATTTGCCGCGGATTCCGCGCTGAATTCGAGAATCTCAGGTTGAGCGTCGGAGGCAAAGCGATCGGGCGAGCTGGTGAGGACGACGCGGAATCGAGAAGGATCGAGATCACTCAACAAGTGGGTGCGGATCGTTTCGTAGGTGACCCGGCCCATCACATTCGCGTCAAATTGGGGGAGACTCCTCCGGAACCAAGCCTTGTCGGCGGCGGAAGTCCACGCGGTGCCCGGAAGATCATGTTTGGTGATAAACCCGTCGAGAGACTGAGCCGCGATTAGCACAATACGCATGCGAGTAACTTGGAACGGAAGCCTATCCTAGCAAGCATGAGAGTAGAGAAGCGGGGGAGTAGTCGGTTGAGAGCTTGCACCGAGGCATTGCCCCGCCCTATCTGTCGCTCCAATGAAGAAGGCGCTCATCACAGGTATTACAGGTCAGGATGGTTCGTATTTAGCCGAACTGCTGCTCGAAAAAGGTTACGAAGTTCATGGCGTGATTCGCCGGTCCTCGTCCTTCAATACGAGTCGCATCGACCACATTTACAAGGATCCGCATTTCGATGGATCGCGTTTGTTTCTGCACTACGGTGATCTCGCCGACTCGGTGCAGATGGTGAAGTTGCTCTACAGTTTGCAACCTGACGAAATCTACAACCTCGGGGCGCAGTCGCATGTGCGGGTTTCGTTTGATATTCCCGAATATACGGGAGATGTCGTCGGGGTAGGCGCGGTGCGCATCCTCGAGGCGATCCGCGAAGCGGGATTGGTTAAAAAATGCCGCTACTACCAAGCTTCTTCATCTGAAATGTTTGGGAAAGTGCAGGAGGTGCCGCAGACCGAAAACACGCCTTTCTGGCCACGTTCCCCCTATGGTTGCGCTAAAATGTATGCCTATTGGCTGACGGTAAATTACCGCGAGAGTTATAATCTGCACGCATCGAACGGTATTCTGTTTAATCATGAATCACCTCGCCGGGGCGAAACCTTCGTGACGCGGAAGATCACGCGAGCAGCGACGCGGATCAAACTGGGCCTGCAGGACAAGCTATTCATGGGCAATTTGGATGCGCAACGCGATTGGGGTTTTGCCAAGGAATACGTCGAAATGATGTGGATGATGCTGCAGCAGGATAAGCCCGACGATTACGTGGTCGCCACGAATGAAACCCATTCGGTGAAGGAGTTCATCCAAGAGTGTTTCGGACTGCTGGATTTGGAGTGGGAGAAATACGTCGAATACGACCAACGCTACGAACGCCCGGCAGAGGTGGAGTTGTTAATCGGCGACCCAGCCAAAGCGAAAAAGCAACTAGGCTGGGAGCCCAAGGTTCGCTTTAAAGAACTCGTCAAAATCATGACGGAATCCGATTTGGCCCTGGCGAAGCGCGAGGCCCAAATCGCTCAACTTCCGGAGCCTTCATGAACGCCGTTTGCGTAAGCGTGGCTTTGAAATCTAGATAATTTATATCGATGAAACTTTATATCGCAGGACATCGGGGCATGGTTGGCGGCGCGTTGGTGCGACGTTTCCAAGCGGAGCCCCACACGGAATTAGTTTTAAAGACGCGGGCGGAGCTCGATCTCACCAGCCAGGCGGCAGTCGAGGCGTTTTATGCGGAGGAGAAACCAGATGTAGCGATCATTGCGGCCGCAAAAGTGGGCGGTATCCACGCGAATAATACGTACCCGGCCGAGTTCGCGTATGAGAATCTCATCATGGCGACGAATGCGATTCATGGGGCTTATCAAGCGGGAGTGGGGCGGCTGTTGTTCTTAGGGAGTTCTTGTATTTATCCCAAGATGGCCCCCCAGCCGCTCGCGGAGGAAAGTTTGCTCACGGGGCCTTTGGAAGGGACCAATGAAGCCTACGCGATTGCCAAAATCGCAGGGTTGAAACTGGCCGAATATTACCGGCGGCAATACGGAGTTTGTTTTCATTCAGGTATGCCGACGAACCTTTATGGTCCGGGGGATAATTACCATGCGCAGAATTCGCATGTGTTGCCGGGATTGATTCGACGATTCCATGAGGCTAAACTCGCGGGGCAGGGGGCGGTGACGGCTTGGGGCACCGGCTCACCGATGCGGGAGTTTTTGCACGTGGATGATTTAGCTGATGCTTGTGCGTTCTTAGTCGGGCTCGAGAATCCACCCGACCTCATCAACATCGGAACCGGATCGGATGTCACGATCAAGGCGCTGACGGAGTTGGTCGCTGAGGTGATCGGCTACGAAGGGACGATTGAATGGGACCGTTCCAAGCCGGATGGCACGCCCCGAAAGTTGATGGATGTTTCGAGGCTTTCAAAATTAGGATGGTCGGCCTCGATAGCGTTGCGCGAAGGAGTAGCGAGGACCTACCAGAGTTTCTTGGCTGAAACAGCGGACGGCAGACTGCGGGGGGAGTGACTTATCGGGGAATGGTTTGGACAGAAGTGGTGGAATTCCTCAAGTTGGAAAATTACCCTTTAATCTCAAAAATCATCCTATGAATTCTTCATTTGTTCCCGGAGCTGATAAAAAGATCGCGGCCGGAATCTGTGGTATTTTGCTCGGCGCACTCGGGGTGCATAAATTCATCCTCGGTTACACCAAAGAGGGTGTAATCATGTTGTTGGTATCGGTATTGACCATGGGCATGTTGGCCTGGGTAGTCGGACTAATCGGCCTCATCGAAGGCATTCTTTATCTGACCAAACCGGACGAAGAATTCGCGGCAACTTACGTCTTCGGGCGCAAAGGTTGGTTCTAGTTCTCCCGCTTTCTTATCTTAACTTCTCTTCATCATGCCTGCCCCAGTCGAATTTAATCACACCGTTTTAAGGGACGGCCATCAATCCCTAGCGGCAACGCGGATGAAGACGGCACAGATGCTTCCGGCGGCTCCAATTTTGGACGGGATGGGGTTTCACGGGATCGAAACGTGGGGGGGGGGGCGACGATCGATTCGTGCCTCCGTTTCCTGCAAGAGAATCCCTTCGATCGGTTACGGGCATTGAAGAAAATCGCACCGAAGACGCTGTGGATCATGCTGCTCCGGGGCAAAATATCGTGCAATACACGAGTTTTCCGGACGATGTGGTGGAGGCATTTGTGCGGGCCGATGCGGAAGCTGGGCGGGATGTTTCTCGAGTTTTTGATGCGCTTAATGATACCCGTAATTTGAAGACAGCGATTCAGACGGTGCTCGATTGCGGCAAACACGCCCGCGGCGAGATTTGTTACACCACGAGTCCCGTGCACCCGATCGATGCCTTTATCAAGATGGAGGGGGGGAGCTCAGGGACATGGGATGCCACTCGATTGGGATTAAGGATATGGCCGGAATCATGAAGCCGGGGGTGGTTTACGATCTGGTTTCTCAGCTTAAAGAGAAAGTGGGTCTGCCGATCATTCTCCACACGCACGATACGGCGGGCCTAGGCGCAGCAGCTTACATGGCCGGGGTTGAAGCGGGCGTTGATGTGGTCGAGACCTCAATTTCGCCGTTTGCCAACGGCACTTCGCAGCCCGACACGATTCGAATGCTCGCTTTACCTCGAGGGGCATCCGCGGTGCCCGAGTTAAGACGTGGCAAAGCTGAGGGAGCTGGGCGAGTATTTCAAAGGCGTTTACGCGGAATTGAGCGAATTTACCTCGCCGGCCAACGCGGGAGTTGATGCAGACACACTGGCCTACCAGGAGCCTGGAGGAATGCTTTCGGATTTCCGCAATTAGCTCAAGGAGCAGGGAATGTCGGATCAATTTGAGGATGTGGTCGCCGAGATTCCGCACGTGCGGCAGGCGCTCGGTTACATCCCGTTGGCCACGCCGACTTCCCAGATTGTCGGTTCCCAATCGATGCTCAAGGTGAAGTTTGGGCGGTGGCAGAACGTGTCGCAATCGGCGATCGATATTGCGTTGGGCAAATACGGAAAAACACCGCGGCCGGTTGACGCGGATTTATTGAAGTTGGCGATCAAACGATCCGGCCAGAAACCAACCCAGGGGCGTCCGGCGGATGAGTTGGAGCCTCGGGGATGCCGAAACTGAGTTCTGAGCTCAAAGCGGCAGGGTTGCTCATCACGGATGAGGCCTGCGCGCGGCACGCGATGTTCCCGCAGGAATTTGCGGCATTGTATAAGACCGCTCCGGCGAGGGTAGCGCGGGTGAGTCAACCGGTAGCGGTGGCGCAAGTGACTTCCGCTCGCGGGCCAACGGCCATAACCGGGTCTCCTCGTTCGGTGCACCTGCGGCTAACGATCGAGGGCAAGACCCACGACGTGCAAGTCGAAGAAGTTACCTAGTTCTACTTAGTTTGCCAGTCGGATCCCAGCCAAAATGTGGTTGGCCTCGCGCTTGGCGCTCCAATTACGCGGGAACGTGTTTTATCGCTTGCGCCGATGCGGCGTCTTTGCGGCGATGACCGCTCAGTAATTTTATCACCATGATCGATCCAGAAACAAACGACCACATCGAGCTTATCAAAAAGCGCGCCGGGCAGTTATGGAGGTTCCTTTGACGGGGAACAAAAACTTCGTGAAATAGAGGCCCTTGACGCTCAAATGGGAGCGCAGGGTTTTTGGGATAATAATGATCGTGCGCAAAAGCACATTGGAAAGGTCAATGTGCTGAAGAAATCGGTTTTGCCGGTCGTTAAATTCCGGAAGAAACTTGGTGATATCGATGTCATGCAGGAGCTGATCGAGATGGGGGCACCCGACGAAAAAGAGGAATACACGACTGAACTTGAATCGACGGTTAGGGCTCTGCTGACCGAAATCGATGCCATCGAGATTGCGGCCTTTTTAACCGGGCGCTTTGACCACAATAACGCGATTTTCTCCATCCAGTCGGGAGCGGGAGGCACGGAATCCAACGATTGGGCGGATATGCTGTTTCGCATGTATACCCGGTGGGCGGAGCGTCAGGGCTTTTCGATTGAAGTCTTGGACGTGCAGTCGGGTGAACAAGCCGGAATTTCCAAGGCGACGTTGCTCATCAAGGGTGAAAATGCCTACGGCTACGCCAATGCGGAACGGGGCGTGCACCGATTGGTGCGGATTAGCCCGTTTGATTCGAATCAACGACGGCATACGTCGTTTTGCGCGGTGGATGTCGTCGCTGAAATTGATGAGGATGTGAAAGTTGATATCCATGAGGACGATATTCGGGTCGATGTTTACCGCTCTTCCGGCAAGGGAGGGCAGGGCGTTAATACCACCGATTCCGCGGTGCGAATCACCCACCTGCCAACGGGCATTGTGGTGACGTGTCAGAACGAGCGTTCGCAGATTAAGAATAAGGCGAGTGCGATGAGCGTTTTAAAGGCGCGGGTCTACGAACGGAAGCTCGATGAGCAGCGTTCCGAGTTGGAGCGGTTTTACGGTGAGAAGGGTGAGATCGGGTGGGGCGCACAGATTCGGTCCTATGTTTTGCAGCCCTACCAGATGGTGAAAGACCTTCGGACGGGGGTTTCGACCACCGATACGCAAGGGGTGTTGGACGGCGACCTAGATTCCTTCGTGAACGGGTGGCTCCGCGCGGGAAGTCCCCGCCAACGTAACAAAGATATTCAGGTCGACGATTAAGTCTGCTCAGCGGCCTAATGCAGACAAATTGCCAATTCGATTCGCGAAATTCGAATGGTTACCGTGTCTTGGTCCCTTGCTCCCATGGCTGATCTGACTCGTGAATATTTAACCAGCGCATTTGCGTCGACGTCGCTATTTGAGGCGAAGACGTGGCAATTATCGCCGGAGGCTTGGCCGCTTACCCGGGCAGAGGTGACGGAACTGGAGGAAATTGGCACGGCGTGTGGGCAATTTCATCTGGCATTGGAAAACCTCTATTTACGATCCGCGGCCGGAAAGAATTTGCTGCGCAACAAGCCGCTGGTGACACCTTGGGTCGTCGATTACTTGGATCGCGGGAAACCTCAGTATTTGATCGAACATGCTCGTCACGCGCGGCAGAAGGGAATCATGCCGACCGTTCTGCGACCGGATTTGTTGGTGACCGACGACGGGTTCGCGATGAGTGAACTGGACTCGGTGCCCGGGGGGATCGGACTGACGGCGTTTCTGAATCGTCTTTATGAGGGCGAAGGAAACGTGTTGGGAGCGGGGGACCAGATGGTTGAGGCGTTTTATCAGTCACTCGCGAATCTGCGACCGGAATCACGGAATCCGCTGATTGCCTTGGTGGTCAGCGAAGAGGCGGCCACCTATCGCCCGGAGATGCGGTGGTTGGCGGAGGAATTGCAGCAAAAGGGGCGTCGGGTGTTTTGTATTAAGCCGGATGAAATTTTCCCGCTGAGCTCGTCGCTTTGTTTCGATCTGGAAGGGAATCCCGAAAAAATCGAAATCGTCTATCGATTTTTTGAATTGTTCGACCTCGAGAACATCCCCTCGGCGAAATATATTTTTGAAGCATGGGAAGCGGGAGAAGTGATAATCACCCCTCCGATGAGACCTTTTCAGGAGGAAAAACTGAGCTTGGCGCTGTTTCATCATCACCTCTTGGCCGATTATTGGCAGGAGGCACTGCCGGGGAAAGTGTTGAAACGGCTGCAAAAGTTGATCCCAAAGTCTTGGGTAATTGACCCGGTGCCGCTACCACCGGGGTCGGTCCTCGATGGTCCGTTGGTGGGGGGGCGTGGTTTGGCCGATTGGCGTGCGCTGGGCGAGGCCTCAAAGAAGGAGCGCGAATTGATTTTGAAAATCTCAGGTTTTCACGAATCTGCGTGGGGGGCGCGGAGTGTCGTCTATGGCGCTGATTGTTCGAAGGAAGAGTGGCAAGCGGGCTTGGCTATCGCCTTGAAGGACGCTCCGGAGAATTTCCACCTGTTGCAGGAATATCGGAAGCCGAAGCGGTTAAAGCATCCGCTCTACCCGGCAGTCCGAGGCGAACCGGGGAGTGATGATCCGGCGAGTCCGGCCATCAAGCAGGGACGATTGCGACTTTGTCCCTACTACTTTGTGCGGGACGGCGAGGTGAGTTTGGCGGGTGCTTTAGCCACTTTTTGCCCGCCTGACAAAAAGATCATCCATGGGATGCAAGATGCGGCGTTATTACCCTGCCGGATCATCGATTAAGTCTCTTGCAACGGCGCCTTGCCCCCTGACGCAAATTCTCCACAAGGAAGACTGTGTTTTTGCCGGACAGAATCAAAGCCAACTCAAGCAATCAGCCACGTTTACGAAAGTGGACGGGTTTGGCGGCGGCGTTTGGCGTGCTGGCGTTTGCGGATCCGGTGCTGGCGCAGGTCGATATTGATCGAATAAGGACTCAAGCCGAGGGAGGGGATTCGAAGGCTTTGAATACATTGGCCAACGCCCTCGTCAGTGGCGACGGCGTTGAAGTTGATACTGATGCCGCGATCCGCGCCTATCAGCAGGCGGCCGATCGCGGATTTGCTCCGGCGGCGTTCAATCTCGGCTTGATTTATGAGATCGGTCGCGGGGTGAGAACCGATATCACGCGGGCGTTTCAATATTATCTGCGGGCGGCGGAGTTGGGGTTCCCCGCGGCTCAGTTCAATGTTGGCAACATGTATGCGCGGGGGCTGGGGGTGGAAGTCGATCAGTTTGAGGCGGTGCTTTGGTTCCGGCAGGCGGCTGATGCCGGGATTCCGGATGCTCAGTTCAACATGGCGATGGCCTACGAAACAGGGGTGGGCGTATCGATCGATCCACAGCAGGCGGTGTTTTGGTATAATGCCGCCTTGGACAAGGGTTACGTTCGGGCGGCTTACAACTTGGCGCTGTTGTACGAAGAAGCCAGAGGGGTAGAAAAAAATGACGAAGAAGCCGCGCGACTCTATCGGATTGCCGCGGAGCAGAATTTTGCCGCCGCCCAAAATAACTTGGGCATCATGTATGCCGAAGGGAGAGGCGGATTGCCGCAGAGTTTGGTCGAGGCGTATCCGTGGTTTCAGTTAGCGGTCGAAAATGGCGATGATCCGAAGGCGCGTGATATCGTAAAATCCCGGTTGGATCGTATCCAACAGGCGGATGCGGATGTCAAGCTGTCCGCGTTACGAAATCGATTGGGGCTGCTGGGGCAGACTAGCCCAGGGAGAACTTCAGCGACATCGAGAAACAATGCGGCGGTTACTTCTCCGCAAAATCCTGCGTCGACCGAAGGTTCGGCGAAAATGGTTCAAGTTGACGCCGAAATCGCAAGATTGCGCCAAGAAAATGCCGGTCTAGTTGCGGCGAACCAGTCCTTGGTCCAGGAGAAAGCAGACCTCACGAATTTGACCTCAGACGTTCCGGTGCTGACTGGTGCCGAGGCGGCGAACCTGGCGCATATCAAGAGTGTGATTGATACCTTGTCTGACTTGACGGTTCCGGGGGACCAGAATCAGCGAACGGTGCGTCAATCGGTCGTTTTGCTGGAACGGTTGGCGGATGATAATCGTCAGCTCAATGTTGAGGTGAGACGAGCGACACTCGAGATCAGTGCCGTTGGTCGACGATTACGGTTGATGGAACAGGGGCGCGGGGCCGCGGGAGCGGGAAGTGAATCCGCGGGATTGCTGGCCGCGCAATCTGCTCTGCAGCTCGCGCAGGCTCGGGTTTCGAAATTAGAGGGTGAATTAATCCAGTCTCAGGGGCTGATTGTGGGATTGCAAAATGCGCTGGGCGCTCAGCAACGAGAAGCTGGCGACGCCGCAACTCTCGCATTAGAAATTGAAAAGCGAAATGCAGCAATCGGTCAGTTACTGGCATCGCAGAAACGGGTGGCGGTCGAAATGTCATCGTCGATCGTTGAATTGGCTCAACTCAGAGCGCAGGTGGCGGGACTTCGCACAGAGTTAAGCCGCGCCCAACAAAGTATCGCGGCATCTCCGGATTCTGAGGTGATGGAATCGCTCAATGCCCAGCTAAAAAATAGAGATGATGAATTAACGTGGTTGAAAGGCAGGCTAGCAGATGCCGACACGTGGTCATCGGAGCTCACTAAAGCAAATGGTGAGGTTCTGGATCTGCAGGGATTACTGGAAATAGCGAACACTGCACGGGCTCAACTTGAAACGAATTTGCAGCGGACGATGGCCGAAGCGGGAGCGTTGCAACAACGACTGGCCAACGCCGAAATGGCCGCTTCAGCGCGTCAAATCGAGATCAGCTCACTTCGTGAACAACTCTCGACGATGGAGGTGCGAGTGGCGGTCGATGAGCCGGCAGCAGAGGCACTGCGATCGAAAGTCGCGAGCTTGGAGTCGGCTGCGCTTAAGTCGAACGAGGAAATCACCTCGCTCCGAAAGTCTTTAGAGGATACTGAATTTGCAATTGAGCGTCGCGACGGTGAATTGGCGAATCTGTCGAATCGAGTGTCCACCTCGCAGAGGGAGGCGAATCAAGCCAGCGAGGCTGCGGCGACGGCCGCGGAAGTTCTGGAGGCAACGCAAACCCAGGTTTCCCGGCTTGAAACAGCTGTGGCTCAAGCGACTGATCGACTGGAGCTCGCGGAAAGCGGTGGTGCGGAGCTCGCGGCAAATCTCGTCGAAATCGAAACACTGCAAGCGGCACTGCAAGCGACGAACGAACGCCGGGCACAATTTGAAACCCAAGTTGCCGGTTTGGAGGCGGTGGTTTTGCGGAAAGACAGCGCGATCGCCGGGATGCAACGTGAGCTGAAGTCGGCGCAATCAAATGCGGCGGCAGACATTTATGCTGAAACGATCACGACTGCGCGTGCCCGGATCGCGGAGCTTGAACAGAATTTGGCCGGATCGAATGAGCAGGTGGGCGAACTACGTCAGGCGGTGGATGCGCTGGAATCTCGGGTAGTGGCAGGGGCGGCGGTGGCGGGGAGCTTGGCGAAGGCCGAAGCGGAAGTGGCGACCCTGGGCTCATCGCTGGTCCAAGCCCGGGCGCAAATCGAGACTATGTCGAAGCGGATTTCGGCGTCGGAATCGGCGACCTCCGCTCTGGTCGAAGAAAAAGCCACGCTGGTCGCGACGATTGAATCGCTGGAATCAGATTTGTTAGAGAGCGGAAGTCAGTTGGCCGAGTCTGCCCAAATTAGCACGAGTCTCGAAATCGTCCGGATTGAGGTGCAATCGCTTGAAGCCCAACTTGGCGATACCAACTCGATCACGACCGCCCTCCGTGAACAAATCACCCAGGCATCCTTAGCCAACGAAGGCCTAGAATACGCGAATGGGACGCTGAAGGAGGATCTGGCGCAACTTCGGATGGAATGGGAGGCCGTTTCGACGCGTGCCTCCACCGCAGATAAGACGAGTCGAGATCTGTCTCGCGCGACAGCGCGGATCGCAGAGTTAGGAAACTCAGCCATGAGTATGACGGCGGAGATGGCGGCCTTAAATAAGCGACTCGGCGAGGCTGATACGCGCTTAAATGCGAGAGAAACAGAGCTGGCTTCGAGTTTCGAATCAACCCAGCTAATCCAGAGCGAACTGGGCGAAGCCAATCGGCGCCTCGTCGAGCGTGAACAAATCGCGGAGGGGGTGGCGCAGGAAAACAGCACCATGCGAGAACACCTGCAGTCTGTGGCGGTGGAGTTAGCGCAAACGGCGGAAAAACTTACCGCGTCTCGGACCGAGTTGATCAGTTTATCGAAGCAAGTTGAATCGCTAGAAGAGTCCGAAGCGCAACTGCAGCGGACCCAGCAGGAAGTCATTAAGTTGGAATTGCAAATTGTTGGAGCGCAGACTGCGTGGTCGGAGCGGGAGACCGAGTTGACGGGCGTCAGCGAGGAATTGATTGCGGCGGGTGATGCGATTCAGCGGCAGGAGGCCAATCGGTTTTTACTTGAATCTCAGATTGCCACTCTGACCGAGGCGGTCACCTCCGCTCAAGCAAGTGGTGCTCAGGCCAAGAGCATGGGGGCCGAGCTCGAGACGGCACGCGTGAGGTTGGGTGAATTTGAATCGACGCTTGAGGCCGAGAATATTGAAAACGAATCGCTACGGCTGCGGGTGGCCGAATTGGATGGTATCCTCGACCAGAAGGAATCGGAAAATGGAGCTATCCAAGGCCAGGTAGTTTCCCTCACGCAGCAACTTGAAGGGACCCGATCAAAGCTCGTTGGGGCCATCGTCACCGAAGGTCAATTTGCCGAAACTTTGGTGCGACTCGAAGCCACCGAAATCGAGTTGGCGGCATCACGGAGTAAAATTGAGGGGTTAAATACCCAGCTCAAGGTGGCGTCGGAATCCGAAAATGCCGATGCCGTTCGACTCGATGAACTGCGAGCCATGGCCGCACAGTTAGAGCTGCAGTTGGATCAAAGGAGCAACGAGTTGGCAGCGACTTGGGCTGAGCTCGATGACCTGCGGTTACTGCCGGAGACCGGCTTTGATTTGGACGCAGAACTGAAGGCGTCGAATGAAAAAGTGACTACTTTGACGCAAGATCTTGAGACGCAAAATCAACGCGTGGCTCAGCGGGATGAAAATCTGAGAACCTTGCGGTCTCAGCTGACAGCGACGACAGACACGGCGAATGTTCGGGAGAAGGAAAACCGTGAATTGCGCGATGAATTGCAGACGTTGCGTGATCGACTGGTGGCAACGGAGACGAGCCTTTCTAAGGCGGAAAACTTGGCGGCGGACTTGGCAACTTTCCAAGCCCAAGTGGTGAGTTTGGAAGCGCGACTTGGTGCGGCTGGTGAGGGAAAAGCGGCAGGAGAGGCTCGTATTAATAATCTCACTACGGAGATCGCAACGAAGACAAGTGTACTCGATGCTTTGCGTGCTCAGATTAATGATACATCGAGCCAGTTAGGTGCGGCCCGAGAGAAGCTCATGCTGGCGGAGCAGAATGGGAGCGCACTGCATACGCAGCGGCAAACGCTACAAAACCGTTTGGCGACGAGTGAACAGAATCTCGAAATTGCAACCACGAGAAAGACGGAAATTGAAGTTGAATTAGAGACGGCTCGAGAGCGGGAAGTAGAGCTGCAGAATCTGGTGACGGAAGTCCGTGATGAAGCGGGAAAGCAGCGGATGGCCGCAGAGGTCCAGCGGCTTTCCGATGAGCTGGGGTTGTGGCGCGATATGGCGGCCCAACGTGACATCGAGTTAACTCAGGCGAAAGCGGCACTCAAGGAGGAGAATGCCGCGCGAGCAGATGAAATTCTCAATTTCCAGACCGTTTCCAGCCTTCAGCTTGAAACGATAGAACAAAATGAAACTGAACTTGTGCAATTGCGCAGTGATCTCAGTGCCCGCAACGACGAGCTGACGACGTTGACTGCGGAACAGAACGCTCGGGTGGTGGTGATCGAGACGTTGGAACGGCAGTTGGCTGATGCATCCGGTCGGTTAGCCGCGGCGGAGGAACTTGAAACCAAGCTGCTTCTAGCGGAGACCGCCGCGGCGGAGCGCGGCTCGGAGTTGGAGCGATTACGGCCAAGATTCGAAAAAGCAGAGCTTGATCAAAGCGAATTGAACAAGTCGATTAGGATACTGCGGGTAAGGTTAGCTGACGCCCATACCGAGACGGTTGAAACCCAGCGCAGTGCGAGTGCGGTTGCGGGGCAATTATCAGCGAAAGTTTCTGATCTAGTGCGAGAGTTGGCCTCGACGCGGGCAGCCGCGGTGGAGTATCGCAAACAAGCTGAAGCTCTCTCGGAGACGACCGAAGAGAAGGCGGCTATTTTTGGCCAAGTCGCCCAATTAGAGCGGCGGCTGGCGGAAGCCGAAGGCTTGGTCCCGGTGCTGGAGTCGATGACTGAAGAAAACCAGCTACGGCAAACTCACCTTGACGAAATTTCGACGGATTTGCAGATCGCGCGAGGTGAGTTGGCCGAGCTGCGGGAACAAAGAGAAATTCTTATTGCCCGGTTGGATGAACAGACCGTGTTGATCGGATCACTAGAAGGGAATGCGGCTGCGTGGTCGGAGCGCGAGACCGAACTGAGTGCACAAATTGAGCAATTGGAGGGAGTAGTCACCAAACTGGAAAGCGATTTGGCGGCGAGTTTACAGAACGCGCGTGCGACGGAATCGATCGCGGTGGAACGACGTGAGCTGGAGATCGGCGGCCTGCGAACGGAAATCGTTCGGTTAGAACGAATGGTGAGTGATTTCACGGGCGCGCAACAGGCTTTGGCCGATCGCCAGAATTTGGTAGTGGAGCTACAGGCACAACTCAATCGGGCCCGATTCGGGGCGAGGGAGGTGGATGAGTTGGCGAATGAGAAGGCGGGCGAACAGATCGAAGCTTTGACGGTGAGACTCGCACGCGCGGAGACCGAATTATTAGATCAAGAAGATCGGGTTGCGTTGGCGGAGGCGGCGGTGGAGGAAAGAGCTCAAGCGGAGGTTGCGTCGTTGCGCTCTCAGTTGGTTGAGGCAGAGCAACAGGTGGAAGCCTTGCGGGCACAAAACGGGGAGATCGAACAATCGGTCACGGAACTGGCCCAGTCCGAGATTGCGCAACTCAAAGCACAACTCATCGCGGCGCAGGCTTTCGAGACGGAGCTGGTGAGCACTCGCGCTTCAATGACGCAGAATCGGTTGGTGATGGTGGAGTTGCAGGCCGAAATTGCGGCGGCGGAGAGCAGGGCGAATGATGCAGAATCCACCGCGACATCCACCGTAGGGCAAGAGCTTGATGCCCTGAGGACAGAGCGAGCGGCCGCTCGAGCGGAGACCGAATCGTTGCGGGAAAGAATGGTGGAGGTTGATTTGTTAGCGGCTCAAAAAGCTGAGATTGAAATAACCACCTTAAACGCTCGGCTCACGGATGCCTCCTCGGAGGCGGAAACACTTCGGGTTCGATTGGCGGAGGCTTCACCGCTGAAGGAACAGGTGGCGGACGCGGAAGAGTCGCTGAGCCAAGCTCGTTCGCATATCTCGGCGCTGGAAGCAGAATTACAATCAAGCCAAGAGAAGATTGCCGGTTTCGATGAAGAAGCGATTGGGCGACTGCAGCAGCAGAACGTGGTTCTCGAAACTCAAGTGACCGAAACCCGAGGGGCTGTCACCGCGTTGGAAGCGGCACGATTTGAGATCGAACGCAGTGAAAATTTGATCACGAATCTCCGAGGACAAGTGGAGCGGTTGGGGAGGGAGAAGACGGCGGAGGACAACGCCGTAGCAAATGGTCTGCGTTTGAATGTGGATCGTTTAACCGCTGAGCTCACGACGGCCCAAGCGGAGTTGGTGGATCTTGCGAATGGCCAAGAGCAACTACTGGTCGCCCGCGAAACAGTCGAGAACCTCGAATTGGAACTCCAGGTAAGTCAGCAAATTAGTAAGGAGGCCGAGGGGTTTGCGGCTCTATTAACTCAGGCGGAGTTGCGCGTGAGGGTGCTCGAAACCGAATTGGCGCGGCGCCAAACAGATCGTTCGCAAATCGGCGCGCTCGAATCGGAAATTATCGCGTTGAGGGATCAGATCGAAAGTGCTGCCGCAGAATCCGCCGAGGAGATCGATCAACGTCTGGTTGAGCTTTCGAATGAACTCAAAATCGCTCGGATGGTAGAGACGGAACTCGCGACCACCAAGGAGGCGTTGGCCGCTGCTCGAACCGAGGTGGCGACGTTAATCGATGAGGCTCGGGTAAATTTGGCGGAGGCAGACAAACTTCGAAGCGATAACGAGGTCACTGAGCGGCGGATTGGTGAAGTTGAAAGCCAATTGATCGCGGCGAATGAGCAACTCAATCGTTTGACGCGTGAGGTCCAGGCGAACGCGTCGCGCGACAGCCAATTGCAAACCTTGCGTGCGGAACGGAGCGCGGCGGAGACGGCAATCAGTGAGCAGACGCAACGCATCGCCACACTTACCGACGAACTTGAGTTGGCACGTGCCGTGAAAGTTGAACTCGGGGCCACGCGACAATCGTTGGAAGGGGCTCGGGGCTTTATTGCGGGATTAGAAACCGAAATTGCGACAGCGCGATCTGGGCTGGCAGGGATGAATAGCCTGAGGACGGAAAAGGAAACGGCGGAGCAGCGTTTCCAACAGGTCCAGATTCAACTGGATCGGGCCAATGGGCGGGTAGAAGCCCTGATCCAAGAGGTGCAAGCGCAAGCCCCATTGAATAGCCAGTTAGCCAGTGTGCGATCGGAACGGGACGCGGCGGTTTCGGCGGCAACGGCGATAAGCCAAGAATTGGACGCGGCGGAAGTCGCGATTAATGAGCAGACTTTACTCATCGCGGATCTTACGGCGGAGAAGATGGGATTGGGAGAAGACTTACAGGCTTCGCAGCGAGTCGTGGATGCGGCGCTGGCAGCTCAGGCTTCGGCGGTGAATGCAGCGGGCACCAATGAAGCTCTTCGCTCGCAGGTCTCGAATTTGGAAGCGCAGGTGAGAAATTACGAGGGACAGATGTCGGATGATCGAGCGTCGACGGCAAAGGAGTTTGCGGCGTTGACCCTTCAGCTCCAACGGTCCCGGGAGACCGCGAAGTCACTGAGTGAAGCTAATCGAGCGTTGTTGGCAACACGGGAGGTCGATGCCGAGAGCACCGACTCACAGGTCACGCAACTTCAGGTCGAGGCGTCGGTGCTTGATGATCAAAATAGCAGTTTACGGGCGGAAAATCTGGCGCTGCAGACCGCTCTGGTGGAGGCGCAGGCCGCACCGAAGGCCCCGGCGGATTGGCAACTGCAAAACTCGGCTTTGACGCGGGAACTCGAGACCCTCGCGCGAGATTTGCGCACCGCCGAGACCTACGCGACCACGGTCACGGAGCTGACGGGGGTGAACGAACAATTGCAGGTCACGATGGCCGAGTTGGACTCTCGACTAGCCAATGCCAACGCGCGCGAGCAGCAGGCGCAGCGACGAGAAGCGGCGTTGGAGGGAGATCTTGATGCACGAGGTATCCAATTGGCCTCGCTGGAGGTTCAACTTGCGGGTGTCGCCAGACTGCCGGAGCAAGTCTCTGGTTTGGCGGAGAATCTGGCCGATGTGAGGGCGGAGAATTTGGCTTTGCAAACGGCATTGGCCGAAGCGCGGGCGGCCCCAAAGCCACCAGCGGATTGGCAACAACGTGAGTCCGCGATGAATCGCCAGTTAGTCACCCTGACCCGGGATCTCGCCGCCGCCCAATCGTATGCCACGACGGTTGACGAACTTTCCGGCACCAACTCGCAGTTGCAGGCTTCGATCAATGAAATGCAGAGTCGTCTCGCTGCCGCAGGGGCGAGTGAACAGGCGTCGGCGCAACAGCAAGCACGTCTCGAACGGGAGATCGGGGACCAGCGCCAGGCCCAATCCGAGTTGGAGCGCCAGTTGGCGGGATTGGTGAGTATGCCAACGCAGGTCGTGGCGTTGGAAACGGCCGTGGCCAATGCCAGGGCGGACAATCAGGCGTTGGAGCGGGCACTGAGCGAAGCAAGAGCAGCACCGAAACCCACCGCAGATTGGCAACAGCGAGAGAGTCAACTGGTGCGTCAGGTGGAAACGCTGGCGGGTGATCTCGCGACGGCGGAATCCTATGTGACGACGGTCAACGAGCTTTCGGGCGCGAATGAGCAATTACAGGCGGCGATGGGCCAGATGCAAAATCGATTGGCCGACGCGAACTCGAGAGATGATCAAGCGCGATCACGCGAGTCCGCGTTAAAATCGGAAATAGCCGAGCAGAAGGAGGCGCGGGCCAACGTGGAGTCGAGTTTAGCGCAGTGGTCGAATTTACCGGAGCAAGTGGCGAGCATGCGCGCGGCGATGACGGAGATTCGGGGGCAGTTTGAAGTCGTTTCCACGGAAAATATGGACTTGAAAGCCGAGCTTTCGGCGGCTGCGGTGGCGCTAAACGAGCAACAGGCGGCGGTGGATGGAGCGCGGGAGGCGGAGCGATTTAAGTTGGAGTCGGAATTGACGAGTTTTACGCAGGCGACTTCGAATTTAACGGCCCAATTGGAGAGGAGCCGGAGTGATCTTGCGCGGGCCAACGCGGCTCGCGACGGCTCAGAAATTCGGGTAGCGACCCTGGAACGACAGTTGGCGACTACATCGAATTTAGCTGAACAAGTAGAAGAGCTTTCCCGACGAGTGCGCGAGGCGGAGTCAGAAATCGCCACTCGCCGCACCACCAGTCTCAATTTGCAGGAGACCCTGACGAATGAGCGAAATCGTTTGGAGCGGGAGATCGCGTCGCTGAGCCGTGACAACCGTTCACTGAGCGGGAGGTTGAGTCAGGCGCAGACAACGCTCGATCAAATCGCATCGGCGGCGCGAGTATTGAATCCTAATACGAACCCAGGCGGTGCGGTGTCGCGCGCCGGAGGATTTTCGAGGGAAAATTCCGACGACGGAGGCGATAATAGCGCAACAGACCGATTCCATGTGGTGAGGGAAGGCGACTCTCTGACGAGAATCAGTTTGCGCTACTACGGCACGGGGTCGAGATGGCAGGAAATTTATCAGGCCAACCGAGGGACGCTTAGCGCCTCGAACTCGTTGCAACCAGGTCAGCGACTGCTCATTCCCTAGTGTGCTGGGGTGTTATCTCGCTTCTCGATGATCTGAATCTCGCGGAGGAGCGGTTCAAATGTGCGGATGTTTTTTTGGAATCTCTTTGCGGCCTCCTCGTAAGCGTACTCTGTGCTTTTACCCTGATCAGGATATTAAATTTCCCCGATTTGAACTCGAACAAGCGGGCCCTCGTGTGAAGCGGAAGGGGATATTCCTTCGCGAGGTCGAAGCCTCGTCCCGGTATCTTCCCCCAGGACGAGAATTCCTCTAATTGAGTGGTTTCTGATTGGCTTCGATTTACTTGTTTCACGGCGTCTAACGACGACACGACCATCGGTTGGGCCGATCGTCTTGGGGATAGATCTCAATCGAAAACTTCACGGACTCGTTTACGATCAACAGGATATCGCGGTGCTCCATCTGTGGAGTGAGGACGACAATACTGGGAATGCTCGTGCGCTGGGTGGGCATCCCAGGAGTGATCAACTCGGCCCACCCCGGAGGGACTTTTACGCGAACAAAATCGTTCTCGATCCATTTGCCGCGCGAGAAATGACTGCGAGCAGATCCCGCTAGAACAGCCAGAAGTGCGAGTCCGGAGAAGCTAAGCAGAGGGCCCCGTATGGCGCTCTATTCCTGCCGTCCCGCGGGGCAAAAGCTTAGTGGGATTTCCGGTAGTGCTCGAGCAGCACGTCGCGACCAAAGTCGTGGGCGAAGTCACGAAAAACGGTGTGGTGGTGGTTGGCATTATTTTGGGTATTCGCGTATTCGATCACGAAGGTGGGCCCTTGAATGCGGTAGTAGTGCTTCTCGCCGAGTTGAGTGGAACCGGCCCAGGCAAAGACTAGGTTTTCCATGCCGTGAGCCTTGATCCGATCGAGCGCGGCTTGAGCGATGGGTTGTTCGTGGCGATCGAGGTAATACTGGAGTAGCTCGCGGAGTTGGGTTTGAAGGGCGGGGCTGAGATCGGGGTAACGCAGCCCGCTATTCTCGAGCGAAGACACTTCGGATTCCTGCCCAGTCAAAATTTCCCGAATGGCGGTGGAGTTGATGATAGCTTGTTTGCGCTGGGCGGGGGATAAGGCGGAGACGAACGCACGGCCCTTGTCTTCTTCGGTGCCGAGGACGCGAAGTCCGGCGTGTTCCCCGGCGGCGACGTGGCCGGGGTTGGCGCCGAAAAAGAGGGGCGTGCCAGAGATGCCTTCCTCGGTAATGGTTTGATTAACGGAGAGGTGATGTCCCTCGAAGCGCCAGCCCCAAGGGAGCTGGCCGGGGTCGCCAAAAATTGAGACGTAGTAGAGTTCGGAGTCGCGGTGGGGGGCCTGGTTCTCGAGTTCATGGAGCACGGATTCGAGGGCCATGATTTGTTGAACTTTTCCCGCCCCCATCGTGCTGAGGCCACTTCGTAGCAGATCCATGGCGGCGGCTTGCTGCGAACCGTTCATGGATTTGAAGACGATACCTTGGCGGTCCAGCGGCACGTAGTGGAAGTTCTCGCGCTCGGGATCAGTGAGCGGGAATACGGCGGCAGCGCGGCCATTGTCGTCGAGGGAGGTAAGGAAGTTTTGCGCGAGATCGGCCATCTGGTTGGACAGCGCATGTTGCTGATCGTCGTGCGCCATGGCGCGTAACGAGAGGGAGAGGGCGCCGATAAGAAGAATGATGCGGGGGAAGGACATAATGAGGGGTTAAGATTCTACGGGGTGGTAGCCGAAGTCTACGAAACGATCGATCACGCGGTTCATTTCGTCGCGGGCAGAATGGTGGGGAACACGTGCAGCCAACGCGATGGGATCGGGGCGGGCAAGGGTTTACCGCTTCGCGGGGAGGGCTAAGGGAGGGAATCGACGACCGCTTGGCGAAGGAGGTTCATTGACGGGTAAATTCCGGGAATAGTTTCCGGAGACCTTCCGCGGATGCGGCGCAAATGCCTCGCTCGGTGACCAGACCAGTGACGAGGCGGGCGGGGGTGACATCAAAAGCGGGGTTGGCGGCGAGGCTGCCGGATGGCGGTATTTGAATAGTGGTCACGTCACCGCTCGGATCCAAGCCGGTGATGTGCGTGACTTCGCGGCCGTCGCGCTCTTCGATGGGGATTTCGGCCACGCCGTCGCTGACGGTCCAATCGATGGTGGGGGAGGGAAGGGTCACGTAGAACGGCACATTGTTGTCGTGGGCCGCGAGTGCCTTGAGGTAGGTGCCGATTTTGTTGCACACATCGCCGGAGGCGGTGGTCCGGTCGGTGCCGACGATGACGAGATCAACGTGGCCGTGTTGCATGAGGTGGCCACCGGCATTGTCGACGATGACGGTGTGGGGCACGCCATGGTTGAGCAGTTCCCAAGCGGTGAGATTAAAGCCTTGGTTGCGCGGGCGGGTTTCATCTACCCAAACATGCACGGGAATGCCGGCATCGTGAGCTTGGTAGATGGGGGAGGTGGCGGTGCCCCAATCGACGGTGGCCAGCCACCCGGCGTTGCAGTGGGTGAGAATATTGACGGCTTGGCCGGGAGTTTTGGTCGCGGCGATGGCCTCGATTATGGGTAGCGCCGATTGGCCGATAGCGTGATTGATCCGGACGTCTTCGTCGCAGATTTCGGCGGCGAGTTCACGGGCAGCGGCGGCGCGGGCGGCGGGAGGCAGCGGCAAAACGTGGGCGCGGACACGGTCCAGCGCCCAGCGCAGATTTACCGCGGTGGGACGAGTGGAGAGCAGCGTGGTGTGGATGTGGGCGACGCCGGGGTCAGATGAATCGGTTCGGAGACCGAGCCAGAATCCGTAGGCTGCGGTGGCGCCAATGAGCGGCGCGCCACGCACGAGCATGGCTTTGATGGCGTGAGCCGCATCGTCGAGCGTGCGTAATGTCGCGATTTCGTAGCGATGGGGCAGGAGGGTTTGGTCGATGATTTCGACAGAGGATCCATCAGCGGCGGGCCAAATGGTGCGAGTGGGATTACCGTCGACGTTCATGGAGAAGGGGTGAAGCGAAATGCATGCACTTTCAAGGGCCACTCCACGGGAAGAGTGAGATTGTGGTTCGGCCATGCGGAGCGAAGTCGAGTGGCCGTGGCGGGGAGCGGGTCGTGCCCAGTTTGGGCACGCGCGCGGTGAGTGGCCGACCATGAGTCGAGCATTCCGATCAGACGATCGACGTTCCAGTGGGCGGTCATGGTGAAATGTCGTTCGAGGATTAGTTCAGCCGGTGGCCGAAGATCGGCGTAGAGATTGAGGAGTGGTTCGCGGTCGGGAGGCCAGTAGTCGCCGACGCTGTTTTAATGGTAGTCGTCAACGATTGCGTCGATGGGGGGAGTGATTTTGGGCAACAAGTATCCCCAGTAAGCGAGGATTCCATCGGGCTTAAGAATATGCTGACAGGTCGTCCAAAAGGCCGGGCGATCAAACCAGTGGAGGGCCTGAGCGACGGTGATGAGATCGGCGTAATTTTCGTCTAACGGAGGGGCTTCAGCTGATCCGGATTGGTAGGTTACACGCGGATGGGGGAGCGCGTGCTTGATCATGTTGGCACCGATGTCGGTGGCCGTGACATGGTTGAAATGACTCGCAAGGGATACCGCGGCTTGACCGTTGCCCGTGGCGCAATCCCAAGCGTGATGGGTGGAGGGGGATCGAGCCGCCAATAACTCGAAGAGAGCGGTAGGGTAGGTTGGCCGATACTGGGCATAGGTAGAAGCGAAGGAGGAGAAGTGGTCGTTTCGACTCATAGCAGGGGAGGGAAAAAAGACGAGAGTGCGGTTCCGCGACACCCAATGGTGATCACCCCGATACGGAGTGTCGGGAAAAACCAAGATGATGAGTAAATCGCCGCGCGCAGCCAAATCGAAACCTATTCAGCCTGCTGAATTAGGTCTACCTTGGGCGCGGGCTGGGGCGACGGTGGGGTTGCTCTTAGCCGTCGGACGGCGACCGGCGGCATTCTTTTCGCCGCAGTTCTGGGCGGAGGATGGGAGGGTGTTTTTTTCGCAGGCGGATGCCATGGGGAGCGCGGCGCTGACTTTGCCGCATGCGGACTACCATCACGCGCTGATGCGGTGGTGGGCTGGTGGCTGGATAGGGACGGGTGTTCCGGTAGGGTGGCGGCCGACGTCGTTTTTGTTGGGAGCGGTATTGGCTTGGATAGGGGTGTTGTTAGTGACGTTTGATCCGGCCTCACGGGTGCGATGGCCCGGCGCCATGATGCTGGCTTTGGTGCGGTTAAGACCCTCCAACGAGACTTGGTTTAATCTCACTAATGTGCAGTGGGTTACCGCGTTGTTGTGGGCCTTGTGGTGGCGAGCCGATGCTCCGCGCACGAAGGTGGGCGTGGTCAGCCAATTGGTGAGTATGACGTTGGTGGGACTGACGGGAGTGTTCGCGATTTTTGCGACACCCTTGATGCTGATTCGGGCGGGAATGAAGCGCACTTGGTATTCGGTTGTGGCTGCTTTGAGGTGTGCCGTCACTGCTGGGGTGCAGGGGAACGTCGCGCGGGTGGGAGTGAAAACGGAGGGGGGGACCGCAGGGGATTTCGCTTGGGGCGATGCAGTGCTGATAATAGGCAAGCGAGTTTGGGGAACGTTATTTGTGCCGGTTGATGCAGGGGGGGGCTCATGACATGGCTCGGGCTCGGACTGGCCTTGCTAATGTTGGGAGGCGGCCTAGCAGCTGCGGTTAAATCTGTTGGCTGGTGGCCACTACTGGGTTGGTGGTTTTTGGGCGGTCTGGTAATGGCGGCGACTCTCTATCGATTTCAAACGGATCTGCGTCCACTGCAGGGGTTGTTTAATGGCGAACGCTATTTTTTCGTGCCGGAGATCTTGGTGGCTTGGAGGTTGATCCAAGTGGCGGCGATCGGTCTGCGCTGGGATCGTTAGGCGGCATTGGTTGGATTGGGTTGGATGTTGCTCGGGGCGCTGCCTCGCTACCAGCTGCCAGAATTGGGGGATAATAATTGGGCGCACTGGGCTGAGCGAATCGAGTCGGGGGAACCGGTGGGATGGGTTCCTATTACGCCCGAAGGCATACGTTCAATTATCCGGGAAATTCGGCGCGCCGGAAGTAAGTCATTCGCAGCTACCAAAAAGCCCGCCGGAGAAAGGCGGGCTTGGGGAGGATGGAATCGTGGGCGGCTCAGCTGAGCGCTACACCCTTGGCTTTGGCGGAACGAAGGAGCGCGTCGGCCATATCGGAAGGAGTGATCGCCACTTCGATGCCGCACTCTTCGAAGACCTTGATTTTCGCGGCGGCGGTATCCTCAACCCCGCCCACGATAGCGCCGGCGTGGCCCATGCGACGGCCGGGAGGCGCGGTCGCTCCGGCGATGAAGCCAGCGACGGGTTTGGTGCAATTGTCTTTGATCCAGCGGGCGGCTTCCACCTCGGCATTGCCGCCGATCTCACCGATGAGGATGATGCCGTGGGTCTCGGGGTCTGCGTTGAAGAGCTTGATGATATCGAGATGCGAGGTGCCGTTGACCGGATCGCCGCCGATACCGACGCAAGTGGATTGGCCGATGTTTTTGACGGTGAGTTGGTAAACCGCTTCGTAGGTCAAAGTGCCGGAGCGGGAAACCACGCCGACGTGACCTTTCTTGTGAATGTAACCCGGGGCGATACCGATGCGGCAGCCGCCGGAGGAGTCGGGGCCATCACCGGGAGTCACTACGCCGGGGCAGTTAGGACCGAGGAGGCGGGTTTTGCTACCGGCCATGGCGCGTTTTACGCGGACCATGTCTTTGACCGGGATGCCTTCGGTGATGGCGACAGCGAGATCGAGACCGGCATCGACACATTCAAGTATGGCGTCAGCGGCGAAAGGAGGCGGCACGAAGATCGCGGAAACAGTCGCGCCAGTGGCGGCCGCGGCTTCTTTGACGGTGTTGAAAATGGGGATTTTAACATCGCCATGTTCGAAGAATTGACCGCCCTTGCCGGGAGTGACTCCAGCGACAACGGCGGAACCGTAATCGAGGGAGAGGCCGGCGTGGCGACCGCCGAAGGCACCGGTGATGCCTTGGACTATGATCTTGGTGGTGGGAGTGATGAGAATGGACATTTTATTTTAAGCGTTTCGAGGGACCAATCGGGCGTTGGCTGGTTGTGGTTTGCGCTTGTGAATCAACAGCGGGTTGTCGTCGGGGTCTGCGATGCAGGCCATCTGGCAAACGCCGGTATCCATGGGCTCCATGATGAACTTGACGTCGGCTTCGCGAAGTTTGGCGATGGCGGTTTCGAAGTCTTCGACTTCGAGGGCCACGGTGCAGCCTGCGGTGCTGGGCTTCCAATCGGCGTTCTTGCCGATGGCGAGGGCGGATCCACCGACATCGAATTCAGCCCAGCAGGGGCCGTCACACTCTGGCATCGCGAAGTCGAGTTTGAGACCGAGAGTCTCTTGGTAGAATTTCAGGCTGCGGTCAAAATCGCTGACGGCATAGACCGAGTAAGCTATTTCTTTTACTCCAATGCTCATGGTGATTAGGCGACGAGGTTAACGATTTTCTGAGCGGCATCGGCCATGCTATCGCCGGAGATCAGAGGAAGGCCGGAGTTGGCGAGGGTGGCTTTACCGGCGGCGACGTTGTTGCCTTCGAGGCGGACGACGAGAGGGAGTTCGAGGCCGACTTCCTTCACGGCATCAACGATGCCTTCGGCGATCACGTTGCAGTCCATGATACCGCCGAAGATGTTAACAAATATGCCCTTCACGTTGGCGTCGCCGAGAATGATTTTGAAGGCGGCGATGACCTTTTCCTTGGTGGCGCCACCACCGACGTCGAGGAAGTTGGCGGGGTTGCCACCGTAGTGCTTGATGATGTCCATGGTGGACATCGCGAGACCGGCGCCGTTGACGAGGCAGGCGATGTTTCCATCGAGGGCGATGTAGGCCAGATCGAACTTGGAGGCTTCGATCTCTTTGGGATCCTCTTCATTGAGATCGCGCAGAGCGACGATGTCGGGGTGGCGGAAGAGGGCGTTGGAGTCGAACGAAACTTTGGCGTCGAGTGCGAGAACCTCACCGGTGGGCGTGGTGATGAGGGGGTTAACCTCAATCATCGCGGCATCGGTTTCCCAGTAGCACTTGTAGAGGTTTTTGATGAGCTTGGCGGCGGCCTTGGATTCGGTCTTGTCGAGGCCGAGAGAGAAAATGAGCTCACGAATTTGGTAATCGGCGATCCCGATGGCGGGATCGATGAAGACCTTGGTGATCTTTTCAGGAGTCTCGTGGGCGACGGTCTCGATATCCATGCCGCCTTCAGTGGAAGCGACAATCACCGGATAGGAGGTCGCGCGGTCCAGCAGGATGGCGAGGTAGTATTCCTTTTTGATATCGCTCGCGACGGTGAAGTAGATGGTCTGCACCTTGCGGCCAGCCGGGCCCGTCTGGATGGTGACGAGCGTATTATCGAGCATCTCGCCGGCGACGGAAAGCGCCTCGGCTTTGCTGGGGCAGAACTTGACGCCACCCTTATAGCCATTGGTGAAAGTGCCTTTGCCGCGGCCGCCGGCATGGATTTGAGATTTCACCATGGTCGGACCCTCGGGGAGAGAGGCGAGGGCGGAGGCAAACTGGTCGGCGCTCTTGGCGATCGCGCCTTGCGAGACCGGGACTCCATATTGCTCAAACAAGGTTTTGGCCTGATACTCGTGGATATTCATAAAGGGCAAGAGTTGGCATAATGTGCCGGCAAGAGGCACGCCCAAAAGTGGGTCTAGGCTATTTGAGGGTTCTTTTATGCGCGGGATTGCCTTGAAAGGCCGGAATCACCAGCTTGCCGCCATGGAATCGCATGAGTTGATGAAGGATATGTTAAAGCGCACGAGTGCCAAGCAGGTGTGCTCAGATCTGAATTTGTCCCTGTCTTTAATCTATAAGTGGGCTGAAGCACCGGTCGCCAACGCGGGGAGTGGCGCGGTAAATCCGCTCGATCGAGTGGAGAAACTGTTGAAGTCGACCGGTGATCAACGGATTGCGGAGTGGGTGGCGCAGCGGGCGGGTGGTTACTTTGTGAAAAACTCGGGGGCTAAGAAATCGACGGAAGCATTGATCCTCTCGACGAATGCGATCGTGCAGCAATTCGCGGATATGCTGGGGATTATCGCGACCGCAGCGGCTGACCAAAATATCACACCCGAGGAGGCGAAAGGGATTCGGGCGCAATGGGAGCGGTTGAAAAGTGTCACCGAAGGTTTCGTGCTCGAAGCGGAGGAAGGTGATTTCCGCGAGCTGCGAGACGACTTGGAGTCTTCGGGTCAGAAGTCATAGTTACCTTTCCGAATCGGGGAGCTCGCCCGAGCTCGGATCGGTTGGGTGGGAGCAGATGCGCACACGGCTCCATTATTGGTTAGTTGAAATCGACCAGAATCGAACGCGGGTTATTGATGAATTTGGGGTCATTCAAGATTCAGGTTAAGTCTGCGCGAAGCGCTGGTGCCCGCGGAGACTCCTCCAATCTAAACTCTTAAGATGAACGATTTGGTTTCCCTGATCAGTTGTCAGCGGCCGCGAAACAACGCAGAATAATTCTGAACTTTCGGGTTCTTTGCGGTTCTTTTGCGGACACAGATCTGAGGGAATCACATGGCGCTTTGTTTGAGTTGAGGAGGGGCTTAATGTGAGGGGGGGCGCTGATGGCGTTTGGTGCGGCTCGAGTGAGCTGGATCACAACCCCGGAGCCTGAGATTGATCGCGCCAGATGGGGTGGCGTTGCGAAAAGGAGTGGCCAAGTTGCGGTCAATTTTGGCCACCACGGTTCCGACGCAGTGTTGCGATCGGAGAAAACTCTCAACGAGTCGGCTTAACTGCTTTGGCGGCGGCGGGAATTCCAGACCGCCCCGGCGACGAGTGAACCGAAGATCACCAGCACGGCAGCGGCGGGAGCAAAGTCCCACTCGAAGTCGTGGTCGGGATGGCCGGGATGCGCGAGAGCGACTAAAGGGTTAGTCAACGCGGCAAGGCAGGCGAAGGTTCGGAGTTTCATGCTGATGGGATGAAGGCAACTCCTGCGCCAATCTCCGCGAAGCTGACTCGGGAAAGGCAGAGTTGATTAGGCGGGAAAGCGATCGTGGATCAACACGGTTTCATTTGGAAGGCAAGGACCGCGATCCCAGGCCGGTTGGGTCTTCTTGCCCGCGGTGATAATGAAACTGACCATGTGGTCGGCGGGGAGATTGATGAGTTTGCCGACCGCATCGGCGTCGAAACCAATCGTCGGGCAGGAATCGTAACCCCTATCGTGAGCGGCGAGCATAAGAGTCATGCCGGCAAGCCCGGAAGAGCGGATACCTTCGTCGCGGATGAGGCGCTCTTTGCCTGCGTAAAACGGGGCGGTCATGGGGCCGAGAATATCTTGAACGGCTTGGGGGGCGTGGCCCCAGATCTTCTGAGGGTCGATGTTGTGCGCGTTGAGGTCGGCACACATGACGAAGATGACGCCGGCGTCACTGACTTGCGGTTGATCCCAGGCGACAGAGCGAAGCTCAGTCTTGAGCGCTTTGTCCTGCACCGCCACGAGGCGGTAGTTCGTGGGCGCGGAGGGCTGAATGCCGAGAGACAGATGCGGGCGGGCTTAGAAGCCCACCCCTACCTTTCGGGGAGGCACTGAACGCCGGCTGAAGCACGGAGCAACGGGGAGGGAGTGGCTTTGTTCTCTTCGTTTCCTTAGGTGGAAACGGGCGGGTTGATGGGCCGCGGAGGGCTGAATGCCGAGAGGCAGATGCGGGCGGGCTAGAAGCCCACCCCTACCTTTCGGGGAGGCACTGAACGCCGGCTGAAGCACGGAGCAACGGGGAGGGAGTGGCTTTGTTCTCTTCGTTTCCTTAGGTGAAAACGGGCGGGTTGATGGGCCGCGGAGGGCTGAATGCCGAGAGACAGATGCGGGCGGGCTTAGAAGCCCACCCCTACCTTTCGGGGAGGCACTGAACGCCGGCTGAAGCACGGAGCAACGGGGAGGGGGTGGCTTTGTTCTCTTCGTTTCCTTAGGTGAGAATGGTGGGTTGATGGCGCGGAGGGCTGAATGCCGAGAGGCAGATGCGGGCGGGCTAGAAGCCCACCCCTACCTTTCGGGGAGGCACTGAACGCCGGCTGAAGCACGGAGCAACGGGGAGGGAGTGGCTTTGTTCTCTTCGTTTCCTTAGGTGAAACCGGGCGGCTTTGCGGTTGCTGGTAGGGTGGGGCCGAGGGGGACCTCGGCGGTCCCAGGTCGAACGAAGAAGGGGCCAGATTGGTGAGGCGGACGAGCCCAGCGAGATCGGTGGCAGGCATGACATGGTCGGCGTCAAAGTGTTTAACGGAGCGGCGGGATTCGATGGTTTCGCGAGTATTCATTGTTTTAGCCGGGGAGTTTTGCGGCGAATGCCGCTGGGACGAGGTTGCAGTGCGTCCGGATGGGTACCAGAGAGCGGATGAGATTGTCCGAAGGTGGGTTTGCGCTTATTTTCGAGGTTTGGTCCCACTGGCGGAAGCGGCAAAACTCAGAATTGCGGAAGTGCCAATTTCGGAGTCGGTTGCCATGGGAAGTGCATTGGGTCGGAAAGAAGCGGGTCAGCCCACTAATTGATAGGAATTTTGGTTCGATCCTTTTCCGAGTTTCGAGTCAATCCGCGGACTGAAGGGGGCGAGAATTACGTTTAAAATTGAAGTCGCGGTAAGGTGCCGGGAGTGACTAGAACCCCAAAGATCAACAGCGCCACCATCAGCCAAAGATCGTGACTCCAAACGGGAATTCATCGTCTCCAGCTAGATTCTCGCCGGTATTTCCCTTCCCGCGGGCGTTCTGGCTGGGGGGAGCTGGGGCAGCTTTCGTTGTAATTGCGGCAACAATCGGGTACCTGAAGTTCCATCTGAACACGCACACGATGGACGATCTCCATTCGGCGGCGGAAAATTTACTCCGGGGCGAAACCCACTGGATTACATTCCAAAATCGAGTGCTGGCACCAGCGATCATCGAAGGCTTTTGCGCCGTGACGGGATTGAGTTGGGTACAGGGATTTCGGGCTTTGATTACCGGCTGTTTGGCCGGTGGCGCGGGGGTCTTGTTGTGGCGCTCGTGGCGCGATACCGGACGATGGAGCCGGGGCGTGGGGCAATCTGTGCTGTGGTTCGGATTCCTCATCCTGTTCAATAACGAGTGGTCCTACCCGTGGGACTTCACCGGAATGTTGTTATTTCTCCTGTTGGGCGTTTGGGCGCAGGATCATTTTAGATCACGGGAAAACTTACGCTCAAAGTGGCTGATTTTCATCTGCGCTTTGATGGTGCTCAACCGCGAGTCCTCCCTGATCGTGGGAGTCAGTTTAATTTCAGTGGTCGTGTTGAATTGGGCCTACCGGAAACCAAGAATGCCGGCTTTGAAGACGGCGGCTCTTTTGACGGGGATCGTCGCGGTAAATATTGTGGCAGTCATCGCGATACGCCATGCGATGTTTGCCGAATCGACGAAGCCGTTAGAGGTAGCTGGTTCGGAAATCGGAGTAGGGAATTTCGTCATGTTAGCCACCAATTGGAATTTATTCAAAGGGGTTTGGTGGGACTATAATCATGGACTGTCAGTAATTGCTCTATGGATACTAGGGGTGATTAATCTGATCTGGTTGATTCAATTGGGGCGCGATGGGGTCGTTCATCGCCGAGTCTCTGCCGGCCGCATGCTGCTCGCGGGTTTACTTGGTTGGTCAACCCTTGGGGTCGTCGCGCTAGGCTACATGCTTGAGCTACGAGTCTACTGCGAAATTATTCCGATTCTAGTCATCGGGTTAGTGGAGCGTGGTTCGGAAGGCACGCCGTGAAAACGGTCGATTGCCGCAACCCGTTTCGGGGGGGGCGGAACTTCCGCACGATCGAACTGAACGATCGTGGGATGGGCGGAAATTGATCGTAGATCGATCACGACCGAAAGCGGATGGTTCTCCGGTCTACCGGCTAGACTCGTGGTCACCCTCAGTCTCCGTTTAGCCTGCGGGGGGGGGAAGCTTATAGATGCTCTTCGTAAGTGATATCGATTAATGCGAGGAACGCCTGTTTTTTGGCCGCTCCGACGAAGCGGATACTGTGGCTGCGTTGATCGTAAACGTAGCCATTTTCCGGGTCAGCGGACACTTCCCGACCGTCGACTAATACCCGGAGGCTTTTTTGATAAAACGCGGCGCCGAAATCGATGGGATCGAGGGCGACGGCGACCGTTTCGGCGATGCGAGCGCCGAGGGCCGCGAGCGGCTCGGCGAAGTCACTTTCGATGTTCAACACGGTGCCGCCGGTGAGCTCTGCGGCGCGCCGGTGCGAGACGTTATCCGGCGAAACCACGGCTTCGATTTCGAGTTTTCCGCGTTGGTTGCCCTTGGCGATAATGAAGGGGCGCAGGACCCAGTAGTTGAGGTAACCATCCAGGGTCTGACGTCTTCGAGGATCGCGCGCATTATAGTCGTCGATCAAATCGGGAAGTTCGCCGTCCTGGATCCAACTGGCTTGGCGGGAACCGTCCCGATTTTCTTCCCACGTAGCCATGCGGGTCTCTTCCTCATCCATGAAAAATACCACGATGGTGGTGGCTTTGGGGCGCAAAAAGGTGTGCTGCTTTTGGTAATAGTTTGCGACGAAGTTATACACGGAAGTGAATGCGGTGCGGTTGCTGTCACCGTTGGTGCCGACTTTCACGAGCTCGGCAAAAATGCTGTCCGGGGTCTCGGGTGTCACCCACGGCTGGGGCATGGCGGGAAGCGTCACCAAGTTCCCGTTACTCGCTACCTGTTTGGTGATTATTTTGGGGCGCTTGAGCCAATTAAGCACCGGCTCCCCCTCGGGATCGAGCTCCATGGATCGGACGTTCTTGTAGAAGCTTGGCTGACCGCGCGACCGGCCGGAGAGGCCGGGCACGAAATCGGTCGTCAATACCGCAATGCGGTAGTCCAAATCGCGCTGATCGAAGAGGTGACGAAAACGGCTCAAGGAGTCGGCTATACGTTGTTGGTGCGGGGCCATCGATGGTGAATTGTTAATGACAAACACGAGATCGACTTCGCGGCTGCGGGAGCGGTCGGCCGTGATGTGTTTAGGGCGACGGATTGGTTCGACCCTGACCACGATGGAATTCTCCACCCCATACTGCGGGTTGTTTTCATCAAAGGTGTAGTATTCGAACAGATCCTCGCCAATGAAACCGGGATGGGGCGCGTAGGTCAGCTGGCCGGTCACGCGATCAAGTTGGGCGGTGCCATATCGGGCGGGTCTGTCGTCGGCGAGCACGTAGGCGATCTTGGGATCGGTGAGCCGCTGGCGATCGTCGGACGACATGAAATCTTCGTGGCTAGGCACCTTTTGGGTGATCGGTATATTTGGTCGAGTCGTCAGGGAAGCGCCGCTTACGTTCAGCAAGACAAGGCGGCTGGCTTCGACGGCGAACTCTGCAAGTTCAACCGGCGCAGGGGGCGTCACGTTCACCAGGACCTCATTCTGGAAAGTGAGACCAGACGTTTCATTGCGCACGGTGTAGGTGAACGAATCCAGCCCTTCGTAACCTTCCGCGGGGCGATATAGAAAATAACCGAAGCGGGAAGACTGGGTCAGGAAGATGTCCGCGCCCTCGTCCCCCCCCGCTAGTCCCACCTGACCATTACGAGGCGCGACCGTGATGGTGTAGGCGAGGTCATTCTGAGTGTCTTCGCTTAGAATTTCCGGTGCGACGGTGAGCTGCCCATGCACCCCCGAGTCACCGCCCACGAGCTCCATCGGTGAGGGGGATACAATGACATCCTTGTCGGGCGGTGAGGCGGAGAAGCAGTCGGTCGCGAAAGCCGTTGTCAGTGCGAGCATGACCGCCGGCCATCGCAGGCTCGACCATTTGCGGATGGAAGATTCGAATTTCATCAGGGTGGAGACTAGGGCTTATTTGTCCGGGTTGGCCATCATTTGGTTCCGCCGAAATCCGCTCGAGTTAGCGCGACACCTGGAACAGGGGGTGATCGATACTTGAACCGATAGAATTTAGGGGATACGCCCCCGTCGAAGCGTGACGAGCGATGGAGTTGATGAACCCCAGTGCACGCGATAAAAATGAGGAGGGCGTGGATCAGGATATTTTCAATAGATCGCAGTCAAGAGTGGGGGGGAGATTATTCAGGCGATTTGAGCGAATAGGGAGGATTGAACCCAGTGGTGGATCCGCTCTCCAAGAGGTTCCGAGGACGGCATGAACTTAGATGACTTTTAGCGGACGAGGGATCTGTCGCGCAGGGTGGCTTGGGGTTGGCCGCGAGTTTGCCGATGTATTCTGAGCCGGATACCATGAAGGAGAAGGTCTCCGAAAGCTTGTGGCAGTCGTTTCAGTTCGATCCTGCCGTTGAACGAGAAGCGGTGCCAGATGAGAAGGGAGTGGTAATGATGAAGCCGCTGGTGGGGCGAGAAAATGCCCTGCCTCCAAAACTCGTCCTGGCGGTGTCGGAGGAACGGATCAAGCGCACGGAGCATGTGAGTTTTAAGGACGGTGGCGAGCTGATCAAGAATACGATCGGTGAGTTTACGGTGGAAACCAAGCCACCCGGGGATCTGATTCCGACCAGATACGGTGCCGAAAATCCCGTCGTGCGTTGGACCCTGTTGCGGAAGTCGTGGTGAAACGGCAACGGAGACTCCAATCTTGGCGTCAACGAGAGCGGGAAGCGCTAGTGGATATACGCGGTAGGGAAGGTGGAAATAGCCTTGAGGCCTTTGGTGGAAAGGGCGAGGAGTTCGGCGAGTTGATCGAAGGAGAAAGTGGATTCTCTACCGCTGCTTTGGATTTCCACGAATTGGCCGCTGCCAGTCTTGATGATGTTGGCGTCCGCTTAAGTGCCTTGATCAGTGGTATCGGGCAGCTCGAGAAAAGCGGTGTCGTCGGAAATGCACTATCACCGGGGCGCGCGCACTCGGTCGGACCTAGACTTCCGGGTGTTTTCTTGGATTCTCCTACTCCCTTGGCCCTAAACACACCCTCCTCACCCGATGTCTACGAACCCATACCCTCAATCCACTCTTCGCTGGGGCATCCTTGGCACTGGCAATATCGCGAGTAAATTCGTCGAACAGCTTCAAGCTCATGACCTGAATATTGTCGCCGCGGCCAGTCGGACACTTGAGAAAGCGCAAGTCTTTGCTCAGGCACGCAACATCCCCACCGCCCACGGAAGCTACGAAGAACTTCTCGCCGATCCCGAAGTCGACGCGGTTTACATCTCGCTGCCCAACCATCTCCACGCCAAGTGGAGCATCAACTGCGCCGAAGCTGGCAAACACATTCTCTGTGAAAAACCGGTCGCGCTCGATGTCGCCGAATTCGACACCGTGATCGCGGCCGTTGAAAAAGCCTCCGTCTTTTTCATGGAGGGCTTCATGTATCGATTTCACCCGCAATGGGACCTGGTGCAGCAACTCATCGCCGATGGCCGGATCGGAGAAGTCCGCACGCTGCATGCCTCGTTCTGCTACAACATGGGAGTCGCGCTACAAAATATTCGTCAATCTCAGCCCGCTGCCGGCGGTGGTATTATGGACGTGGGCTGTTATTGCGTCTCATTTATTCGCATGATCGCGGGCGAGGAACCCATCGAAGCTCATGCGACGGCTCACATTGGAGCGGAAAGCCAAGTCGATGAATGGGCCTCCGGCTGCCTTAAATTTGCGAATGGCATGACCGCGGCCTTCCACACCGCTACCCGAGCCGCTCAACCCGTTACGGCCATCATTTACGGTGACAAAGGTTTCATCGAAGTCCCCGCCCCTTGGCACCCGGATCTGATCGAAGCCAAAATTCGGCTCCATCTCGACGGCAAGGACCAGTGGTTTACGGCGGGCGATGGCCTTGCCGCCTTTGCCCGAGAAGCTCTCGAAGTGGAAAAGCACGTCGCCGACAAACAGGCACCCAAAATGAACTGGGCCAACAGTCGCGGGCAAGCTGACCTCCTCGCTAAACTCCGAGCCAGCGCCGGCCTCTCATTCTAGACCCGCTCGATCCGAAATTTCGACCTTCTTGGAGGGATTCGAGAGGGAGATCCTTACTGTTTGAAATGATTCTGTTTCACTCCCCCAATATCATGAAAAATTGGATTTCCCCCTGCTGCGGCGACGGAATCAAGGGCCGCAGGCCGTTCCGATCAGCACTTGCGCTAGTCGTGGTTGCAGGGCGGGAGCCTGACTGTGAACGAGCCCCCAAACGCCCATGATTTCTGGATACCGTTGGCTCCTTTCCTCCCAGCCTGATTGGGATTTCTATTGGTCGAAGATTTTCTGGAAATCTCAGCTTCCCTGGATGATCCGGACAATCTCCACACGATCGTTTGTGCGCAGGAAAAAAATCACGTATTTCTTGAAGGCCAGACTCAGGAGTCCGGTGAACAACTCATCTCTCCGGCGACCGACAGCCTCGAGTTCTGCAATTTTAACGCACTTTCGGTAGAGTTGGCCGATGAATCCGTCTGCACTCTGGATACTGTCGGTTGCGATGTGGGCCCAGATATCGTCAAGATCACCAATCGCCTCATCTGACAGGAACGGTTTCTTAGGCACCAATTCGAGCCCTTCCTCGTTTCTTTATCTCGTCGATTAGGGCGTGGTTAAATTCCCTTCCTTTTCCAGCGCGGAGTTGTTCAAGCCCTATCTGAAGATCAGAACGTAGTTCATCGAGTTTCCGAACCTTCTCTGATTCAGATTGATGCAATAACCGGAGAGCGTCACGGACGACCTCAGAAGAGGAGCTGTAGAATCCGGTTTCGACCTTTGAAAGCACCCATTTCTCGATCTCGGGAGTCAATGGAACATTCATGGATTATGAACCCAAATATAACAAAGATTGTTAATTTTGGTTATCCGGCCAGTGGGTGATAACCGATAAAAAGGCCAATTAGACTGCCGAGTTAAGCCTAGGTTGACCGGCAGGGAAGTTGTTTCCTAGAGCTTGAGATTGCCGAGGAGATGTTTGGTCAGAAAGGCGGTTTGGAGGAAGGAGATTTCCTTGAGTCCTTTGGTCGATAGGGCGAGGAGTTCGGCGAGTTGTTCGGGGGAGAAGGTGGATTCTTCGCCGCTGCTTTGGATTTCGACGAACTGGCCGCGTCCGGTCATGACGACGTTGGCATCGACATCGGCGTCGCGGTCTTCGGTGTAGGGGAGATCGAGGAGGGCTTTGCCACCGACTACGCCGACACTGATGGCGGCAATGGAGTCTTTGAACGGGTTCTCTTTGATTTTACCTGAGTCCATGAGCTTTTGCACGGCGAGGCGGGCGGCGAGGTAGGCGCCGGTGATGGATGCCGTGCGGGTGCCGCCGTCGGCTTGGAGCACGTCGCAGTCGATCCAGAGAGTGTGTTGGCCGAGTTTGCTGAGATCGACGACGGCGCGCATGGCGCGACCGATGAGGCGTTGAATTTCGATGGTCCGGCCATCGACGCGTCCGCGGGAGCTGTCGCGGGATTTGCGCTCATGGGTGCTGTAGGGGAGCATTGAGTATTCAGCGGTGAGCCAGCCACCCGAGATATTTTGGGCGCGCATCCAACCGGGGACCCGGGCTTCGAGTGTCGCGCCGCAGATAACCTTGGTATTGCCAAAAGAAACCAGCACGGAGCCGGTCGCGTTGGCCGCGATACCGGCTTCAAAAGAAATGGGACGAAGTTGATCGGCGGAACGGCCGTCGGCTCGAGATGAAGACATAGGGAGAGCTGAGGGAGGATTGAGTGGATCGTAAAGCTCAACTCATCCGGCGCGGAATCTGGGGCGCTCTCCATTTTTGATACATCGGAGCATATGGTGGAATGCCCACCTAATTTTTTTCCATCTAACGACAATGGGCCAATTGACGCGGGTTGAAATAATCCGTTTTTTTGGGTTTTTCATCGCGAGGTGATTAAGGCGGCGATGTTCATATGCCTGCTTACGGAAAACGGGCATCCCGAGCCATTCGTGACCTACCCTAGCAGCCTGTCGGAACGGAATCGCCGTTTCATCGGAATAAGCGACGTAATCGCTGTGGATGAGAACATCGTGCCGAATCTTAGGGTAGATATGGCGCCGCAGAAAACGCTGATCACTGCCGTAGGACACATCTCGCCACCGGTCGATCAGTTGCGGTAAATCCGATCGCAAAGCACCGCGGCACCCCCAGAGGCCTCCCATTATTCGCGCTTCATGACCGGGAGCGTCGCGGATGATATGAAACCGTTTTCCACTCGCCAACCATTTGTCGACCGCACTCCGGTCTCGGGGGGTAATGAGGGAGTCAATATCCCGAACGATGAGGATATCGGTTTCTTCTTCAGCGGCGGGGAGAAAACGCCAAAGCATGCCGTCGTGTGCTCCCTTTCGATGTCGACGAACGATGTCGGCGCCCTCGGCGATGAGTTCTTGAATAAGACTCTCGGGGATTTCTGCAGAGACGTAAAACCGGCATGTCTAACCGGGGTAGATTTCTCTGCTCGCGAGAAGGTTAGGTAATGCTCCGCGTTGGTATTCCAGATTAGTCCCGTAAAGGGAAAAGGCGATTAGTTTTCGGGAGTTCGACATGCGTGGGCGGCTCGCGGCGACCGAGCCCGAAGGGGGGGCACTTGCATTAGAGACCTAGCGGCAACACTAAGACCGAATGGGTGGTCGAGGCAACGATCAATTGGCGGTGGCAGGCGGGCGGTGAGGCGGTTAAGCGGTGGAGCGGTGAAGCGGTGAGGCGGTGAGGAGGTAAGGCGATGAGGCAGTGAGGCGATGAGGCGGTGACGCGGTGAGATGGTGAAGCGTAAGCGTGCAACTTGGGCGTCGTCGAGCAACGCCCGTTGTTGCGACAGGTTACGGACGGAGGGGCAGGGGGATGTCAGGTGTAAAGGCCCGTAAAGCCCGACCCACATTGGTGAGCTCGGGGGGGGGCATCCAGCGCTTTATGTCGCTGAGTCTTCCGTGCAGCGGCGATGTTGGTTCCGGAATTGTCCGGGGGTGTTACCGAAGCGCCGTCGGAAGCAGTAGATGTAGTATTGCAGGTCCGAGTAGCCGCAGAGTGCGGCAATTTCCGTGATGTTGTAGCTGGAATCTTCTAACAGATCCAGACTGTGCATGAGTCTTAATTCGTTGAGATAATTAGTGATCGTCGTCTTGCCCGTGTGCCGGAAAATGCGGGACACATGATTGGGATGGGCATTGAGGTAAATCGCTAGTGAAGCCCGATTGATGCTAGCGTCGGCCCAGTGTTCAGCGAGGTAGTTGCAGGCTCGTTCCCAGAGATAATTGCCGGGGGCAAGTTGCTTCTGAGTGGGTGAGTTGAGTAACTCGATAGCTTCGACCAGCAGCAGTTCGCCTAGTTTGCGCACATAGTCTGCACTGGCTGCGGCGGGAGCCGGTTCGCTCAAAAGTCGAAAAAGGTAGTCCAGCCGCAGGTGAGTTTTGCCCCACACCTCCCATTGGGCGAGGTAGGTGAGTGCGATACCGTCAGGGCCGGGAATCCGTGAAGTGAGACTGAGTTTCGTCAGGGCATCATCAGGCTGGTAAAGGAGGCCGATGGAACGGTAACTGCGGCGGGGCTGGGGACAGATGTAGGAGCGCGGGCCAAAAAAAATTGCGTCGCCGACCCCGAGAGTGTGATCGAAATGCTCGCCGGCTTCGACCCCCACAAATCGAGCTTCACCCGAGACGACCGTGATAAGGCGATGACTTTCCCGGAGGTAGGATTCATCCCGTCTATTCCGGTCCTGCAGCCCTTTGATGATGCGGTGGCAGCGGTGCAGCGCACCGGGTATCATCAGTTGACTGGCTTGCTCAAAGAGAATTTCGCGGTCGGGCATGGGGTAAGGGGTGGTCTTGAGCGATGTTACAAATTCCACTATTTTGCGAGAATTTCTTTCCGCCGAATTTGGGAGGATCGCTTGTATGGTTCGGCCTGTTGCTCCGGTTGTTGGAGTGATAGCTTTTCGTTTAACCCCTCCCTAATCCCCATGAAACTATGTTTCCTTTTTCCTGTTGCCGGCGTGAGTTTGTGTCTGTCGATCGCCTTACCTTCTTTTGTTGCTGCTCAAGTCGTCAGTCCGACGGATGACGATTCCAATTCCTCCGTTGTGACGTTGGATGCCTTTGAAGTCTCTTCCGACTCGGTCAAAGGCTATGGGACAACCACGTCTCTTTCCGCTTCTCGCACAGCGGTGCCAATCACCGACCTTCCGGCGTCGGTCATCACGATCAACGAACGTTTGATTGAAGATACGGCCGCGGTGGAACTTCGCGATACCTTCAACCTGGTCAGCGGCGTCTTTCACGGTAACGCCGGCAGCGGTCTGCAGGAATCGAACAATTTTTCTATTCGCGGTTATGTCACTACCGGAGCGTTGCGGGATGGCATTGCTGACCTCAACTTCAGTGACAACGGTGGTTTTGATTACTCCATGGTAGAACGGGTTGAAATCGTAAAGGGACCGGCCGGGGTGCTCTACGGTCAGCACAGTGCGGGTGGGGCCGTGAATATCATCAGCAGGCGGCCTCGCGCCGAACCGTTTACCAAGGTCGATATGACGGCTGGCAGCTACGGCTTTTGGCGAGCTTCAATCGACCACTCCGGCTTGGCCGGACCGGATGGCAAACTGGGTTACCGCGTTTCGGCGGCGGCGCTCAATACGGATGGACCGGTCGGTATTGGGGGAGAGCCAGATGGAGTTTCGACGTGGATCAATCCCAGCATCTCTTACCAATTCGACAACGGCTTCAAGGTCTGGGCTTGGGGGGCATTTGCAGACGACACGTCGAAGCGCGTGTCCAACTCGGTCTGGGCTTTCGGCACGCCGGACGGGAAGGGTGCTCCGTTCTATGAATTTGTCGAGACCGGCCAGATGAGCGTCGTATTTCAGAATTTCAATAAGAGTGAAAATTCGAATCTCGAGCTTGGCACGACCAAGCATTTCACTCTTGGTCAGGCGGAAGCCGATTTACGGGTGGTGGCTCGCTACGGCGAGCGGACTACCTCCGGGGCCCGCACCCGCTCCAACGGCGGTACCATCTTCATCGACAACGCCGGTAACCAGATTCCTGATGGTTCGCCCAGTGTCGGTCGAGGTCCCGGCATTTCGGGTTTGATCACCGACAACTTGTCCCGCTTTGGCCGGGGGGGGCTGCGCTACAACCGAGGAGAAAATGAAGCGGAGCAATCCTCTCTCACGGCGGACTTGAACTTCAGTTTCGACCTCGGTCCGGTGGCCAATAATTTCCTGCTTTACGGACAAACCTCATCGGGTGAAGGGGCGAGCCTCGATACGGCTGACATCCGGGTAAACAATGTGGCGACGTTGCCGGCGGACATCCGAACCACTTACCATTTCGATACCGGCATCGCTGGAGTTGGGGTGGCAGAGATCTGGCCCAATCCTCCCTCCGGCATCGGCGATCTGCGTCCGATCATCGAGCAATATGCCGATGTGAACAGAGTCACTCCCGATACCGCAAGTGATTACTCGTCGTCCAATTTCGCCGCGATCGAACGGGCGTCCATTCTGGAGAATCGGGTCATCGCGGTCTTAGGCACCCGCTACGATTCAATCGACTTCACCAACGTGCGGTCGAATGACGGGACGGTGTTGAGCGATACTCATGATGCGGAGTGGGTGAACAAGTTTGGACTCGTGGCGAAACCCTACGTTCGCGGTGGCAACGAACTTTCGATCTTCTACAACAACGCCGAGACCTTTGTACCCGAACGTGGCACGGATCAACGACTCGCGACGTTCGGAAAAAAGTTTCCCAATCGCACCGTCTCCACCGATGAAATCGGGGCAAAGCTGAACCTCTTCAACAGCCGCGTGGTGGGCACGATCTCGGTTTTCCAAAACGTGGAAAACAACGTATTGCTAAACGCTCGCGACGAGGATGGCAGCGTCACCGGCATTGATGATCGCAGCTACTTCTATCCCGGCGGCGAACGCACGACGGATGGTTGGGAAATGGATATCGCGTTCAATCCAGCGCCAGGTTTCGACGCGATGTTTTCCTATTCTAAAATCGATTCCCTATTGTCCGACGGTTTACCCGCCGACGGCGTGCCTGAGACCACTGCGTCGGCGGTGTTGCGTTATCAATTTCAAGATGGACCACTGAATGATTTTTCGATCACAGGAATCTATAATGCCTGGGGCGAAAGTCACCTGAATCGTTCCTCGGGTTTCATTATTCCGAAGGGTAAATTGATGACCGTCGTGCTCGGCTATGATTGGCAGAACATCAAGCTTCGCCTGCGGATTGAGAACGTCACCGACGACATTTATGCGATGCCTAGCACATGGTGGACCGGCGTGGGAGTGACCAAACATCGCAACTACCGCCTCAGTGCGAGCTATCGATTCTAAGGCAACGGTCTGACCCGGTGCCCTCTCCCCCCATCACATTAATATCACAATGAACCGATATTTATCTCTTCGTGGTCTGTTGGCATGGTTTACTGTGCTACCCCTCGTCCTCGTTGCCCAGGTGAGACCGGATCCGATCGTTCATCCCGATTCTCCGCTCATGTTGGCCGGGGGCTGGGTACCGACCGATACCCATCAAATCAAGTTCGATGAACTCCCCATGATTCCGTCGGAACACGCCGTCATCAGCGACGTGCGTGACCAAGGGGGTCGTCGGGTCAATCAGCACAACTACCTCGTCTTTTTCGACGGTCGCTATTGGGCGATGTGGAGCGACGGCCCCGGAGTGCCTCACGCCCACTTCGAGGGAGGAGTGCCGGGGCACGACCGGGCGGATCAACACGTGTTTTTCGCCACGAGTCCTGACGGTCTAAATTGGGGGGTAATCGGGGATATCACCGGCGCACCCGAATCCGGATACGGCTGGATCGCCCGCGGCTTCTGGGTGCGCGAGGGGAAACTCCTTGCATTGGTCACCCGTTATCAAGCGCCCGGTTACGCGGGCCCGGGCCTCTCCTTGCACGCCTTTGAGTTGGCGGCGGGCGAAGGCGAGGTATGGCGGCATCTGGGCATGGTGAAGGATGATTCGATGAATAATTTTTCGCCCAAGCAGTTGTCCGGTGGGGACTGGCTGATGACTCGCCGCGACCAGTTGAAGGCCGTGTCGTTTATGCGCGGTGGTGTCAGGGCGATCGATGATTGGAAAACGTATCCTGTGATTGGTTACGATGATTCCGCTTTGGCGGCGGAAGAGCCTTATTGGTGGACACTGCCGGATGGAAATCTAGTCGCCCTGTTCCGCGACAATCGCAAGTCGGGGTTTTTGTTCAGAGCGTTTTCCACCGACGAAGGTCGCAGTTGGACTCCACCGGTACGGACCAATTTTCCGGACTCTGCCTCGAAATTCAACGGCGGGCGGCTTTCAGATGGTCGTTACGTGCTCGTCTCCAATTCGCATCCCGATCGGCGCGATCCTATGACGTTGGCCATCAGCGAGGATGGACTCGTCTTTTCAACGCTCGGGTATCTTGTGGGAGGACGTCACGTTGACTATCCGCATGTGATGGAGCACGACGGATTTCTTTTTGTCGCGTTTGCCGGGGCGAAGCAAACGGTAGAGGTGCTGCGTATTTGCGTGGCGGATCTGCCCAAGCGGCAGCTTCCGTATCAAGTGCACGCCCTTGAGGAAAGAACCAAGGAAGCGGTTCGTCGCTGATGCGAATTCGTTTCGTCTACCTCGCCGGAACCATCGGGTTGGCCTTTGTGGCTGGCGTGACGCGGGCGGCACGTCCCAACGTGTTATTTCTCGTCATCGACGATCTGCGTCCAGCCATCGGAGCCTACGGTGACCCGTTGGCGATCACCCCGAACCTGGATCGATTGGCGGCCCGTGGATTGGTGTTTGATCGCGCGTATTGCCAACAGTCGTTGTGTGCGCCGTCGCGGGCTTCGGTCATGACTGGTCGACGCCCCGAGGCGTTTCCTCGAATCAGTGGAGGGGAGGGGAGTGCGCACTACCGCGAGGAGTTGCCCGAGGTGGTGACCTTGCCGCAACTCTTTAAACAGCACGGCTACCACACCGAATCGATTGGCAAGGTGAACCATGTGTATCCGCCGATTCTCGATCCGGTTTCTTGGTCGGTGCCGGAGCGATTGGCCGACATTGTCAAACGGGACGAATACCTGAAGCCCAGTAATCGGGTGGGCGGATTTATTCAGCCCATGCGCAAGGGCGAGGCGACCGAGTCTATCGTCGCGCCCGACAATGCGTACGTGGACGGACAGATGGCCGATGCCGCAATCGAGGCGCTGAGTCGATTGCGCGACCAACCCTTCTTTCTGGCCGTGGGCACGAAGCGCCCCCACCTGCCGTGGAGCGCACCAGAACGGTATTGGAAGCTGCATGACCATCAGGATTTCGGTCTCGCTCCGGAGGTCGCGCGAGCATTTTCCGCGGGGGAGGTGATGGCGCGACCCTGGCGTTATGAATGGCGTCCGGACTCGGGAGAGATGCGGAACTACACCGACATTCGTGAGCTGCTTGAGATTGGTGAGGCAAAAACACGACAGTTACGACACGGGTATTATGCGGCGGCGAGTTACGCGGATGCGCAGATTGGCCGCGTGCTCGATGCACTTGATGAACTGGGTTTGGCGGAGAATACCATCATCGTGCTCTGGGCGGATCACGGTTACCATCTAGGCGAAAACGGGCAGTGGGGTAAGAAGACCAATACGGAGCTGGATGCCCGCGTGCCGTTGTTGGTCGTGGCACCCGGGCTCACGCGGCCCGGCACTCGCACCCCGGCGCTGGTGGAGTTGGTGGACTTGTATCCGACGTTGGCCGAGCTCGCGGGACTGCCGGGTGAACTTTCCTGGGAAGGAACGAGTTTTGTGCCGCTAATGGCGAATCCAGATCGAGCGTGGAAGCGAGCTGTGTTTGGCCGCTACGTCCGATCGGGAGCAATCGGCCGCGCCATCCGAACCGGACGTCATCGTTATGTTGAATGGACGCGCGAGTCCGATGAAAAGGTGATTGATCGGGAGCTCTACGACGTGCCGTCCGACCCGCAGGAACGTCGTAATCTTGTGAATGATGAACTCGCATTGACCGCTGAGTTGGCGGAACAGCTGCACGCTGGTTGGACTGCCGTGCGTCCCGACACTTTCGTTCAACCGTTAACCCCACTCCCCTTCGATCCATGACCACTGTCTTCCCTAATATCCTCCGATCCTCCCGTTTTCGAATATTGAAAATCGTGATGTTGTTCGCCGTTTGTTCCGGCGCCGCCGTCGCGAGTGAGCCGCCGATGTTGGATCTCACCCGAACTGGTCCCGATCCGACCCGCATCGATTATGCCTCGCTGCTCGTGCTGCGAGGAGAGCATGCTTTGGTGACCGCTGGCTCATTAACGAAGCAGCCGTTTGTGAGTAAAGCGGTGGTCTTTGATCACGCAGATTTGGCCGATCCCAGTCAGTGGGTTTATCGCCTGCATTCTTATTTGGCGTATCATGATGGTAAATACTGGGCGCTGTGGAGTCATGGCCGCATCGTGGAGGACCACCCGACGCAGCACCTGCGCTACGCCACCAGTCCAGACGGGCTGCATTGGAGTGACGCCGGCATCGTGGCCGGACCTCCGACCCGCGACGGATTCCGCTACATCGCCCGCGGTCTGTGGGTGCGGGATGGTAAGTTGATCGCCCTAGGTAGCCTTGATGAAGCGTATCAAGAAGGACGAGTGCGGTTTTTTGGCCCCAGTTTGGCATTACATGCGTTTGAGTGGGACCCGACCCGGGAAGTTTGGATTCCACAGGGGGCGATTGCGGACCAAGCGATCAATAATTTCCCGCCCGCTAAATTGCCTGACGGCCGCTGGGGCATCATTTGTCGAGGACCAGATTATCGTCGGGATGTGTTCATGTTGAGTGGAGGCGTGGATGCGATCGATTCGTGGGAAAAGTCGCCGATCGTCACCGAAGCGCCTGCCGATGGATTCCAGCCCGAGGAACCCAACTGGTGGTCACTGCCCGACGGTCGGCTGGCCGGGGTGTTTCGGGATAATTCCCGTTCCGGGCGATTTTACCGGGCGTTTTCGGCAGACAACGGCCGCACGTGGAGTACCCCGACCAAGACGAATTTCCCGGATGCCACTTCGAAGTTTTTCTGCCTACGCACCTCGCGGGGATTCTACGTGCTCATTTCGAATGCCAATCCCGCGAGTCGCAATCCCTTGTGCCTCTCGGTATCTGAAGACGGCGTTACTTTCACCGCCATGGCGCAGTTGCCCATTCCGGTGTCGCCGGAGGGGGGGGCGTTTGATGCCGATCACACCTCGGGCAGTGTGCAATACCCTCATGCGATCGAGCAGGATGGTGCCGTGTTTGTTTCTTATTCCCGCTACAAAACGGCCATTGAAGTGATCAAGATTTCACTCGATGAAATCGAACGGCTACGGCGCTGATTCGACGGTATTTTCGACTCCATTCTTTTCTTCATGGACCTTCAAATTCGATTTCTCGATGTCGCTGTAATTGGAACCTACATTGCGATAATGGTCGCGATCGGCATATATTTTTCGCGACGCACTGAAACCACCGAGGAGTACTTCGTCGGGAACCGCTCGTTTCCCGGCTGGATGATTGGGCTGTCGATGTTGGGTACAGTGATAAGCTCGGCGACGTTTCTGGCGCTTCCGGCGGCGGCGTTCGCGCTCGATTGGCGTCAGTTGAGTGTGAATCTCGTCCTGCCGTTCGTCGCAATCATCGCGATCGTGGTGTTTATCCCGTTTTTCCGACAAGGTAAACTTACGTCGGCTTTCGAGTATTTGGGAAATCGATACGGGGCGATCCCGCGGCTCTATGGCACGATCAGTTTCGTGATTCTGCAGCTTATTCGCATGGCGCAGATTCTGTTTCTCGTGTCGATTCCGTTGCAGTTTCTCACCGGGTGGTCGTTTGAGTGGGTGGTCATCGTGGCGGGGGTATTCATCGCCCTCTATACCATCGCCGGCGGGATCGAAGCCGTAATTTGGACGGACGTGGTGCAGGCGATTGTCTTGATGGTGGGCGGCGTGGTGTGTCTCATCTGTGCGGAAATTGATCTACCGGGCGGGCTGGGGCAGGTGCTTGAGATCGGGCAGGCCAACGGTAAATTCAGCCTAGGCAGTTTTGAGTGGAATCTCACTGAACGCACGTTTTGGACCGTGTCGTTGCTGGGCATGGTGACTTGGCTGGGCATCTATAGTGGCGACCAAAACATGGTTCAACGTTATGCGGCGGCGAAATCGTTGCGGTCCGCGCGACGAGCGACGGCGCTTTTCTCCTGCATCGCGCTGCCGTTGTGGACGTTGTTCTTCTTTGTGGGCACGACGTTGTTCGTCTATTATCTCCAGTTTCCCGATCCAGCGGTGGCGGATTTGGCGGCTGATGAAGTGCTGCCCTATTTTGTGCTCACTCGTATTCCGGCCGGGTTGGCTGGACTCGTGATTGCGGCGGTGATGGCAGCGACCATGAGTAGTCTGGACTCCGGGATTAATTCGATCTCCACGGTGGTGACAGTTGATTTGATGAAACCCTATTTGGCTCCGGGCCGGAGTGATCGGTTTTATCTGTGCACGGCGCGATGGATTGCTGGCGTGGTCACGGTCGTGACGGTAGCGGGAGCGATCGGGTTCAGTCGGATCGAGAAAGAAAGCATGAATGACGTGAGTCTCATCGTCACCAGCGTGTTTGGCGGGTGTTTGATGGGACTTTTCGTGGTGGGCTTTTTTACCAAACGAGTGGATGGCACCTCGGTGTTGATCGCAATGGCTCTGGCGATCGGGTTTAATATTTACTTGGGACTCGATTTGGCGGGCTTGATCCCGGAAGGCGCGTCGCTGCACATCCACAGCTATTGGAGCGGGGCGTTGGTCAATGGTCTCTTCATTCTGCTGGCCTACGGACTCAGTTGGATCCGCGGGCAAGCGCCACGGGATCTGACGGGATTGACGGTGTGGACCATGGGTAAGCGGAACAGCGAGAAAAACGGAGATAATTTATGAATGATAGTGTAACAAATTTGACGGCCGAGGTCGTGGTGATCGGTGGAACGCCGGGAGGCATCGCAGCCGCCATTACGGCGGCGCGGTTGGGGCGCACCGTGGTCATGGCGGAGTATCATCCCGCGATTGGGGCGATGATGACCAACGGGCTCGGCAAGTCCGACATTGAAACACGGGAAGCGATCAATGGGGTGTTTCGCGAATTCGTCGAAAACGTGCGCGCGCACTACGTGGAGACCTACGGGGCGGATCACGCCAATGTCTCACTTTGCCAGGACGGTTACTATTATGAGCCCTCCGTCGCGCTGCGCATTTTGGATGCTATGCTTGCCGCCGAGCCGAATATTCGGATTCTGCGTCACCATCGGATCAACACGGTTACCATGGCCGGTGCGCGAATTGAGGCGGTGGGTTTGGTGAGTCGGGACACGGGAGAGCCGTGCAAAGTGGAGGGACGGGTTTTTATCGATGCGACCTACGAGGGCGATCTGGCGGCCATCGCCGGGGTGCCCTGTCGATTGGGTCGGGAGTCGCGGGGGGATTTCAATGAACTCTATGCCGGGGTGGTTTACATCGACTACGAAACGGGGGCCTTCCTGCCCGGCACGACGGGGAAGGGCGATAAACGCATCCAAGCCTACACTTACCGGCTTTGTCTCACGACCAATCTGGCCAATAGTTTGGCGGTATCCGCCCCGGTGGATTACGATCGCACCGTTTACCTCGGCTACCTCGACGATTGGCGGGACGGGCGGATGGGCCCACCGCGTGATATGCGCGAAGGCATGGGATATTATGCACCGACGTTTAATACCGTCGTGCGGGCGTTGTCGGTGGCGGAATTACCCAACGAGAAATTTGACATTAATATGAACCCGCGACCGTTGGGCTTTCCATTTGCAGAGGAGAATGACGGTTATCCCGAAGCGGATTGGCCCGAGCGAGAGCGGATCATGGCGCGTATTCGCGATTTGACCTTGGGATTGATCTATTTTCTGCAAAACGACGAAGAGATTCCGGAAGACCAACGTCAGTTGGTGCGCCGTTTCAATTTGGCTCGGGATGAGTTCACGGATAACCACGGGTTTCCGCGGCAGCTCTACGTGCGGGAAGCCCGTCGTATCCAAGGTGAGTATACGCTAAGTGAAAACGATGTGTTCGTGGAATCGGTGCGGGGGCGCACGCGAGTGCACGTTGACAGCATCGCGGCAGGAGAATTTCCGATCGACTCATTTCCGGTCAGAAAATACGAGCCGGGCCAAAATGTGGCACTCGAAGGATATGTGCTGATGTTGGACAAACTCACGCACCCCTATCAAATCCCCTTCGGTGTCATCGTGCCCCAAGGCGTGGACGGATTACTGGTACCGGTGGCTGCATCGACCACCCATGTCGCGTTTTCGACCATTCGCTTGGAGCCCACCTGGATGGCGTTGGGCCAAGCGGCGGGCACGGCGGCGCATTTGTCGCTGATTGCCAATGTGCCGGTGCGCGATGTCCCGATAAAATGCTTACAACGGCAGTTACTTGCCCAGGGGCAGGTGTTGACCTTTTTCAAGGATATCGATCGGGCTCATGCCTGTTTCGCTGGTCTGCAATTCTGTGGCTGTTTGGGTTTCTTCGAAGACTATCACGCTCGGGCGGACGAGTTGTTGGACGGGCCCACGGCCTTGCGTTGGTTTGCTCGCGCGGGGCTGTTAGATCTGTCAGAGGTCGAGTGGCGGGATGCGGCCACAGTCACTTGGGCGCAACTGGCCGCGGTGGTGCCGGAATGGATGGGAGGGGACGGCGTGCCTACGGATCGACTGGTCAGCCGCGGAGCGTTTTGCCAAGCGCTATTTGAGGCACAGGCGCGCGACGAAGAGCGGGTGTCGACGGAGGTGGTATTGTGAATGCGGTGCCACAATCAGGCGTCCTGGCAGCTCTCTGGATTCCGACCGATGCGAATGGAGATTTACAGCGGGACGCGTTGGCCACCCATCTGGGATGGTTAAAGCAGCAAGGCGTGGCGGGCGTTTTGGCGCTGGGGAGCACGGGTGAATTCCCCCGATTCACCCTGGAAGAACGGAAGTCTCTCTTGGTCACTATTGCGGAGCTGGCCGCTCCCTTACCAGTCATCGCGAACCTCAGCGACTTGAACTTTCGCAAGGTGATTGAATTGGGGCGGTTCGCGCGGGAAATAGGCCTGCCGGCAGTGACCCTCATGCCGCCGCATTTTTATCCGGTGTCCGATGCCGATCAACTGGCGTTTTTCCTTCACGTGGCCGAACAGGTGCAGTTGCCGACGTTCCTCTACAATTTCCCTGAACTCACCGGCAATCGGATCGCGGTGGAAACGATTGAAGGCTTCGCCACCCGAGCGCCGATGGCGGGGATCAAGCACAGCGGTGGGGAATTCGATTACCTGCCCACTTTGGTGGAGTTGGGGCGGAAGCACGATTTTAAGGTATTTTCCGGTGCAGATACGCGACTCCCTGAGGTGGCGGCGGCCGGGGCGGCGGGCTGTATTGGCGGCATGGTCAACTTCGTGCCGGATGTCATGGTCGATGTCTTTAAAGCGTGTGCCGAGGGACGAGTGCAGGAAGCAGGAGAAATGGCGGAGACGCTGGTCGAGGTCGGTCTGGTGCTGGATCAACTCACCTTTCCGCTCAACGTCGCAGCGGGTCTGCAGGCACGGGGAATCGCGTGGGGGGCACCAAAAATGGTGGTTTCATCCGAGTCATGGAAGCGGTTCGATCAAATTGTGCGGGAGCTCGGCGAGATTTTTCGATCCAAAGGAATTTTGTCCGCGTGAAAGCGTTTGACTCCTGTTTTTATGGGAGACTTCAGGGGGGCGTGCCGGTGAGGCACTTGCCGAGAGGCCGGGGCGGGCGTTGTCCGAGCAACGGCCCTTGTTGCTACAGTTTTGGACTGGGGGGCATGCTTTCGGCATTTGCCTCAAACGTGGTTACGGGGAACGGACGCGTTGGTCGGCGCGTTTGACTCGCGTTCTGGTGCGCCGGCTTGGCGAGGGGGGGGCGACGAGACACTTGCCGAGGGGCAGGGGCGGCGTTGTCGAGCAACGCCCCTACAGTTTTGGACTGGGGGGCATGCTTTCGGCATTTGCCTCAAACGTGGTTGCGGCGGACGGACGCGTTGGTCGGCGCGGAGTGTCGGGGGCGATGAGGCACTTGCCGAGGGGCAGGGGGTGTCGGGCGTAAAGCCCGACCCACCCGAATAGTTGAAACGGGCGTTGTTGAGCGACGGCCCGACAGCGGTCGAGTTGGGTTGTCTTGGTGGCGGGACGCGGGGACGGTTTTTCAGTCTCAGACGGGTTTGTTGTTTTTCTGTGAAGTTCCGGTTGGGGGCGGGCGCTATGGGGTGTCGGGCGTAAAGTCCGACCTACACCGGTCGCGCGAGAGGGCTGTCCGGTGGGAGCGACGCGAAACTAGTTTTCGGGCGCTTTTTCCTGCCAGCGACGTTGGGCGGGAATGAGGATGCCGGCTGACTTGGGATCTCCCAATACGGGCCAGGGGAGGTCGCCCCAGTTGCTCGGAGCTTCGGAGCGGTAGGCGGAGGCGGGAATCGTTTTGACTTCGATGATGGAGGGAAGGGGATCTCCCGACTGGAGGGTATTGCTGCCGAGGATCAGGTCCTGGGATGAGCCGTCGGTTTCGAAGCCTTCACCGGCGATGCGATTGCCGAGGAATATGGCGCTGTCCGAGTGATCTTTTAGGCTGATCTTGGTTTGAACGTGGTTGCGCAGAAAGGTGGTCAACGGTCCGGTTGGCCCCCAGTAATCAGCGAGTTCGATGAATTCGACGACGTTGCCTTCGAAGAGGTTTTGATACGGGTAGTGGCCGTGAATCGATATGTCGCAGAGGAGGCGGCTGCCGGCGGGATCCCGGCGTCGTTCGAAGGAGTAGTTGTAAGAGAAGACGTTTCCATTGGCACCACGTTTCACCATTATGGCGTGACCGAAGGTGGTGGAGAATGTTGTCGGGGTAGAAGCTGTCGGTGGCGACGTTGCCGGCCACGATGCCGTAGCCCGCGCCGCCGCCGCCGTAACTGAAACTATGGTGCACTTCGTTTTCGGCGATGGTGATATGACGACTGAAATTTGCCCAGATGGGTCCCCGCGTGGGGTGGAAGGTCTCGCATCTTCGCACCCAACGGTTCTGGGCGTTTTCCAGGCCGATGATGTTGTAAGAACCGGAGTCGAGGTTTTCGACCGTAAGGTCTTCGACGTCGGCTTGCTCGATGGGATCGATGATGAGAATACGAGGGTTGAGCTTGCTCGGGTAGGTCAGGCGGAGAGGCACATCCCACGTAATCGTATTGTCTTTGGAGGCCGACAATTTCGACGATTTGGGCGAGAGATTGCATCGCCCAAGGCGTATCCCAGCGCGGGTCGGTCTGCATGAGTTCGGGATCGTTTTCGGAAAGAACCAGAACCCTCTGTGCGGCGGCTAGTGCGCCGGTGTTGGCCAGCTGTCACTTGGTCGAGCCGCGGGCGAATCCGGAAGTGAAGGTCTATTCGGTCTGACGTCTGGTGCCTTCGAAACGGATGGCACCGAATGCGGGACGGACCGGACTTGCAAATGTTTCTTCGCCGAGAGGGTGGAACTTAAGGTGCGTCTTCCCTTGGGCGGAACCACGGAGGACGATGCCGGATTTCAGCGCGATGGGACCATGAAGTTCGAAAACTCCCGGGGGCAATAGGACTGCTCCGATACCGTCAACCCCGTCGATCGCCGTATGAATGGCCACGTGGCCGTGGGCTTCGATGGCAGAAGCCGCGAAGGTGACTGTGACGGGCACGTCGGGTATTTCTCCGCGGTAACCGGCATCCCCCTTTGGCAGGAAGTCGGCGGCGCCAACCCAGGACGGCAGGAGCAGGGCGAAGCGGGCCTAGAGGTGTCGATAATTCATCGAAAGTCAGGTTCCCGACGGGAATGAAGGATGACCGGACTGATGCGGTCCGGTGATCAGATGAGCCTACCGCATTTTCGCGAAGGTGCCTTTGAGGAGATCGGCGTCGGAGGCGTTTTTGGTTTTGGCCCGGGCGACGTCGATGAGGCCGGCTTCGAGGGCGTTCTTGGTGGGGCGCTGAATCTCGTAGTAGACGCCAAAGCGTCCCGGCCATGGTTCGCTGGCGACGGTCATGGCGGCGGTGATGTCGGTCTTGTCGTGTTGTTCTTCGTCGATCGTGACGAATGCGCCGCCCTTGCGGGGGATGCTGGTGTCGAACGCACCGGGGAAGAATTCGATACACTCGGAGAGAATTTCGATGACGGCGAAACCGGGATGCTCGGCGGCGCGTTTCATCATTTCGACCATGTGTTTGACTTGGGTCGCATGACTGCGGGCGACAAAGGTGGCACCGCTGTTGACGAGTTTGCGCATTGGATTGATGGGCTGGTCGATCGCGCCGGAGGGGTCGGTCTTGCTCTTGAAACCCTCGGGGGACGTCGGAGACGTTTGTTTCTTGGTGAGACCGTAGACCTGATTGTCCATGATAACGTAGGTCAGGTTCACGTTTTTACGAGCGACGTGATCAAGGTGATTCCCACCGATCGAGAAGCCGTCGCCGTCGCCACCGAAGACGAAGACCTTGAGGTCGGGGCGGCTGAGGCTGATGCCGGCGGAGAACGGCACGGAGCGACCGTGAATGAAGTGTCCGCCGTGAGTGTTGACGAAGTAAGGGAAGCGGGAGGAGCAACCGATACCCGCCATGGTGACGATGTCTTGGTGCGGGTAATTAAGTTGTTCGAGGGCGCGGTAGAAAGAGGCGAGGACCGCAAAATCTCCACAACCGGGACACCAAGTGGGATGATCGGCGGTGAGTGCTTTGCGAGTGAGCTTGGGTGTTTCCGGAGTGGGCGCGGGGGCGAGAGCGGTGTCGGACATGAGCGAGAGTTTTTAAACGAGAATGAAAATGAGTGAGAGCACGAGTGGGTGAATTACTCCGGGTATTCTGAAAAGTTGGCGCTGCGCGCGCCGGCGAGTTCGGCCATGCCGGCGAGGATTTCGCTCACCTTAAAAGCGAGGCCGTCGGTCTTAGTGATCGAACGGATGGCAGGATTGGCGTAGCGGGCACGCATCAAGGTGGCGAGTTGGCCGTAGCCGTAGAGGCCGCGGTCATTCATCTCGACGACGAAGATTTGGCGGTAGCGGGAGAAGATCCGATCGACCTCGGGCGGAAGCGGATGGATGTAGCGGATCTGGATGTGACCGACTTTTTGGCCCTCGGCGCGAGCCCGGTTCACGGCTTCGCGGATGGGACCGTAAGTGGAGCCCCAGCCGACGAGCAGGATGTCCCCCTGGTCGTCGCCGTGGATTTCAGGACGGGGCAGTTTTTTGGCGAGTTGGCGAAGTTTGTCGCGCCGTTTGGCCGTCATCTTCATGTGCAACGCGGGGTTGCCGGAAGGGTGACCTAATTCGTCGTGTTCGAGACCGGTTACAGTGGGATACTTGGCGCCCTCCATCAGGGAGCCGGGAGGGGCATGCCGCGTGATGGCGTCGAGGGGGTAAGGTTTGTAATCTTCGCCGCGGGGAGCCACGTCGGGAGTGGGATCGACTATCAGCTTATCCACCTCCGGCTCGTCGAAGGCTTCGATCCGAGTGGCGAGGGCTTGGTCGGTAAGGATGATCACCGGCGTGGCGTATTCGCGGGCCAGTTTGCCGGCTTCGAGGGCGATGTAGAAACAGTCTTCGACGTCGCAGGGAGCGAGGACAATGCGAGGAGTGTCCCCATGAGAACCGTAGATGGCCTGCATGAGGTCGGATTGTTCGACGTTGGTGGGGAGGCCAGTGGAAGGGCCGCCGCGTTGGACGTTGATGACGATGAGCGGGAGCTCGGCCATGCTGGCCCAGCCGAGGGCCTCCATCTTCAGCGAGAGACCGGGACCGGAACTCCCCGTGACGGCGAGATGCCCGGAGTAGGCGAAACCGATGGCGTAGGAGACGGCGGCAAGTTCGTCTTCGGCCTGCACGAAGAGTCCACCGTATTTTTGCAGTTCGCTCCGGAGGTTCTCCATGATGGTGGACCAGGGAGTGATCGGGTAGCCGGCACCGTAGCGGACCCCGGCGGTGAGCAGACCGAGGGTGAGTGCGGTGTTACCGTCGGTGGTAATTTGGGGATGGCCGGAAGTGTTTTCGGCCGTCTTCAGTTTGAAGTAGATGTCCCGAATATTATCGGCGGGCCAAGCGTAGCCGGCATCGAAGGCCAGCATGGTGTTACGGATGACGTCTTCGCCGAATTTACCGAACTTCTCATTGATGAGTTTGGCCATCTTGGAGACTTCGAGATCGAAAAGGCGACAAAGGAGGCCGAGTACAAAAATGTTTTTGCCCTTTTCCTTCGCTGAACCGCCGACGGCTTCGATGGTGGCGCTGGTAATCGGAACGCCCACGGAAATACAGTCGATGCCGGTGGTATCGGGCGAGACGTGGTCACTGTCGTAGATGAGTACGCCGCCTTGGCGAAGGGAGCTAATGTGGTCGTCGAAACTGTGGTCGTAGAAGGCGATGAGGAAGTCGGCTTCGTCGCCGGAGCTTAGAATGTCGCCGGTGCCCATGCGGACCTGGAAGATGGACGGCCCTCCCGAGATCGTGGAAGGAATCGTCATGTAGGTCATGACGTCCTGGGCGCTACGACCGGCTAAGCGGGCGAGAAAAGCGCCGATGGTCTGAATACCATCTTGGGAGTTGCCAGCCATGCGGATGACAACGTCGGTAAGGTCGGGGGTGGCGCTTGAGGAGGACGAGGCGTCTTCAGGCGTGGCGGGAGTATTGGAACTGACCATCTAAGGGATTGGGGGGGGGTGAGACAGTGAAGAATACACAAAGGCTCACAGTCAACGCGGCGTTGTCGTATTTTTGTGAAAACGCGACGCCAAGGTCCCGAATCGTTCGGGACCGAAAAATTACGTTACATGGATCGAAGGTCTCGAGGTGATGCGGGGAGTCCTAAAGGGCGCAGCTTGTATGCCGGTGGCTGAGCCGGAGTCCATGAGCAGCGAGTTGGACCCGCGGTGGAGCGCGAACGAGGAAGAGGAACTGCTTCTCGTTGACTCAGGGCTGACCACACTAGTGTCATGTCACGGGGGAGGCGCAGGAAAGTGCCGGATGCGGCAGAGATCGTGGGTGAGTTCGGTTCGGAAATCGGGGTGAGCGATGGAGATTAAGGCTTCGCCGCGTTCGCGCAGGGTTTTGCCGTGGAGGTTGACGGCGCCGTATTCGGTGACAATCCAGTGCACATGGCCACGGGTGGTGACCACGCCTGCGCCGGGGTTGAGTTCGGCCACCAGTCGGGATACTTTGCCGCCCATGGCGCGGGAGGGCAGCGCGATGATGGGTTTGCCACCGGGGGAGAGGGCGGCGCCGCGGATGAAGTCCATTTGACCGCCAATACCTGAGAAAATACGGTGTCCGATCGAGTCGGCACAGACTTGGCCGGTGAGGTCGACTTGGATCGCAGAATTGATGGCGACGACCTTCGGATTTTTGCGGATGACCGACGTATCATTAGTCCAATCGCACGGGTAGAAATTGACCAAGGGGTTGTCGTCGACGAAATCGAAGAGACGTTTGGTGCCGCCGATGAAGCTGGTGACGAGGCGACCGGCCCCGACGGTTTTGAAGCGGTTGCTGATCGCGCCGGCTTCGACGAGATCGACGATCCGGTCGGAAAACATCTCGGTATGGATGCCGAGGTCGCGTTTTTCCGTCATGCGCGCTAGCGCGGCGTCGGGAATGCCACCGATGCCCATCTGGAGAGTGGAGCCATCTTCGACGAGATCGGCGATGAGTTCACCGATGCGGGCTTCGACCTCAGATTCGGGAGGACTGGCGTGCTCGAGGAGAGGGCGATCGGTGTGGATCCAGCGATGAACGCGGTGGGGGCGCACGACGTTGGCTCCGTGGGTGCGCGGCATTTGTTTGTTGATCTCGGCGACGACAATTTCTGCCGTTTCGACGGCGGCCTTGGTCGCATCACAAGACGTGCCCAAGGAGCTGAGTCCGTGACGATCGGGAGTTGAGATTTGGATTAACGCGACATCGAGTTTGACCTGACCGGAGAGGAACAGGCCGGGAATATCGGAGAGGAAAATCGGCACGAAATCGGCGCGCCCCTCGGCGACCGCCCGGCGGAGAGGCTGGCCCGTGAAAAGAGAGATTGAGCGGAAACTGGACGCTTTCCCGGGCTCGGCAAACGGCGCCGGACCATTGGTGTGGAGGTGGTAGATTTTCACCTCTTCCAGGTCGGTGCGGCTTGAGAGAGCCTCGAGCAGGGGCGTGGGCGTCGCGGAGGCGCCGTGAATGAAGACGTTGTCGCCGTTTTTTACCACGGAGACCGCGTCGGTGGCGCTCGTGGCAGATGCTTTCCAGTCTGGATTCATTTATTGAACGGTCTAAGAACCGAGGTTAAGACAGTTGAGCGCAAAAACGAAGCCTGAACCCGATGCGTTACCGGCGAAAGGGTGCGCAGGTTTTGCGGTGCCGGGAGGGCGAGAGGCTCTTCTAGTGATCGCAGATGCAGGCGTATTCGGGATGGCTACATTCGGGGCAGATGATGGGGTTGAAATTGAAACGGGCGACGGTGGTTTTGGCGTCGGGTGTCACTTTAATTTGCACGACGGTGGGGAAATTGTTGCCGGCGGGAAGCGGGCCTTCGGAGAGCAGCACGTCACCGTGGCGGGTGAAGCTCAACGTGGTCGGATTGGATCGATCGCCGGCGGTGACAACCACGGTTTGTTGAGCCGGAGCAATGGGGGCGAGGTGATCGTCGACGAAAGTGATCTGCACCTGGCGATCGGGAGTCACGAAAAACTCGGCGTGGGGTTCGATGACGGTGAGAAGGCGACCGCCGTTGGGACCGGCGGTGGTTTTCTCGTGAGCAGTGACGAGAGAGGCCGAGCCGAGGAGAAGAACGAGGAGGGCGAATAGGGGGGATTTCATAGGAGTTGTGAGGGTGAAATTTAGTGAGCGGCGGCGGCGGCTTGTTTCAGCGCGTGTTCCGCGGCGCGGCGACCGAAGGTAAAGAAGATAAGCGGCGTGACGAGGAAATCGAGTAAGGTGGAAGAGACTAAACCGCCGACGATCACGACGGCAACCGGGTGCAGGATTTCTTTACCGGGTTGATCGGCGGCAAGCACGAAGGGAATGAGTGCGATGCCGGCGGCGAGGGCCGTCATGAGCACCGGCACCATGCGTTCGAGCGTGCCCCGTTCGACCATCGCCCGGGTGAAGCCTTCACCTTCGTGTTTCATGAGGTGAAGGTAGTGCGAAATCATCATGATACCATTGCGGGCGGCAATACCGCCGACGGCGATGAACCCCACCAGCGTGGCGATGCTGATGTTGTCGATGAGCAACCAGGTGAGCACGAGTCCACCCACTAAGGCCAACGGGATATTGAGCATGACCTGCAGGGCCAACGACCAGCTGCGGAAATAGCCGTAGAGCAGAAAAAGGATCACGACAAAGACCAGTCCGCTGAGGAGGAGGATACGTTGGCTGGCGGCCTGACGCGCTTGAAACTCGCCCTCATAGGTGATGAAATAGCCTTCGGGTAGCCGCACCTTTTCACGCACTTCGGTTTGGAGGCGTTCGACTAACACCCCGACGTCGCGGACGGCCGGTTTGATGGCGACGGTGAAGCGTCGTTGGCTGTTTTCCCGGAAAATGACGTTGGGACCTCGCGCTTCGCGAACGTCGGCCACTGCCGTGAGGGGGATGCGTTGGCCGGTGGCGGTTTCGACGGGCAATCTCGCGATCTGTTCGGCCGAATCACGCCAACTCGGAGGCAGCCGCAGCACCAGATTGATGGCGCGTTGGCCTTCGCGGAGTTCGGCAATGGTCTTGCCGCCGATGAGAGAACCGAGCTGCTCGTTGAGGGCACCGGGAGTGATACCGTAGGCGGCGGCTCTCGGACGATCGACTTCGATGCGGAGTTGAGGGATGAAGGCCTGTTGATCGAGTTTAGCGCTTTCGAAACCGGGGATGGCCTGAGCCACGGCCTGCACTTCGGTGCCGAGCTGACGGAGCTGATCGAGATCGGGTCCGAAGATCTTGATTGCGACGGGGGCGGCGACGCCGCTGAGCATGTGGCCGATACGATCGGCGAGCGGGCCGCCGATGACGGAGAAGGTGCCGGGCACTGATTGGAGGCGACGCCGGAGGTCGGCCAGCACCTCGGGGCGATCGCGGGCGGGTGAACCATTGGCGGGGTCGCCAAAATCGACGTCGAACTCCGCGGTGGACACAGGCACGACGTGATCGCCGCGCTCGGCGCGGCCGAGGCGACGTCCGACTTGTCGCACCTCGGGCACCGCCAGGATCTGGGTCTCGATGGCATCGGCAATGTGGTTCATTTCTCCGAGCGAAGTTCCGGGCGCGGAGGTGACGGCGATGAGGGCCGTTTCTTCGCGGAACGCCGGCAGGAAGTCTTTGCCCATTTTGGGGTAGAGCAAGAATGCCGCCGTCATGCCGGCGACGACCAGAATCAGGATGGGCCCGGGGTAGTTGAGTGCGGCCCGCAAGGAAGTGACCCGAATGAGCTGCTTGAGGCCGCGCACGAGCAGACCGTCGCGGTGCACTTCTCCGGCCGCAGGTCGAAGCAACAGGGAGCACAGCACGGGAATGAGGGTGAGCGAAACCAGAAACGACGCGGCCATGCTGAGCATGGTGGCGATCGCGATCGGGGAGAACAGCCGGCCCTCGACCCCGCTCAGTCCGAGCAGAGGCAGGAAGACGAGGATGATGAGCAGCGTGGCGTAGAAGATGGAATTGCGCACCTCGCCGGAGGCGGTGGCGATGACTTGGAGGCGGGGCAGAGGGCTGGGCCGGGCGGCATTTTCACGCAGTCGTCGAAAGACGTTTTCGACATCCACAATGGCGTCGTCGACGACCATACCGATCGCGACGGCCAGACCGCCGAGCGTCATGGAATTCACGGTGATGTCGAAAGCGCGGAAGGTGAGTAGCGTGATGGCGAAACTCATGGGCATGGCCATGAGCGTGATTAAGGTTGTGCGGAAATTGAGCAGGAATAAAAAGAGCACGACGACGACCATGATGGCCCCATCCCGGATGGCTTCTTGGAGATTGCCGATGGCGTGATCGATGAAGTCTTTTTGTTGGAAAAGCTGCAGGGTTTCGATGCCGGGCGGCAGGCTAGGCTGCAATTCGGCGAGCGCGGCGCTGACCTCGGCGGTGAGGGCTCGGGTATCAAAACCGGGAGACTTCGTGATCGACATGATGACGCCGTAGGTGGGCCGGGTTTCGGGCGTGCGGCTCACCGTGGCGTCGCCGCGCATGGGTTCGATGCCCCAGACCACTTGAGCCACGTCGCCGAGGGAGACCGAACGATCACCCACTTGTTTGACGACCGTGCGGGCGATGTCGTCGAGGTTGGTGGTCATCGCGAGATTGCGCACCATGATTTCGGTGGGGCCACTTTCGATGAAGCCTCCGGTCGTCGTGGTGGCGGCGTGGGCAATGGCGGTTTCCAATTCGACAAAAGTGATGTCGTTGGCCTGTAAACGATAGGGATCCGGTTGGACTTCGATTTGGCGCACCCCTCCGCCCATATTGAGGATTTCAGCGATACCGGGGATACCCTGCAGGCGGCGGCGAATGGTCCAGTCGGCGAGGGTGCGAACCTCGGCGGGAGGCATATAGTCAGGGTGTTCGGGCTCGTGGGCGGAACGAACGCCGACGAGGAGAATCTCGCCCATGAGGGAGGCGACCGGCGTCATGAAAGGTTGGACGTCGGCGGGGAGTTGTTCGCGGGCGGATTGGAGACGCTCTTGCACGAGGACGCGCGCTTGATAGATGTCGGTGTCCCAATCGAATTCAGCGTAGATGAGGGACAGGGCGACGTCGGAATTGGAACGCAGGCGCGTGAGACCGCTGACGCCAAGGAGGGCGCTTTCGAGCGGTTGAGTGACCCGGTTTTCGACCTCTTCGGGAGCAAGGCCGGGCGACTCGGTGAGGATAATTACGGTCGGCTTGGTGAGATCTGGCAGCACCTCCACGGGCAGACGCAGGCCGGAGAACAGGCCGAAGGTCAGCAGCACCACAGAAAAACCGAGCACAAGGGCGCGATTGGCGAGCGACCACTGGATAAGACGAGTCAGCATGATCGGTTTAGGACGAGCGTGATTTAAGGAACGACACGGCGAGCAGGGAGACAAACAGCACGCCGCTCACGATCTGCCAGAGATGATCTCCGACGGAGTCGTGGGCGTGGCCATGGGCATCGGCGTGGTCGGAGGATTCGACATCGGCAGCGGAGATTTCGGAGCCGTCGGCGTTGTGTTCATGACCGTGCGCGGCGTCCAAGGCATCCTTGAGTGACAGGGTTCCTCCGCCGGCAAACGCGAGGGAGTAGGCGCCTCGGGTGACGACTTCATCGTAGGGGAGGAGACCGCTAATGATTTCGACGCGGCGGTCGTTGGACTGACCGGTGACGACGGGAGTCTTTACAAAGGCGTGAGGGAGTTCGAAGTCTTTGACGTAAACAAACCGATTGGCGGGGGTGCCCTGCAGCGCGGACCGCGGCACGCTGGTCACATTGGACCGTTGAGAGACGACGATCGAAAACTCGGCTCGCATCCCCGGGCGGAGTTTTAAATCGCGATTGGTAACGTGGAACGCCGCTTCGACGGTGCCGCTTACGGGATCAGCCAGGGCGCCCAAGTGCTCCAGATCGGCGGTAAAGGTTTCCCCTTCCACCGCCATAACAGAGAGCAGCGCGCGTTGGCCGGATCGCAGTTGACTGGCCATTTGCTCGGGGACGCGGGCGAGGGCATAAACGTCGGAGAGGTCGAGGATTTCGGCGAGGGTGTCTTCGGGGCTGACGGGTTGACCGGGAACCACATGAACCGCACTCACTAAACCGGAGATTGGGGCGTTCAGGGTGATGTGAGGAGGAGGATTGCCGATTTGCCGACTCTCGATAACGATGGCGGGGTCGCTTTTTTTGATGGGGTGATCGTGTTTGATGAACACGTCCCGAGCAGTGCCGGCAATCCGACTGCTCAGCACGGCGCGATTGCCGGGGTAAATCTCGATGCGCCCGAGAGCGAACACGGTTTCTTCGAACTCGCGGGGTTCGTTGACCTCGGTGGCGAGACGTAAATTTTGCACGCCGGTGGCATCGAGTAAGACGGTGTTGGCGCGGCGTTCGTTATCGTCGACTGCGCGCACTAGTGAAGTGGTGAGAGCGACTAGAATTAGAAATGGAAGTGCTTTCATGGCGAATAGAGCAGGGCTTGGGTGAGCGGAAAGGAAAGGTCGGTGAGGGCGTCGAGCTGGACGAGTGCCGACGCGAAGGTCGCTTCGTATTCGAAGATCTCGTGCGCTAAAGTTGCGACGGCGTGCTGGGCCTCGAGGACGTCGGTGAAGGGGAGTTGGCCTTGATCGTAGGCGGATTGAATAATTGCTTGCGCCTCACGCAAGGCGGGTAGGGCATCGGTGCGGAGCGCGAGGGCGGCAGCATGGGTCGCGGCGAGTTCTTGCCACGCGGAGTCGAACGCGAGAGTGAGTTCGACTTCGATCGAGCGGGTGGTCACTTCGGCGCGAGTTAAGGTGGCTCGGGCGGTGCGAATATTGCCCCGGTTGGTCTGGCGGGAAGGAAAAGGTAAAGAGACTCCGGCCACGAAGGCGGCGTCGCTGCCCTCGCGGAAGAATTTTATGCCGCCACTTACGGTTAAATCGGAAGTGGTTTGAGCGTGTTGCAGATCGAGGTTCGCGCGTTGACCGGCGATCAGGCTGGACTGCAGGGCGAGGCGGGGGTGTCGGTTGAGTCGAGCGCGGAGGGCATCGCGATCAGGAAGTTCGGATGGGATGGTGAGAGTGCCGACGGGAAACTCGGAGGGGACGGTTGACTGGCCCCAAAGGGAGGCGAGCTGCGTCCGGGCGGCGTGGAGTTTGGCTGCGCTTTGGGACTGCTTGACCGAGGCGATGGCGAGTGCCGCGCGACTTCGCGCAGACTCCGCGGGAGAGGTGACACCGGACCTGACCGCGAGATCGATGGCCGCCGCGGTCTCCTGCCGTTGGCGGAGGGCCTCCGTGGTGAATTGGAGATGACGTTCTGCCGTGAGGGCGGCGAGAAATAGGGTCGTGGTCTGAGCGAGAACTTGAGCTCGTCGAACTGAAAGTTGATCGATCGCAACGAACTGTTCGTGTTCTGCGAGGGCCACGCGTTTGGCGAGTTTGTCGCCGCGCTCGATTTGTTGTCTCGCTTGCACGGTGGCTTCGAGGGAGTTGAATCCGCGGCGGGTATCGGTGCCCACGAAGTTCTCCATTTCGAAGGCCAGCGTGGGAACGGGCCGAAGTTGCGCTTGATCCATTTGACCGGCAGCGGCCTCGGAATCCAATCGCTGGGCGGCGAGGTTGGGGTTCTGGGCGGTGGCGCGTTGGAGTGCGGTGACTAAAGTAAGTTCGGAATCTGCCCAGAGGAAGGAGGCGGAAACGACGACTAGAACGGGTAGGCTAATTATTCGAAAATAGTGGGCTGAAATCATGGGACGGAAACGTGATCAAATCCGCGAGGCGGATGACGTTACCCGCCGACGCCGACCGGCGTCATGGCGGGATGAATATGAAACGGACAACCCGCGCAGGGGTCGTTACGCTACGTCTGATGGTGCCCGCACGGGGGGGGCAGTGCGACGGGTGAAACTCCACGTCGCGGTCCAACCTAAAGTCTGATCAAGGGAGCCCCAGGCGGGGCCATCGGGCTCAGTTTCGTTGATCAAAGTCAGGGCAATGAAACAGAAAAAATCTTCCGCTACTTTTAATTCAGGGAGCCGGGCTTTCAGCACGGTGTGGGTCGGGACGAAATTTTCGCCTTCGATCAAGCCACAGGCGTCGTCGATACAACCGTTAGTGGGCTCGCAGCAGTCGTCCGATTCGTTTTCGGATGAGGTGGTGCCAATGGATTCTAGTTCGCAATGCGCCGTGAGCGGAAGCCAAAGCACCGCAAGGACGAATGATAGAATACGAACTAGTTTAAGCACCGTTGGAACTGAAGAGAATCAGGCAGATCGTTAAGTCAAGGTTCGCGGATTGAGCAGAAGGGCAGACGCGGGAGAAAGATAACGATAGAGAGCAAAGAGAAAGAGGGGTTTCTCGGCTCCTCTCGTCGTCAAACTTCGACTAGGGCGTGAGGGCTTCGTGGTAGTGTGAGCGGCACATTGCGACGTAGCGATCGTTGCCGCCAATCTCGACTTGTTCGCCTTCTTTGAGGCCCTTGCCGTCGGGACCGACGCGGAGATTCATGGTGGCTTTGCGGCCGCACTGGCAAATTGTTTTGAGTTCGATGAGGTCGTCGGCGAGAGCGAGGAGGGCCGCGCTGCCGGGGAAGAGTTGAGCCTGAAAGTCGGTGCGCAGGCCGTAGCACAGCACGGGAATGCCGAGCTCATCAGCGACGCGGCAGAGCTGCTCGACTTGTTTGCGGGTGAGGAACTGCGCTTCATCGATGAGCACGCAGGCGAGAGCGCCTTCCTCGGTGTGTTCAGTCTGGACGTTTTTGAACAGATCGTCGGTCGAGGTGAAAGGGTTGGCATCGGAACTCAGGCCAATGCGTGAGGCGATGCGACCGATGCCGGCGCGTTGGTCGATGACCGGAGCGAAGAGCATCGTGCGCATGCCGCGCTCCTGGTAGTTGTAGCTCGACTGGAGGAGAACGGTGCTTTTGCCGGCGTTCATCGCCGCGTAGTAGAAGTAGAGCTTGGACATGGCAGGTGACTGGAGAGGAACTGGGTGGGGCGGGGGTTTTTTCAACCACAAATGGACACGAAAGGGCTTCGTCGACCGACTACGCAGGGTGGGCTAACGCACTTAAGTTATTTTATCTGTGACCGAGAGGCAAACGCGGCGGAGGAAACCGAAGTTTGTCGTGGGAGGCTAGGACAAAACATGGAGGGTAATGGCGATGAAATCAACTCTCTCGCCTTGAACTAATCCTTGGTGAAGAGGATTTCGGCGCGAAGGATGTCGTGGAGGGTCATGATACCGATGACGTGGTTATCCTCGCCGCCGATGATGACGACCATGTTGGTGGGGGATTCGATGATCTTACTTTGAACGTCGCGAATGGTGTCATCGCGACGGCAGGTGGCGACGGCATCGATGATAGGCTCCTCGCTTTTCTCGATCACGCGTTGCATGTGTTCGCGGGTGATCACGCCCTGGAGCCTGCTCTCGATCACGATGGGGAAGCGGTCGTGGGCCGATTTTACCAACATTTCGGCGATGGCATTGGGGGATAGACTGCGAAGGAACACGGGCCGGAAGTTGGCGGCTCGGCTGAGCGGGGTTTCCTGCCAAGAGCGTAGATCGCGAGGGGGCATGACGTGCTCAACCTCTTGGCCGTCTTGCTCGAGGACGACGTCGTAGAAGTTGTGTTTGGTGAATTTTTTGGCGATCGCGATACTGATCAGGCCACCGACCATGAGAGCGGGAACCATGGCGAACTCGTGAGTCATTTCGAACACGATGAGTAGCCCGGTGACGGGGGCGCGAACCACGGCGCCGAGGCAGGCACACATCCCGACGACGGCGAGGGTGACGTGGCCGGCGGTGGAGAGCGGATAGACAAAGAGATCGATGAGGCCGGCGAGGGCGGCTCCGGTCATGCCGCCGAAAAAGAGGGTTGGCGCAAAAATTCCACCCGCCGCGCCGAGACCGTAGCAGACGGCGGTGGCGACGAGTTTGGCGACGAGGAGCAGGCCGGCGTTAGCCCAATACATTTGGCCATTAAGGGCTTGAGAAAGGTCCTCGTAGCCAAGACCGAAAACACCGGTATTTCCGGTCCAGAGAAACACGGTCGAGCCGATAAGCCAGACCGCCATGCCGCCAAGGGCGCACCGGGCCCAGGGGGAGATACGGTGGGTCTTTTTATTCCAAGCACGGATGCCGAGGGCGAATTTTTGGAACCACACGCCGGCGAGGGCGGCAATGGCGGCGACGACAGGGGTGGCAAGGTAGACTTGCCATTCGGGGGAGCCGGCACCGCGTAAGGTGAAGGCGGGTTGTTCACCGAGGAGGCCGTGGGCGACCAACGCCCCCACAACTGCGGCCAGGAGGATCGAACCGAGCATGCGGCTGTTGAGATCACCGATGATTTCTTCGAGCACGAAGGTCACGGCGGCGATGGGGGTGTTAAATGCGGCGGCGAGTCCCGCGGCGGCTCCGGCGGCGCAGGCAACGCGGCGTTTGTGTTTCGGCATACCGAGCATGCCGCCTAGTTGAGACGAGAGGCCGGCAGCGAGCTGCACGGAAGGACCTTCGCGGCCGAGGGAGGCGCCGCCACCGACGCTGAGGGCGCCGGCGATGAATTTGACCCAGACGACGCGAAAAGGGATTTCGCCCATGTCCTTCCAGAAAGCGAGTTTCACTTGGGGGATGCCGGAGCCGGCGGCCTCAGGGCAGAAAGCACTGAGGAGCCAACCGGCGATAGCTGAGGTGCCGGCAATAATAAGGAAACTGCCGACGAGAAAGACCTCGGTGCTCTCGCGGGTCAGGCGTTGGATGCCGTGCTCGAAAATGGTGTGAATCGAGAGGTGGAAAGCGACGGCGACGAGTCCGGCGGCCAATCCGAAGCACACGGTTTGCACGATTCCCCGGGTTTTGACAGGGAGTCGGGCCATCGCGCGGGCAGGAAGATCTAGAATCACAGGCGATTGATGTGCGCGGAGTCAGGGCAGAGTTTCAATGGCTTATTCAGCCAATTCACGTTCGCTGCCAGCGATCGGCCCGAATCAGGCCATGGTTAAAGGGCTGACGGGCCCCTAATTTGAACCCCTGAGCGAGGAGGTAGGGAGACGGGTCGGTCCATCGCCGGGCCTCAAGTTTTGCGCTGAGTCTGAACGCCTGATACATGAGCGCATGAGCGAATCGAGCGCGAGTGCGGCGCCAGCCAGAGGGAGGCAGGGCAAAGTCGGTGATCAGCCAATGGGCTCGAGGGGTGGTGGCTTGAGCGAGGTTGGCGATGACGCGCTCCAGCGTGGCAGGGGCGAAGCAATCGAGGAAGCAATGCGATACGACAGCATCCCATGATGCGGACGGTAAAACTTCGGTGGTGAGGTCGCTTTGGCGGAAAGTGGTGGGGCCAGAGTCGACTTGGCGGGCGGCCGCTAACATGCGAGCGCTGGCATCCACCACCGTGATGGGCACGGTCGGGCGGCGCGCGCGGAGGGCGGCGAGGAAGCGCCCAGGCCCCTCGCCGACGAGCAGGATGTTCTGGGCCTCGTCCAAACTGGCGAGATGGGCGAGGCGGGCCCGTTGCAATACCCCTCCGGCGGCGACGCGCTCAAGCCAACGGTAGTGGGGCGCGAGTTGATCGAAGGACATAGAGGGAACGTTAGGCGGTCAGCGATCAGGATTCGGCCAGGAAATTGCAGGGGGCAGGATGAGTTTGGCCGCAAAAAGGCGCAAAGATCTCAACTGCCGGTGGGGCGTTGCGTGCGCCTAGAGGCGCGTGGCTGGGGGCATGAGGTGGACGGGTTTTTAGGACTTTTTGCGGCGGAGTGGTGCCACCAAAGTCCGGAAAGGATGGCTCCGGCGGTGTAGGCGACGAGGTCACGCCAATCAGCGGTGGCGTGGGCGAAGAGGTGGGGGCCGGCACCTTCGGCGATCAGGCTCCACATGATCAGGTGTAGGGAGATTTCCGAGAGGGAGGGGAAGCGGTCGTCGGTGCGCCAGTTGAGTTTGCGCTGAACCCAGAGGATAAGGGGCAGGGCGGCGGGGATGAGCAGGAGGTCGTTGAAGTGATTCTCCAGAAACGGGATGTCGACTGCTGGTTTCAGAGCCCAACGATTGATAACATAGCTCCCCATTGCGATCAAGCACAGCGGGTCGCGCCCGTAGGCGAATAGCTTCACAGCAACGCCAAGATCACGAAGCCGGAGAGGGCTGCTAGTCCAAGTTTGGCGATGAAGATAACCATGCCCTCGACCGTCAGGGATTCTGCGGCCGTGGCAAGAATGGGTTTTACCTATTCTGCGCGGAGGGCGGTGATGGGATCGACTTTTGACGCTCGCCGAGCGGGGAGAAGGCAGGCGATCAGGGTGACGATAAGCAGGGTGAGGGATGCGAGGAAGAGGGAAAGCGGGTCGAGGGCGGTGACGCCGTAGACTAGATTGCGGAGGAACTGGTGAAGGCCGAAGAAGACGATTACGCCCATAATGCAACCTGCGGCCACTAATCGAATTCCCTGGCCTAAAACCAGGACCACGATGCTCCCGGCGGTGGCGCCTATGGCGGTCCTAATCCCGAATTCCTTGGTGCGTTGACCCGCCGCGTAGGCGATGACGCCATAGATTCCCAGCGCGGCCAGGGCGATGGCGGTGAAGGCGAACACGGTCAAGATTGACGTGATTTCTCGGCGCACGAGAGACTGTTGTTGGAAGATAGCCTGCAAGGTCATGACGTTTGATGGCGCCAAGTTGGAGTCGGTTTCCCGAATGGCTTGTCGAATGGGAGCCAAGAGGATTGTTGGGTCGGTCTCGCTGCGAGCTACGAGCACCAATTCGCTAAAACTGGATTGGTAAGCAGACACGTAGACCGATTCCCGCGAGTCCTGATCGATGCCGTAGGACTTCACATGGGAAATCTGGCCAACGACCTCGATCCAGTTTCCGTCGGGTTTGGCGGTTCCGCCAAATTGAAATCGTTTGCCCAAGGGAGATTCGTCGGGCCACCAGCGTTGGGCAAAACGTTCGTCGATGAGGGCCACCGCGGGAGTATTCAACGTATCCTGATTGTTGATATTTCGGCCGGCGATGAGTCGCATGCCCATGGCGGCGAGGAAGTCTGGGGTGATGGAATTTCGTTCGGTGTAAGGGGCCTGTCCGGTCTCGGTCGGGAGGGCTCCTTCCACCGCGTAGCTGGATTGGTTATTGCCGAGTAGGGTGGAGCCGATACCCGCGTGAGACACCCCAGGCAGGGAGCTGACTTTATCGAGCAAGGTGCGGTAGAAGGTCTGTCGTTTTTGATCGTTATCGAAAGTCGAATCGGGCAGCGATAAATTCATCGTGAGCACGCCGTCGGGGTCATAGCCGGGGTCGGCCTGCAGATAGTGTTGATAGCTGCGCAGCAGCAGTCCCGCTCCGCAAAGTAGCACCAAAGCCATGGCGATCTGAGTCACCACCAGCGCGCTGCGCAAACGGGTGGAGGCGCGACCGGTTGTGGCGGATCGCGAGCCACTGGGCAAGGTGCCGGCTACCCTGACGACTGAGGATTGGACGGCAGGAAACAGCCCGAACAGGAGCGCCCAAAACAGCGTTACGCTGATGAAAAACACGGCCATGCGGGATTCCATCAGAATGGGAGGACTCTGGAGTAGGCCGGACTCTTCGCCAATTAATTAAGGTGAACAATAGATCTGATCCGAGTCGGGCGACGAGTAATCCGGTGGCGGCGCCCACTACGGTGAGGATGAGATTTTCACTCAGTAACTGACGGACTAAGTCTCCTCGACACGCGCCCAGAGCCGAGCGGATCGAAAGCTCGTGCGTGCGCTTAGACGCGCGGGCTAAAAGGAGCCCAGCGACGTTGACGCATACGATGAGGAGAACGCCACCCACTGCGGCCATGAGGGTGAGAATGCCGGGCCGAATATGCCGCGTTAGTCGCTTTTTGAAATCGTCGACCAGTAAGGTCGCACCGGTATTGGTTTCTGGGTAGGCCAGCGCGAGTTGGTTGGCGATCTGATTGAGGTCGGTCCGAGCTTGTTCCAACGAAACACCCGCCTTGCGTTGACCTATCGTTTTGATTCCGGAGTGATTCCACCGTTGCAGGAAGTCAGGCTGGGACTCGTTGAGACCGAGTGGAATCCACAGTTCCAGAGGTTCGGGGTTGTTGGGTGGGTATCGAAAATCGTCCGGCAGGATGCCGATCACCGTGTGGAGTGTTCCATCGAGAATGAGGGGCTGCTCGACTGACGAAGTATCTGCACCGTAGATACGTTGCCAGAGACGATACGAGATGACGGCGGTGGGAGCGGCGCGGCCGTGGTCATCTTCGGGTCGGAATAAGCGGCCGCGTAACGGTTGGGCACCGAACTGCGATAGGAAGTTGGCGCTGACCTCGCCCGCGATCAGACGTTCTGGTTGATCGGTTCCAGTGAGATTGTAACGCTGCTGCCGGAGACTCTCGATCGATTCGAACGTGTGGTTTAATTGCTGCCAGTCTCGAAAATTGGTATAGGCGACTGACATTCGACCAAAGTTTTCGGTGGACGGTTGGATTTGGGTGAGACGCTCTCCGTCCGGAAATGGTAGGGGACGAAGCAAGTAGGCGTTGATGTAGGAGAATATCGTGATGGTCGCTCCGATCCCGATGGCCAGCGTGAGCACGGCCACCGCGGTGAACGCGGGAGATTTGCGGAGGACGCGGACGGCGTAGGTCAGGTCGCGGATGAACTGTTCGAACCAGTGTCCGATCCGATGATCGCGCACTTCCTCGGTGCGAGCATCGACTGATCCAAATTCGGCGGCGGCGCGGCGGCGGGCGGTGGCGGGCGGTGGCGGGGTCTTCGCCGGTGGCGATGCGGCGCTCCGTTTCAGCTTCGACGTGGTGATGCATTTCCGCGGCCATTTCGGCTTCGAAACGTCGGCGGGAAAGAGAGCGACGAAGACGGGTTAAACTGCCGGTGATTTTACTCATGGGGAGGGGAGGGAGTTGCAGGAGTCGTGGGGAACGCCGGCTAAAGCTCGGCACTACGTTTTGACCGTGGGATGCCTTTAAGTGAGGTCTTTGAGTTGGCTGCCGAGGACTTGGTTTACGGCGAGAGAGAGGCGGGCCCAGTTGGCGGTTTCACGCGTGAGCTGTTTGCGCCCGAGTTTGGTGATTTCGTAGAACTTGGCTTTCCGGTTGTTCTCAGAGACGCCCCAGTCGGACGTGATCCAGCCCTGTTCTTCGAGGCGGTAGAGGGCCGGGTAAAGGGAGCCCTGCTCAACCCGCAGCACCTCCTCTGATATTTGGCGGATGCGCACACTGATGCCAAAGCCGTGCATAGGCTGTAGCTGCAGCGCCTTGAGGATGAGCATATCGAGGGTTCCTTGGAGGAGGTCGGTTTTGTCTTTGGCCATTGAAAACCGGGAGGAGGGGAACGAGTAAAGCCGGGAAGGCGAAATCTCTTTCCTAGATTGTCTACATGAACAAAGCCTCTCCTGTCGAACGTCAAGGAGAGTATTCAGTTCGTTGGGGCATGCACGCCTAAGCGTTGGGATGGGTGGTGCCGCGAGAGGCTTGGGCCGTCGGGGGAGGGTTGCTCAAAAGGTAATTCTGGATCGGGCTGAGTCCCGTGAGGGGACCGTTGGACTCGAGGACTTATAAGCTAGGGCCTTAGCCGTAACAATGCAGTGGAAAAAGAGTCACCGATGGTGAAGTGATTGGAGTTGAATGAAAAGAAACCAATCTAGGAGCGAAAACGCGCCTCACCAAACGGTGACCGAAGCAATCAAGTTCAAGAGTGCGGGGCGGTCTATTCAAATCGAGTTTACGGACCAGAAGCTGAG
>Ga0209491_10000490_pt1 | contig 79081 bp, 72 predicted proteins | sample BON02_FD_187213 | JGI IMG/M metagenome (GOLD analysis project Ga0209491, IMG submission 187213) | Freshwater microbial communities from Lake Bonney liftoff mats and glacier meltwater in Antarctica - BON-02 (SPAdes) (version 2) | ecosystem: Environmental > Aquatic > Freshwater > Ice > Glacier...
CTTCCCGTCGGTACCACAGCGGAACCCAAGGAAGCGCACGCAAACGTCACGCATGCGGATGCCTCCAAGGGCGCGCCCCAAAAAACAGCTGACAAGCACACTGCACCGCACTGGGATTACGCAGGCGCCAAGGGCCCGGACCGCTGGGGTAAGGAGTTTCCAACCTGTGGCAAGGGTCAATCGCAGTCTCCTTTGAACATTACCGGTCCCTTCGCCAAGAGTAGTACGAGCGTCAGTGCCGACTACAAGGTCGGTCCTCTGAAAATTCTCAACAACGGCCACACGATTCAGATCAATGTTCCCCCTGGCAGCAAGCTGCGCATCGACAGTGTTCCCTTCGACCTCGTGCAGTTTCACTTTCGCCGTCCCAGTGAAGATCAAATTAACGGGAAACCGATGGCCATGGTCGGGAACTTTGTACACAGAAATGCCGCGGGCAAACTGGCTGTGTTGAGCGTCTTGTTCGAGGAGGGCAATGAAAATCCTGGCATCAAGACCTTGTGGGACAACATGCCGCCACAAGAAGGCCCTGAAGTAGCCCCCGAAGGAATCACCTTCAACCCAGCGAACCTGCTGCCACGTGAATTCAACTTCTATGCCTATGAAGGCTCCTTGACGACGCCGCCCTGCACCGAAGGCGTGTCCTTTTATGTTCTCAAATCAATCGTCAATATCTCCCGAGAACAGATCAACGCATTTCCGTTCAGGGCCAACGCACGGCCGGTGCAGCCGCGCAATGGGCGTGTCATCACATCGGGCTGAGGCCAGCGGCCACACGACCCTTTACCCGCCATGAGAAACACGCCATGAACAATAAGACCCTAGCTACGGCGCTGCTGACTACGCTGGCATCCCTCCTCGTCTTCATGGTGCTGGGCTGGCTTTCGTATACCAACGGCTGGATTCAGTTTGGCGGCGTCGATGGCCTGACGCCTGAACAGGCCCTGGACAAAAAAGAGCTCAGTACAGAAAACGCCAATTTTGTCTGCGAAGTGATTGTCTCCATGCCGCGGGGCGACCTGCTGGCCGCGCCTGAGGTCTACTCCGACGTTGTCGTCGTTGGCTTGAACTACGTGCAAAAGTCAGGCTGGTATCAGGGGCAATTCTCGATCTCTGAATCGCGTAAAGGCAGTATGGTGCTTCAGGGTTCCAAGGCTGTGGTTTCGCGACCCGCCATGTTCGAGCGTTTTGGGGAGATGATCATCGGCGAGGAATTCACCTTTGACCGCTCGGATGGCGCATTCGTGCAGACGCTCACGTTCAAAGGTGGAAAACGCCGCCATATTCTCAAGGGTACTTGCGCAAAGATGTCTGCAGCACCGTTTTATTCTCACAAGTAGCGGTCAAGCCGAGATGGATGTCCATACCGAGTACGAGGCGCAGCTTGCCATTGCACGCAGCCACAGATGACTCAGTACTTTTGCGATGCGTTCAACGTGCCTTGCGTGATCGCGTCCGGGGAATCCAGTGCGCCCGCTATCCCGCTACGAGAAAAGACAGCATTCCGGTAACTGCGATGCCGGCCCCCGGCGCCAAGGTGGCGGCCAGCAGCCCCACGCAACTGGACAACGCGCGCGCCCGCTACGCGGCGCATGATCCGCACCGGGTGTCGTCATCATGCCCGAACCGATATCGTCAACGAAACCGATCGCCATCGCCACCAGCAGCAAGGTGGTGGTGGTGGCGTGGGTCAGCGGCAACGCCAGCAAGTCAGCGCCCATGATCAGCAACAAGGGGACGACCACCCAACGCCGTCCCATCATGCCCATGACTCTGCCGGCAAGGTAGAAAAGCGGCATATCGACGCCGCCAGCCAGGCCGCAAATAATGGACGTCACGGTAGGCGCAAGTGCCAGATGGTCCGCCCTGGCGGGACCATGCTTTGATGGGACCTTCGCTCAGCGCTGACCAGCACGATACCGAAGCCCAGGGTGACGGACAAATGGCGTTTGTCGCGCAACGCGCACACTATCGTGGACGCGGCAGGCTCTGAATCGGCGTCGGTGGAATGTAAGCGTGCACTGATCCCATCTTGAATTGACGGCGGTGATCTCGCAAGGACGTGTGCACGCAACCCTGAACTGAAGCCAGGAAGTTGGACTCTTCCGAGACACCAACTTGAAAAATCATTCAGAGCAACAACAGCCACATGTCGATGAGGCCTACCACTCGGGCGACCTGGGACTGCGTGCAACGACAACGCTTCACAAGATCGGCTTAATACACGCCGAGAACCAGAGGCGCCAGCCTGCGCCCCGAAGCCGTTACCCAATTCGGATGGCGCGGAGATGCCGAGCCGCCAGCAGTTGCCGGAAGAACTGAAAACCCTTCGCACGGAGAATGCCTGCCCCAAAAGTTGAAGGTCCTAGTTCAGGCTCACACCAACGCAGCGCCAAGCAGCGAGCGCAAATCCTGACTGAGCTAAGGCTGGCAGCGCCAGCAGCGAACTGGGCAGGTCTGTTCGTCTGCGCCAACGCCAAGTCGTACGCGGCCGACCCGCCCAATAGAACCAAGCCACTCAACCATGTGCGAAGCATTCTCGCATTCACTTGAACCAATGAAACACCAGCGATTGCATGTCTCACAGGGCTGCCAACAGGCCTTCGATCACACTGATGAGTTGGAGCGGGCTGAATGGTTTGACCAGGTACACATCGGCCCCCGTACTCTCGCCCGCCACGCGGTCGCGCTCCTGTCCGCGTGCTGTCAACAAAATCACTTTGACATGCGCTGTGGCTGGGTCGGACTTGATGCGTTTGCAGACCTGCAGGCCATCGAGCTCGCCCGGCATCATGACATCCAGCAGAATCACGTCTGGCCGCTCCGACACCACCAGCGCCAAACCACTGACGCCATCGGCGGCCTCGAAGATCTCGTAATTTTCAAATTCCAGGGTCATTCGGATCAGTTTGCGGATATCCGACTGGTCCTCGACGATCAGTATGCGTTTCATGGGTGTACTCCATATGTATTGAGGGATGCGCTGCCCGAGACCTGTCGAAGCCGCGTCATCAGTTCTGCCAGATCCAATGCATATTGCTGCGCCTGACCGATGTCAATCTGGCCACTCTGCGAGTGGTAAGGGGCGCCACTGGGAATGTCGATGATGAAGTTGCGCTGCCCCTCCACCTCCTCTTCCCGCAGCCGCCCTCCATGCATCGCCAGCACATGCTGGCATAGTTTGAGGCCGACATGCTCGCGAACAGGCAGTCGGATCGACGGCAGCGCCCGCCGACGCGCCTTAGGGGCGCCCTGCCCCTCCATCGTGCCAAACCCATGCTGGCCATCGGAGAAGGCGGCGCAGTCCCGGAGAACGATCACAGCCCGGGCACCTTGCTGGCGATACACGATCTCCAGGGTGAAGTCCGTTGGCGCATTGCGAATAGCCGACGCGAGACACTCGACAAGGACTCTGCGTAACCAGGTCTCACTCCCATACAAGGCCGCCATCTCCGTGGTGTCCAAGGGGCTGCGAAAACGCACTTTGAATGCATGATTGAGTGCCGTTGGCTCCACCTCGGCCCACGCCTGATGCAGCAACGGCAGGAGTTCGATGCGGTCGTTGGTACGCAACGAACCTTCGCGCCAGATAGACGCAAGATCGAGCAGGCTGCGGGTCGCCGCAACGAGGGTCTCGACGCGGTCGGCCAGCGCGTCGATCGTATGCTCGTCGCAACCCTCCTCGCGCGCGAGCCTGAGCGCCTGCTCGACCCAATGCAGTGGGGCGTGAAGATCCGCGCGCAGCACGACCATCAGGTCTTCCAGTGCCTCGGACGGATCGATCGCCTGCGGGTCCTCTACCTGAATGAAGGCGTCGTCGGCTGTCAGGCCCTTTGTCACACGGCAACGCAGTTCGGGCTGTACCCCGCCGCCGCCGTTACCCACGCCCATCGTAGCCAACGTGCGCGGCGCTCCGCCAGCAATGACCTCGACCACCGCTTGCGCCAGGCTCGTGTCCCCCAGCGTGTGCGTGGCGGAAATGCCGAGCAGCTTTTTAGCCTTGCGGTTGGCATACTGGACGTTTAGGCTTCGCGTCACCCAGAGCAGTCCCTGGTTGTGGCTTTCCAGCAGTTCCGGGAAGCCTGAGTGTGTGATGTCTTGCATGGCGTCAGATTTGAAATGGGTTGATGAGGGCGATGAAACTTTTGATATCTGTGCCAGCGCATTACGCGAGGCAAGCCATGCCGACGGCAGAAACTGTGGCACTGGTTGAACGTACTTTTGCATCAGAGACTGGCTGGTATGGTGTCGCCAAAGCGCGCTACAGGAATCCGAATGTGGAACACGGCGCCAACACCAGGTCGATTTTCGGCACTAATGCTTCCTTCATGCAGCGCCATGATTTTGCGGCAGATTGCCAGTCCCAGGCCGGTGCCGCCGGCGCCAGTCTTGGTCTTGCTCGACTGCACAAATGGCTGGAATATCGCGAACAGTTCTGCTTCTGGAATACCCGGTCCCTGGTCGATGACAAATATCTCGGCGTATACATCCTCGGCCATCTGTCCGATCAGGTCGATTTTCCCGCCCTGCGGGGAAAACCGGACTGCGTTCGCCAGTAAGTTGCGAATCACTTGCTGAAAGCGCACCGGGTCGACCATGGCCACGATAGGCACAGGCGGCACCGTGAACTTGAGCTCCAGCTGCTTTTTCGATAACAGCGGAAAAAACTCGGCGGCTACACTGCGCAGCAAAGGCCGAATATCGTGGCGTTCAATGTCAAGGACGCCAAACGCATCCTCCATTTTGGAGAGGTCCAGCAGATTGTTGACCAGCGCCAGCATGCGTTGGCCGGCTAGCTCAATAGTGCGCAGCATGTCGATCAAGGCCTCTGGTTCGCAGTTGCGGCCGCGTGAGATGGCGAGTTCGGCGAAGCCGAGAATCGATTGAAGCGGCGTACGCAGCTCGTGGCTAATGTTGCCAATGAACTCCGACTTCATATGAAAATTGCTCTCGCCGGCCGCAATAGCCAGCCGGGTCTGACGCTCGGCCTCGCGGAACTGGCTCACATCCATGAACACTAGCAGCGAGCCGCCGAGGTGCCCGTCCATGGCTGGTGGCATAGCGGAACGCGACACGAAAAGATCACGCTGGCTGCCGTCATGGCGGAGGCAGCGTACCTCATACTGAACCACGCCCCCAGTTTCCAGTGTGCGTGCATCCTCCTCTGTAGTGACGGGCAGCATCAGTTCCGGCCACACCAGAATTATGGGCTTACCAAGAACATTCCCACGGCTCAGACCCGTGTGTGCTTCCCAGGCCCTGTTAACCTGAGTCAGAAGGTTCTGGTTGTCGCAAACTGCGGTTGGAAGCGGGCTGCTTTCGATCATCGATGCACCGAACTGCAACAGGGCGCGCAGTTTTGACCGTGCCCGTACCAGCCCGGAGACATCGATGGCGCTGCCGACAAACCCTCGGGCACACGGGGCCGTATCCGGCAAGGCACGCACCGTCAGGTCGAACATACGCCTCTCGCCCCGTTGCCCGCGCATTCCGACTCTCACTGTGCCGCCCATAGACGGCAGCGGCGCAGTAAACAGGCGTTCAACACACTTTCGACTTTGCGGTTCGACGATGTTCGCCAGCGGCTGACCGAGTAAATCTTCGGAGCGTTTTTCCAGCAGCGCAGACCAGCTTGCATTGGTGAAACGCAGTACACCCTCTGTATCGGTGCTGAACAGCAAGGCGTTTACATTGGACAAGATCGCGCTGATCTCGTACTCGCGTTGTGTGACGGTGTCCCGGGCAGCTTTAGCCTGTCGGCGGGCACGGGCTTGAACAGAGAAATTGCGCCAGACCAGCCAGACAACCAGCAGGCCAATTGCAACAATCTTCAAGCTGGCGGTGGCTGGCAGGTCTACACTGCTCACCAGTCCAAGAAAAGTGCTACCGCCGAAGGCACCCTGCCCCCCCCCCGCGGCGGCCATTGCCGGAAAGTACGCCAACACGGCTGCCAACGGCAGGACGCGCCACGCACGACGAGGCGCGCAGCAGCCTTGCTCCACAAAACCACCCAGGCATGTTGGCGCAGTCCCTACGCTTTCGCTCATGGACCGGCGCTCTCAAAGAGTAGGCCGTCGGCACCGGGGCCAACCAGATCCTTGAAACTGAACTGGCCATGGTTAACCCGATCGCGTGTCGCGATCAGTTGATCGGCATGGCGCGTGAAAACGTCGACGATGTCAGGGTCAAATGCCCGCCCCCTTTCCTCGCCCAGCATGCGCAGCGCCTCGGTGTCTGAAAACGCAGGTCGGTAGCACCGGTCCATGGTCACGGCGTCAAAGAAATCCACCACCGCAACAATGCGTCCCGACAGCGGAATGGCCTCGCCCGCCAGACCAGAGGGATACCCGGTGCCGTTCCAGCGCTCATGGTGTGACAAGGCGACTTCAGCGGCAAAGTCGAACAAAGCAATGCCGGAGCGGGCCAGGATTTCCGAGCCCATCGCCGGATGCCGGTTCATGATGGCACGCTCCGATGGTGTCAGCGCTCCTGGCTTCTTGAGCACGCTATCCGGAATGCCAATCTTGCCAATATCGTGCATAGGCGCAGCCAAGCGAAGCATCCTCGCCCAGGGTTCTTCGCAGTTCAGAAGCCGCGCCAACTGCTCCGCGATGAAGCCAAGTCGCACGATATGGATGCCAGTGTCGTCGTCACGCAGCTCAGCCGCCCGCGCCAGGCGGTAAAGCGCGTCGTGATGCGCCCTGGAGACTTTGACAAGTGCCTGATTGCGTTCGTGGTACAAGTGCCTCAGATCGACGAGCAGGCACTCCATCTGCGCAGATTCACTAGCGTTAAACGCCGAGAGGGGCAGGTCGTACTTGGATGTTTGACTAACCATAAGATTCTCACACTTTCGATGGCTCATTTTATTAAAAAATGTCAACCGGTCGAGAATTTTTTTCGCAAGTAACATATTTATGTCAACTTTTTCATATTTCATGAATTTGTCTTGCGCACTTTGGCTTTCGGGCATGTCATTCAGGAGGTAGCCAACGGGCGACCCTAACGTGGAGGCAAACGCGCGTCATGGTGGTTGTCATCGCAGCCCCAGCGCCAGCAGAAAAACACCGGGGCAGAGCCGGGAGATCGCCGTAAAAGCAGGGAAGTGCGCAACGCCACGGGTGGCTGCTTTGCATTGGGCCGCCATTGCCCGGTACACCGTCGATGACAGCAACAGACATTGCCAGCCTTGGCTGCGGGTACGGTTTCCCCTGTCTGGCGCAAGTTCCCGCATACCCATAAGGCGTTTAGCCAGTTTCCGCCTGGGGCCAGTAAAGCACCGCCAGACAACAACCGTTCAGCGAAACCCGGTAGCGTCCGAGCTGACAATGCACAGGGCCGCAAAAATGCCAGCGGCCAGCCCCTGGCCAAGGGTGAGGCACGCGTTGCTGGTCAGCCGATCTTGCAGAGAAGACGCGCCTTCACGATCTCCATCATGGACAAGGGTGCTGCAGCAGTAGATCGTCGAGTGGCGTGCCGGCAAGCTCCCGGAAGCTGAGCTGCCCATGGTTGACGCTGTCGCGGGTTGCCATCAGCTGATCGGCATGACGTCTGAAGACGTCGACGATATGGGGGTCGAATGCCTTTCCTCTTTCGTCGTCAAGCATGCATAGCGCTTGTGCATCCGGGAAAGCAGGTCGGTAGCAACGATCCATCGTTAGCGCATCGAAGAAGTCAACCACTGCCACGATGCGCCCCGAAAATGGAATTGCTTCCCCGGCAAGGCCTGAGGGATAGCCGGCGCCGTTCCAGCGCTCATGGTGAGACAAGGCGACTTCGGCAGCAAGATCGAACAATGCGATGCCGGAACCGGCAAGGATATCTGAGCCCATGGCTGGATGCTGGTTCATGATTGCACGCTCTTGCGGCGTGAGCGCGCCAGGCTTCTTCAATACACTGTCTGGTATGCCAATCTTGCCAATATCGTGCATCGGCGCCGCCATCCGCAACATCCGCGCCCAGGATGCTTCACAGCCGAGGAACCGAGCCAACTGTTCGGCAATAAAGCCGATCCGCACAATGTGGATACCAGTGTCGTCATCACGCAGTTCGGCCGCTTGCGCCAACCGGTAGAGGGTGTCTTGCTGGGCCAGGGATACATTGGCGAGCGCCCGACTGCGCTCTTGGTGCAGGCGCCTGAAATCATCGACCAGGCACGCCAACTGTGCGGTGGCGCTACCGCCGAACGCCATGCCGGGCTGATCTAACGCTAAAGTTTCACTTGTCATTTTGCTGGCCTGGGAGAGTGCAATGCTGATTTTATCCAAATCGTCAATTCTTTTTGGTAAAAAAATAAATTAGCAGCAAATAACGATGCCGAAGCGGAAAAACTCAGCCCACCACAGACACTTCGGCAGAATTCTTGCGCGCATTCCCCTCCCCCGGTTGCCCGCAGAGGCCGGCCCGTTCACAGCCCGGCAGGTGGGCCAATGGGCAGCGCCATCGAATACGCTTGCGGTGAAGATCGCCGCAAGGGCGACGACCACGTCGCCCTTTTTCGCAGGGAAACACGACACCTGGGCAAGCACATGAAGGTCCTCCGCAACGCGAACTCTATTTATTGTTATTTTGATTAAAATAATGAAAAAGAAATTTGTACCCCGCCGGCGATGGATCCGGCTCCACACAACGTATGTGAAAGAAGCGCCCCAAAAGCAAGGCGCACCCATGTCAGAGAAAATTGCAACGACTTTTCGCGCAACAGGTGGGACCGCCCTGCTGCTGGGCGATCTCGCTAGCCACCGTACATGGGAGGCCAAGGTTTCAGTGCGGCGGCAACCAGCGACGGTCAAGCCACACAGCATCATGGGGGCCGATGACGGCCTCATCAACCCCTTCAGCCCCATGAAGACCGTCCCGTGGCGGCGAGGAATGTTGCAGTGAACGCGCTGCAAAGCCAGCTAAATCAGTACGCAGAAGACTTTCAGGATCTTCTGGGGCGCCACCTGGCCCTGGTTGAGCGCCATGATGCGCTCAAGGCCATGCATGCGCGGTGTACCGATGCTGGCGCCGTGCTGGCCCATGTGAACCCCTCGTTTCAAGAGGTTTGCCTGGTGATAAACGCGCAGGGTGATATCTTGCAGATGACCGACAGCGCGCGGTCTGTCCTGGAATTGAGCGGCACGGCACCCAACACAATACAGCGCATCATTGCGCCGTTTCACCTTTCGCATCTGCAGGTGATGCTGCAGCAGATCGCGTCGGGCAACACAGAACTACTGTCTGCGGCCACAGAGTTTTTTATGTATCCGGCCGCAGATGCCGCCAAGGCCCGACTATTTTCGGCGCGGTTTGTTTGTTTCTCCCAAGACAACGAAGCCAGAGTCTGCTGGATTATGCGGGACCTGACTGCCGTGGCGCGGGGCGATATTGATGCAGACCATCAGTTCAAGTGCATCCAAAATCTGCACCAGGGAGCCTTAGTGCACGATCTCCTGGGGCATGTACTGGCTGCAGACTCGACGTTTCTGGAGTACGGCGGCTACGGCAGCAATGAAGTACTGAGACAAATGCCGGCCATGCTTAATTCGCATCAGGCCAGCGAAGCATTGGGTGCCGAGTTTTGGCATGCGCTGCAAGGCAAAGGTCACTGGCGCGGCGATGTGAACCACACCACACAAGACCAGCAAGCCCTGCCTCAGTGGATGTCGATAGCCGCACTCAAGAGCCACACGGGCGAGACCGTGGCTTACGTGGCAGTGCTGGCCAACCGTCAATTGATGCTGGGAGCCGAGCTGGCTATTCTTAACATCGCGCACCACGATCCCCACACCGGCTTGCCCAATATGGACCTGTTTCAGGATCAGGTCAGCAAGCGAATCGCACTGGCGTGGCGTGGCGGCCCACGTGTCATCGTATTGACCATCGTGCTGGATCGACTACAGTGGTTACGTGATACCCAGGATGCAGGTGTCGCTGAAGCCGTGGTGCTCACCATGAGCGCGCGTCTGCAGGAAGTCATTCGGGGTTGTGACTGCTTGGCCCAATCGGAGGCAGACCGGTTCGCCGTTGCACTGTCGGCGCCACGCAATGCGGCTGACCTTACGCTCATCACCAGTCGCATGATCAAGGCCCTGGCTGCCCCGTTATTGGTTGGCAAGCAAAAGCTGATGGTGGGAGGCAGCATTGGCTGCGCACAGTTTCCGCAAGATGGTGTCGATGCCGCTGCACTGCTACGGCACGCCGAGTCCGCCATGCAGGCTGCGCAGCTCGATGGCGGCAACCGCTTCCGGATGCACCCCAAAAAAGGACTCCCCCATACGGCAAGGCCGGGCAACAGCGCTGACCCTGAAACCGCAACAAGGCTAGCGGGCTGACCGCGTGGAGCCCAGGCCTGCCTGTTGGCCCTGGACGTGCCGGGCACCACAGGGTCCGGCCGAAGGCAAGCCTCCGCGCACATCGCTAGCCCCTGACTGATTACGGCACGTGCCAACCACGACACGACACGGCGGGCTTACGGGGACAAGGGACACCGGGTTGGCACGCCGCGAAGAGGCTTCGGTGTTCAGCCTGACCCAGGCGCACCCCGGATAGGTACCCATGCACTGGCCCCGTTCATGGGCGCCGGGCGACAGGGCAAGTCGCCACACATTCCGCCGGGGACAGCGCTTGCACAGCGAGAAGTGATTGCGGGACCAGGACACCGGGGAATTGTCAAAAAAAAGGCCGACACCTCCGAATCAGCCCGTCATGGCCGGCATTGATGCTCCGGGTGGATTGCATGGCAACAAATACGATGAACGAAAAAATGCCTCCAAATACCGACACAAAACGCATTTTTTTCATATAATGCATTTGACAAACACTTTTTATCGTTTTATTGATAATTTCTACCGAAGAAACCTTTTTTGTACGGTTCATAATCATGCAATTCGACAGGAATCCTTTTGGCAAGCCAACGGTGCCCATCCCTCGGCCAGCGCCGAAACCGCTCGCCATTGCCCCGGGCGGTCACAGAAAGTGGGCGGGCGAATGCCGTCCGCAATGTCGGCGCGCTGGGCGCATCGGTTCGATTCGATTGCAAAAAGCCCTTCATGCGTGCCCCGCGCAGAGCATTGAAGATGCCACGGTTGTTGTGCTCCCCTCGGCCTACGGCGCGCATCCGAGCAAAGACGACAGCTTGTTTCAGAACTCCGACTTGCCACACCACCCGCAGGCCACACTAAACCCGCTGCGCGCCCATGGGTCACAACCCGGCGCCGTGGGGCAGACGGCCGTCAATGACGTGTCACACGCGGCGGAGCAGCGCAGCGGCGACCTTGCCGCCTTCAAGCTAACGCTGGGCCGCGTCAGCTCGACTGGCTGGGGCGCAATGGCGGCCTTTCCGCGCAACGCTAGCGCCTCCTTGGCCTTGGCCAATGAACAGATCGCGCGCGGTCTCGAACCAACGCAGGCAACCGCGCCGGGATTCGGTATCCGCACGAGCGGTGCCTTGCTCGCGCAGGAATCGCTGGCAGGGCGCGCCTCGGAAACCGCCATTTGCGTCATCGATGCACCCTGGCCAGATTGCACCGCACTTAGCTTCCACCAGGCTCTGCGCTGGTACGCGGAGAACAAGCATCGCATGAGCTTGCCCGTCTCCAGGCCAAAACCCAGAACACTACGGCCTGCTCGCACTTTGTTGACCCTATGAACGGCAACCTCGGCGGTCGCAGCAAAATTGCGGTAGTGCACGCTGGCGTGCGTGGCCTTTACTCTGCACTCACGCTTGCGTTTGATCATGAAGTCGTGCTGCAGGATGACCGCGCGCTTCATGTCAACATGATCAACAATGGCCATATGCCCGTCGTTGATCGCACGATACAGGGCGCGATGGGACAAAAAGGACAAAGCCTGCGTGCCACCAGGAGCAAGCGCGACGCCATTGAGGGCGCGTCCATCGTGGTCATCGCGACGCCTGCCGAGTTCAGTCGATGGAACAGATCCATCGACACCGCTAGCTTGACCCATGCCATCCAAAGCGCAGTGGAGATCAATCCACAGGCCACCGTGATCATCGAGTCCACCGTTCCGGTAGGGTTTGCGCGTAACGTCGCCCAGCAATTGCGGTGCCGGAACCTAGTGTCTGCACCTACCGCCGCACGCCCAAGGTGGGCGCTTCAGGAACGACTTTCTCCCTTGGCCCTCATCGTTGGCGGGGCACCGCGTCGGGCCCGTCACTACTCCGACTGCATGCTGCAGGGGCCGTTGCGGCAAACCCAACCTCGATTACTGCTGACCGGCAGCGCCGAGGCCGAAGCCATTCACCTTCTGCACCAAAAGCGCCTTGGCGGCGCTGTTCCCCTGCCGCCCAGCGAAGTGATTCGATGGGCTAATCTTCACCTGCTCGATGTCGATCAAGTTTTCGAAGGCCTGGCGCTGCTGGACTGCGCCCCGTCAATGGAGCTTGACCCATTACAGCCGATCACCAGTAGCGAACTTGCCGCTTTGTCTGCTTGAAGAATCAGCCTGCACGGATCGACATTGCCGCAGCTTTCTGGCAGGGGGACAGGCTGAGCGCGAGGATGCGCTCGACAGGTATTATGGGAAATCGGCTTCCGTACTAGCTACAATATGCGAAAATGCGAATCATGATAAACAAATCGGGGCATTCTGTGCGGTCAGAGCACTTCACAACGAAGGAAGTCGCGAACATTCTGGGTCTCGCAGTGAGGTCCGTACAAATGATGGTGGATCGCGGTGAGCTGCAGGCATGGAAGACCTCCGGTGGTCACCGACGCATTTCCAGGACCTCGGTCGATCTGTGGCGGGCCGGCAAGGAAGTTGTCGTGAAAATTTCGGATCGCATGCGTGCAGCGCCAAAAACTGCGCTGCCGCTGCCGTCCTCGGCCATCGCAAGCCACGCTCACAGGGTGCTTTTGATTGAGGATTCTGTTTATTACCAAAAGCTGGTGCGGTTGGTGATTGAGTTAAAGTTTCCACAATTGGTGCTGTCTGTGGCCGATGACGGGCTCGCCGGGCTGGCGATGTATGGACAGGTCGAGCCTGATGCGCTGATTGTCGATATTCTGCTTCCTGGCGTTGATGGCGCGACATTGATCACAACGTTGCGTTCGCATCCACAATTCGCGCGCAGTCAGTTATTGGTCATTACGTCACTTGACGTGGATCAGCGCGCACCATATGAATTCGCTCTGCAGGATGTGACTGTGATCCACAAGTCAGATTTGGTATCTGAGTTGCCTTTGGCGCTTGACCGGGCGTTGCAACAGTTTGATGCTGAGATGGTTGCTCCTGATCCAAGGTCAGGAGGATCGGATTGAAATGAGCAGGCGCCATGTGTTGCTGATTGAACAGAACGCAGTGTCACGCCAGCTGGTTGCGCTCTGCCTGGAGCCACTAGACCTCGATTTTCACGGTTGTGCATCAATCGCTGCAGGCCACTGTTGGATGGGCGTCCATGGTGCCCCTGACCTGCTGCTGACTGGGCTGAAATTTTCGGGCGAGAGCGGGATGGCGTTTATTGCAGCGCTGCGCAGAGGTTCGGCCTGGCAGCACAGCTTGCCGGTGATGGTGATCGCGTCAGATGTGAGCCCCCAGCAACGCTTGGAGCTGCACCAGCAACAGGTGCTGTGCGTGCTTGTGAAACCGTTCGCATTGGATCTTTTGCGTGACACCGTAAGCTCGGTACTGGATTTCCCGCCGCATGTTGCCCAGCTTGAAGCCGTGCGTACGCGCTTCAACGGTGACGAAAAAATGTACGGCGTTTTCGTAGCGGGATGCATAGACTATTTTCCAGCAGATGCGCAAGCCACCTCCAACGCCTGTGCGCTCAGTGACTGGGCAACGGTTCAGCGGGTGGCGCATAGCCTGAAAAGCGTGCTTGCGTTATTGCGAGAGGATGTTGCCAGTGAACTGGCTCGCCGAATGGAACAGGCCTGCGCTGAGGGTCGTACCGCTGCGGCCGTTGCCCTTTGGGCTATTCTGCGGCCGTGGTTGCTTTGGTTCGCTGGCCGGGCGCCAAGCCAATTGACTTGGTCACAGGCGCCTTCTCTGTATATCCCTGGTAGTTGATACGACGCTTGATTTTGTGACGTACACGCGACCTGACTTGTTGTGGATGTCGGTGAATTCTCAGGTGGCCGTCGGAAAAGTTCCTGTTGTCGATCCTTCAGCGCCAGATATTATAATTTTGTCAAGAATCAATTTATGGGCCTAAACACCAGTTTATGCATAGCCGCGTTCGCACTCGTCGGCCTTACGGCCACGGGTCCGGCACGGGCCCTTGACCGACCCAAAGATCAGGTGATTTTGACTATCTCGGGCAAGATAGGCTCTGTGAATTCAATCAACGGTGCGCAATTCGACTTGGCCATGTTCGACCAACTGCCGCAACAGACGATGGTGGCGCAGACGCCATGGGAGAAAAAACCCACGATGTATTCGGGACCCCTCCTGCGCGACGTCTTGTCTCTAGTGAAGGCGCGTGGGACTACCCTTCAGGCGTTCGCCTTGAGTGACTACCAAACCACGATCCCGTTTGCTGACGCCAAGCGATTCGATGTGCTTATGGCCACCCGCATGAACGGAGCACCGATGCCGGTTCGCACAAAAGGTCCCATTTTCATAATTTACCCCTATGACTCGCGCAGCGAGTTGCAATCATTAACCTTTTACGAACGCAGCGCATGGCAGTTGAAACGGCTAGTCGTCGAGTAACCGCGATGTTATGGGCCTTAGCGGTGTCACGCGATGGACAAAGCCGCGATTTACTGTGGTCAGCATTGATCGCCGTATTGTTGGCGGTCGCAATGGCGACTCTGCTTACGCTCCAGTTCGAGCAAGGACGCACACTGCGGCGAGAAACTGCGATCCGTGCGGATTCTCTAGCAGTGATGGCATTTCGATTTGAGCGCGAATTCCTGCGGTTGAGACACGAGATCCGAATTGCTGACAATTCAAAGCTTAAGCCAGATATTGCAGCTCTGCAACTACGGCTGGATCTTCTGATGAGCCATCGCAGGCTGCTCGACGAACATCCGAGCAGCAGCGTTTTGACGTCTGATACACGTTTTGTACTTGTATTCCAACAAATTGATAGCTTGATGGCGCAAGCTGACACGGCGTTTGTAAGCAAACCACTGGACTTGGCCGTACTCACCACGCTCTCTCGCAATTTCGAAACAATCGGCCCTGACATTCAGTCGCTGAGTCAGGTCGCTGCCCGAACAACCGCCAAGTGGGTCGAGACTCAGCAGCAAGTCTTGCTGCAACAAAATCAGCGAATCAACTTGCTGACGCTGGTGCTGATGCTGATGGTCTTGCTTGCTGCCGCCGCTTTGGTGGTGCGCCACCGTCAACAAGCGGCGGAGCACCGAGAGAAGGAACGGATAGCGTCGCAATTGCGCGATGCAAATCGTCAGGCCGAGGAGGCCAACCGCGGCAAGAGCCGCTTCCTGGCCAACATGAGCCACGAACTTCGTACGCCCCTCAACGGCATGATGGGGATGTTGGGCCTGTTGCAAATATCGGCACTTGACCTCCAGCAGGCGCAGTACGTCAGGGTCGCGCGCAGCTCAGCGACTCATTTGCTCTTACTTATCAACGATCTGCTGGACATTTCGGCGATCGACGAAGGGAAGGGGAAGATCGAGCCGGTGCAGACGAACCTGCCCGAGCTGATCCGCAACGTCGCAGACATGGTGCGGCCGAGCGCCGTCCAGAAAGGACTTGACTTAACGCTTGACATTGAAGGGGCTTTGACGACTTGGGTCATAACCGACGGCACCCGCCTCACGCAGATTTTGCTGAATCTGCTGACGAATGCTATCAAGTTCAGTAAGCGTGGGCGCGTGACTTTGCGGCTGCACCAGACCGCGGGTGCTTTTGTTGGCGATGTGTACACAGTCAATCTTCGGGCCCAGGTGACCGATGAAGGCATTGGAATGGACGCGGAGACCATTTCTCGAATTTTCCGTAGATTCGAAATGGGCGACGCCAGCGTTTCGCGGCTCTATGGCGGCACAGGCCTTGGACTGGAAATTTCCCGCACATTTGCGCGCATGATGGCCGGCGACATCACGGCGACCAGCGCGATTGGCGTGGGTAGCACGTTTACGCTTGATATTCACATGGCTGTCGCGCATGGCCCAGCGCTTGACACTATCGCCGACGCACCGCTCCTGCGGGACCCAAGCCTACCCGGCCTAGATATTCTGGTGGCAGAAGACCATCCGGTCAATCGTCTTTACATGGCGGCTCTACTTGGCCTTTTGGGCCATGGTGTTCGCTTCGCAGAAGACGGAGAAATGGCCGTTGCCGAGGCACGACGACAAGCGCCAGACCTGATCCTGATGGATTTGCACATGCCCAAACTCGATGGCTGGCAGGCGACCCACCAGCTCCGTGCGGGCGACGACGCGGCCTGCCGGGTGCCGATTGTGGCGCTGACGGCAGACGTCCTGACCAACTGCCAGGCGCGCGCCGCAGCGGCAGGCATGGAAGGTTTTTTAAGCAAACCTGTTACCCTGGCGCAGATTGAGCAATTGCTGTTGCGCCTGTTTGGGGCCCGGGGCGCAGCACCTGACAGAGTGCAGGCGTCCAGGCTGCCAGCTCCGCATCTTGGTGATACTGCTGGGGCGGCAGTGCCCGCGTTGACAGCGACCGATGCGACTCAGGCGGTCGCAATACAGTCTGCAACGCGGAGACGCAGGCGGTTTATCGCTGGCGATGTCGAACGCCACCTCAATCTGGTCCACATCGGCGAGTTGTGGGCTGCGATCACCCTCTCCGGATACAGATCATTGCTCGAATCGTTGTTTCTGGATGATTCGCGTTCGCTGCAGCTTCTGTGCGACCACCTCGGGCACCAACGTGGCGACACCTTAGAGGCTGCGGCCCATTCTGTCAAGGGCACCGCTGCAAGTCTGGGGCTCATCGCTATCGTTGGCGCGTGCCTGGAGGTAGAAAAAAGCTGTCGATCGTTTGATGCGTCGACCTGTACCGCGGCGCTGCAACGCGTCTGCGATTCGGTGCGTATCACTCATGCACTGCTGCAGACCATGGGACTAGTCCAGGCACCATGCCCAGATTTGGGCAAGTCGCATGCGGTGTTGACAACGACCGAAAACTGACCCACTTATCGAGGTTGTGCCGACCCAAAATTGACCCAGGTGTTTTACTGGCTCTGCCCATTGTTTGGGCAGGAGCAATCAAAGGTGATCGCCATGGAAATGTTAGGCAAAGTTAAGCGGCTGTATTCACGCGGCAAACTGTCGCTGCAGGAGATAGCCAAGACCACGGGGCTGTCTCGCAACACGATACGCAAGTGGGTGCGCGATACAGGCGATGCGGCGAAGCCAGCGTACCCCCCTGTGTCAGACTAGATGTCGCCTCCAATTTTCAGCGGAATATCCGCACAGGAGCACCATTTATGACAAAAACTTTTCATTCAATTGAATTCCAACAACAAGCCCTGATTAAAGTCAGGGATCGCGGCACACGCAGCGTGCAGTGTTACGTCCCGCATTGAAATAGTCTCGGAGACACACCCTATTTGAGGATAAAAAAGGGGGCGCGTCCCACCGTGAATTCGGCTTGACGCGCCCCTGTGGCAATGCGGGACTGATCTGCGCTGGGCTATGGTTGTGGTGTTTGCCACGGATGCGCGGTGTCGTACGGAATTTGCTTGCTACGGTGGTGGCGCATGAGTTGACTCAAGTACCGACTCTCGAACGCCACGAGCATGGCCTGCATGGTCCGCGTCCACTATCCTGACCGTCCGGCGACAACTATCCTGGCCGGGGGGCACATTGGTAATGCTTGAGCATGGCGGCGTACACCGTGTTGAGTTCTGGCTCGTACAGGTCGGGCTTGATGACGCCTTCCTTCCCCCGTGTATGGCCCCGAGCGCGAGGTTTGGCTTCAAAAATATTGTCCCTTGCCGCTCGGCAGTTACCCAATGACTGGCTCAGCCGCTACGGCTTCCGACCAGTATTGTTGGAGACCTTCGTGGAACATGAGCGCCATAAGGGCACTTGCTACAAGGCCGCCAATTGGATCAATGTCGGCCGAACGACAGGGCGCGGGAAAAAATCCACCAGTCACAAGGTCCTCATCCCGGCCAAAGACATCTGGCTTTATCCGTTACGCAAAAACTTCGCCGCCGCACTTTGCCAGTAGGCTCTGCGGGTTCACCGAATATTTACTTGCCACCAAAATAGCCGGAGCATTGTTGGCTCAAGTCGGAATGCCGCAGGAGACTCAAAATGCAGTCCAGTTCGCCGCGCTCACAGCCGGGACATTTCCCAAACGGACAACTTGTTCAAATAACCAATAGTGTGTAACATACACACGAAATGACAAGCGCCGACTTGATACGCGAGATGCAACGTGCTGGTTGGAAGCTGGACCGGGTGAATGGCTCCCATCACATCTTCAAGCATTTGACGCGCCCGGGCCATGTCGTGGTGCCGCACCCCAAGAAGGACCTGGGGCACGGGCTGGTAAAGGCTATCCGGCGGCAAGCCGGCATTTGAAAGGCGAACTATATGCGTTTCCCCATTGCCATTGAACCTGGAAATGACACCACCGCCTGGGGTGTGGTGGTCCCTGACTTGCCTGGCTGCTTTTCGGCTGGGGACACTCTGGAAGAGGCCATGATTCAAGCCGAGGAAGCCATTACCGGCTGGATTGAAGTCGCGCTGGACGCAGGACAAGCCATTCCAACACCTTCCCCCATTGAGGTATTGCGTGCTGCCCATCCTGATTTTGCGGGCTGGCTGTGGGCTTTGGTAAAGGTAGACCCAGCCATGCTGGACGATGCATTGGAGCGGGTGAATATCAGTTTGCCGCGTCGCGTGCTGCACCGTCTAGATGCTCGCGCCCGCAGCTCAGGCGAAACACGTTCTGGGTTCATTGCGCGAATGGCGATTGAAGGCCATGAATCAGAGCACGCCTGATTAGGTTTACCCTGGCGAGCCTAAACACAGGCTGCTTACTGGAGGCGCGACCCGGAGTCGAACCGGGCTGATCGGATTTGCAATCGCTCGTCTATCAATAGATTCAAAGACTTACAAGCGTGCTACTGATTTCTGCTATGCCACAGTCAAGGTCCAGCCAAGACAGACGACGCTGCACACTGTTCCGCCAGCACGAACCCGTCGAGACGGACATCATTATGGGCGCAGACACCAAATTGATCCAAGCGTCATTGCTTCCATAGCCCGGTCTCTAAGCGGTCGCAAGGATCCGAAAATCTGTCGCCTTGACCACCGGTCGCAGGTGCGTCTTCTCCCGCTTCAGGTCGACCAGTCCGTACCGGGACATCGTCTTGAGTGTTCTGGAAAGATTGCTTGGCTGGCGCCCGGTCATCTTGGCAAGCACTGCGACCGAATCCGGGTTAGATTCACGAATGACCTTGAGCAAGGCACGGTTTTGGTCGCTGAGAACCTCCGCCACCGACTTCATGGAAGTGAACCATATCCTGGGTTCGCCTGCCTTGGGCTTGTACTCCCCCTTCGCGATAGCAATCATACGCGCGCGGATCTGCTGCTGTGGCATTACACCGATGACGATAGCTTTCATTTTCCAGCCTCTCTGATAACCCGATCAACTTCAGCGAAAAAGTCTTCCAGCAAACGTTGCGGAGACTCGAAAAAATATGGAACTCCCCTATCACCGGACGTACGATGCTGGTGGTCGTACGGCAAGCGGTGTCCTGCAAATTTGAACTTTTTCGGAAGCTTCACCGCGTGTGCATTATCGTAGCCGAGCACCCTCGTACCGTACCTATCGTGCAGGGTCAGGCTGTACCGGATGCCATGAGGAATGTCTTGTGACGCCTCTACCGCCCTCACCTCGACTTTGATCCAGAAGCCATCCTCCTGCTCCAGGACGATGCCATCCAGTTCAAGCAGGGTAGCAAGGCCGACGTCGCGGTAAGGAGTGATCGTAGCCAGTGTATCAGCAGCTGATATGTTTTGACTTGACAATTTGCCATGACATAGTTGAACTACTTGCCGACGTCCGCGTAAGCCGCCCCTTCGCGTGGGTGAACGATAGCCGAGGCAGCACTCTCAAGCCCATCGAGACAGACGGACCGTGTTGGCGGCGGAGGATATTTGACCCAGGATGCCGGGATTCGCTGACCCAGCCGCATCGCCCGCCATATCAGGCCGCGAAATGGATTTCGCAGGTTTCGAGCGGGTCAATCAAAGTCTGCGCGATGAGTGAATTTCGCTTCGGTGCCAACAAAACACTCAAAAACAATAGCAAACAATTCAATGCTCATCAGGCTTTTGGAGGCGCGATGCGGAGTCGAACCGCACTGGCCGGATTTGCAATCCGGTGCATAACCGCTTTGCTATCGCGCCAATATTCCTTGCGGTCTGTCGATGTTATGCCTCTGGCACTGCACCGATAAAAAAGGGAAGCCTGGGCTTCCCTTTTTGTGGAATGTGGAGCGGGAAAAGAGTCTCGAACTCTCGACCTCAACCTTGGCAAGGTTGCGCTCTACCAACTGAGCTATTCCCGCGTTTCAAGCCCCGAAGTATATAACAACTTTTGGGGCGGATTGCGCGAAGCCTGTAACTTTATCCGTTCGCGCCATCCGATCTACCTGGCTCTCAATGCTTGACCGAGCGCTCCCCGCCGGAACGCGGCTGGGCCGCTACCACCGGCACGGCCGCAGGCACCGGTGCCGCGGCTGCAATCTCCTCGTCCGTCAACGGGACGGGCATGCGCACCAGGGCGACCTCAAGCACCTTGTCGATCCAGCGCACCGGCACAATCTCGAGTCCGTTCTTTACGTTCTCCGGGATCTCCTGCAGATCCTTGGCGTTTTCTTCCGGGATCAGCACCGTCTTGATGCCGCCGCGCAAAGCGGCGAGCAGTTTTTCCTTCAGACCACCGATCGCCGTGACCTCACCGCGCAAGGTGATCTCGCCAGTCATTGCCACGTCGCCACGCACCGGGATGCCGGTCAACGCCGACACGAATGCCGTCGTCATCGCTGCGCCCGCACTCGGACCATCCTTCGGCGTAGCGCCATCGGGCACGTGGATGTGAATGTCCTTCTTCTCGAACACATCATCCTTGATGCCCAGTCGCGCCGCCCGGCTGCGAACCACCGTGCGGGCAGCCTCTACCGACTCCTTCATCACGTCGCCCAGCGAGCCGGTACGGGTGATCACGCCCTTGCCCGGCATCACTGCCGCTTCGATGGTGAGCAGGTCGCCACCCACCTCGGTCCATGCGAGTCCGACCACCTGGCCGACCTGGTCGTTGTCTTCAGCACGGCCATAGGTGTACTTGCGCACGCCCAGAAAATCGTTCAGGTTGTCCGGCGTCACCAGCACCGGTGCCGTCATCTTCTTGAGCTGCAGGCCCTTGATTACCTTGCGGCAGATCTTGGACAGGTCACGCTCGAGCGAACGCACACCGGCTTCACGGGTGTAGTAGCGCACGATGTCACGTACCGCGGCCTCGTTGATCTCGAGTTCATTGTCTTTGACGCCGTTGTTCTTCAACTGCTTGGGCAGCAGGTAACGGATCGCGATATTGGTCTTTTCGTCCTCGGTGTAACCCGAGAGGCGGATCACTTCCATACGGTCGAGCAAGGCCGGCGGAATGTTCATCGAGTTCGATGTGGCGACGAACATCACGTCGCTCAGGTCAAAGTCCACTTCGACATAGTGGTCGCCGAACTTGTGGTTCTGCTCCGGATCCAGTACCTCAAGCAAGGCACTGGATGGGTCACCGCGGAAATCGGTTCCCAATTTGTCGATCTCGTCGAGCAGGAACAAGGGATTGCGCGTGCCAACCTTGGACAGGCTTTGCAACACCTTGCCCGGCATCGCGCCGATGTAGGTGCGCCGATGACCGCGGATCTCCGCCTCGTCGCGCATGCCGCCCAGGGCCACCCGCACGTACTTGCGGCCGGTCGCCTTGGCGATCGATTGCCCGAGCGAAGTCTTGCCCACGCCCGGAGGACCTACCAGGCACAGGATGGGCGCCTTGACCTTGTCCACGCGCTGCTGCACCGCAAGGTATTCCAGGATGCGGTCCTTGACCTTGTCCAGGCCGAAATGGTCTTCATTGAGCACGCCTTCAGCATTACCCAGGTCATGCTTGATCTTGGTCTTGCTGCTCCATGGCAGGCCGGTCAGCACCTCGATGTAATTGCGCACGACGGCCGCCTCGGCTGACATCGGCGACATCAGCTTGAGCTTCTTGAGTTCGCCTTCCGCCTTCTTCAACGCTTCCTTGGGCATGCGCGCCGACTTGATCTTCTTCTCCATCTCGTCGATGTCGGCGCCGTCTTCGCCCTCGCCCAGTTCTTTCTGGATCGCCTTGACTTGTTCGTTGAGATAGAAGTCGCGCTGGTTCTTCTCCATCTGGCGCTTGACGCGGCCACGGATCTTCTTGTCCACATTCAGGATGTCGACCTCGCGCTCGATCTGCTCGAACAGGTTCTCCAGCCGGTCCTTCGGACTGGTCAGGCCAAGCACGGCCTGCTTGTTCTCAAGCTTGAGCGGCAAGTGCGCGGCAATGGTGTCGGCCAGACGGCCCGCATCATCGATGCTGGAGATCGACGTGAGGATCTCCGGTGGGATCTTCTTGTTGAGCTTGACGTACTGGTCGAACTGCTGCATTACCGCGCGGCGGAGCGCTTCGATCTCGCTGGCCGGCCCGCGGGCACCTGCGACCGCTTCGGCCTCCACCGGCACCGGCGTCACGTTGGCCGAGAAATGGGACTCGCCCTCCTCGATCTTGTTGACGCTGGCACGTTGCTGGCCTTCGACCAGCACCTTGACGGTGCCATCGGGCAATTTGAGCATTTGCAGGATGGTGGAGACGCAGCCGACATCAAACATGTCGGACACCAGCGGATCGTCCTTGGCAGCGGCTTTTTGCGCCACCAGCATGATGCGCCGCTCCGACTCCATCGCAGCCTCGAGCGCCTTGATGCTCTTGGGTCGGCCGACGAACAACGGTATGACCATGTGCGGGAACACGACCACGTCGCGCAGCGGCAGCAACGGCAGGTCGATAGGCACAGCGGGTAGCAAGGTGGATCCAGACATGAGAGACCTTTTAGTGGTTACCAATTCAAGATGGTTGGCACAACGGGAAATTCAACCCTTTGCGCCATTATGAATGGCGTACAGAATACCGGTAACGGCCAAGCCGGCATGAAAACCGGCAAGATCACACGATCGACGGCCGAAATCAGGCCTTTTTCGCGAGCTCCCTGTACACCAGCAGCGGCGGCTTGTTTTCTTCGATCGTCGATTCGTCGACCACCACTTTTTCGACATTGGCTGTCGTGGGCAGGTCGAACATCGTATCGATCAGCGATTGCTCCAGGATGGAACGCAGGCCGCGTGCGCCGGTCTTGCGCGCAAGCGCCTTACGGGCAATGGATTTGAGGGCGGCGGGCCTGATTTCCAGATCGACACCTTCCATCGAGAACAGCTTGGCGTATTGCTTGACCAACGCGTTCTTGGGCTCGAGCAGGATCTGCACCAGTGCGTCTTCGCTCAACTCCGCCAACGTGGCAACTACCGGCATGCGGCCGACCAATTCGGGAATCAGACCGAATTTGATCAAGTCCTCCGGCTCCACGTCCTTGAACACCTCGGTCAAGGCGCGCTGCTGCTTGCTCTTGACCGGGGCCCCGAAACCGATGCCCGATGACTCGGTCCGGTTGTCGATGACCTTCTCCAGTCCGGAGAACGCACCGCCGCAGATGAACAGGATGTTGGTGGTGTCGACCTGCACGAAATCCTGATTCGGATGCTTGCGTCCGCCCTGCGGCGGCACACTGGCCATTGTGCCTTCGATCAGCTTGAGCAAAGCCTGCTGCACGCCTTCGCCCGACACGTCACGGGTGATCGACGGGTTGTCGGACTTGCGCGAGATCTTGTCGATTTCGTCGATGTAGACAATACCCCGCTGCGCACGCTCGACATCGTAGTTGCAGCTCTGCAGCAGCTTGAGCACGATGTTTTCAACGTCTTCGCCGACATAGCCGGCCTCGGTCAGCGTGGTGGCGTCGGCCATCACGAACGGCACATCAAGCATGCGCGCCAGTGTCTGTGCCAGCAAGGTCTTGCCAGAGCCCGTAGGACCAATCAGCAGGATGTTGCTCTTGGCCAGCTCGACATCGTCCTTCTTGGCTTTTTCCTTGTGCCGCAGTCGTTTGTAGTGGTTGTAGACGGCAACCGCCAGCGTGCGCTTGGCAGGCTCCTGCCCGATCACGTAATTGTCGAGATTGGCCTTGATCTCTGCCGGTGTCGGCAAGTCGCCTTTGGCGTCCTTGGCGGCCGCACCTGCCGGCAGTTCGTCGCGAATGATCTCGTTGCACAACTCGATGCACTCGTCGCAGACAAACACCGAAGGACCGGCGATCAGCTTCTTCACCTCGTGCTGGCTCTTGCCACAGAAGGAGCAATAAAGCGTTTTCTCGCTGGGTGTGCCTTTTTTCTCGGCCATGAAATCAATACCTTATGGGGTGGTGTCGCCATGATACCGAAATACCGGTGGCGAACGGCAGCTGCCGAGCCAAAGCCCGGACAGTGCCTGTAGCGGGCACAAGGCCTTCAGGAACGCTTGCTGATGACCTGGTCAACGACGCCGTACTCCTTGGCTTCGTCAGCCGACATGTAGTAGTCGCGCTCGGTGTCGCGTGCGATACGGTCCAGCGGCTGACCGGTGCGGTCCGCCAGGATCTTGTTGAGCTGCTCGCGTGTCTTGAGGATCTCGCGTGCCTGGATCTCGATGTCCGTGGCCTGACCCTGGCTTCCGCCAGAGGGCTGGTGAATCATGATCTTGGAGTTGGGCAACGAAAACCGCTTGCCCTTGGCCCCGGCTGCCAGCAGGAACGCACCCATGCTGGCGGCAAAGCCGGTACACAGCGTGGACACATCCGGCTTGATGAAATTCATCGTGTCGAAGATGGCCATGCCGGCGGACACGGAACCACCGGGCGAGTTGATGTAGAACGAGATGTCCTTGTCGGGGTTCTCGCTCTCGAGGAACAGCAACTGCGCCACAATCAGGTTGGCGGTCTGATCGTTGACCGGACCCACCAGAAAGATCACCCGCTCCTTGAGCAGGCGCGAGTAAATGTCGTACGAACGCTCACCACGCCCCGACTGCTCGATCACCATCGGGACCATGCCCAGGCCCTGGGGTTGCTGATTGTTGTCAATAAAGTTCATGTCGTCTCCAAATCGGACTGCCGCAACCCGGTAGGTTGCAGGTTCGCAGATGGGGGCGGGACCCACATCTGCAAGCCTGCATCGAGAAATGCCGTTATCAGGTTCAGCTCTGACCCATCAGATCGTCGAATTCGATCGGCTTCTCGGTCAGCTTGGCGCCGGCCAGAATGTAATCGGTCACGTTGTTTTCGATCACGATGGCTTCGACTTCGCCCATGCGCTTGTTGTCGCTGTAATACCAGCGCACCACCTCGGCCGGTTTCTCGTAGCTCGCTGCCAGTTCGTCTATATGCGCCTTGATCTGCTCCGGCCGTGCCTTCAGGTCATTGGAGCGCACCAGTTCGGCCACCACCAGACCCAGGCGCACGCGGCGCTCGGCTTGCGGACGGAAGATCTCTTCGGGAATCGGCGCCTTGTCGGCATCCTTGACGCCACGCTGCTTGAGATCGGCACGGGCGCTCTCGATCAGGCGCTGCACTTCGGACTGCACGCTGGAGTTCGGCAGGTCGAGTTCGGCCACTGCGGCCAGCGCATCGAGCGCTGCCTGCTTGTTGCGCGAGAGCAGGCGAAACTTCACTTCGCGCTCGAGGTTCTTGCGGATGTCCGTACGCAGGCCGTCCACGGTCGCATCCTCGATGCCCAGTGACTTGGCCAGTGCCTCGTTGACTTCCGGCAGATGGGCAGCTTCGATTTTCTTGACCGAGACCATGAAGTCGGCGGTCTTGCCGGCCACATCCTTGCCGTGGTAGTCCTCGGGGAAAGCCAGCTGGAAGGTCTTGCTCTCGCCATTCTTCATGCCGTTGGTCGCTTCCTCGAACTCCTTGAGCATCTGGCCGTCGCCCAGGATGAACTGGAAATCGCTGGCCTTGCCGCCCTCGAACGGCTCACCATCGATCTTGCCTTCGAAGTCGACCGTTACGCGGTCCGCCGATTGTGCTGCGGCATCGGCCGGACGCTGCGTAAAGGTGCGGCGCTGCTTGCGCAGGATGTCCAGCGTCTTGTCGATTGCGGCGTCGGAGACTTCGCACGACAACTTGACAACCTCGGCACTGGCCAAGTCACCAAGCTTGACTTCCGGAAACACCTCAAAAATCGCGTCAAACGCCATCTCGCCTTCAGGCGCGCCTTCCTTTTCGGTGATGCGCGGTTGTCCGGCCACACGCAGGTTGGCCTCGTTGGCGGCGCTGGCGAATGCCTCGCCCACCTTGTCGTTCATGACCTCGTAGTGCACCGAGTAGCCATATCGCTGGGCCACCACGGTCATCGGCACCTTGCCGGGACGGAAGCCGTCCATCTTGACCGTCTTGGCCAAGCGCTTGAGGCGCGTATCAATTTCGGACTGAATCACCGTGACCGGCAGGGTCAGGGTGATCTTGCGTTCCAGCTTCTCAAGGGTTTCCACAGTAACCGCCATGTTGCTTCTCCTAATATGTCATGGGCGAATCTGTCGCCCGTCGAACCGATCTGTCGAGTACCCAATTCAGGCCAACCGCGACCAAGGCTGCGCGCGATGCGCCGGTACCCGTCCGGAAATAATCAAACCTGGTGCGCGGGGCGGGACTCGAACCCGCACATCCTTGCGGACGTCAGGACCTAAACCTGGTGCGTCTACCAATTTCGCCACCCGCGCCTGAAAACAAATAGGGGTGGCCGACATGGCCGCCCCTACGAAATTCGTCAGCCCGCGATTTTAACCTGTGAACCGCAGGGCCGCTCCCAAGGCTCGCAGCACCGCAGCACGGCGTGCGGAGGTTAACCCGTGACCGCAGGGCCGCTCCCAAGGCTCGCAGCACCGCAGCACGGCGTGCGGAGGTTAACCCGTGTGCGCAGGCGCCTTCGGCACGCGGAACCAGGCGGCATACATTGCAGGCAATGCCAGCAGCGTCAAGACCGTCGCCACCACCAGTCCGCCCATGATGGCAATGGCCATCGGCCCCCAGAAAACCGAGCGTGACAAGGGAATCATGGCCAGCACCGCAGCGGCGGCCGTCAGCACGATCGGCCGCAGCCTGCGCACCGTGCTCTCCACAATCGCATGCCAGGGGTGGATGCCCTGGGCCCGGTCCTGTTCGATCTGATCGATCAGGATCACCGAGTTGCGCTGAATCATGCCCATCAACGCGATCACGCCCAGCAAGGCCACAAAGCCGAATGGCCGGTCAAACAGCAGCAAGGCGGCCGCGACACCGGCAATTCCCAGAGGCCCGGTCAGGAACACCAGCATGGCGCGGCTGAAACTGTGCAGTTGCAGCATCAGCAGCGTGAACACGATGAACAACATGATCGGCACGCCGGCCACGATGGACGCCGAGCCCTTGCTGCTTTCCGCGACCGCGCCCGCGACTTCAATGCGGTAACCATGCAGGCCCTGCGCAGCCCAGCGGGCTTCCAGCGCGCGCAGCCGTGGCAGCAGCTGCGCTGACACGGTGGCCCCTTGCAAGCCCTCGACGATATCGCCCTGCACGGTGATCGCGTAATCCCGGTTCTCGCGCCACAACACGCCAGGCTCCCAGGCCAGCGAGGGCCGTACCAGCTGCGCCATCGGAATCGCCTTGCCCGAGCTGGAGGGCAGATAGGCATTCGACAAGTCGGTCAGCTGTTCCCGCTCCTCCAATGGTTGGCGCAACACGATGTCGATCTGCCTATCGCCATCGCGGAACTGCCCCACCGTGGTGCCGCTGAGAATGGTCCGCGACGATTGGGCGATGGCCTGGCTCGTCACGCCAAGCACCCGAGCCTTTGACTGGTCGACGTCGAGTTTGAGCACCTTGACGAACTCGTTCCAGTTGTCGTTCACTCCCCGCATATGGGCGTTCTCGCGCATCACCGCCTTGACTTCGTCAGCGCGCTGGCGCAAAGCCAGCGGCGCCGAACCCATAACCCGGAACTGCACCGGATACGCCACCGGCGGACCATTGGGCAGCAACTTGATCCGGGCACGAACCTCGGGGAATTCCTGTGCCATCAAGGCCGGCAAACGCATGCGGAACTCCTCGCGCACGCGCAGATCCTGCGGTATCACGATCAACTGCGACACGTTGGACTGCTGGAAAATCAGGTCCATCGGCAGATAGAAACGGGGCACGCCGGAGCCCACCCAGCTCGTCACGCTGCGGATGCCCTGCTCGGCCAGGATGCGCTGCTCCACGCGTGCGGTGACCGCTTCGGTGGCAGCAATCGACGTGCCTTCCGGCAGCCACAGATCGACCAGAATTTCCGGTCGACTGGAATCGGGGAAAAACTGCTGTTGAACCCGCCCCATGCCGACGATGCCCAGGAAAAAAATAAGCAACGTCATGCCGATCGTGATCCAGCGATGGCGCAGGCACCACTGCAACACCCGGCGAAAGCCGTTGTAGAACGGGCTGTCGAAACTCTCATGCGGCTGGGCTGAGCGCATGCCATGGGCCGCCTCATCGGCCAGAGCCGGGGTCTCGACGCTGGCATCGTGTGCCAGCGGCAGCTGCGGTGGCCCACCCGAATCTGGGCTTGTCTGCTGGTTGCGCAGATGCGCTGGCCCCTTGAGCAGCAAGGTGCCCAGATAAGGAACGAAATAGACTGACACCAACCAGCTCACCACCAAGGCCAGTACCGTGACGGCAAAAATCGCAAACGTGTATTCGCCGGTCACCGAACGCGCAATGCCGATGGGCAGAAATCCGGCTGCAGTGATCAGCGTTCCGGTGAGCATCGGCATCGCGGTGATCTCGTAGGCGAACGTGGCAGCGCGTACCTTGTCGTAGCCCTCCTCGATCTTGCGCACCATCATCTCCACCGCGATGATCGCGTCGTCCACCAGCAGACCCAGCGCGATAATCAGCGACCCCAGCGATATCTTGTGCAGGCCGATGCCCCAGTAGTACATGCCGATGAAGGTCACCGCCAGCACCAGTGGTATCGTGATGAACACGATCAGGCCGGGACGCATGTCGACGTAATAGCGCCGGTACCACGGCACGGGGTCCGGTCGGCGATGCAGGCCCAGGGCCACAAAACTCACCGCAAGCACGATCAGGATCGCCTCGATCAGCACACCGACAAACTCGTTGACGGAGCTTGCCACCGAACGCGGCTGGTCCTGCAGCTGCACCAGCGATAGTCCGGCGGGCAACTGGGCACCGATACGCCGGGTCGCCTCCTCCAGAGCCTGGCCCAGCGCGATGATGTCGCCGCCCTTGGCCATCGAGACGCCCAGCGCGATCACCTGCTGACCCTGATGCCTTACCTTGACCTGCGGCGGATCCACATAACCGCGCGTGACCGTGGCGATATCCGAGAGTCGAATCACGTTGCCAGACGCACCCCGAATCGGCATGTCGCGCAATTGCGCCAGCGAGCCGAACTGTCCCGCCACCCGCACCTGAACCGTATCCAGCGGCGTTTGCACCACGCCAGCGCCCTCAACCGCATTTTGCTGGTTGAGCTGCGCCAGCACCTGGGTCATGTCCAGCCCGAGCTGGGCCAGGCGCTTCTGCGAAATCTCGATATAGATTTTCTCGTCCTGCACCCCGAACAGCTCGACCTTGTTCACATCTGGCAAGCGCAGCAACTGCTGGCGCACATCATCGGCGACGGTCTTGACCTCGGCATTGCTGAAGCCATCGGCCTGCAATGCGTACATGACGCCGAAGACATCGCCGAATTCGTCGTTGAAATACGGCCCGCGCACGCCGGCTGGCAAGGTTGCGGCCATGTCGCCGACGCGCTTGCGCACCGCGTACCAGGCCTTGGGCACCTCGCTGGCTTGGGTCGAGTCCTTGAGCTGGAAAATGATCAAGGATTCGCCGGGCTTGGAGTAGCTGCGAATGCGGTCCGCACCCGACACCTCCTGCAGTGTGCGCTCGATCTTGTCTGTCACCTGCTCGGCCAGCTGCTGCGCGGTGGCACCGGGCCAGAACACGCGCACCACCATGACGCGAAAGGCAAACGGCGGGTCCTCGTCCTGTCCGAGCTGGAAATACGCCACCGCACCGAGCAGCATCAACACCAGCATCAGGTAACGCGTCAGTGCCGCGTGCTCCAGCGCCCACCTGGAGAGATTGAAACCGGGCTTGGGATCTACTTGCGCCATGGCGAGGTCAACGACTCGCCGGTGCCGACGCCGATGCGCCAGCGCGGGCATCGGCCTGCGCCGCGGGTCGGTAGATACTGACCCTTTGACCATCCGTGAGCACATGGACCCCGGCCGTCACCACCTGCATGCCCGGCTCCAGGCCGCTGGCTACCACCACCTCGTTGCCATCGGCTGCGACCAGTTGCACCGGCTGCGAGCGCACCGTCATGCTGGCCACATCGAGCACCCACACGGCCGAACCCTTGGCGTCCTGCTTGAGCGCGCTGGTCGGCAGCTTGATCACCGGCGCACCCTTGGCCGACAAATCCCGCGGTGTCACCGTGACGGTGGAACCCAGCGGCAGACGCACGTCCGCATCGAGCCCCAACTTGATCTGGAAGGTGCGTGTGACCGGATCGGCCAATGCGCCCTTCTCCCGTACCACGCCCTTGTAGGCTGCGTCGGACGACCATACCCGGACCTCGGCCGGGCTGCCTACGCCCAGTGCCGCCACGCTGCCCTCGGGCACCGAAAACCACACATCGAGCGGACCATCCTGGGCAATGCGCACGATCGGCGTTCCGACCGACACGACCTGGCCCGGATCGGCTTCGACCGCCGTCACCGTGCCCGCCATGGACGCGACCAGATCGGTGTAACCGGACTGGTTGGACTGCGCCTTGAGCTGGGCCCGCACCTGCGTGACCTGTGCTTGTGCAGCGTCCAGCGTCGCCTGGCGGCGCTCCACCTCGACCCCGCTGATGAAGTTCTGCGCCTTGAGCGAACGCGCACGCTGCAACTCATTCGCGGCCAAGTCACGGTTCGTCGTGACTGCGGTCAGCTGGGCCTGCACCACATCGGTGGCCAGCCGCAGATCCTGCGGATCGAGCTGGGCCAGCAAGTCGCCGAGTTTCACCCGTTGCCCCACCTCGGCCTGGCGCCGCAGCATCTTGCCCGCCACCCGGAAACCCAGGCGCAGTTCGGTACGCGCGCGCACCTCGCCGGCAAAATCGGCCTGGGAGCCCATCTGTCCGATCTGGACCGTCATCAACTTGACAGCGCGCACCGGCTCCTGCGCGGCCGGCGGGCGGGAACAGGATGCCAAAACAATAGCAAGGGCTGGCGCAAGGATGATCGCCAACCCCTTGAAGGGCAATATTCGCATGGTGATTTGCGCCGACAGGCGCGTAGAAATACTAATGACTAATGGGTCAGTAATCTAGGCGAATCCCGGTGACTTGTCAAGCGACAATGCCGGCGTGAACAGCCAAGCCAGCACTTTTCGACCACCTTCCGAGCACTATGAGAATTTTCCGGTCGCCTCCTGGCTTTGCCCGCCAGGCTTGCGCGCACCGATCGCGGCGATCTACTGGTTTGCCCGCACGGCGGATGATATCGCCGACGAAGGCAACGCATCGGCAGGCCAGCGCCTGGACACACTGGCGGCCTACCGCGACGACCTCGAGCGCGTGCGCCGAGGCCAGTCGCCAGGCCCACATTGGCCGAATGTCTTTGGCCCCCTCGCACCGATGATCAGCCGTTACGAGCTGCCCAACACATTGCTGGCAAATCTGCTCGACGCGTTCGAGCAGGACGTGCGTTACACCGCTGCCGCGCGCCGCTACCAGAGCGACGCCGAGCTGCACGAGTACTGCCGCCTATCGGCCAATCCGGTCGGGCGCTTGCTACTGCACCTGTACGGCATTCACGACACCGCGTCGCTGGCACGCAGCGACCAGATCTGCACCGCGCTGCAACTGATCAATTTCTGGCAGGACCTGGGACGAGACATCGCCCATGGGCGCTGGTACCCCAGCGTGCAGCGCATGGCGCAGCACGGCGTCACCGATGCGGACCTGCGGCGCGACCAGCCGCACGCCGCGGCCAGTCGCATGCTGGCCTCGTACGCTGCCGACGCGCGCGCGATGATGCTCGGGGGCGCACCACTGGCGCGCCAGATCAGCGGGCGTGCCGGTTGGGAGTTGCGGCTGGTGGTGCAAGGCGGCTTGCGCATTCTTGACAAGATCGCCGCGATGGAGCACCAAACTTGGCGCACGCGACCCCGGCTGGGCAAGCGCGACATCCCGCTGCTGCTGTGGCGCGCCCTCGGCCCCACGCAAGGGGCTGTGCCATGACGCCGCAGGACTACGTACAGCAGAAAGCCGCGGCGTCGGGCAGCAGCTTTTATTACGCCTTCCTGTTTCTGCCCCGGCCGCGGCGCGCCGCCATCACGGCGTTCTACGCGTTTTGCCGGGAAGTGGACGATGTCGTCGACGACATGGTCGATCCGGGCATTGCGGCGACCAAGTTGGCCTGGTGGCAGTCGGAGGTCGCCCAGTCCTACGCCGGCCAGCCCAGCCACCCGGTGATGTTGGCCCTGATGCCGCTGGCGCAAGACTTCGGCATCGAGGCGCGGCACCTGCTGGCGATCATCGAGGGTTGCCAGATGGACCTGCAACAGACCCGCTACCTTGATTTTGCGGCGCTGCAACAGTATTGCCATCTGGTTGCCGGCATCGTAGGCGAAGTTGCCGCGTCGATCTTTGGTCAGACCGATGCGGGTACGACCGCCTATGCCCACAAGCTGGGACTGGCCCTGCAACTGACCAACATCATCCGGGACGTGGGCGAAGACGCCATGCGCGGCCGGGTCTATCTGCCGGTCGACGAACAGCAGCGTTTTGACGTGAAGTCGCACGAGATTCTCAAACGCGCGACGACAGACGACTTTCGTGAACGGTTTGTCCGGCTGATGCAATTCCAGGCACAACGCGCGCACGGGTTATACGAGGAAGCATTTGCCTTGCTGCCCGATACCGACCGGCGCGCGCAAAAACCCGGGCTGATGATGGCCAGCATCTACCGCACCTTGCTGCGCGAGATCGAGCGCGACAACTTCGCCGTCCTCAACCAGCGCATCAGCCTGACGCCAATGCGCAAGCTCTGGCTGGCCTGGCGGGTGCAGGCGCTGGGCCGGGTCTGAGCCATGACCCCGACCCGCGGACACACGCTGCACGCGCCATGAAAATCGCCGTCGTGGGGGGCGGATGGTCGGGTATGGCTGCTGCCGTGGCGGCGGTCCAGGCTGGTCACCAGGTCACCCTCTGGGAGGCATCCCGCACGCTGGGCGGACGCGCCCGCGCCCTGCCCGCCACACTGCCCGACGGCACGCCGGTGCTGCTGGACAACGGCCAGCACATTCTGATCGGGGCTTACCGCGAATGCCTGCGCCTGATGGCGCTGGTCGGCGTCGATCCGGCGCAATCGCTGCTGCGCATGCCGCTCACATTGCGTTTCCCGGACGGCGACGGAATCGCCCTGCCGCGCTGGCCCTTTCCGCTCGACGCCCTGGCCGGCATCGCATCGGCGCGTGGCTGGGACTGGCGCGACAAACTGGCGCTGCTGCTGCAGGCGCTGCGATGGCAGGTCGGCAGCTTTCATTGCGCCGCCGATTTGTCCGTCGCCGATGTTTGCCGCGACCTGACACCGCGCGTGCTGGCCGACATGATCGAACCCCTGTGCGTCTCGGCGCTCAACACCGTGGCGGCCGAATCCAGCGGTGCGGTCTTTTTGCGCGTGATCCGGGACGCCGTTTTCGGCGGCAGCGGCAGCTCGCATCTGATGCTGCCGCTGGTCGACCTGTCGAGCCTGTTTCCGTCCGCCGCTGCCGTCTGGCTGGCGCAGCACGGCGCAACACTGCACGCCGGCGCACGGGTACAGGCGCTGGAACAGGACGGCGATCGCTGGTCGATCGATGGCGAAACCTGCGACAGGGTATTGCTGGCTGTCGCCGCGCCCGATGCGACCCACCTGCTGCAAGCCAGCCTGCCCCAATGGACCGACGCTTCGCAGCGCAGCGCAGGCCATTGGCTGGATTTCACACGGCAACTACACCACATGCCGATCGCCACCGTCTATGCGTGGGCCGCTGACGCCCGCTTGCAGCGGCCCATGCTGGCGCTGCGCAGCGGTCCGGCACAGTTCGTGTTCGACCGCGGCCAGCTCGGCGGGCCCGCGGGTCTGCTGGCTTTTGTCATCAGTGCCAGCGAAGGCGATCGCGCCATGTTGCAAGTCCAGGTGCTGGAACAGGCCACGGAACAATTGGGTCTGCAGCTGCAGGCTGTGCAGACGGTGATCGAAAAACGCGCGACCATTGCCTGCACTCCGGGCCTGCAGCGTCCGGCGATGGAAATCGTCAACGGCCTGCACGCCTGCGCAGACTATGTTGATGGTCCTTATCCGTCCACGCTCGAAGGCGCGGTTCGCACCGCTCTGGCCTGTGTCGCCGCTATTCGATGAGCAGCTTCTGGCTGCGCACCACGTTGCGCCAGGCGCGGTAGTCGGCCTCGATGAACTGGCCCAGCAAGGCCGGTGACCCAGGCGCGGCCTCGACCGCATCGCTGCGGAAACGGGCCACCACATCGGGCATGGCCACCATCTTGGCGATTGCCGCATTGAGTTTGTTGATCACCGCCACCGGTGTTCCGGCCGGCGCCATCAACGCGAAATAGTTGACCACGTCAATGCCGGCCAGACCGGATTCGGCCATGCTGGGCACATCAGGCAAGGCACTCGAGCGCCTGGCACTCGTCACCGCCAACGCTTTGATCCGACCGTCCTTGATAAAGGGCAACAGCGCCGGTATGGTGCCGGTGATGATCTGGACCTGACCTGCGATCATGTCCAGCGTGGCGGGCGCAACACCCCGATAGGGAATGTGCGTAATGAAGGTCCCGGTGCGCGACTTGAGCAGCTCCAGCACCAGATGGTTGACGCCGCCAGCCCCGGCCGACCCGTAGTTCAGGGCGCCCGGCTTGGTCTTGGCCAGCGCCACCAGTTCACGCATGTTGCTGACCGGCAGGCTCGCATTGGCCGCCCATACCAGCGGCCCGGTGGCGATCATGCCGACCGGCGCGAACTGGCGCAGCGGATCGTAGCCCGCACTGGGCAGCGACGCCGCAACCGTGGTGAACGGCGAGGCGATCAGCAGCAGGTTGTAGCCATCCGGCGCTTGTTGCGCAACAAACTGGGTGCCGATGGCGCCAGAGGCGCCAGCCCGGTTTTCAACCACAAAGGATGCGCCCAGGACCTCGCCGAGCTTTTGCGCCACCAGGCGGCCCATGGCATCGGTGCCGGCGCCTGGCGCAAACGGCACGACGATGCGCACCGGCCGCTCGGGATAGGTCTCCGCCGTGGCCTGCGCACTGGCAGGCTGGACACACAAGGGCAGGACAAGTGCCAACGCAAAACCGACAAGGCTCCGGCGTTTGCTGATTCGATGCGACATGATGGGATGATTTCCGATGTAGGTGGCTGGGATCGGCTGGCGCGCCCGAAAGCGGTCCACCTTAACCCCGGATTGTGCGCCCGCGCAATGACAAAGATGTGACTGCCTGCCTCAGGCGGCCTGTCCCAGCAGCACGCATAACTGTTGCAGGTCCCGCACGCTGGCATGGGGCTGTTGCGCGTGGTGCCAGTCCTGGCCATCCCGGTTGACCCAGGCCGTCTGCATGCCGGCGCCCAGCCCGCCGAGCACGTCCAGCAAGGGGTCGTCGCCCACATGCAAGACCTCGTGCGGGGCGACACCCGCGGCATGCGCGGCCGCATGAAAGATGCGCGGATCGGGCTTGGCGAAACCCATCTTGTGGGCGCTGACATCGCCGCGAAAATGCGCGCCCAATCCGATACGCGCGACATCGGCATTGCCGTTGGATACCGCGATGATCGGAAATCGCGACGCCAGATACACCAGCGCAGGCAGGGCGTCGGCGTACAACTCGACTTGCATGCGGTGCGCGAAGAAGACTTCGAATGCGGGCTCCGCCAGCGCCGCGTCCTCTGCATTGCGCAGCAGCGCCTGGCGGATCAACTCGCGGCGCAGAGCGCTCATGTCGTGCCCGATATCCGGTCGGTTTTGCACCACCTCGTCGCGCAGCGACTGGCGGCGCACCGGGTCTGCAAACACCGCTGCACTGGCCGGGGCCCTTGATGCCAACCAGTCCACCATCTGCGACTCGGCGCGGGTAATGGTGGGCCAGATCGGCCACAAGGTGTCGTCCAGGTCCAGGCCAATGGCCTTGATTCGTGATAAGTCCAGCATAGCTGCGGGAGAATACAGCATGCCTACACCCCGATTCGCCGACGAGCCCGCCTTCCAACACGACCAACGCGCGCGTACTGCCGTGTTGTATTGCAACCTCGGTACCCCTGACGAAGCCACGGCGCCCGCCGTGCGCCGTTATCTGGCCGAATTCCTCAGCGACCGCCGGGTCGTCGAAATTCCGCGGCTGCTCTGGTGGCTGATCCTGCACGGTGTGATCCTGCGCTTTCGTCCGGCCAAGTCGGCCGCCAAGTACGCCAGTATCTGGTCGGCCAACGGCTCGCCCCTGCGCGTATGGACCGAAAAGCAGGCCCTGCTGCTGCAAGGCTGGCTGGCGCAGCGTGGTCATCCGGTGCTCGTGCGCCACGCCATGCGCTACGGCCAAACCTCCATCGCCACGCAGCTTGACGCACTCAAGGCGCAAGGGGTCACGCGTGTGCTGGTGATGACAGCCTACCCGCAGTATTCGGCCACCACCACCGCCAGCGTGTTCGACGCGGTATACGCCTGGGCCGCTCGCACACGCCAGATCCCGGAGCTGCGTTTTGTCAATCACTACCATGACGACCCGGCGTACATCGAGGCTCTCGTCAAACACATCCGCGCCTCCTGGCAGATGCATGGGCGCGGCGACAAACTGGTCATGAGTTTTCACGGTCTGCCCCAGCGAAATCTGACGCTGGGCGACCCCTATCACTGCGAATGCCACAAAACCGCGCGGCTGCTGGCGTCACGGCTCGGCCTGTCCAAGGACGACTACATGGTCACCTTCCAGTCCCGGCTCGGCCGCGCCAAGTGGCTGCAACCCTACACCGAGCCCAGCCTGGTGAAACTGGCCCGCCTTGGACTCAAACGAGTCGATGTGGTCTGCCCCGGTTTCCCCAGTGATTGCCTGGAGACGCTCGAGGAGATCGGCATGGAGGCCAAGGACGCCTTTCTCGGGGCCGGCGGCCAGGAATTCCACTACATCACCTGCCTGAACGACAGGCCGGAGTGGATCAGCGCGCTGGCCTCACTGGCGCAAAACCATCTGCAGGGATGGCCTACGGGTGCCGCCGAAGATGACAGCGAAGCACGCGAAGCGTCACGCCAGCGCGCGCTGGCGCTGGGCGCCAAACAGTAGGCCGGCAGCGACGACTTAAACGGTCGCCGGGAGCGGCTGATCAGAGGCTTGCAACCAGTCGCGCACGCACTGATTGAACGCCTGCGGTTTCTGCACCATGACCCAGTGGCCGGTGCGATACGCCCTGACCGCGCATTCCGGGCGCTGCGCCAGCGAGTGCAGCCACTGCGGCGAATGGAACATGAACGGCTTGCGTTCGCCATAGACATAAAGCATCGGCAGACCCGTCGGCAGTGGCAACACATGCGCCAACCCGCCGGCGCTGCCAAACCAGCGCATCGCATAGGGGTAGTTCATCTGCCAGCCGATCTGCTCGGGGGCATTTCCGCAACCCAGTTTCCGCGCCATCCTGCGGGTCATGGCATTGCCGAGCGCACCACCCAATTTCCAGGCCAGTGCCAGCCAGATCTGGTAGCCGAATACCTGTGCCCGTTGCCCTGCCGTCAGCGTCTGCACCAGCGCATCCGAATGGTGGTCGCCGACGTCTACGGCCACGACGCGCGCGACCCGCTGCGGGAATCGCGCCGCGAACTCGTAGCCGAATATGCAGCCCCAATCGTGCAGCAACAGCGTCACCGGCACGCCGGGGCTGACCTGCTCGACGACGGCATGGAGCCACTCGCACATGTCGTCCAGCGATGTCGTGCGCGGCGGCGCAGCCAGATCGAATCCGGGCAAGGTGAAACGCACGCAGCAATAGCGGTCCTTGAGCGCCTCGACCGTGGCATCCCACAAGCGGTAGGTATCAGGCCAGCCATGGACCATGACAATCGTGCGCGGTTGGTCACCCTCGAAATGGATCTCGACACCGTTGACGGTGATACGCGGAACCAGCGACATGCATACCCCCTTCTGGTCTTGATGAGCCCAATACGATAACCGCGACCCGGCATGGCGACCCCGACTGCTCCTCTATCATGGAGGTTTGCAGACGCGGCGACCACACCATCAGCCCGGCCCTGCCATCCATCCACCCCCTGAAACAGTCACCATGAAACTCAGCCCCTGGAAGATGCTGATGCTCAGCGCATCCATCGTTGCCGGCGCCCCCGCGCTGGCCCAGTCCGACTACCCGAGCAAATCGGTGCGCATCGTCGTGCCGTTCGCGGCCGGCGGCACGACCGACATCACGGCACGAATCATCGCTGACGAGCTGACCAAGGCCATGAAACAGAGCTTCGTGGTCGACAATAAAGGCTGTGCAGGAGGCAATATCGGCGCCGCCGAAGTCGCCCGCGTCGCGCCGGACGGATACATCTTCCTGATGGGAACACCGGGAACGCAGGCGATCAACCAGTTCCTGTACCCCAAGATGCCCTACGACACCGCGAAGGACTTCGCGCCGGTGTCATTCGTGGTTCGGGTTCCCAACGTGCTGGTGGTCAAGTCATCGGGGGCTAAGATCGACTAAACGCCCGAAAGCAAAACAGTGGATTTCGAACGATTTGTGATGAAGGAGCCGGGCGGCGACAAGAGCCGGCGCGAACTGATCCGCCTGGGCCTTGCGCTGATGTTCCTGGTGGGCATCGTGTTGTTCCTGATGACACGTGGCGGTCCGGTCAACTTCTCGCTGGTCGTCGCTGCCATGATCGGCGGCTACATGGCGCTCAACATCGGCGCCAACGATGTGGCCAACAACGTGGGCCCGGCGGTCGGATCGCGCGCGCTGACGCTGGGCGGCGCCATCCTGGTGGCGGCCATATTCGAGGCGGCCGGCGCGCTGATCGCCGGCGGCGATGTGGTCGGCACCATCAAGAGCGGCATCATCTCGCCGCTGGCTGCGGCCAACCAGCAGGTGTTTGTCTGGCTGATGACCTCGGCCCTGCTGGCCGGCGCCTTGTGGCTCAACATCGCCACCGCATCCGGTGCGCCAGTGTCCACCACCCATTCCATTGTCGGCGGCGTATTGGGCGCCGGCGTCGCCGCGGGCGGCTGGGATATTGTCAACTGGGATCAGATGGGCAAGATCGCGGTCAGCTGGGTCGTCTCGCCCGTGCTGGGCGGAATGATTGCCGCTGCCTTCCTGTACCTGATCAAGCGCACCATCACCTACCAGCAGGACATGCTGGCGGCAGCACGCCGATGGGTTCCCGTGCTGCTCGCGTTGATGGCCTGGTCGTTCTCGACCTATCTCGTGATGAAGGGCCTGCGTCAAATTTGGAAGGTCGATTTCGCGACCGCGATGACCATCGGCTTCGTGATCGCGGCCCTCACCTGGCTGGGGGTGCGAATCCGCATCGCTGCGGTCTCCGACAGGTTGTCCAACGACAAACTGGGCGTCAACAGCCTGTTTGTGATTCCGCTGATCTTTTCGGCCGCACTGCTCAGTTTTGCCCATGGCGCCAACGATGTGGCCAATGCGGTCGGACCGCTGGCCGCCATCAACGACGCGGTGATGCAAGGCGCGGTCTCCACGCAGGCCGCGATCCCGATCTGGGTGCTGATGGTGGGGGCGATCGGCATCGCGTTGGGCCTGGCCTTGTACGGGCCGCGCCTGATCAAGACCGTGGGCTCCGGCATCACCGAGCTGGACCAGATGCGTGCGTTCTGCATTGCGATGGCGGCGTCGATCACCGTCATCCTGGCGTCCCAGCTCGGCCTGCCAGTCAGCTCGACCCATATCGCAGTCGGCGCGGTGTTCGGTGTCGGCTTCCTGCGGGAATACATCAAGACCCACTATGGCCACATCATCCACACGATCGAGCAACACCATGCGGATGACGACCAGGCGGTCGTCGAGGCCTACCTGGCCGCGTTCCATGCGGCCGATTTTGATCAGAAGGGGCGCATGCTCGCCAAACTCAAGGCCAACAAGCAGGCGATCGCCGAGAGCCATCTGACCAAGAAGGAACGCAGGGGTTTGCGCAACGTATACCGCAAGGAACTGGTCAAACGCTCCGCGCTGGCACGCATCGTCGCGGCCTGGTTAATCACGGTGCCGGCCACCGCGCTGATGGCGGCGATGATCTACTACATGATCCGCGGCATGATGCTTCCGTAAGCGCCGCCATGGTGCGCCGGTCACGGTCCGGCGCGGATGCAGGCGTCAATGATGGTGGCCGTGTTCCCCGTGCACGTGGCCATGTTCGATCTCCACCGGCGTCGCAACCCGCACCTCGTCAACCCGCACGGTAAAGCGCAGCGTCTTGCCGGCCATCGGGTGGTTGCCGTCAAGCTGCACCTTGTCGCCCTTGATCTTGACGACAGTGAATACCCGCTCATGACCGCTCGCATCCTGCCCCTTGAGCGTACCGCCGACCTTGACGCCGGGTGGGAACTCACTTTTCGGGATGGTCTGCAACAGGGTTTCATCGCGCTCGCCGAACGCGTCCTGGGGCTGCAGTTCGACCGTGGTCTGATACCCCTTGCTCTGGCCCTCTAACGCTGACTCGATCTTGGCAAAGGTGTTGCCGTAACCCCCGTGCAGATAGACCATCGGGTCGGTCCCGTTCTCTAGCAACTGGCGATTGGCGTCGGTGACCTTGTAGCGCAGGGTCACGGCTGTGTTTTTTTCGATTTGCATGGGGCCGTTTGTACCACTTCCGCAATCAGGCCGCGCGCAGAAAGTCCGTCACGAGTCCGAGCTGATCGGCCACGTTGAGCGCCGGCGCGTGGCCACAGCCGGCGATGGTCTCGATCCTTGCCCGGGGTCCGCGCCGCGCCATGGCCAGCGCCGTTGCCTCCAGCAGCAAGTCTGAGTTTTCACCGCGCAGGCACAGTACCGGGATCTGCAGACCGTCGTACTCCCGCCAGCGCAGGTAGTCGTCGGGATGGCAGACAAACTGCTGCACCATCGCCGGATCGTAATGCGGCGTCACCCTGCCGTCGGGCAGTCTGCGCGTCGACGTCTCGGTCAGACGGCGCCACTGCGCATCGGTCAAAAATCCATATGGCTTGTACACGGTACGGAAGTACTGCTCCATTTCGGACACCGTGGCAAACGCCGACGGGTTTCCGGCGTACCCGCGAATGCGGTCAATGGCAGCGGTGGCCAGTTCCGGGCCCGTGTCGTTGAGCACCAGCCGGTTGATGCGCCCGCGCAGCGGTCCGGCAGCGGCCACCAGGCCGATCGAGCCTCCCATGGAGGTGCCGACCCAATCGAACTGGGTCAAGCCCAGTTGGTCGACCAGGGATGTGGCCAGCGCGCTGTAGAAGTCCAGGCAGTATTCACGGTCCGGATCAGGACTCCACTGGCTCAGGCCGCGGCCTATCGTGTCCGGGCAGATCACCCGGCAACCCTGCTCGGGCGCGCTGAGCCACTGCGCCAGATCGTCCATGTCGCGCCCCGTCCGTGCCAGGCCATGCCAGGCAATCACGATGCGGCTGTTGTCGGCGCCCCACTCGGTGTAGTGGATCTCGCGTCCCAGGCATTGAACGTAGTGGGATGAACAGTTCATCATCACCCTCCGCGTTCGGCCTGCCGCCGGGCACTGCGCACCCGCAGCTTTCCAACCACCCCGGTGGGAAAGTAATACACAGACAGCACGAACAGCACGCCGAGCCAGAGCAACCAGCGTTGCGGTGACAGCAGTGCCGACAACCACGGCAAGGCCACCGTGGCTTCGCTGCCCAGTCGCAGCAGATCCTGCAGGTAGCTTTGCGCGATCATGAACAAGGTCGCGCCGATCGCCGCGCCGTACATGGTGCCCATGCCGCCGATCACGACAATCAGCAATACGTCGATCATGATCTCGAACGACAGCGAGGTATCCGGCCCGTTGTAGCGCAGCCAGAGCGCCAGCATCGCACCGGCCATACAGGCAAACAGCGCCGACAGGATGCTGGAGATCGTGCGATAAACCACCACCCTGTAACCGATTGCTTCGGCACGAAACTCGTTCTCGCGGATCGCCTGCAGCACACGGCCGAACGGCGAATTGACGATGCGCAGCAAGGTCAGCAACAACACCAGCGCCAGCACGAACAGCAGGTAATACGTGGCCAGGCGCCCGTCGAGCATGACACCCAGGAACGGCTCGTCCATGAAGTCATAGCTCGGCTGCAGGATCTCGGGCACCTTGAAGGTCAAACCATCCTCGCCGCCGGTGAACTCGGACAGTTGCGAGGCCAGGGTCAGGAAGGCCGAGGCGACGGCCAGCGTGATCATCGCGAAAAAGATGGCGCGCACCCTGAGCGAGAACAAGCCGATCACCAGCGCGAGCAGAAACGACAAGACCAGCGCGCTGCCCAGTCCCACCCCCAGTGCGGCCCAGGTCGGGCCCATGCGGGTGCTGGCGATCGCGATGCCGTAGGCACCGATACCGAAGAACATGGTGTGCGCAAAGCTGACGATACCGGTGTAACCCAGCAACAGATCAAAGCTGGCCACCAGCACGATGAAGATCAGCACCTTGGCAGCGACGTTGAGCGCCTTGACGCCTGGAAACAGAAACGGCGCGAAGGCCAGGCCCAGTAGCAGCACCAGCAACAGGATCGCCAGCGGGCGGCTACGCGGCAAGTCGTTGGAGAGAAGACGGGTGAGCATGTCAGTACCGCCCGGCCGTTCCGAAGGTACTGACTGCCCCCTGCGGGGGCAGCGAACGCAGTGAGCGTGGGGGTTGCTTCATCTTTTTCTCCTTTGGCTCAGCGGTTGGCCACCGGGTAGACACCTTGGGGTCGCCACAACAGGATGCCCGCCATTAATGCGATGTTGGAGAACAGCGCCACCTTGGGCGCCAGGTACCCCGTGTAGTTGGCCATCAGCCCGACCAGCAAGGCGCCGATCAGCGCGCCGGCGGTCGAGCCCAGGCCGCCGATGATGATGACAATGAAGATCAGTACGTTGACCTGCGCGCCCATCTGCGGCGTCACCGACTGCTGGTACAGGCCCCACATCACGCCGCCCAGGCCCGCCAACGCGCTGCCCATGACGAATACACCGATGAACAGGCGACGGATGCGATAGCCGAGCGACTCGACCATCTCGCGGTCCTGAACGCCAGCGCGGATCAGCAAGCCGATCTTGGTCTTGTTCAGGGTCCACACCAGCGCACCGAACACCAACAGGCCGACGATGACCGCGATGATGCGGTACTTCTCGATGGCGGCATCGCCGATCAGGATGACGCCGCGCATGGCCTCGGGCAGCGGCAACGCAATCTGCTGCGGACCCCAGACCACCTTGATCAGTTCTTCGCCGATGATCATGCCCCCCATGGTGATCAGGATCTGCTTGAGGTGCTGGCCGTAGACCGGCTTGACGATGAAGCGCTCGAACGCCAGGCCGACAGCACCGGCGACCAGCATGGCCACCAGCATGGCCGGCAGCACCGCCACCATGTTGCGCCAGAGCTCGTCCGACTGGGTCCAGTCCGACATCGAGCCCAGCACCGCCGTCGCGACGAAAGCGCCCAGCGCGATGAACAGACCATGGCCGAAGTTCAGCACGTCCATCAGTCCGAACACCAGCGTGAGCCCGGAGGCGATGACAAAGATGATCAGGCCCATCGCCAGGCCGGCCACCGTGAGCGTAAGCCAGGTGGAGCCGGAGCCGATGAGCGGAAACACCAGCAGTGCCAGCAAGGGCACCAGCGCGACCGGTTTCCAGTCGAAATCCATGTTTTTCATATTGCCAGTCCCAACAAGGATTTCTGCAGCCCGGCATCTTGCGAAAGCGCCTGCATGCTTCCGCTGTGCACGACCACACCGTGGTCCATCACGGCGACGGTGTCACCGAGCTTTTGTGCGAAGCTGAAGTTCTGCTCGACCAGCAAGATCGTCACGCCGGTCTTCTTGAGCTGCGCAAATGCGTCGATCATGTTGTTGATGATTGAGGGCGCAAGCCCTTTGCTCGGCTCGTCGACGATCAGCAATGTGCGCGGCTCGACGATGGCCCTTGCCACCGCCAGCATCTGTTTTTGCCCGCCCGACAACTTGCCGGCCGGATGATTCCAGAACTTCTGCACTGGCGGGAACAGGCCGAAGATCCATTGCAGCCGCTCCTGGTCCATCTGCTTCTCGCTGGCCGCGCCACGCGCCGCCAGCAACATGTTCTCGCGCACCGTCAGATCGGCGAAGATGCCCATGTTTTCCGGCACGTAGGCGATGTTGCATTCGGCAATCTCGGGCGTCGTCAGCGCCGTAATGTCGCGCCCATCGAATGTGAGACTGCCCCTGGATGCCCGCCACAATCCCATGATGGTGCGCAGCGTGGTCGACTTGCCCGCACCATTGCGTCCGAGCAGCAGCGTCACCTCGCCCCTGGGCACGACGAGGTCAACGCCGTGCAGGATGTGATAGGCCCCAATGTGGGTATGAACGCCGGAAAGCGTGAGCAGTGCGGTGGTCATGGGCGCGCTCCCTTTGCGGGTTTTCGGGTGGGTGCTGCCGGCGCAGCATCGGCCGTATCCTCCGGGTAGACACCCAGGTATGCCTCCTGCACCACGCGCGACGCGATGACCTCGGCCGGCTCGCCATCGGCCACCAGTGCGCCGTTGTGCAACACGATGATTCGGTCGGCCAGTTCGCGCACGACATCCATCTTGTGTTCCACCAGCAAGATGATCTTGCTGGGATCGTTTTTCAGCTTGCGGATCAGGTCCAGGATCACCGGGGCCTCGTCCACGCTCATGCCGGCCGTGGGCTCGTCGAACATGAAAACATCGGGCTCGAGCGCCATCAACAGCGCCACCTCGAGCTTGCGCTGGTCGCCATGCGGCAAGCTCGCGACCACTGCGTTGGCCTTGTCCAACATGGCTACCGTTTCCAGGATCTCGTCGGCACGGGCCGCCAGCACCTGATGGTCGCTCCATATGCTCCACAGATTGAGTCCATGACGATGCCGGCCACGGCGCGTCGCCTGCACAGCCAATCGCACGTTTTCGACCACCGACAGATTGGGAAACAGGTTGGTCAGCTGAAACGCCCGCCCCAGCCCCGCGTGGGTACGCGCCGACACGCCCAGCGACGAGATGTCGCGCCCGTTCAGACTGACCGAACCTGCGCTGGCCTTGAGCTGACCGGAGATCAGATTGAAATACGTCGTCTTGCCCGCGCCATTGGGGCCCACGATGGCCGTCAACGTGCCAGGCGCGAAAGTGCAGCTGACTGCGTTCACCGCCACGTGTCCACCGAAGCGGATCGTCAAATCTTTGGTTTGCAGCATGGTTAAAGCGAAGGCTGACGCCACCACCCGCAAGGGGTGGCGTTGACTGTTGCATCTATCAGCGTGCCCGAAAACGGGCGAGCGGCGTAGCGAGCGGGTGCGAGGCTATTGCGGACGGAGCGCAGCAACCGGAACGTACTATGGGTACGTGAGGATTGCGAGCACCGCCCAACGACGCATCGCGCCCGCGCAGTAGCCGAGCGGCCGTTTTCAGCGCTTGTTGCGGATCGGGATGTCCATATCGCTGGCCTTGATCTCGCGCACCAGTTCCGGCACACCCCAGGCAAACGCCGGGTCGGCCTTGATCCGGAAGTGGTACATGGACTGCATGGCCTGATGGTCTTCCTTGCGGAATGTCATGGTGCCTTTGGGGGTCTCAAAGCTCATGCCCTCCATGGCGCTGATCAGCTTGTTGGTACTGGTGTCACCGTTGGTCTTCTTGAGCGCCGTCACGACCGCCATCGCCGCGGAGAAACCGCCGGCGGTGAAGAAATCGGGCGGCGTCTTGAACTGGCTGTAATGCTGGGCCACCAAGGACTCGTTGGCCGGGTTCTTCGGGATGCCGAAGTAGTAATACAAGGCGCCCTCCATGCCCGGGAACTGCTTGTACGCCACCATCACCGGCAGGATGTTGCCACCCGTGGCCAGCTTGATGCCGAATCGCTTGTCCAGATCGAGGTCCGCGATCTTGGCGAACGGCGCCGGTGCGCCAGACCAGGCCACCGCAATGAATTTCTTGCCCGGCTGGTCCTTGAGCTTGTCGATGATGCGCTGCAGGCCGGCCGTGAAATCGGTGGTGCCAACCGGCAGGTATTCCTCGTGCACGATTTTGGCCTTCTTGGTGAACTCCTTGGTCGCCTTCACGCCGTCCCGGCCAAACGCGTTGTCATTGGCCAGGATAGCAATCACGTTGTCAGGTGAGTCCAGTGCTGCGGCGTTGGCCGCCGCATCCTGCGAACTGTTGCGTCCGGTGCGAAAGATGTACTTGTTCCATTTGTCGCCGGTGATCGAATCGGCCACTGCCGGCTCGACCAGCAGGATCTTCTTGTATTCCTCGGCCACCGGCAACATCGCCAGTGCCACCGGCGAGGCCGTCGGACCGACTGCGATGTCGACCTTGTCATCCGCATACGCTGCCGCCAGCAGGCTCTTGCCGACGTCTGGCTTGCCCTGGTCGTCCTTCTCGATCACAACCAGTTTCTTGCCAGCCACCATCATGGTTCCGCCGGTCGCGTAGTTCAGACCCATGTTGAAGCCGACGATGGTCTGCTTGGCATACGCCTCCAGCGGGCCGGTCTTGCTGGCGATCAAGGCAATGCGGACCTCTTTGTCCTGCGCCTGTGCCCTCAATGGCGTCATGGCAGTCAAGGCGGTGGCGGCGATCGCGGCGAGCGCAACCAGGGTGCGACGGTGCATGGTTTGTCTCCAGTCAGTTGGTAAATTATGGGAAATCGACTCACAAAAGGAATCGGACGACCCTACAAAGCATGCTCCGTGCCAACGTGCAAAGCCTTGATTTACAACATGTTTTTAACGTTCAGGTGAAGAATTGTATGAATTAAATACAAATACCACGTCTAATTATCAGACATTTGTATCTATTTCAGACAATCGTTGGTACAAGGTTGCGCGAGAAATGCCGAGCAAACGCGACGCCGCCAGTTTGTTGCCATCGGTGGCACGCATCGCCTCGGCGATGGCCCGGCGCTCTACTTGGGCCACCTGCTCGGCCAATGGACGCAGTAGGTCAGGATCGTGCCCCACCGGCAACTGCCCACCGCCCGCGAGACTGCCGGAACGCGGCAGGTCACGGGGCTCGACACCGGATTGCAGCAGGACCTGGCGCAGCAACGCCGCGTCAATATGCTGGTTGTCGCCACGCATCGCCGACTGCTCGAGCACGTTGCGCAGCTCGCGGATGTTGCCGCGCCACTCCTGCGCACAGAGCAGTTCGAGCGCATCTGCGGTGATGTCCGGCAATGCAACGCCGTTGCGCAGTGCAATATCGTCACCCAGCGCCTCCACCAGTGCCGCGATGTCGCTGCACCGCTCACGCAGCGGCGGCACATGGATCGGCAACACATGGAGCCGGTAATACAGATCCTCGCGGAACCGGCCGTCGCGCATCCAGGCAGACAGGTCACGCGACGTTGCCGCGATCACGCGCGCATCAAACGGCACCAGCGTGTTCGAGCCCAGTGGCTCGATTTCGCCCTCTTGCAATGCCCGCAGCAACTTGGCTTGCAAAGCCAGCGGCATGTCGCCGATCTCGTCCAGAAACAAGCTGCCACCGTCGGCGAGCTTGAATTTGCCATCGCGCCCCTTACGATCGGCGCCGGTGAAGGCGCCGGGGGCAACGCCGAAAAACTCGGCCTCGAGCAAGGTGTCGGGCACGGCCGCGATATTGACGCTGACCAGAGGGCCGGCGGCGCGGCTGGACGCGGCATGGATGGCGTGGGCCAACAGTTCCTTGCCGGTGCCGGTCTCACCGAGCAACAACACCGGGCTGTTGGACTGCGCCGCGCGCCGGGCCTGGCGTTTGACCTCGACCGCCGCAGCGCTGGTGCCGACAAAGCTGGTGAAGGTGTATTTGGAGGGACGCGCGCCGGTACGGCGGGCCTGGCCCAGCCGCTGGGTGGCCAGTTCGCGCCGCGCATCGTCCAGGTCGCGTTGCATCAACGCGAACTTGCTGATCAGGGGTTGCAGCGTGGTCTCGGGATGGTCGAACAACACAATACCGATGGCGCCGATTACCGCGTCGTCATCGTCGCGCAGCGGAATGCGGCTGACCACAAAGGTGCCAGCCCGGTTGGTCAACAGGTCGATCAGATAGGCCTCACCGGTCTCGAGCACGCGGCGCATCTGCGTGTTGGGAATCACATCCTCGACCATGTGGCCCATGAACTGGTCCAGCGACGAAAAACCCAGCGCCGGCAAAAAACGCTGATAGCCTTCATTCACCCAGACGATACGCCCGCTCCGATCGACCAGGAACATACCCTGGCTGATGCTCGAGAACAGATGGAACATCGAGCGCGCCGCCAGTTCCAGGATGCCCTGCGCGTCCAGCGGCAGGCCATGCGCCGCACCAGCCGACGGATCTGGCGGCGATACGGGCAAGGCGTCGGCGGTCTGATCGGGCATGCGCAGATGGTAACGTCCGCACTAAAACAAACAGCCGGACAAGCCGGCTGTCGACAATTGCGGCGCCGCCACTGCCAGGCAATGGCGACACGCGCAAATGGCTTACTTGGGCATGATCACGCTGTCGATGACATGAATCACGCCATTGTCGGCCACGATATCGGTGGCAGTGACCTTGGCTTTGTCAACCATTACACCGCCGGCAGTGGACACCGTGATGCTGGAGCCTTGCACGGTCTTGACCATGCCGGCCTTGACGTCAGCGGCCATTACCTTGCCGGGCACCACGTGGTAGGTCAATACGGCGGTGAGCTTCGCTTTGTCCTTGAGCAACGCATCCAGGTCGGCTTTCGGGATCTTGGCGAACGCGGCGTCGGTGGGCGCAAACACGGTGAACGGGCCCTTGCCTTTGAGCGTGTCGACCAATCCGGCCGCCTTCAAAGCAGTTGCCAGGGTGCTGAAGTTGCCGGCTGCCACGGCGGTGTCGACGATGTCTTTGGCTTGCACCGAGAAAGTGGCGCCAAGTGCAATGGCGGTAGCGATGAGGGACTTCTTCATACGAATCTCCAAGAATGAATGCTGAATCACCAGCTCGCACCAAAAATGTGGCGCGTGCGAAATGTAGACCATTTAGTATTACTCATGAACTGAAGGGTATTTATTGAGACTAGTAAGACTTTCAAAGATGCGGCGGGGTCGGATCTGGCACGGTACGCCTGAACATCGTCGCACACGCAACTGCCGGTGGAAGATGCGGACAGGCTGGTGCTGGTGCCGCAGCGCGACTCTCGCCAAGGCCTGGCGCTGGCTCGGCCTCAGTGCGCTTCGCGCCGCTTCGACACGACGCGCACCAACCGCGGCAGCACCAGCACCGCGACCACCACACCGAGCAGACTGGCGGACATCGGGCGCTCGACAAAGATGATCCAGTTGCCCTCGCCCATCGACAAGGCGTTGCGCATCTGGGCCTCGGCCAGCGGGCCCAGGATCATGCCGACCACCACCGGTGCGGTCGGGAAGTCGTAACGCCGCATCACCACGCCGATCAGGCCGATCGCGTACAGCAGCACCAGGTCGAATGCGCTCTGGCGCATGCCATAGACACCGACCGTGGCAAAGATCAGGATGCCGGCATACAGGTAGGGCTTGGGAATCTTGAGCAGCTTGACCCACAAACCGACCATCGGCAGATTGAGGATCAGCAACATCACGTTGCCGATATACAGCGAGGCGATCAGCGCCCAGACCAGCGTGGCTGAGGTTGTGAACAACTGGGGGCCAGGCTGGATGCCGTAATTCTGAAATGCGCCCAGCAGGATAGCTGCAGTATTCGACGTCGGAATCCCCAGCGTAAGCAACGGGATCAGCGTCGCGGTGATGGCGGCGTTGTTGGCCGCTTCCGGACCGGCCACGCCTTCGATCGCGCCCTTGGTGCCAAACTCCGACAGGTTTTCGCCTTTAGCGAACTTCTTCTCGGCCGCGTAACTCAGGAAGGTTGGAATCTCGCTGCCGCCCGCCGGGATGGTGCCGAAAGGAAATCCGATGGCGGTGCCGCGCAGCCAGGCCGGAACCGAACGGCGCCAGTCCGACGCGCTCATGTGCACCCGGCTGAGCTTGTTCTGCTGGTCCGGCGGCCCCCCCTCGTACAACACCGCATACAAGGCTTCGGCCACGGCAAACAGGCCCACGGCCACCAGCACAATCTCGATGCCGTCGAGCAATTCCGGCACACCGGCGGTGTAGCGCACCTGGCCGGAAATCTGGTCCATGCCGATCAGGCCGGCGGCCAGGCCGACGAACAGTGCCACCATGCCGCGCAAGGTGCTGCGCCCGAGCACGGCACTGACGGTGGTGAATGCCAGCACCATCAGCATGAAGTATTCGGGCGGCCCGAGCTTGACCGCGTAATTGGCCAGCAACGGCGCAAACATCGTCACCAGCACGGTGGCGATGGTTCCGGCCACAAACGAGCCGATGGCCGACGTGGCAAGAGCGGCTCCGGCACGCCCGCTCTTGGCCATCTTGTTGCCCTCCATCGCCGTGATCATGCTGCCGGTCTCTCCCGGCGTATTGAGCAGAATCGAGGTGGTGGAGCCGCCATACATGGCGCCGTAATAGATGCCCGCGAAAAATATCATCGATGCCGTGGCATCGACCTTGGTCGTGATCGGCAACAGCATGGCAACGGCCACAGCCGGGCCAATGCCGGGCAATACGCCGACGGCCGTGCCGATGGCGCAGCCGACAAAACACCAGACCAGGTTGACCGGGGTCGCTGCGGTCGCAAAACCCATCAAAAGTTGGTTCCACAAATCCATGGTCAGATCCATCCGCTTGAGGTCAGGCCAGGCAGATTGATGGCCAGCAATTTGCTGAACATCCAGTACACCGGCGCGGATATCGCGAAACCAATGGCCGCGTCACGCATGGTCTGCGCGACCCAGCCGCGACCGCCGGCGGCCACACCGCCGTTTCGGTCAGCACTGCGCAAGCCACGCACCGCGAGCACGAAGCACAGGCTGCAGCTCAGGATGAATCCGATCGTGGTGATCAGCGCCGCATTGGCCAGCAGCGCCAGCGACATCCAGGCAAAGCCCGGCCAGTAGCCATGGCCGGCGCCGGTGGGCTCCTCCATGTTGCGGTATCCGCCGCGCGTGCGGGCCTCCCACACCACCAGCACCCCGCACAGCAGCAGGGCCAGTCCCACTACCCATGGCAGGAAATTGGGACCGACACCTGAATAACCCGAACTGGACGGGAGATCCCAGGCGCCGACGATGATGACGACGGCAAGGGCCATCACGCCCAGACCGACCAGGGTCTGCGGCCCCGGAGCCCCGCCCTTTCGGATCACAGCATCCCGGCCAGGTGCATGGTGCCGCGCAGGCTGGAGAAGGATTCGTCGACAAAGCTGTCGAAGGCCTGGCCCGTGAGCAGCGCCGGGGTCCACTTGTTGGTCTCCAGCGCCTCCAGCCAGGTAGCCGACTTGGTGGCCTTGATGACCATCTCGGTCAGGGCCGCACGTTGTGCCGGGGTGATGTCCGGGGCGCCGTACACGCCGCGCCAGTTGCCCAGCACCACGTCGTAGCCCATTTCCTTCATCGTCGGCACATTCACACCGGGCAGGCGCTTCTCGGACGTGACGCCGATGGCGCGCATCTTGCCGGCCTTGATGTATTCGGCGAACTCGCTGTAACCGCTGCCACCGACCGAGACGTTATTGCCAAGGATAGCGGCCACTGCCTCACCGCCGCCCCGGAACGCAATGTAGTTGACCTTCTTCGGATCGACGCCGACCTTGCCGGCGAGGATGGAGGCCGAGATGTGCTCGGTCGAGCCCTTGGAGCCACCGCCCCATTTCACGCTGCCCGGGTCTTTCTTGAACTGCTCGACCACATCCTTCATGGTCTTGAACGGGGACTCGGCCGGCACCACGAACACGTTGTATTCGCTGGTCAGACGCGCAATCGGCGTGACCTTGTCCAGGCCCACCGGCGGCTTGGTGGTGATGATGCCACCGAGCATCACCGCGCCCATGATCATGAGCGCGTTCCCATCGCCCTTGTTGGCATTGGCGAACTGCGCCAGACCGATGACACCGGCGGCACCGCCCTTGTTGTCGTACTGCACCGTGTCGGCCGCCTTGCTTTCGATCAGCGCTTTGCCCAGGGCGCGGCCGGTGCCATCCCAGCCACCACCGGGGTTGGCTGGAATCATCATCTTGACGTTGGGCGCGGCAAATGCCGACAGCGGCAAGGTGCCAGCTGCAGCGGCTGCCAACATGGATTTGAGAAAGGTATCGCGACGCATGGCATGTCTCCTGTAGTTGCTGAACTCTTCTATGATGCGCCGACCGGCTGTCATTCGGCTGTCCGGAAATCCTAGGGTAAACACCAAGATTCCGTTGTGCTGCGATGCGCCTGTTGCTGATCGAAGATGACCCCGCGCTGCAGACGAGCCTGAAGCGCACACTGGAGCGCCGCGGCATGCGGGTGCAGCTGTGCGACGACGGCTTGCAGGCGCTTGAGATATGGCGTCAGCAGCTACCCGACGTGGTGCTGCTCGACCTGAGCCTGCCAGGCATCGATGGCCTGGAGGTGCTGGCGCAGGCGCGCCAGGGCGGCCTGCTGACACCGGTACTGATCCTGACGGCACGCGGCACCGTCGGCGACCGGGTCATCGGACTGAACACCGGGGCGGACGACTACCTGGCCAAACCCTTTGACCTGGACGAGCTCGAGGCGCGGGTACGGGCCTTGCACCGACGCGGCGCCGGCGCCAGTGGCGAACCTGTCTCCGATCAGGTCATATGCGGGTCGCTGCGGCTCGATACCGCCAGCGGGGCCGTCCACCAAGGGTTCAAGATACTGGATCTGACCCCACGCGAGCTGCGCATGATGCGCACGCTAATGGAGCGCGCGGGTCGCGCGGTCGCCAAGGAGCAGCTGTTCGAGGTGGTCTTTCCGGGCGAGCCTGACGTGCAATACGAAGCGATCGAAGTCGTGGCCTATCGTCTGCGCAAAAAGCTCGGCGGCACCGGCGCCTCTCTGGTCACACTGCGCGGCCTGGGTTACTTGCTCAAGGCCGATGGCTGAGACACGGACACCCCACGCCGGCTTGTCGCTGCGCCGCTACCTGCTGGTGGGCATCCTGGTGCCGGTCGGATTGTTCATGCTGGTCAACACCGTCACCCTGTACCGACAGGCGCTGGATGCCGTCAACACCGCATACGACCGCACCTTGCTCGCGTCGGCCAAGGCGATCGGGGAATTGATCGAGGTCGAAGGCGTGGACGAGCAAGCGCGCTTTCGCACCAACGTGCCCTACGCGGCACTCGAGGCCTTCGAGGCCGACAACCGCAGCCGCATGGTGTACCGGATTTCCACCGTCCGGGGCGAGTTGATCGACGGCACTCCTGAATTGCCGCAGTGGCGTGGTCGACTGCCCGACCAGGGGCCATACGCGGCACTGGTCGATTTCTACGACGACACGGTGCGCGGCGACGCGGTGCGCGTGGCGGTGTTGCTGCAGCCGGTGGCCAGTCGCCTGGGGCTTGGCATGGTCACGATCCAGGTGGCGGAAACACTGGAGTTGCGCCAGACACTGGCGCGCCAGATTCTGTTCGACACCTTGCTGCGCCAGAGCCTGCTGGCGATCGTGATCGCGCTGGTGGTGCTGCTGGTGGTACAACGCGCCACCCGGCCGGTGCGCGACCTCAGCGCCGGCCTGCGCCTGCGCGCCGAAGACGATCTGACCCCCATCGCCGCGCCCGACCTGCCGCGCGAATTGCGACCGCTGGTCGATGCCACCAACCAGGTCATGGCGCGGCTGCACAACCTGCTCGACAACCAGAAGCGCTTTGTGCGCGACGCCTCGCACCAGTTGCGCACGCCGCTGGCAGTACTCAAGGTGCAGGTGCAATCGGCCTTGCGCGCCGATGTGCCGGCGACCCAGGCCTTGCACGAGATCAACCACACGGTCGAACGTGCCACCGTGCTGGCCAATCAGATGCTGGCGCTGGCCAAGGTCGAACAGCTGCGCCAGCAGTCCGACACCCAGGTGCTGGACCTCGCCACTATCGCGCGCGCGATCGCGCTGGACCTGGCGCCATTGATCGCCGACAAGAATCTGGACTTCGGCATCGTGACCGCGCAAGCGCCGATACGCGCGCACGAATGGATGTTGCGCGAACTGGTGCGCAACCTGCTGCACAACGCGATCAAGCACGCACCCGAAGGCAGCGTGCTGGGTGTGCGTCTGCTGATCGACCGCCATTTCGCCGCGTTGACCGTATCTGACAGTGGGCCCGGCATCCAGGCCGGATTGCGCGCGCGGCTGTTCCAGCCGTTTTCCGCCGGGCGCAGTGATGGCTCCGGATTAGGCCTGATGATCTGCCGCGAAATTGCGCTGGCCCTGGGAGGGCAAATCGCGCTGGACAACCGGGAATCACATGGCCGGATCGACGGCCTGGACGCCACCGTGCGCCTGCCGCTGGCCGCATCACCCTGATACCTTGTGTGCCGGATCAACAAATTGCGCAGCAATTTTTGCTCGGGCACCAACACTTTGTCGGAAGTCGGCTGTCCACCTTGTGTGCCGGATCAACAAATTGCGCAGCAATTTTTGCTCGGGCACCAACACTTTGTAGGCTGTCACAATAAGCAACGATGGACAAAGTTCGGATCGACAAATGGTTGTGGGCTGCCCGGTTCTACAAGACGCGCAGCCTGGCCACGGATGACATCGGCAAGGGCCGGGTGCAGATCAACGACGTCGAGGTCAAGCCGGCGCGGGATGTGCGCTGCGGCGACACCGTCGAGATGCGCCACAACGCCATCGTGCGCACCGTGGTCGTGCGCGGCATCAGCGACAAGCGCGGCCCCGCGCCGGTGGCGCAGCAGCTATACGAGGAAACCGCGGATAGCCTGCAACTGCGCCAGCAGATGGCCGAGCAACGGCGCATGGGCACCGAGCCGGCACTGAGCCTGACGCAAGGGCGACCCACCAAGCACGACCGGCGCAAACTCGAAGACGCCTGGGGCACTCGCTGGAGTGCGTCGGTCGATTCCTGAGCAACTTGCCTGGCGCAATGACCCGTGGCATGCGCGGCCTCAATGCATCATCGACATCGACACGGTGTGCTCGAAAGCCGCGTCGTCTTGATCACCATCACAGCGCCGCGGCAGAGTCGCCTGCGGCTGATCGACGTTGCCGGGCGCGCGCAGCAAACCTTGCCGGTAAATGAAAATACCTTCGCACTCCAAGGGCCATAAACCCGCGCATGGGAGAATCCGCCTTTTTCCCGACTCGGCCACCGCATGGAATTCTTCACCTTCGCCTGGATCAACGATCCGCAGATCTGGTTGTCACTGCTGACGCTGACGGCACTGGAAATTGTGCTGGGCATCGACAACCTGGTATTCATCGCCATCCTGACCAGCCGCCTGCCAGCGCACCAGCGCGCCATGGGACGCAAGATCGGTCTTTCGCTGGCCCTGATCACCCGCCTGATGCTGCTCGCGGCGCTGGCCTGGATCGTCGGCCTGACGGCACCGGTCTTCAATATCTCGGGCCATGACTTCTCGTGGCGCGACATCATCCTGATCACCGGCGGCCTGTTCCTGCTCTACAAGGCCACCGTCGAGATCGGCGAGATAGTCGAGGGTGACCATGACGCGCCGGATTCTCCGGCGGGGGCGGTCGGCGTCACGTTCCGCGGCGTCGTGCTGCAGATCGCCGTGATCGACATCATCTTCTCGCTCGACTCGGTCATCACCGCAGTCGGCATGGCCGACCATCTGTGGGTCATGGTGGTGGCGGTGGTCATCGCGATGATCATCATGATCATCGCCTCGACGCCGCTGGCCAATTTTGTGTCCAACCATCCGACTGTAAAGATGCTGGCGCTGAGCTTCCTGCTGCTGATCGGCATGTTGCTGATCGCCGACGGCTTCGGCATGCATGTACCCAAGGGCTATGTCTATTTCGCACTCGGTTTCTCGATTGCGGTGGAGTCGCTCAACCATTGGGTGCGCAACCGGCGCAAGAAGGCCAAGGCTTCTTGAGCCATTGCCAGGGTCAAGCGCTTGCTTGATCCAGGCGTGTCAGCGCCGCGTCGATGCTGGTCAGATAGAAATTCATCTCGCAGTCGGCGGCCTGCTGGCGCAACAACTGCAACTGCTGCACCAGTTCGCCGTCGCCCTCGCCCCTGCCCTGGCGCACCAGCGCGCGGCCGCGCGCAACGATGAAGTCAGACCACGGCAAAGGCTCGGCAGCGCAATAGGCCTCGAGGGAGTCGCAGAAACGCAGCACTTCGTCCCAGTCCGCGCCGTCGAGCGAAGACTGGATTGCGAAGTCCAGCAGCACGAAATGGTTGTGGCTCAGCGCATTGGTCTTGAGCAGGGCCTCACCGCTGGCCAATGCCTTGCGCCGCGATGGCGCATCGGTTGACAGCAGCGCCTGCACGCCGTACAGCTGAGGCCCGACGAAGGTCAGTGTTCCGCTATCTGAACCGAATAGCTCGAATGCGTGCGCCAGTTCCGAACGGGCCGCATCCAGCTCGCCGGCGCGCATGAGCAGCAGGGCGCGAAAAAACCAGCTGACCGCCTCCATACGACGGCTTCCCAGCGTTCGCGCGCCCTCGAGCGCCCGCTCAATCCATGGCATGGCCTCGCGGTGATTGCCGCGTACGCAGCCATCTAACATGACCATCTGCGACAAGGCCATCAATTCGGCCCGTGGGTTGCGCAGGCGCGTGGCCATCGCCAGTGCCTGTTTGCCGATTTCTATCGCCCTGGGCAACTGCATCATGTAAAGGCCTGCCCAGGCCAACATCGGCAAATAGGCCATTTCGACCTTGAGAAAACCCTGCTCGCGCGCCATCGCCACGCAGTCTTCGATCAGGCGCGCCCCCGTGACGATCCGGGCCTGCGCATATCTGGCGTCGCCGAGTCCGCCCAGCGCGGCGCATTCAGCCTCGGGCGATCCAGCCTCACGGGCCAGCGCCAGCGCAGTTTCGTGGGCGCGTTGGCATTCTTCCGGTTGCCCGAGCACGAACAGCAGGTTGCCGCGCAACTCGTGCAGTCGCGACAGATCCAGCGTCAGCCCCGCCCGCTCAGCCAAGGGCTGCGCCTGCGCAAGTACGTCCAGGCCTTCCTTGGTTCGGTCTACCAGCCGCATGCCCGAGGCCAACGCGATCAGGCCCACGGCGCGCTCGGCATCGCCTTTCGCGACGTCGATTGCCTGGCCACTGGCTTCGATGGATTGGGCGGCATGGCCGACCGCCAGTAGAAGCCTGGCCCGCGCCAGCCTGAGCGCAAACTCCAGTCCCGCCAGATCGGGCAGCTTGAGCGCCCGTTCGACCAGATCCAGTGCCTCCGCATTGCGATAGCGACTGGCCTGCGCTTCGCTGGCCTGCAGATAGGCCGCAGCGGCACGCGGATCCTCGGCCCGCTCGTAATGTTCGGCGGCAAGAGCAGCGTCCTGGCCTGCAATCCAGCTGCCAGCCTCCTGGTGCAACTGGCGCCGGCGCGCATGCAGCAGCGAGGCGTAGGCACCGTCACGGATCAGCGCGTGGCAAAACACCAGTTCATCGCCTTCCGGACGCAGCAGGAACTGGTCGACCAGCAGCCGCGGGTCGTAGACCGCGTCCCCGACCAGATGGCGGATCGCGGCCAGCGGTGCGCGCTGTCCCAGCACCGCCGCAGCCTGCAGCGCGTTCTTGTCGGACGCCGCAAGCCGGTCCATGCGGGCCTGGATCAGCGCCTGGATTGACCCCGGCAGGCTGGTCGCGCTTTCGTCGCCGGCATTGAGCAGCAGCTGCTCCAGGAACAGCGGATTACCTTCGGCGCGCTCGACGCAACTGCGCAACAGGGCTTCGGAGATGGACGCGGCCCCGGCCGCCAGTCGCATGGCCTCGTCCGCATCCAGCGGACCCAGATCCATGCTCGACACTGGCAGACTGTGCAATACGCTGCGCCAATCCCCGAGGCTCGGGTCACCGGCGAAGCGGGTCGTGAACATCACCAGCAGGGCCTGACCCGACGCCAGCGACAACCAGGCGCCGAGTTGGCGCAGTGTCCAGGCGTCGGCCCAGTGGATATCTTCCACCAGCAGCAGCGCCGGCGAACGCAGGACCTGCTGGCGCACCAGTTGCCCCAGGGCATCGACCGTCAAGCCGCGCCGGGTGCCGTCATCGAGCGCCGACAACAAGGCCCGCACCTTGGAGCCGGGCGACACGTCGAGACTTTCGAACAGATAGGGCGTCAGATCGGCGCCATCCACGCCCGTCAGCGCGGCACGCTCCAGCGCGTCGCGCCGGGCCGCTTCGTCGGCATCCGACGCCAGTCCCAGCAGGCTTTGCACCAGCGCGCGCATCGCGTCATGCCCGGTGTGTGCGCCAAAGTCGAGGATGGTGGTCGCATGGCCGACCAGACCGCGTTCACGCGCCACATCGAGGAACTCCGCGACCAGGCGCGATTTGCCCAGGCCCGGATCACCGCGCACGAACACAATGCGTCCGCGCTGGCGCGACAGGCAGCCATGCACCAGGGTCTCGAATTGCTGCATCTCCTCCGCACGTCCGACCAGCGGGCGCGTGCCGCCCTTGGGCACGGCCCGTTCGCCCAGGATGCGGTGCGGCACCATCGGCCGTTCCTTGCCCTTGACCTCGACCGCCCGACCGGCCTCGCCTTCGAAATGCTCAGCCACCTGCTGCCAGGTCTGCGGGCTGACGACCACCTGGCCGGGCTCGGCAAAGCCGCGCAGCCGCGCCGCGGTGTTGACGGTGTCGCCGGTCAGCGTGAAGTCACCCGAGCGCGAGTCGCTGCGACGCGCGATGACCAGGCCGGTATGTAGGCCGGTGTGCATGGACAGCACACGACCGAGTCGCTCCGACACACCGGCCGCAATGCCGTCGACGATGTGGTGCAGTTCGAGCGCCGCACGGATGGCCCGGCGCGCGTCGTCGCGACGCGCCACCGGTATTCCAAACATCGCCATCACTTCGTCGCCGACGAACTGGTTCACCCGCCCGCCATGGCGTTCAATGACGGCGATGGCCTCGCGCTTGATGCGCGACATGATTGCTTCCACTTCCTCCGGATCGAAGGCCTCGTTAAGCGCGGTATAGCCGGTGAGGTCGGAAAACATCACCGTGGCGTGGCGCCGCTCGCCCTCCTCGTTGGGCACCGGCTGACGGCCCACAGCTGGCACTGGCGCCGAGGTCGTGGCCGCTGGCACGGCAGACGTGGACGCAGACACCACCGGCGCTGCGGCCTTGCGCAGGCGCTTGCGGTCGCCCAGCGACGCGACGCCGAGTTCGCGCAGGTCGTCATCGGTCAGGTCGGCGAGCAGGTCGACCGAGACATCCTGGGCAATGAACTCGGCTGCGTACTTGGCTAGATCATGGGATGCGAGCCAGGTCTGGATATCGGTCATGGTGTGATGGGAGCCGGCTGGGGCTTTGACGCGGACAAGCCCATTTTGCCCCGGTCCGGGCCACCGTGCGCCAGCTCCCCGTCACGCCTTTGCGCAACACCTATTCGTAGCGCTTGCCCAGCGCCAGCAGCTCCGGTGTTCCGATCAGGGCGTTGAGCTGATCAAAGTCGAGCATCGCATCACGCATCGGCAAGCTGCTCTGGTGTTGGTGCAGGCTGGCGTAGTACTTCTGCAGTGCAAACGCCGCTGCCCGGGCTGTGCCTCCCGGATAGATGACGACCCGGAAACCCATCTCTCCCAGCGCGTCGGCACCCTGCACCGGCGTCAACCCGCCTTCGACCATGTTGGCCAGCAAGGGAATACGCTGCGCGAACTGCGCGCAGGCCTTGGCCATCTGTTCAGGCGAACGCAAGGCCTCGATGAACAGCACGTCGACGCCACATTCCAGATAGGCTTGGGCCCGCGCCATCGTGGCATCCCAACCTTCCACGGCCAGCGCGTCGGTACGGGCCAGGATCAAGGTCTGCTCCGATGTGCGGGCGTCGAGCGCCGCCTTGAGCTTGCCGCACATCTCGGCCACCGGAACCACGGTCTTGCCATCCAGGTGTCCGCAACGTTTGGGAAATGTCTGGTCCTCGAGCTGCAACATGGCCGCGCCCGCGCGCTCGAACAACTTGACGGTGCGGATGGTGTTGAGTGCGTTGCCGAATCCGGTATCGGCGTCGACGATCACCGGCACCGACACCCGCTCGGTGATACGTGCCAGCGTGTCCGCCACTTCGGTGGCCGTGGTCAGGCCGACGTCGGAGCGGCCGAGCCGGGTATAGGCAATCGACGCGCCGGACAGGTACAAGGCCTCGAAGCCGCTTTGTTCGGCGATCAGGGCCGTGAAGGCGTCGTAGATTCCGGGCGCCAGCAGCACCCGGTCTTGTTGCAGCCGTTGTCGCAGAGTTTCAATCATGCCGGGATTTCCTTGTTGTGGGTTCATGAGGAAACGCCGGGCCGCTCCCAAGTTTCCTCGCACCCCCTCGGGGGGCCTGGTGAAGCCAGGGTTGGGGGCGCTCATAACGAAACGCCGGGCCGCTCCCAAGTTTCCTCGCACCCCCCTCGGGGGGCCTGGTGAAGCCAGGGTTGGGGGCGCTCATCGGGCGGCGTGCGCCAGCATGTCGGCGGCGGTGCGGGCCGCGATCCAGCCACCGCCCACCGCACTGAGCAATCCGTTGCCGGACAGGTAGCCCCAGACCGCGTTGCCGGACACGCCACGGGCCGCGCCCCCGGTGGCCAGCAGGTTCGCAAACGGCGCGCCGGATGTGCGCAATACACGGCAATCGGCGTCGATATCCAGGCCCCCCTGGGTATGGAACAACGCCCCGGTGACCTTGACCACAAGGTAGGGAGGCTGCAGGACACGCTGGAAACTACGCCCCAGTGCATCCGCTGTGCCCGGCGCCACGGCTGCCAGCGTATCGCGCAATACCTGCACCTCGCAACCGATCAGCTGCGCGAGCGCATCCACATCGTTGGCGGTCCGGACGGCGCCGGTCTTCTCCAGCTCAACGAAATCAGGGAAGCTGCGCGCCAAGTCGAGCAAGGGGCCATCGAACACGTTCCAGGCCACGCCCCCGGGCTGGCCCAGCACGTGCACCGCCGCCTCGGAGTAACCCTGGGTCTCGTCATGGAACCGCATGCCCCGCGCATTGATCTGCACCCCGCCCTGCATCATCATGGCCCAGCTCATCAGCGCATTTTGCGGCGTGGCCCACGAACCGTGGCCCTGGTAACCCCCGAGGTCGGCCAGCCGGGCGCCGATCTGGCGCGCCCAAAGGATCGCGCTGCCGTCGTTGCCAACATGGCCGCCAAAAATCGCCTCACCCATCTCGGGCAGCAGCTCGCGGACCATCTCCGGGTTGCCGCCAAAACCATTACAGGCCAGCAGCAACACATCGCAGCGCAACTGCTCCAGCGTGCCGTCGGGACGTGTATATCCGACGCCCCGGACGCGGTCGTCCGCATCCAGGTACAACACACGCACCACCGCGTCGGTCAGGATATCGGCCCCCGCGGCCAGCGCGGTGCGCTCCAGGCGGTCCATCAGCGCCGCACCGGTGCGCTCGGGCACCGCATGCATGCGCCGCGCCCGGTGGCCTGGATACAGGAAACCATCGAGCACCTCGAACACGATGCCCTGCTGCTCCAGCGCGTCGATGGCTTGCGCCACCGCGCCGGTATACGCATCCACCAGATGCTGCGCCGCGTCGCCGTGCGCCTTGGCCTGCACGTCCTGGGCGAACGTTTCGCGCGAATCGGCAATGCCCAGTGCGCGCTGCAGGCGTGTATCGGCCGCGGGAATGAAGCCGGACGACAAGGCCGTCGAGCCGCTGGGTCGCGCATCGCGCTCAAGCAAAACGCAGTCGACTGCGCGCGCGCGCAGCCCGATCGCGGCCGTCAGGCCGCAGGCGCCGGCGCCGACGATCACCACTGGCACATGCGGTGTATCCACGGGCAGCTCGTCGCGTTGCACGGTCGGGGACATCATCGACTGGCTCCCATCCGCTGGCGCAACTGGTTCAGCAGGCCGCCGGCGGCCACCATGTCGAGCAGGAATTCCGGTATCGGTTCACACGGCAGTGACACGCCGGCAGCGCTCGTGACCGTCAATGCCCGCAAATCGAGCGTGACAGTCTCGCCGTCCGCCAGTTCGCCGGCACGCGCACAGGTCAGCAGCAGCAGGCCGAGGTTGAACGCGTTGCGGAAATACAGGCCGCTGTATGACGGCGCGATCACGGCACGCACACCCAGGTACACCAGCGCGTCTGCGGCCTGCTCGCGCGAGGAGCCGATGCCGAAGTTGACACCGGCCACGAGCACGTCGCCCGGCCCAACCTGGGCGGCAAACTCCGGACGCACCGCCTCCAGGCAATGCGGCGCGATGCCGTCGATGCCCAGCTTCATGTAGGCGCCTGGCGCCAGTACGTCGGTGTCGATGTCGTCACCGAATTTCCAGACCCGGTGCTGAGCCGCCGCGATGGCCATTTGTCCATTCATTGCAGCATCTCCCGCGGGTCGGTGATGCGCCCGCGCAAGGCCGATGCCGCCACCGTATACGGCGAGGCCAGGTAAACCTGCGCTGTGGCAGAGCCCATGCGTCCCTTGAAATTGCGCGCGGTGGTGGCGATGACATTGGCGCCATCCGGGATGCTGCCGCCATAACCGGAACAGGCGCCGCAGGCCGTCGGCAGCACCTCAGCTCCGGCATCGCGCAGCACGCCCATCACACCCTCCAGCTCAGCCTGCTCCTGGTCGTGCTGACTGGCCGGTGCCACCATCAGGCGCATGCCCGATGCCACCGTGTGCCCGCGCAGCACCCGGGCTGCAGCGCGCAGGTCGTCGAGCTTGGCACCGGTGCAGGCACCGATATACGCCACTTGCACCGCCACTTCGGCAAACGATTCCACGCCGCGGGTGTTGGCCGGGCTGTGCGGCGCAGCCACCTGGGGCGAGAGCGTCGCGGCATCGAAGACTTGGTCCACCGTAGTCGCGCCCGGGTCGGTGCACCAGTCGGACAGGTCGTTCACGGCAACGCCGCGCTCGGCCAGCCAGGCCCGGGTCGTCTCGTCAGGCGCGATCAGTCCGACCTGGGCGCCCATCTCGGCGCTCATGTTGGACATCGTCATGCGCTCCTGCATCGACAAGGCCTGCACCGCCGCACCGCAGAATTCCACCGCCTGGTACTGGCCACCATTCATGCCAAAACGCCCGATCATGTGCAACATCATGTCCTTGGCGGTGAGCCCGGCCGGGAGCTGGTTGTTCCACACCATGCGCAGCGTCTGCGGCACCCGCACCCACAACTGGCCGGTGACGACGACACCCAGCATCTCGGTGGCGCCGATGCCGAACATGTAGGTGCCGAAAGCGCCGCCGGTGGGTGAATGCGAGTCACCGCCGACACAGAACAAGCCCGGCCGGATATGCCCTTTTTGCGGCAGCACCACGTGGCAGATGCCGATGCTGTCGTAGACATGTGGCAGGTTCTGTTCACGCGCCCAGTCGCGCGCGATGCGCACGATGCGGCGCGACTCGTCGTCCTGCTCCGGCACGTAGTGGTCCATCACCAGCACGATCCGGGACTTGTCCCAGATCGTCGCGCCCAGTTCCTCGAGCATCGGCTTGAGGCGGCGCGGCCCCGACGAGTCGTGGAACATCGCCAGGTCGACCTGGCAGTTGACGATCTCGCCGACGTCGACATGAGGCCGCCCGGCAGCCCGCGCGATCAGCTTCTGCGCCAACGTGTGCGGTGGATTGTGTGGTGTGGTCATGACATCCCTGTTGGTTGGTCCGCGCATGCACGCGGACAAAGCATTCATTCCGAGAGACTCTCCTTGACCGAAATGCGCGCATCGACGCTGCCGACCTGCGAGACGTCCATTTGGTATTCGTAGCGATCCGGGCGGTACAGGCCGTGGAGCCACTGCACCGGGCGATCATTGACGTCGAACACGATGCGGTTCACCGCCAGCAAGGCGGTGCCGACGGCCACTTCCAGTTCGCGGGCGACCGCGGCGTCCGCCTGGCGCGCCGACACCGTCTGCCGGGCTCGCCCCATCTCGACGCCAGACTCCTCGATCAGCCGCAGGATTGGCTTGCGCAGCAGGTCCTTGCGCCCGAATCGCTGCGCCAGTTCGTCCGGCACGTAGGTGGTGATATGGGACACCGGACCGAGCTTGGAGCTGCGCCGGCGCACCGCCTTCTGCACCATCGCGCCGAACGGTATCTGCAAGGCCTCGGCCACGCTGTGCGAGGCGTGGATGGTGCGCACCTCGATCACCTTGACCGAGGTGCGCATGCTCATGCTGACGATGTTCTCGAGCAGGCCGCTCATGCCCTTTTTTGCGCGACGCCGTGCACCCTGGGGCCCGTCACCCGGCACCACCTCCTCGGCCGGCGCAGGATGGGTTCCGCGCCCGGCGCGGCGGATGATCAGACCCTCGTTGGCCAGTTGCTCCAGCGCGCGGCGCACGGTCACGCGGCCGGCACCGAACTCCTTGCTCAGCACCATCTCGGGCGGGAGCCCCTGGGCAAATCGCCCTTCATTCAATTGTTCGCGCAACACCAAGTAGATCTGGTGGTACTTGGGCAGGGGCAATATGGTGGCCATGGCGTGTCTTCAATGGTGGCTGCGGCCATCCAGATCGGTGGCCGCTACCGGGAAGAGCATATCCAACGGCGCGTCGCGCATCACGTGGTAGAGCACGAAGCGGTAAGCTGATTGCGCGTCAATCTCGCTCGGCGTGAACGCAAACGCCAGATTTCCACCCGTCGCAATGCGGCCCGGGTAGGCATGGTGCAACAGGTTCTGCTTGAAAACCCCCGCTGCGGTGCGCGCCAGCGCCGCTTGCGGCGCGATAAACTCGAGCACCAGCCCGGCCTCGTGCGTCGCCTGCAGCGCGGGCGCGAGCTCTCGCACGGCGCCTTGCCCATAGACATGCGCAAACAACTGCCAATCGCCCGCAACCAGGGTCCGCACCCGCTGCTCGACTTCGGCAATCGCCTGCGGCAAGACCCGCAGCAGCACTGGGTCGGCGACGCCGGCCAGCAACACCACGCGTTCGCCCAGCCAGCTGGCGCCTTCGACCTTCAGGCTGGGCCTTTCGCGCGGCAGGAAACGAGCACCACCGACCCGCGTTCGATGCGCATCCAGTGCCTCGTACCAAGCATCGTGCAACATCAGACTGCCGCCCGGCTCCTCCACCTGCAACGGATCGGCCTGCTCATACAGCGCATGGGCCGCGACCGACGCCGGCGTGGCGTGTGCGTCCGGGTTCATGCTCGCCAGCGTGAAATGCGCCAGCGTCAGTTCGGCCAGCATCGCGTCGCGCCCGCCGGGGCGGCAACACAAGGAGGTGCACTCGATGATCTTGGCCATGTGCAGGCACAATCCAAGCGGATACCCGAGCATGGCCGGCAGGGTGGCGAAGATCGCGGTGTCGCAGGCGCGTCCGGCGATCACGACATCCGGATCCAGCGCCAACGCGCGCTCGAAGGTTTCGGTGCCGCACTGGCCGACGATATGGCTGCAGGCCTCGATGGCGTCAGGCGACGGCTGGTCGATGGCACCGATAGCATCGAGCGCGCCAGCGTGCAGCGCCGAGACCACCTGCGCGGCCGGAATGTCGCTGCGGATCGTGGCCAGGCGCAAGCGCAGGCCGCGGCGGGCCACGATGCGCTGCACGATGGCCAGCGTCGCGTCCAGGTGCACGCCGGCGCCCGCTGTTCCCGCACTGCCGATGATCAGCGGAACGTCGGCCTCGCGCGCGGCGCACAACACCAACTCGAGATCGCGCTCGACCATGGACTCGGGCGCGGCCATGACGCCGGCACCCAGGTAATACGGCCCTGGGTCGATGGAGCCCATGTCGCAACCGATCACATGTGGCGCATGTGCCATGCCACGCCGAAACGCGTCTTCGGGAATGCCGTAACCCAGCTGGCCGGATGCGGACAACACCCGCAGCGGTTCATCACCGGGACGGTGGGATTGCAGCAGGCGCGCGGTCGCGTTCACTGGAGCAACCCCGTTCTGCGCACTGCGGGATTCGCCTTGGGAGCTGCCCGGCGGCTCATGGCACGATGTCCAGCATGGGCCCGTGCTGCTGCGCGCCGTAAACATCGCCATCGCCGGGGCTGCCGGCCACGATCGCGCGGGGCAATACGTACTTGATGGCATGGATGTCGGCCAGCAGATGGCGTTGCACCTGCTGTACGGGTATACCGTACCGCGCGGCCACCGCCGCGCAGGACATGGCCGGGCTGTTTGCAGCCAGCGCGTACCCGGCTGCATCCATCAGGAACACGTCAATCGTCAGCTGGGTCGGTCCGGCGTTCTTGCTGCGGATCACCTGCGCCATGTCGGCCAGTGTGCGCGTGGACGGGGTAGGCTCGGTCATTGCGCGGTGAAGCCCCCGTCGGCACAGATCACCTGCCCGGTGATGAATGCCGCACGGCTGGACAACAGGAAACTGACCAACTCGCCGATCTCGCCTGGCTCGCCGAGCCGGCCCATCGGAATGCTCTGCTCCATCGCGGCCAGCGCCACCGGGTCGGCGGTGACGGCAGCCACCATGGCGGTGCGCACCGGTCCCGGCGCGACGGCGTTGATGCGGATGCCCTCAATCGCCCATTCCAGCGCCAGCGACTTGACCATGCCGTTAAGACCGGCCTTGGACGCGCCATACGCTGCGCCGCGCGCGTGACCCACCAGCCCGATCTGGCTGGTGACCACAACCACGCTGGCGTGTGGTGCACGATCCAGGCGCATGCGGGCGATTGCCGCGCGCGTCAACAGGAAAGTCGACGTCAGGTTCAGCTCCAGTGTCTGGCGCCACTCCTGCGCGCTGGTGTCGTCCGAACCCTTTTTGAAAAAAATGCCGGCGCAACAGACCAGGCCATCGAGTCCGCCCAGGCCGTCCGCTGCGCGCGCGGGCAACGTGACACAACCGGCCTCATCCAGCAAGTCCTGCTGCAGCACCAGGGCGCCGGGCATCGCGTCGCGCGCCAGCGCAGCCTGCGTCGCGTCCTGCACAACGGCAGCCACCCGGGCCCCGTGGCCTTGCAGCAGCGCCGCCGTGGCCAGGCCGATGCCGGAACCGGCACCGGTGACCAGCAGGCGCCGGCCTGCCAACTCGGGTTGAGCCTGCGCAAGCGGCTTGCCATCCATCATCTACAGGCCCAGGTAGTTCTTGCGCAGGTCCGGATCGTTCGCCAAGTCGCGCGCCGCGCCCTGCATCGCCACCGCGCCGTTCTCGATGATGTAGCCCCGGTGCGCGATCGCCAGCGTCTGCACCGCGTTTTGCTCCATCAACAGGATAGCCTGGCCTTCGCCGTTCATCCGCACGATAAGTGCGAACATCTCCTCGACCAGCAGCGGCGACAAACCCAGCGAGGGTTCGTCCATGATCAGCAGCACCGGTTCGGCCATCAGACCGCGACCGATCGCCAGCATCTGCTGCTCGCCACCGGAAAGGGTTCCCGCCGACTGGCTGAAACGCTCCTTCAGGCGCGGGAAGATGGCGACCACCTTCTCCATGTTGTCGGCGCGCCGCGCGCGACCGCGCACCAGGCTGCCAGTCTCCAGGTTCTCGCGCACGTTCAGGTTCGGGAACACGCGTCGCCCCTCGGGCACATGGATCACGCCACGCTTGACGATCTCGGTCGAGCTCAACCCCACCAGTTCCTCCCCCTCGAACTTGATCGATCCGGAAAACGGTTTGTACAGCGCCGAGATATTGTTGTTCAGCGTCGACTTGCCCACGCCGTTGCTGCCCAGAACCGCGACGATCTCGCCCTTGCCCACGTCGAGGTCGATGCCGCGCAGGATCTCGACGCTGCCGTAGCCGGCATGCAGCTGGCGTACTTCAAGCATGGGCTACCTCCGGCGGCGCATTGGCTGACGGGTCGGCACTGCCGCGACCGAGATAGGCCTCGATCACGGCCGGGTTGTTCACCACTTCCTGCGGCGTACCTTGCGCGATGATCTTGCCGTACGACAACACGTAGATGTGGTCCGACAGGCTCATCACCGCATGCATGACGTGTTCGATCAGCAGCACGGTCACGCCGCTGTCGCGGATCGCGCGGATGATGCCGATGATCTCCAGGATTTCGGTCGGATTGAGCCCGGCCATCACCTCGTCGAGCAGCAGCAGTTTCGGGCCGGTGGCCAACGCGCGGGCCAGTTCCAGCCGCTTGCGCCCGGCCACTGTCAGCCCGGACGCCGGTTGTGCGAGCATGCCATCCATGCCGACCTGGCGCGCCACGGCGCGTGCATGTTCCCAGGCTTCGTGGCGGTCAGGGAACTGCTGGTACGCACCCACCGCGATGTTTTCGTGCACCGTGAGCTTGGCGAACGGCTGCGTGATCTGGAACGTGCGCACCATGCCGGCGCGCGCGATGCGGTGCACCGGCCAGCCGGTGATGTCCTGCCCCATAAAAACGACCCGTCCGGCATTGACCGGCAGGAAGCCGGCGATGCAAGCGAACAAGGTGGTCTTGCCGGCGCCATTGGGTCCGATCAGCGCCACGATGCGGCCCTCGTCGACCTGCAGGCTGGCGTCGTCGACCGCGCGCAGGCCACCAAAGACCTTGCTCAGGTGCGATACCTGCAACATCATTTCTTGCTCCCCGCTTTGCCGCCACCACGCTTGCGACTGAACAGGTCGATCAGGCCGTTGGGCAGGAAGGCGATGATGACCACCAGCAGGCCACCGTACAGCACCAGCGACAGACCCTGGATCTGCGTCAATGTGCGCGTGACATCGCTGACCAGCGCCAGCAACACCGAACCCACCAGCGGGCCGTAGACGGTGCCGGCGCCGCCGATCATGGCGACCAGCAGCATCTCGACCGACTTGTCGGTGCCGAAGGCGATCAGCGGATCGATGTACAGGAAATACTGCGCAAAGAAACACCCACCGACACCACCGATGGCGCCTGAGATCAGCATCACCTTGACCTTCTCGGCGAACACATTGATGCCCAGCGCCTTCGCCGAATCCTCGTTTTCCCGGATCGCCGCGAGTTGCGCGCCAAAACGGGATCGCTGCATCCATTCAGCCACCGCCACCGAGCCCGCCGCCAGCACCAGGATCAGGAAATAGAACCCGCTGCGCTCGGCGAACTGCAGGTTCTCCGCGCCGATTTTCATCGGGATCAGCAAGCCCAGGCCACCACCGGTGATGCCGATCGAGTTGCTGACAATCCGCAGCACCTCGGCGAAGGCCAGCGTGATCAGCGCAAAGTACGAGCCCTTGAGGCCGGCCCGGAACGACAGCACCGCGATCACGCCGCCGACGAACGCGCCGGCCAGGCCCGCGATCGGCAATCCCAGCCAGGGTGATATGCCATAACGCATCTGAACGATCGTCGACGCGTAAGCGCCGACACCGAAGAACGCGACATGGCCGAACGACAGCTGGCCGGCAAATCCACCGGAGATGTTCCAGGACTGGCCGATGAAAGCATAGAACAAGGCCAGCACGCCGAAGTTGACCATGAAGCTCGACGGGAATACGAACGGGAACGCGATTGCGACCGCCAGCACCGACAGGTGCAGCTTCCAGGGAATGGGCTTGAGTTCCGAGGCCGACGCCGATGTCATTGGACACCCTCCGCGCTGCGCGCTACGTGATTCGCCTTGGGAACGGCCCCGCGGCTCATGTCTTCGCTCCGAACAGGCCCGAAGGACGAAACAACAGGATCAATATGAAGATCAGCGAGATGCCGATCTGACCCATGCTCTCGCCCAGGAACAGGCCGCCGAACGACTCGGTCAGCCCGATGATCAGGCCGCCCACAACGGCGCCCAGGAAACTGCCCATGCCCCCTAACACCACCACCGTGAAGGCGACCAGCACAAACACATGGCCCACAGTCGGCGATACGTAGAAGATCGGCATCATCAGCGATGCGGCTGCACCCAGCGTGGCCAGGCCGATGCCGTAGGAGATCGCGAAGATCCGGTCCACGTCGATGCCCACCAGCTGTGCACCGACCCGCTCCTTGGCCACTGCGCGGATCGCACGGCCGGTGTCGGTGCGTTGTATGAACAGACCCAGCGCTGCGCACAGCGCCATGGCCACAGCGAACGAGATCAGCTTGGGTAGCGGCACGAAGGCCGGCCCGACTTCAATCATGGTGTCCGAATACGACACCAGGATGGTGCGCGAGTCACCCTTGAAGAACATCAGCGCCAGGTTCTCGATCAGGATCGACAGGCCCAGCGTCACCAGCAGGATGTTTTCGTCCTTGCCACTGGACAGGCGCCCTATCAAGCCCTTGTACAACAGGTAGCCCAGCAGGAACATCGCCGGCACCATGATAAACATCGACAGGTAAGGGTCGATGCCCAGCAGCGTCAGTAGGTAATAGACGCCAAACATGGCCAGCATCAGCATGCTGCCATGGGCGAAGTTGATGATGTGCAGCACGCCGTAAATCAGCGTCAGGCCCGATGCCACGAGCGTGTAAATGCCACCCAACAGCAGGCCGTTGATGGCCGCCGCGGCAATGATGTTCGCGTCCACGAATCCTCCAGGAATTGTGCGCCGACCTCCAGCTTGACGCCGCAGGTCGACTGGTGGTCAGCCGATCCGCTCAGCTCACATCTTCGGGCGCGGGTACACCGGCTTGGCCGACGCGAACTGCTCCGGCGCCACCACATCGATGTCGGTCTTGGACGCCTGCAGCAGGGCGCCCCGGCCACCTTCGTTCTGGCCATTGACGAACTTGGTCGGACCATAGGGCATGACTTCCGGCATCCAGGTGCTCGAGGCCAGCGCCGCGATGACCTTTTCCTTGTCGGCCGTGGCCGCACGCTGCAAGGCGTCGGCGTACAACATGATGCAGTTGTACGACAGGTAGACCTCGAACGTGAACAGGCCACCCTTGGCCTCGACCTGCTTCTTCAACGCCTGTGCCTTCGCGTTCTTGGGGTTGAACCAGTGGTTGAAGTCCATCATGTAGTGGGCGACGTCCGGCTGCTCCTTGACCAGCTTGTAGTTGAAGCCACCACCGAGCACGCTGAACATCGCCGCGACGTCGACCTTCTGCTGTGCCAGCGTGCGCGCCAGCAGCACGTATTCGTTCTGGTAGTTGCTCATGATCACCAGGTCGGGCTTGAGGCCCTTGATGCGCAGCGCGATGTTGGAGAAGTCGCGCGTCGGGTTGGCGTGCTTGATGGTCTCGAGCGGCTGGATGTTGATGCCAGGCAACTTGCCGGCCAGCAGTTTGGCCGTGCCGGTGCCGAACTCGGACTCTTCATGCACCAGCACTGCCGTCTTCGCCAAGCCACCGGCACCCTTGTTGATGTCGCCCAGCGCCACGATGGCGTCGTCGACGCACTTGCCGAAACCGGGCTTGAGACGGAACACGTTCTTCAAACCCCGGTTGACGATCAGGTCGGAGGCACCCACGTCGATCAGGAACGGCGTGTTGTACTTGGCCGCGGCCTGCGTGGCTGGCAGTGCAATGCTGCTGGCGAAACAGCCCAGGTACGCGGCCACCCCGTCCTGCTCCATGCGCTCGACCTCGCTCACACCCACCTCGGGGCGCGACTGCGAGTCGCCCAGCAGGGCCTCGAGCTTTGCACCCCCCATGGCCTTGATGCCACCGGCAGCATTGATCTCGTCGATCGCCATCTGGGCGCCCATGCGCGACTGGCCGCCGCTATAGGCCAGGCCGCCACTGACCGGATGCACCAGGCCGACCTTGACCGGTTTGGGCTGGGCCAGCAGGATGCCGGGTGCGCCGAGCACTGCGCTCGCAGCACCAGCCTGCAGAATCAATCGGCGCGACAGTGGGTGGGTTGTATTCATGGGAGTCCTCACGGTGGTTGATGACAAGGGGAAGATATCAACATTGTTCCATTGATAGAACAATTGCACTAGACTATGCGCGCAAGCTGCCGGCAAGTCAACTCCGGCAAAACCCGATGTAGAAGATAGTGGGGAGTCGCCTCCGTGGACCATGACCTGTACGACTATTCGGCACTGCCCTTGCGCCAGGCCGGGCCACCCGGCCTGGCGCAAGGGCTGTCGGCTTTCGCCGTGTTGTTTCTCGAACATTGGGAGTTGTGCCCACCCGCAGATGCACTGCGCGACCCGCGCATGGTCGGCGAGTTCGGCAGCTTCTCCCCCGATTACCGCAGTTGGTCGCAACGCGAGTACGGACTGCGCGTGGGCATATTCCGGGTCATCGACGCTTTGCGTGATGCCGGCATCTGCCCGGTGATCGCCGCCAACGCCATGGCAGTACAGCGCCTGCCGGGCCTGGTGGACATCTTCCGAAAATGGGGCTGCGACTGGATCGCCCACGGCCTGGCGGCCACGCGCATGATGCACGGCCGCATGCCGCTGGACATGCAGCAGGCCTATGTGCAGCAGTCGATCGCTGCGATCGAATCCTGTACCGGCCAACGCCCGCTCGGATGGCTCAGCCAGGACTGGGGCACGACAGCCGACACGCCCCATCTGCTGGCGCGCTCCGGCATCCGCTTCACGCTGGACTGGTGCAACGACGACCAGCCTTTCTGGATGCGCACCGATCCTGCGCTGCTGTCGATCCCGCTGGCGGCTGAGTGGGATGACGTGCAATGCCAATGGCTGCGCCATGTCGAACCGCGCTCGCATGCAGCAATGACCGCAGAAGCCTTCACCCGGTTGCGCGCCGAATGCGCCACACATCGGCGCGGCGCCGTGTTCGGCCTGGCACTGCACCCCTGGTTGTGTGGGATGCCGAGCCGCATTTCGGCGCTGCGCCAGTTGCTGCATGAACTGCGCGTCCACACCGACGTGACCTGGACCAGCCCGCACGCCATCCATGACGCCATTGCAGAAAGCCACCGCCATGACCCCTCTTGAACGCCTGAGCCGTTTCGCGGCCGAACTCGACTACCAGACCTTGCCCTCCGAGGTCCGGGAGCAGACCGGGTGGATCCTGGCCGACACGATCGGCGCCATCGTCGGCGGATCGGCTGAACCTGAAATGCGGGCCTTGGCAGACAGCCTCGGAGGCACCGGTAACAGCACCGTGCTGGGCCACGGACGTTGTGCCAGCGCCGATGTCGCGGCATTGCTCAACGGTACCGCAGGCACCTTTCTCGAAATGGACGAAGGCAACCGCTTCTCGCGCGGTCATCCGGCCGTCCACGTGATACCGGCTGTGCTGGCCTTGGGTGAACAGCGCGGCGCCGATGCACAAAATTTTCTGTCCGCGCTTGTCGTCGGCTACGAGGTCGGTTCGCGTATTGGTGCCGCGTCACGGCTGCGTGCCAGCATGCACCCGCACGGCACCTGGGGCACGATAGGTGCTGCCGCTGCCTGTGCACGCCTTGCCGGCATGGACGCCAAGGCCATGGCCGAGACGATCAACATCGGCGCGTCGCTGACCACCGCCACGTCCAAACGCACCATGCTCGAAGGTGGTCTGGTGCGCAATGTCTATGCCGGCCTGAGCAACCGCCAGGGACAACTGGCACTGCAGCTGGCCGAGTCGGGCTTCACCGGCGAACGTGACGGCGTGGCGTCGTTGATGGGCGCCATCGTGTCCGAGCATTTCGAACCGCAGGAGATGCTGCGCGACTTGGGCAGCCTCTGGCATCTGACGCAGAACTATTTCAAAGTGCACTCCTGCTGCCGCTTCAACCACGGCACGCTGGATGCCATTGACCAGATTGCGGCACGAAACCCGTTGCCTGCACCCGGGCAGATCCGCCACATCCGGGTCGAGAGCTACGCCTACGCAGCCGAACTCGACGACCAGGCACCGCGCAACACGCTGGCGGCCAAATTTTCGGTGCCATTCGCGGTTGCCACACGTATCGTGCATGGCCACAGCGGACTTGCGAGCTTCAGCTGGAACGCGGTGCGCGACCCGCGTGTCCAGGAGCTGGCGCGCCGGGTGACGGTGCGTGAAGACCCGCAGATGACCCGGCGCCTGCCATTGGAGCGCCCGGCGCGGGTGTTGATCACGCTGCACGATGGCCAGACGTTGCAGGGGGAAGTCGGCGTGAATCGCGGCGACGATGCCCTGCCCTACAGCCGCGACGAGCTCCGTGCCAAGTTCATGGAACTCACCGGCCGCGTCTGGCCACAAGACCACGCCGCGCAGGTACTGGAGACCACGCTGGCCCTGGCCGGTGGCACGATGCGCTTGGCCGACTGGGTCGGCCTGTTGCGGCACCCGCCGCGTCAGACGGATTAGCGCAACAACAAGGCGGGTATGCGCACCTTGCGCAGCAGGTCGCCGGTCTTGCTGCCGAACACCATGCTGCGCCAGCGCGCATGGCTGTATGCGCCCATGACCAGCAGGTCAATGGATTCCGACGCAATGGTCTGCAGGATGACCTCTTGCGCATCCCCGTCCTGGATGGACTCCTGCACCGTGAATCCCGCCTTGCGCAAGCTTCCTGCGGCCAATTCCATTTCGCGTGGGCCAGCCTGGCGCGATTTCCCGACCATCAACAGCCGCACAGGCAAACCCCGCAACAAGGGACTCTCGGCCACCATCTGCACGCCGCGCTGGGTCAAAACGCTGCCGTCAAACGCGATCAGCACGCGCTTGGGCGCCTGAAAGTCTTCGGTCACCGTGAGCACTGGCCGCTGCAGCACCCGCACCACCCGCTCGACATTGCTGCCCAGGTCCGGCCGGTTCGCCACTGCGGACTGGCCATGACGGCCAAGCACGAATAGCCGCACACCGGGTTCCCAGTCGCGCAAGGTATCGTCCAAGAGGCCATGGCGCTGTCGCATGTCGACCGACTCCACGCCAGCAGCAAGTGCCCGTTCACGCAGGCGATTGAGAAAAATCCGCCCCTGTTCGCGCGCGCGACGGGTGTGGATTTCGTCCTGCGCCGACAACTCGCTGAGCAGTTGCTCCTGGGCATTGGGCGTCAACGCGCCACTGTGGTCACGGGTGTCACCGATCTCGGGATGGCGCTCGATCACATGCAGCAGTTCCAGTGGCGCGTCCATGCGCGCGGCAGCCCAGGCGGCATAGTCGCCAACATGGTCGGCAAAGGGTGACTGATCGACGCAGGCCAGGACCTTGTTTTCAATATGCATGGTGGTGTCGCCTCGTCAGTGGCCGAGCAGCAGATCGTCTGCGTCGTCCTTGTCGTGCACGCCAAACTTGTCCACCAAGGTGGCGCTGGCCTCGTTCAGGCCGATGACCTCGACCTCGCAGCCTTCGCGGCGAAACTTCAGCACCACCTTGTCCAGCGCACTGACCGCGGTGATGTCCCAGAAATGCGCTCGACTCACGTCGATACGCACCCGCTCAATGACCTCCTTGAAGTCGAAGGCGTTGATGAAGCGGTCGGCGGTGGCGAAGAACACCTGGCCGGTAATCTGGTAGGTGCGCTGGCGGCCCTCATCCTCGGCCAGCGAGCCGACCCGCAGGATCTGGCCGACCTTGTGGGCAAAGAAAAACCCCGACAGCAGCACCCCGGTCAACACGCCCTTGGCCAGGTCATGGGTGGCCACTGTCACCACCACCGTGGCCAGCATCACCGCACTGGAACTGCGCGGATGGTCGCGCAGGTTGCGAATCGAGCCCCAGTTGAAGGTGCCAATCGAGACCATGATCATGACGGCGACCAGCGCCGCCATCGGAATCTGGCGCACCCAGTCACCCAGGAACACGACCAGGATCAGCAGGAACAAGCCGGCGCACAGCGTAGACAGGCGTCCGCGCCCGCCGGACTTCACGTTGATCACCGATTGGCCGATCATGGCGCAACCGGCCATGCCACCGATGAAGCCGGTGGCGATGTTGGCCACCCCCTGGCCCACGCATTCGCGGTTCTTGTCACTTTTCGTGTCGGTCAGGTCATCAATGATCGTGGCCGTCATCAGCGATTCGAGCAAGCCCACCACCATCAAGGTCAGCGAATACGGCAGGATGATCTTCAGTGTCTCGAAGTTCAACGGGATGTCGGGGATCAGGAATATCGGCAGACTGTCGGGCAAGTCGCCCATGTCGCCGACGGTGCGGATGTCCAGTTGCAGCACCAGCGCCACGGCGGTGAGTACGACGATGGTGACCAGCGGCGAGGGCACGGCGCGGGTGATGTAGGGGAACAGGTAGATGATGCCCAGGCCGGCGGCCGTCATCGCATACACATGCCAGGTGACATTGGTCAACTCGGGCAGCTGTGCCATGAAGATGAGAATCGCCAGCGCATTGACGAAGCCAGTCACGACCGAGCGCGAGACGAAGCGCATCAGCACACCCAGGCGCACCCAGCCGGCAACAATTTGCAACACGCCGGTGAGCACCGTGGCTGCCAGCAGATATTGCAGGCCATGGTCCTTGACCAGGGTGACCATGACCAGGGCCATAGCGCCCGTGGCAGCCGAGATCATGCCCGGACGCCCGCCGACAAAGGCGATCACCACGGCGATGCTGAACGAGGCATACAGGCCGACCTTGGGGTCGACCCCGGCAATGATGGAAAACGCGATCGCCTCGGGAATCAGCGCCAGCGCCACCACCATGCCGGCGAGCAGGTCATTGCGGACATTCGAGAACCATTCACCGTGCAGGGATTTCATGACACACCCAATGGCAAGGCGCCGCTTGCAATCCAACGGTTACGCCATGCAGAGATAGAAAAAGGGGCGCCGGATCGATCCGGGCCATGAGATGGTACGGGGCATTCGCGCAAGCGACCCATGACGCAGCGCAACATTTTATTCCCATGTGTTTGATGGTTCAGCGGACCCAGCGGCGGGCATCCTTGAGGAGCAGCAGCAACTGCTGCTCACGCAAGGGCGAGGCGATGAATCCAAACCGTGTGTAGAAGTGTGCAGCATCCTGATCGATGGGATGGGTCAGCATCGCCCGGATGCCGGCCTGCTCGGCGATCAACATCGTGCGCCGAATGGCGTCTTGAAGCAGGCCATAGCCGATCCCTCGCTTTTGGTCCGTCACTGCCACGGCCAGTCTGGCCAGAATCACGACCGGCAACGGATACTGGACCATCCCTTTGTGGATACGTTCCGGAGCTTCCAATATGTCGATCTGGCCAACGGTCAGGCAGAAATATCCAGCCACACGGTCGTCATCGGCCACGGCCACAACAAAGGTCTTGGCCGAACCGCTGCCCTGCGCTTGCCGGGCGTGGCGCAACAGCCAGTCCGTCAGTGCAGGCTGTGGCCAAAATCAAAACCTTCCAGCCGATGTTGTGGCTCCAATGGCGCCGGCCCACGCAAACTCACTGCGTGTCCCAAGGGGATTTGCGCGAGAACAGATCCCGCAGGCCCTCATTGGGCTTCTCTGCTTGTTCCAGCAGGTCCATCAAGGCTTGGTACTGGATGCCCGAAACCATGAACAGGCGCTGGTCGAGCAGCGTCTGCTCAGCGGCCGCGCAGGCACTGTCGAGAATGAAATCGGTGAGGGACTTGTGTGCCACCTCGGCCGCGCGCCGCAGCACAGTCTCTTGCTCGACAGAGGCGCGCAATCCGAGGCGAGAGGAACGGGCAGTGGAGGATGTGGCGACGGTCATGGCTTCACTTTGGCGCGTTGTACTAATGGATCCAATGTCAGTACAAACGACGCACAGCGGCTCGCCAGGGCAAAAACGAATCAGGGGGGCTCTGGTTCATGGCCTTCAATTGCCATTCGCGCGATGAACCCAGAACGCGTTTCGCCCGCGCTACGGGCGCGAGCATCGAGACGGTGCAGCACGCGACGCGGCAGACTGATATTCACCCGCTCCAATGTATCGTCCAGCATGGCCGGGTCCACCTTTACCAGCGCCCACAACCAGCCCGCAAAATCAGGATGGGCGGCACGCAATGCCTCAATGGGGGAAGGTGTTGGAATGGCTTGTCCGGCGTCCAGCGCGACTTCAATCCAGCCGGTAATGGCTTCCTCGGCCTGAATCATGGCCTCTTCCAGATTGTCCCCAGCCGAAAAGCAGCCGGGCAGGTCGGGGACCACCACACCCCAGGCGGTGGTGTCACTTCCGGGTTCAATGGCAATGGGGTAACGCATACAGTTCGCCTTTCAGATGCCGGCTTGCCGCCGGATAGCCTTGACCAGCCCGCGCCCCAGGTCTTTCTTGGGGTGCGGCACCACGACATGGCCGGGGCGCGTCAAATGCTTGAAGATGTGATGGGAGCCATTCACCCGGTCCAGCTTCCAACCTGCACGTTGCATCTCGCGTATCAAGTCGGCGCTAGTCATTGGTGTGTAAGGTACACATTATTGGTCATTTGAACAAGTTGTTGTCCGTTCAGAAAATGTGCCGGCTGTGAACGCGGCGAGCTGGGCTCTGCTTCTTGGGTGTCCTGCTACGTTCCAGCTTGAGCCAGTTAGCGCGCCGGCGCGATCCCTATCAACCTCCTGCCGCAGAGGGTCCCAGCCGCGCGCGGTCTATGGCGACTTGCAATACGTTCGCCAGGACGACCTGAGCCAGGTGGTGAGGCACTGGAAATCGTCGTCATTTACGCGCCAGCAGTTGCAGTGGGGGTTGGATGCCGCCGCACCCCACGCTGTATGTGCGCCGCGAGTGGTACCAACGTATCGGCGGCGTTGATACGCGCTACCGAATTGCGGCCGATTACTTCAGCATTCTGAGCCTGTTCTCACAGCCTGATTTCAAGGCGGTGTACCTGGCTGAGGTCTTGGTCAAGATGCGTTTGGGCGGCGCCAGCAACCGGTCGCTACGGATAGGCCACAGCGGCTCCCACTACTGCATCGTCGGTGCGTCTTGCATCGGCGGCACCTTCGGCGCCTCGGGTAGACTCACGGGCCAAGCGCCGCCATTTATGCACTAGTGTAGTGTTGCATATATATTGAACTATTTATATAATGGCCACTCTGAAGCTGAAGATTTCAGTTTCGAGGGACCCATGATGAAAAAGCGCAGAGTAGTTGTCGAGTTTGGCAAAGATGA